>WNGB01007278.1_pt1 | contig 24787 bp, 20 predicted proteins | sample 5400681 | NCBI WGS metagenome assembly WNGB01 (sample SAMN13153367, study PRJNA577476) | soil metagenome | isolation source: 115 cm soil or saprolite under grassland replicate 2 | place: USA:California | collected 2016-06-15
GCCTTCCTGGCGGGCCAGCGCGTGCGGGAAGTCGGCATCCGGATCGCGCTGGGGGCGCGACGCGCCGACGTCCTCGCTCTCTTCCTCGGCGAGAGCGCGCGCTTCGCGGGCGCGGGACTTGCCGCCGGCGTCCTCCTCGCGATCGCCGCGACGCGCCTGATGAAGACGATGCTCTTCGGCGTTGCGCCGACGGACCCTCTCTCCTTCGCGGCCGTCGCCGTCGTCCTGACGGCCGTGGCGCTGGCGGCGAGCTTCTTGCCGGCCCGCCGCGCTTCTCGCGTCAGCCCGATGGAGGCTTTGAGACATGAGTGAGGTCGCGCGATGACCTCCTTCCTGCAGGACGTCCGCTACGGAACGCGGGCTCTCGGGAGGAGCCCGGGCTTCACCGCCGTCGCGGTTGCGACGCTCGCGCTCGGGATCGGAGCAAACACCGCGATCTTCAGCGTGGTGCGCGGGGTGCTGCTGCGGCCCCTCCCCTACCGGGACCCAGGCGCGCTGGTCCTCGCGCAGACCGTTCAGAGAGAGCCCCGCCAGCCCTGGGGCACGGCGCCGCCGGATTTCTATGCGCTCCGGCAGCGCAACCGCGCCCTCGACGGGCTGGCGTCCTTCTATTCACGGCCTGAGAACCTGACTGGCGAAAAGGAGCCGGAACGCGTCGCGGCGATGATCGTGTCGTCGAACTTCTTCGCGGTGCTGGGCCGGGAGCCGGCGCGGGGACGGGGTCTGACAAAGGCCGATGAGCAGTGGGGCTCACACCAGGTCGTGATCCTGACCGATAGCCTTTGGCGGCGGCGCTTCGCCGGCGACTCCGCGGTCATCGGGCGGACCGTCCGGCTCAACTCCCTTCCGTACCTCGTCGTCGGTGTTCTGCCGCCGGGATTCCGGTTCGGGCGCGGCGGTGCCCAGCTGTTCCTGCCCATGGCGTTTGCGCCGGGCGACAACCTGAACACCCACAACAACTACTTCCTGACGATGGTGGGCCGGTTGAAGGCGGGATCCACGCGTGAGCAGGCCATCGCCGACTTGAACGCCATCATGGGGGAGATCGAACGGGAGCATCCGGAGAACAAGGGTCTCGCCGCGGACGTCACGCCTCTCCAGTCAGCGCTCGTGCAGGACGTCCGCGCGCCGATTCTGGTCCTGATGGGCGCCGTCGGCTTCGTTCTGCTGATCGCCTGCGCGAACCTGGCCAACCTGCTCCTGGCCCGCGGCGTGCAGCGGCGGCGCGAGATCGCCATCCGCGCCGCCCTGGGCGCCAGCCATGGACGACTGGTGCGCCAGTTCCTGGCCGAAGGAGTCCTGCTGGCGAGTGTCGGCGGTTGCGCGGGCTTGCTGCTCGCCTCCTGGAGCATGGGCGCGGTGCGTCTGCTCGGCCCCGGGGTCCTGCCGCGAGGCGAGGAAATCCGTCTCGATCCCATCGTCCTGGCGTTCGCGTTCGGCGTCACGGTGTTCACCGGCATCCTGTTCGAGCTGGCGCCGGCGCTCCATGGCGCCCGCGCGGACCACAACGACGCCTTGAGCAAGCGGGCAGGTCCGACCGGCGGGTCCGGCGGACGCCGCTCCCTCCGCGGCGCGCTGGTAGTCGCCGAGATCGCTCTGTCGCTGGTGCTGCTCATCGGCGCGGGACTGATGCTCCAGAGCGTCCAGCGGCTCCTGCGGGTCGAGAGCGGATTCGACCCGCACAACCTGCTCACCGCGGAGATCAACCTGTCGCGCCAGAAATACATCGACGAACGGCTCGAACGGGAGTTCTCTCCCGAGGCGTACGCCCGAGCGACACAGTTCTTCGATTCGGCGATCGAGCGCGTTCGCGGGTTGCGCGATGTGCTGGCCGTCGGCGCCACGTCGGGTCTGCCGCTCGGAGGAGAGAACTGGGGCAAGACCGTCACCTTCTACGACCGGCCGTTGCCCTCCAACGTGCGTGATCTGCCTCCGATCCAATACCGGGTGGTCGCGGGCGACTATTTCCACGCAGCCGGCATCCGCGTGCTCCGTGGCCGCGCCTTCACCGACAGGGACACGCTTCGCCAGCCGCTCGTGGCGATCGTCAACCGGGAGCTGGTCCGGCGTTACTGGAACGGCCAGGATCCCATCGGAAAGGTCCTCTCGGTCAATCCGCTGCGGGAGCTCGTGCCCGCGGGGACGCTCCCGCCGACGTACGAGGGGCCGGAGAAGTACACCGTGGTCGGCGTGGCCGAGGATGCCCGCTACGGCGGGCTCGACGCGGCGCCGTTGCCTCTCGTGTACGTCCCGTACGCCCAGGGCGCCGAAGGAGCGGCGGACATGTTCCTTGTCGTGCGCACGCAGGGGGATCCGCTGGCTCTCGTCGGAGCGATTCGCGCGCGGATCGCGGAAGTGGACCGAGATCAGCCGATCGCCAACGTCGCGACGATGGCATCGCGCCTCGACAATTCCATCTTCCGGCCGCTCCTGATCACTCTGGTGCTCGGGTCGTTCGCGACGCTCGCGGCGCTGCTGGCGGCGGTCGGGATCTACGGCGTCATGTGGAGCTCGGTCCAGCAGCGGAGAACCGAGATCGGCATCCGGATGGCGCTCGGCGCCGATTCCGCGCGAGTGGTCGCCGAGGTGCTCGCTGAAGGCCTTCGCCTGACGATCCTCGGCATCGGAATCGGGCTCGCGGCCGCGCTCGCCGTGAGCCGGACGCTGTCGAGCCTTCTCTTCGGAATCCGCCCGACCGATCTGCCGACCTATGCCTGTGTCGCGCTGGCTCTCGCGGCAGCGGCGCTGGCCGCCTGCTACCTGCCCGCTCGGCGCGCGGCGAGAGTCGATCCCATACGGGCCTTGCGGAGCGAATGAGGTGAAACGATGATCGAGCTCGCAAACGTCGAGAAGTGCTTCGTGACGAAGGCGGGGCAGACCTTCGTCCTGCGGCGGATCAACCTGAAGATCGAACCGGGCGAGTTCGTGACGGTCATGGGGCCGTCGGGCGCGGGCAAGTCCACGCTCCTCTCGATCCTGGGGATGCTCGACCACGCGTGGACGGGCGAGTACCGGCTCTTCGAGCACCAGGTCCACGGGATGAAGCCGAAGGATCGGATCGACCTGAACAAGAGATACGTCGGGTTCGTCTTCCAGCAGTACCACCTGCTCGACAACCTGACGGTCGCCGAGAACCTCGACATTCCCCTCTCCTACCGGAACGTCAAGGGCTCCGAGCGCGCGGCGGCCGTCGCCGACACGCTCGACCGGTTCCAGATCGTCGGGAAGAAGGACCTCTACCCGAGCCAGCTCTCCGGCGGGCAGCAGCAACTGGTCGGCGTCGCGCGCGCGCTCATCGCGAAGCCCAAGCTCCTGCTCGCCGATGAGCCGACCGGCAACCTCCACTCCGACCAGGGGCGCGAGATCATGCGCCTCTTCCAGAGACTGAACGAGGAAGGCACCACGATCGTCCAAGTGACGCACTCGGAGGAGAACGCGCGCTACGGCGAGAGGATCGTGCGACTCCACGACGGCTGGATCGCCGGCGAGGAGAAGGTGGCCGACCGCATCGGCGCGCCCGCGGGAGTGCCGGGCTAGGAGGGAGGAGGATTCGCGATGAACGGCGTCTCTGGCGACCTGCGGTACGCGGCGAGAAAGTTGCGCACGTCCCCCGGCTTCACGGCTGTGGCGATCGCGACCCTCGCTCTCGGGATCGGCGCGAACGTCGCGATCTTTTCGCTCGTCGATGAGGTGTGGCTCCGGCCGATGCCGGTGCCCCACAACGAGCGGCTGATTCGGATCTTCACCAGCAATCCGAGCAGCGAAGGGGTGATCGCACAGGGCTACAGCTCGTATCCCGATTTTCTGGCGGTCCGCCAGGCGACCCGGACGCTCTCCGGTGTGGCGGTGTTGGAGCGCCGGGGCGCTCAACTGGACACAGGCCGCGAGAACAAACTGGTCACGGCGGCGGTCCTCTCCGGCAACTTCTTCGACGTGCTCGCCCCGGCTCCCGCGCTAGGACGCACGTTCGCCGAAACGGAGGTGCAGGCGCCGGGCGCTCTCACCGTCATGCTGAGCTATCCGTTCTGGCGGCAGCAATTCGATGGCGATCCTTCGCTGCCGGGACGCACGATCATCCTGGACCGCCAGCCCGTCCTCGTGACCGGCGTGTTGCCCCGGGGGTTTCGGGGCACCGAGCCGGGGATGGTGCCGGACGTCTGGATCCCGATCAACACCTGGATCGAGCTGACCGGCGAGCGGGGAGGCTTGTCGGTGCGCGGACACCGGGATTACGAGATCTTCGCGCGCCTCGCTCCCGGAGTGACGCTGCAGAAAGCCAAGGCGGAGCTGGCGACCATCGCCGCCGGCCTGGCGCAGCAGTTTCCGCAGACCAACGCGGGCCGGCAGATGACCGCGCTGCCCGAGAGCCGGTCGCGCGGCGGCACGGTCGAACACCTCTCCCTGGCGCTGCTCGCGATCGCCGCGCTCGTCTTGCTGATCGCTTGCGCGAACGTCGCCAGCCTGCTGCTCGCTCGCGCCGAATACCGCCGCCACGAGCTCGCGCTGCGTGTGGCGCTTGGCGCGAGCCGGCTGCGCCTGATTCGCCAGATGATGGCGGAAACGGCACTGCTGGCAGCCGCCGCCGGGCTGGCAGCTCTGGCGCTCGGCAATTACCTGATCGACCTTCTTCGACGCCCACATAAGCGTGCGCGTCCTCCTGTTTGGCGGCGGCGCGGCTCTCGCGTCTCTGGCCCTCTTCGGGTTGCTCCCGGCCTGGCAGGCTTCCGCAGTCGCGCCGGCCGGCGCGGTGAAACAGCAGGGGTCCTCGCGCGGAGCGTCGCGCGCCGGGACGCGCTCGGTCCTGATCGTGGCGCAAGTCGCCCTTTCGCTGGTCCTGGCCGTCAGCGCCGGACTGCTGATCCGCTCGCTCGTCAACGCCAGCAATGCCAACCCGGGCTTCGACGCGCACCAGAAGATGCTCGTGCTCGAGCTGGTTCCGGGAATGGCGGCGCGCGACGCCGACGGCCAGCGGGCGTTCGTCGAGGAGGCGCGCCGGCAAATCGAGGCGCTGCCCGGAGTCGCCGGCACGGGCGCGGGAATGCGCATCCCGTTCGGGCTGAGCGGCAGCGGCGCCACGATGAAGGCGTTTTTCCCGGACTCGCGCGGCGCCGACGGCGAAGGGGTGCCGATTCACTACGACCCGGTGAGCGACCGTTTCTTCGAAATCGTGGGCACGCGCCTGCTCTCCGGCCGGGCCATCGACGCCCGCGACATGCAGGCGCACGCGCGCGTCATGGTCATCAACCAGACCATGGCGCGGCGCTTCTGGAAGGGACGCGACCCTGTCGGACAGCGCGTGCGACTGGGGAAGCCCGACGGCGACTTCTATGAGGTCATCGGGGTGTCGGAGAACAGCGTGAATGCCCAACTGGGCGAGGACCCGATGCCGTACCTCTACACCCCGATAGGCGCCGGCGACTACAGCGAGCTGACCCTGATCGTGAAGACGACGACGGATCCGTCCCGGCTCGCCGACCCGGTCCGCCGCGCGCTGCGCGAGGTCAACCGCGACGTGCCGATCATCTATATGGCGACGCTCTCCGAGCACATGCGCCTGGCGACGAGCGATCAGCGCATGACCACGGGGCTGATCGTCTCTCTGGGGGTTCTCGGATTGCTCCTGGTCGCCGTGGGACTGTACGGCCTGACGTCGTTTCTCGTCGGGCGCCGGACGCGGGAGATCGGGATCCGGCTCGCTCTGGGCGCGCGGCCGCGCTCCATCTTCCGACTGGTGATCGGGCGAGCTCTGGTGCTCACCGGTGTCGGAGTGGTCGCGGGGGGCGTGGCCGCCGCGGTGGCGACGCGAGCCCTGCGCTCGTTCCTGTTCGGGGTGGCTCCCGCCGATCCGGCGGCGTACGTGATCGGTGTGGGGGTGCTCGTCGCGGTTACCTGCATGGCCGCGTTCCTTCCCGCGCTCCGCGCCATGCGCGTGGATCCGACGACCGCGCTCCGATGGGAGTGATGAGCCGGCAAAGGCCTTCTCGCATAGCAATGGGTCGAGGTGGCGCCGACCGGGGCGCCTTCGGCCGGACCATTGTGTTGGACGGGCAGCCGCTGACGGTCCTCGGTGTAGCGCCTCCCGTCTTCTACGGCAACTTCCTGTCGATCGGCGTGGAGGTCTTCGCGCCGCTCTCCCCGGTGGCCCGCTTCGATTCCGCCGGCGACCGGACCCGGGACCGCGGGCGACCGCTGGCTGCTGGGATTCGCAGCCGTGGCCGTGCTGACCCTGCCCGCGCGGCGAGCCACGAGGTTCGATCCGATGGTCCCGCTCCGGAGCGAGTGAAGGAGAAGACGCGATGACGGCTCTCGTGCAGGACCTGCGTTACGCGCTGCGGACGCTGGCAAAGTCGCCCGGCTTCACGGCGATCGCCGTCGCGACGCTCGCTCTCGGCATCGGTGCGAACACGGCGATCTACTCCGTGCTCGACGCCGTGCTCCTCAGGCCTCTCCCGTTCCCCGAGCCCGACCGGCTCCTCGTGATCTGGCCCCGAGTCGGGACCGGTGAGTTCGGGTCGAGCGCGATCTCGCCCCCCGAGTACAGGGACACCCTGGCGCGCCAGAGCGCCTTCAGGGGCATCGCCGCGATGCGGGATCGCTCGGTCAACCTCACGGGTGCTGGAGAGGCCGAGCGCCTCCAGGCGTTCGCCGTCACGCCGAACCTGGCGGAGGTTCTCGGCGTGCGTCCCGCGCTCGGCCGCGTTTTCCGGCCCGAAGAGGGGCGCCGCGGCGCGCCGCGCGTAGCCATCCTCGGCAACGACCTGTGGCGCCATCGCTTCGGGAGTGACCCGTCGATCGTCGACAAGACAATCTTGCTCGACGGCGTCCCGACGACGATCGTCGGGGTGCTGCCGGCGGGCCTGCGGTTTCCCGAAGCTGGCACCTTCTTCTACCGGAAGTCCGCGCAGCTCTGGGTTCCGGTCTCCTGGGACGAAGTCCCCGACGAGCGCGGCAACGAGTTCCTCTGCATCGTCGGCCGTGTCGCGGCCGGAGTTTCCTTGGACGCGGCGCGCGCCGACCTCGAACGTATTGCCGCCGGTTTTCGTTCCGAGTACCCGGATCGCTACGCCCTCTCGCCGGGTTGGAAGCTTCTCGGGACCCCGCTCGCCGAACAGTACGTCGGCAAGGCCCGCGTCTCTTTGCTTGCCGTGGCCGGCGCGGTTGGGCTCCTCCTACTGATCGCGTGCGCCGATGTCGCCAACCTCCAACTCGCTCGCTCCGCGAACCGTCGACGGGAGTTTGCAGTCCGGATCGCGGTGGGCGCTGGCGGCAGCCATCTCCTCGCGCAGCTCCTCGCCGAGAACCTGGTCCTCGCGCTGGCCGGCGGCGCCCTCGGTGTCCTGCTTGCGGCGTGGGGCGTGGACCTGCTCGCACGCGGCGGGCCCTCTGACCTTCCGCGCCTGGCTGACACCGTCATCGGAATCCGCGTTCTCCTGTTCACTGTCGCCATGTCGACCGCCGCCGGATGGCTCTTCGGCCTCGCGCCGCTGCGTCAGGCCCTCGCACAGGACATCGCTTCGGACCTGAAGGAGACAGGACTGAGCGAAGCGCCCGGGAGCCGGCGACACCGTCTTCGGGACGGCATCGTCGTGGGGCAGGTCGCCGTTGCACTCGTCGTGGTAGCCGCGGCGGGTCTGTTGCTCGCGAGCTTCGCGCGACTCCACGACGTCGATCCCGGCTTCCGCTCCGGCAGGGTTCTGACACTGCAAGTGTCGCTGCCGCGGTCGAAGTTCGCGGATGCACGCCACGCGATCGGTTTCTATCGCCGCCTGCTCGACCGTCTCGCAGGGCTTCCAGGCGTCACGGCGGCGGCCGCCATCGACCCGCTACCTTTCTCGGGCGAAGGCTGGTCCAGCACCTACGCCATCGAAGGTGTCCCGATCGCCCCGACACAACCGCAGCCGCATGCGGCCTACGCCGCGGTGACTCCCGATTACTTTCGGGCGATGTCCGTACCTCTCAGAGCGGGCCGATTCTTCACCGGGGCCGACGCCGAGGGAACGCCCGCCGTGGTCGTCGTGGACGAGCAGCTCGCGCGTCGAGACTGGCCCGGAGAGGACCCGATCGGCAAGCGAGTGCTCGTCGGCGGCTCAGGCGGCCCTCCCGCGACCGTGGTCGGCGTCGTGGGCCACGTCCGTTATGCGGCGCTCGAGTCTGTCGGCGAGCCGGAGCTCTATCTGGCCGCATTCCAGCGCCCGCGCTACTTGATGGGAGTCGTCGTGGCGGTGTCCGGCGCTCCCCTTCGGCTGGCTGCCGCCGTGCGAGAGACTGTACGGGCGCTCGACCCCGATGTACCGACCGGGTCCCTGCGCTCGATGGACAGCCTGGTCGCGGCCGCGACATCGAGGCAGCGTTTCCAACTCTTCCTGATCGCACTCTTCGCGGCCTTCTCGCTGCTGCTCGCCGCGGTCGGTCTTTCCGGCGTGCTCGCGCAGATGGTCGCCGCGCGCACGCGCGAGATCGGCATCCGCCGGGCGCTCGGGGCGCGGCGTCGGGATGTCCTCGCGCTCGTGGTCGGCCGCGGAATGTGGCTGGCCGGGACCGGTGTGATCATCGGCCTCCTCGCGGCCTGGGGTGGGACTCGGTTCCTGGAGAGTCTGCTTTTTGGCGTGAGCTCGGCGGACCCGGCGATCTTCACCGGAGTAGCTTTGCTCCTGCTCGCCGTCGCCAGCCTCGCCGCGCTGCTGCCGGCCTGGCGGGCCCTCCGGGTCGATCCCCTGGTCGCGCTGCGCGAGCAATGAGGTGGTGCGATGAAGACATCTGAACCCGTTCGAAGCTTAGAGTCTCCCGGCGGTCGCGCTCGAGATCGCGGGCGCCCCGTCCGCTTCGGCGGCCGAACCAAGGCGTTCCCACTCTCCAGCCTGGTCATTCGAGAGAGAGGCCCACTTGAGTGCTTTTCTCGATGACCTGCGGTACACCTTGCGGGCGCTCGCGAAGAGCCCCGGCTTCGCGGCCGCCGCCATCGCGACCCTGGCGCTCGGGATCGGCGGCAACTGCGCGATGTTCGGCGTCGTCAACGCCATCTTCCTCAAGCCGCTCCCGTTCCCCGAGCCGCAGCGGCTGGTGCGGCTGCTGGACAAGACGACGACCCCGAGCGGTCAGACCTACACCGGGAACCTGCTGCCCTCGAGGTTCGAGCGGATCGCGGCGGAGGCCGGCGTCTTCGACCGCGCAACTGCTCAACGCGTGGAGCGGCTGACGCTCACCGGCTCGGGAGGCCCCGTCCGGGTGGACGGCGCAAGTCTCTCGGCCGGATCGCTCGCGCTCCTCGGCGTCGTCCCGGCGCTCGGCCGGAGATTCCGCCCCGAAGAGGAGCGGGCCGGCGAGGCGAGCGGCGTCGCGCTCGTCTCCCATCGTCTCTGGCGGGAGCGTCTTGGCGGCGATCGGTCTCTGGTTGGCCGCGCGATTCTGCTCGATGGCCATTCCGTGGTGGTGGTGGGGGTGCTTCCAGCCGGTTTCCATTTCCCGTACCGAGCCGACGTGTGGCTGCCCTTGCGGATCGATCCCTCGGATCGGCGCGACCTGCTCGTCATCGCGCGGCTGGCGCCGGGCCGACGTCTCTCCGACGCGCGCGCGCAGGCTTCCGTGATCGCCCGCCGGCTGGAAGAGGAGGACCCCGCCGCCGGCCGGGGGCGCGGGCTCGCGATCGTGACGCTGCACTCGAACCTCGTCCGGGAAGAGGACCGTGTTCCCCTGTTGCTGCTCGCCGCGATGGGGTCGTTCCTTCTTCTCACCTGCGCCAACCTGGCCAGCCTGATCCTCGCCCGTTCGGCCGCGCGGCAGCGGGAGACGGCCATCCGCGCCGCGCTCGGTGAGGGCCGTTCGCGCCAGGTCCGCCGGTTCCTGAGCGAGAGCCTGCTGCTGTCCATCCTCGGGGCCGGCGCCGGTCTTCTCCTCGCGGGGTGGATGTCCGGACCTCTCGATGCGCTCGTGCCTCGCGTCCTGCTGGAAGAGCTCCCCTCGGGACGCGGCGGCCTCGATCTCCGGCTCCTCGCATTCGCAGCGGCGGCGGCGGTTGCGACCGGCGTCCTCTGCGGTCTGGCCCCGGCGCTTTCCTCCGCGGGCGTCGATGTCGGGCCGCTCTTGAAAGCGGGGGGACGCTTGGCCGCAGGCGGCGGGGAACACCGTCGATTGCTCTCCGGCTTCGTCGTGCTCCAGGTCGCGATCTCGACTCTCCTGCTTTCTGACGCCTTCGCGATGATGCGGGGATTCCACGAGAAGCGCACGAGGGACCTCGGAGTCGACCCAAAGAATCTCCTCCACGCGGAGCTCGAATTCCCCCTTTCCCGCTACGGCGGCGGCGCGGAACGCGTCCGAGCCCTGGACGAGATCCTGAGGCGCATCTCTTCGGTCTCCGGCGTTTCGCGCGCCGCGGCGACGAGCGTCAATCCGCTCTGGGGAGGAACCTGGGGAATGGGGATCGCGCCCGGATCCCTGGCCGGAGATCCCCGCGAGTACCGCTCCGTCAACGCCCGACTGGTGACGCCCGGGCTCCTCCGCACGATGGGAACGGCTCTTCTCTCCGGACGCGACATCAGCGAGACGGACCGGGAAGACTCTCCCCAGGTCGCGATCGTGAGCCGCCGGATGGCGCGGCGGATCTGGGGCGAGGCCTCCGCCCTTGGCCAGACGGTCGCGCGCCGTTCGGCGCGGGGCGAGCCGGTTCGCATGCAGGTCGTCGGCCTCGCCGCGGACGTGGCGGACTTCGGAGAGATAGAAGAGACGGTGTATCTCCCCTACCGGCAGCTTTCCAACTCCGAGGACGCGGAAACGGTGCACCTCATGGTGCGCGGCGATCCGGGGCGGCGCGGCTTCGCTGCGGATATCTCCCGGGCCGTCTGGGCCGTTGATCCGGCGTTGGCCCTCGCGGAGGTCTCGCCGATGGAGGGGCTCTACGCCGCGTCGCTCTCCCAGCAGCGACTCGGCACGCTCATTCTCGGGGCCTTCGGCGTCTTCGGCCTGGCACTCGCGGCGATCGGCGCTTACGGCGTGGCGGCTTTTCGCGCAGGCCGGCGGCACACGGAGATCGGGATACGCCTCGCGCTCGGGGCCCGTCCCGCCGCCATCCAACGGCTGTTCGTCCGCGAAGGCCTCGGGCTCTCGGTCGCCGGAGGGCTCTCGGGAATCGCCGCCATGGAGTTCTCGCGGCCGCTTCTCGCCCGCGCTCTGGGATCCGGCTTCGCGGGGAGCCCCGGGCTCGACGCGGTCGTCGTCGGCGTGCTCGTGGCCGCCGGCACGTTGGCCTCTTGGGCGCCCGCCCGGCGGGCGTCGCACCTCGATCCCCTGGGCGCGCTGCGCGCGGAGTGAGCGCGGTGGTAGATTGAGAAAGGTGGCCGAGCAGAGAACCGGAGGCGTGGAAAAGAGCCACGCTGGGCGGCAGACGTGGCTCCCGCACTGCGGCGCCCCTGAGCCGACCGCTCCCGGTCCGTGAAGACGTCCGACGCCGCCTCGCCCGACCGGGTCCTCGTCGCCGACGACCAGCGCGACGTGCTTGAGGCCCTGCGCCTTCTGCTCAAGGGGGAAGGCCTCGCGATCGAAACAACCTCGTCACCGGCCGGAGTCCTCGCGGCGCTCGAAGCGAAGGACTTCGACGCGGTTCTCATGGACCTGAATTACGCGCGCGACACCACGTCGGGGCAGGAAGGGCTCAACCTGCTCGCGCGGATCCGAGAGCTCGACGCGACGCTGCCGGTCATCGTCATGACGGCCTGGGGGACCGTGGACCTCGCCGTCGAGGCGATGCGGCGCGGGGCGCGCGACTTCGTCCAGAAGCCGTGGGACAACACACGACTTCTGACGACGCTGCGGACGCAGATCGCGCTCGGCCGTGCCCTGCGCCGCGGACAGCGGCTCGAGGCGGAGAACCGCATCCTGCGCCAGGACGGAGAGCCCGAGATGATCGCGGAGTCGGCGGCCATGCGCCCGGTGCTCGAGATGATCGAGCGGGTCGGGCCTTCCGACGCGAACGTGCTCGTCATTGGAGAGAACGGCACCGGGAAGGGAATGGTCGCGCGGTCCCTTCACTCCGCGTCGCGCCGCTCCTCACGGCCACTGGTGACCTTGAACGCCGGCGGGATCTCCGAAGGCGTTTTCGAGAGCGAGCTCTTCGGGCACGTCAAGGGCGCGTTCACCGACGCCCGCGCGGACCGGGTCGGGCGATTCGAGCTCGCCGACGGCGGGACCCTCTTCTTAGACGAGATCGCCAACGTCCCCGCTAGCCAGCAGGCCAAGCTCCTGAGGGTCCTCGAGACCGGGGAGTTCGAGAGGCTCGGCTCCTCGCGCACCCGTAAGGTGGACGTGCGGATGCTCTCCGCCACCAACGCCGACATCCGGGAGGAAGTCGCCGCGGGGCGATTCCGCCAGGACCTGCTCTTCAGGCTGAACACGATCGAGATCCGGGTGCCGCCACTGCGCGAGCGCGGGACGGACATCCCCGCCCTGGCCCTCCACTTCCTGGAGCGGCACGCCCGCCGGTATCGCAAGAACATCCAGCGCTTTGAAGCGGCGGCGCTCCAGGCGATGCTCGACCATCCCTGGCCGGGCAACGTGCGGGAGCTCGATCACGCGGTCGAGCGGGCGACCCTCATGGCGCGCGGCGAGGCGATCGGAATGCGCGACCTCGGCCTGCGCGCGGGAGGCGACGGGGGGCCGTCGCTCGAGCAGATGAGCCTCGAGGAGGTCGAGAGGGTGCTCGTTCAGAAGGCCATGGCTCGGTACGGAGGGAACGTCAGCCAGGCCGCGCGCGCCCTCGGCCTGTCGCGCAGCGCTCTCTACCGCCGTTTAGAGAAGTTGTGAGTCTTCCCTGTCATCCTGAGGAGCGAAGCGACGAAGGATCTGCCCAGGCCGGAAGGAGCAGATCCTTCGCTGCGCTCAGGATGACAGACGGGGATTGACACCTCCTATGAAGCCTCTCCGCCACGACCGGCGCGTCCTGATGCTCGCGGCGCTCGCCGCGCTCCCCGCCGTCCTCGTGGCGCTCCTGCTCCTGTGGCTCGGCGATTTCACGCCGAAGGTCCGCTGGACGCTGACGGCCGTGATCGTCCTCTTCTGGCTGGGGTTCGCCTCGTCGCTCTGGGAGCGCCTGGTGCGCCCGCTGCAGACGATCTCGAATCTGCTCGCCGCGATGCGCGAAGGAGACTTCTCCATCCGCGCTCGGGGGGCACGGGCCGGGGATCCGCTGGGCGAGGTCCTCTTCGAAGTCAATGCGTTGACCGAGACGCTGCAGCACCAGCGCCTGAAGGCGCTCGAGGCTAGCGCGCTGCTGTCGCGCGTCATGGCCGAGATCGACGTCGCCGTCTTCGCGTTCGACGAGGCCAGCAGGTTGAGGCTGAGCAACCGCGCCGGCGAGCGCCTGCTCGGGCGGCCGGAGCCGCGGCTGATCGGAGCGAGCGCCGCGGACCTGGGACTCGACGCCTGCCTGCGAGAGGACGCTCCGCCGATTCTCGACGCGGCGTTTCCGGGCGGCTCGGGCCGCTGGGAGATCCGGACAAGCGCGTTCCGCCAGGGAGGCCTCCCCCACCGACTCCTCGTTCTTGCCGACGTCAGCCGCACGTTGCGCGAAGAGGAGCGCCAGGCCTGGCGCCGTCTGATCCGCGTGCTAGGGCACGAGCTCAACAACTCGCTCGCGCCCATCCAGTCGCTGGCCGAGAGCCTGCGGGGCCTGCTCGCCCAGCCCGCGCCGCCGCCGGACTGGCGCGACGACATGCGAAAGGGTTTGGCGGTGATCGCCTCGCGGTCGGAATCGCTTTCGCGGTTCACGAACGCCTACGCAAAGCTCGCCCGGCTCCCGCAGCCCCGCTTCCAGAGGGTGGACGTCGCCCCTCTTCTCTGCCGGGTCGTAGGGCTGGAGACGCGACTCGTGGTGCAGCTCCAGGCCGGGGCGCCCCTGTCGGTCCGCGCCGACCCGGACCAGCTCGAGCAGGCCGTCATCAATCTCCTCCGCAACGCCGTGGACGCCGCCCTGGAGAACGGGGGCGGCGTCGAAGTGGGATGGAGGCGCGTTACATCCCCGGCGCCGCGCCTCGAGGTCTGGATCCGCGACGAAGGGCCCGGCCTCTCGAACACCGCAAACCTCTTCGTTCCCTTCTTCACGACAAAACCCGAAGGCTCGGGCATCGGGCTGGTTCTCTCGCGACAGATCGCCGAGGCCCACGGCGGCTCGCTCACTCTTGAGAACCGCTCGGACCGGCCGGGCTGCATCGCCCGCCTGACTCTCCCCGTCGCCAGGTCCTCATGAGACACGCGCCGGCCGGAGGCCTCGCCCGGCAGCGCCCCGCTTGACCACACATCTCTCGCTGGCCTGGTTCTTGCTGTTTTTGGAGTGTCTCGTTCTGGAGGCATTTATGAAAACTGTCGTCGGGGTTTTCAGTTCTCCTTCCGCGGCGGACCGCGCGGCGACGGACCTCGTGAACGCGGGACTGCCGCCCGGAAATATCCGGCAGCTGACGCCCGGAAGCTCCGAGCGCGAGATCCACTCCGCCATTCCGACCGCGGAAACCGAACAATCGGGCATGGGAAAAGCGGTCGGCGGCGTGGTCGGATTCGTCGTGGGACTCACCGCCGCTTTCGGGGTGCCGGCCGTCCTCCAGGGTGCGATCGGACCATGGCAACAGACGTCTCTCATGATCGCGGCCGTTTGCGGGGCCGTGGGAGCCGTGATCGGAGTCCTGGCCGGCGGCGCGCTCGAGGCGAGACTTTCCACGGGCCTTCCCAAGGATGAGATCTATTTCTATGAAGAGGCCCTTCGCCGCGGCCGAAGTGTGGTCTTCGTTTTCGCCTCCAACAAAAGACAGGAAGAGATCGCGCGGCGCATTCTCCACCGGGCAGGAGCCGACAGTCTCGACGCGGGCGACGAGAGCTGGCGCGTCGGCCTCTCTCCCGCCGAAGTCCATCGGCGGTCTCCGGGCAGGCGCGCGAGCTGATTCCGGCGCGCTTTCGGCGCCGGAATTCTCTGGCGTGGTTCTTGCTCGAAATCTGAGTCGATTATCGCCGATTTCCGGCCGCATGGGCGCGACAGCCGGGCTCGCCGGTCGAGAAGGTCGTCAGCGAAGTTCCATCGTCGGCGGCGACATTGGTGATCGGCAGGACAAGGGTCGAACGAAGAAAAATAGGACAGAAGGGAAGACGCTGTGAACGCACTCCAAGGAAAAAAGGTGGCGATCGTCGTCGCGAATGGCTTTGAGCAGGTGGAAATGACCGACCCGAAGAAGGCGCTCGAAGAAGCGGGCCGAGCAAACCGACATCGTCTCGCCGGAGAAGGGAACCGTGCGCGGCTGGCAGCATACCGAGACGACATCCCCGCCTTCAACAGAAAGATGATCGAGGAGTTCGAGGAAGGCCGGTACCAAGAGCGTCCGGCCGTTTAACCAACCCTATTTCCAAGGAGGTTTCCATGGCACGCACGGTAGCGGAGTTTCCGAGAGTCCTTTCCGCATCGACGCTGAAGGATGAGAAGGTCGTCAATGCCGCCGGCGAGGATCTGGGGAAAATCGAAGACTACATGATCGACTTGAACAAGGGCCGGATTGCCTACTGCGTCCTGTCGTTCGGCGGGTTCCTGGGCATGGGCGACAAGCTCTTCGCGGTTCCCTGGAGCGCGTTGACACTCGACACGGAGAACGAGTGCTTCATCCTGAACGTGGAGAAGGAGCGCTTGAAGACCGCCCCGGGATTCGACAAGGACAACTGGCCCGACCTGACGAACGCCGAATTTGGGACGCGCGTCTACTCGTTCTACAACGTCACGCCGGACTGGGAGTAGCACCATGGAAACGATGGTGGACGTGACCCGGGTCACGGCCGACGAAGTTAAGGCGAGGATGGACCGCGGAGAGAAATTCATCTTCGTGGATGCGCGAAACCCCGAGGCCTGGGCGGAGTCGGACGTCAAGCTGCCTGGCGCCCTGCGCCTCACGCCCGAGGAGGCGGAGAAACACGTCGGAGATCTTCCCCGCGACCGGACGATCATCACGTACTGCACCTGAAAGAACGAGGCATCGAGCGCCCGTGTGGCGCAGACGCTTCTCGGGCTTTGACGCCTGGCGCGGGGCCGGATATCCGCTGGACCCCAAGTAGGTCCCAGGCAAAAGGTGGTGGGTGGTAGGGAGATCACGAGAGTCTGATCCCTGTCACCTATCACCTGACACCGACCACCTGTATTCTCAGGAGCCGATGGCGGCGCAAACGCAGTACGACGTCCTGATCATCGGCGGCGGGCAGGCGGGCATTCCGCTCGCGCATGCGCTCGCGAAGGCCGGGAAAAAGGTCGGGCTCGCGGAACGCAAGGACCTGGGCGGTTCCTGCGTCAACTTCGGCTGCACTCCCACCAAGGCGGTGATCGCGTCCGCGCGCGCGGCGTTTCAAGCTCGGCGGGGAGCCGTGTTCGGCATTCGGATCCCCACGGTCGAAATCGATTTTCCCGCGGTTCTTGACCGCGCGAGAAGCATCGTCATGGAAACTCGCGCGAGCCTCCGGCGCGGCCTCGAGGACACGGAGAACCCGAGGCTCCTGCGCGGCCACGCGCGGCTGACCGGGCGCGAGGCGGACGCTTTCCGCATCCGGGTCGGAAAGGACGACTTTCTCGCGTCCAGGGTGGTCTTGAACACCGGCACGCGCGCCCTGCGCCCGCCCATCGCGGGACTCGGGAACGTCCCGTACATTCACGCCGGCAACTGGCTCGACCACCACGAGGTGCCGCGCCATCTCGTTTTTATCGGAGCCGGCTACGTCGCGCTCGAGATGAGCCAGTTCTACCGCCGCATGGGGAGCCTCGTCACGGTCATCGACAAGGCCACGCAGATCCTGAGGCGGGAAGACGAGGACGTCGTCTTCCCGCTCCAGCGTCTCCTCGAGTCCGAGGGGATCCAGTTTCGCCTGGACACTCTCGTCAAGCGGGCCGCGCCGACGCGCGGAGGCGTTCTCCTGACGATCGAATCGAAGGCGGGTCCGGCCAAGATCCGCGGCTCCAATATTTTTCTCTCAGCGGGCCGGCAGCCCAACACCGACGACCTCGGCCTCGAGACGATCGGCGTGAAGACGACGAAGGAAGGATTTGTCGAGGTGGATGAGCGCCTGGCGACCAGCGTCGCCGGAGTCTTCGCGGCCGGCGACATCCGCGGCGGCTCCATGTTCACACACACGTCCTGGGACGATTACCGCATCCTCGAGTCGCAGCTGGCAGGTGACGGGTCGCGCACGACCCGGCGCGTCGTGCCGTATGCCGTGTACACGGACCCGGAGCTGGGGCGGGTCGGGATGAGCGAGCGGGAAGCGAAGGAGTCCGGTGTCGAGTTCAAGGTCGGACGTTTCGAGATGCGCAACAACGGCAAGGCCCGGGAGCTTTCGGAGACGGAAGGACTGATCAAGGTTCTCGTGGACGCGAAGAGCAGGCGCATCCTGGGGGCCGCGGTGCTCGCCGCCGACGGATCGGAGCTCGTCCACATGTACGTCGACCTCATGAACGCGGGAGCGCCCTACACCGTGCTTCGGGACGCCGTCCACATCCACCCGACGCTCGCGGAAGCGGTTCAGAGCGCCGTCGCGGGAATCCCGTGACGCAGGCCGCGTATACGGAACAGGACCTGCACCGGCTGCAGAAGAATACTTTCGGCTACTTCCTGCACGAGACCGACGCCTCCACCGGCCTCGTGCGCGACAGCACGCATGTCGGCTCGCCGGCTTCGATCTCGGCCGTGGGGCTGGCCCTCGCCTCGTACGTCGTCGGCGCGGAGCGCGGCTTCATGGAACGCGCGGAGGCCGCGGCGCGCACGCTGACGACGCTGCGCTTCTTCTGGAACAGCCCCCACGGAAAGGAAACCGACGCGACCGGTTACAAGGGCTTCTACTACCACTTCCTCCACATGAGCTCGGGCCGGCGCGCCTGGACTTGCGAACTCTCGACGGTGGATACCGCGTATCTCCTGGCCGGCGCGCTCGCGGCCGCCGCGTACTTCCGCGGAGACGACAAGGAAGAGCGCGAGATCCGGGAGATCTCCGATGACCTCTACCGCCGGGTCGAGTGGCCGTGGGCCGCCAACGGCGGCCGCACGCTGACCCACGGTTGGAGACCGGAGCACGGATTTCTTCGCTACCGCTGGCGCGGGTACAGCGAGGCCCTGATCCTCTACCTGCTCGCGCTGGGGTCTCCGACCCACCCGCTCCCGCCCGAAAGCTACGCGACATTCACTTCGGCCTATCACTGGCGCCGGCTCTACGGCGAGGAGTTCCTTTACGCCGGGCCGCTCTTCATTCATCAGCTCTCGCATGTCTGGGTAGATTTCCGCGGAATCCGAGACGCCTCCATGCGCGCAAAGAACTGCGACTACTTCGAGAACAGCCGCCGCGCGACTTACGCGCATCAACGATATGGAATCCACAATCCGAAGCGCTTCAAGGGGTACGGCGAGTTCTGCTGGGGCATCACCGCGAGCGAAGGCCCCGGGCCGGCCACTCTCGTCATCGATGGCGTCGAGCGGCGTTTCTTCGACTACGTCGCCCGGTCGATCCCACGAGGGCCCGACGATGGGACGCTCGCTCCGTGGGCGGTCGTCGCCTCGCTTCCCTTCGCGCCGGAGATCGTGCTTCCGGCGATCCGGTACATCGACGACCTGGGCGTCGGCCAGGCGAGCCCCTACGGCTTCGAGGCGACATTCAATCCGACTTTCCCGTCCAATTCCGGAAAGCCCTGCGGCTGGGTCTCGCCGCGCAACTTCGGGTTGAATGACGGACCGATCGTCCTGATGATCGAGAACTACCGCTCCGGCCTCCTCTGGCGCCTCATGCGCCGGTGTCCCTATCTCGTCGCCGGCCTTCGCCGCGCCGGCTTCCGGGGCGGCTGGCTCACGTCGGCGAGCTGACGCTCGCCGCGAGCGAAACGCAGGCCGTGGCTTAAGCAGGCATTCCTCGTCCTCCGGAACCGGGCGTCATTTCTACACTAGACTTCCGCCATGAAAAGAATCCTCGCCTGCTCGACTTTGTTCTGCGCGGTTTCTCTCGTTCTCCACGCCGAGGACGCCCTGGTCGTCGTCAAAGCGGCAAGGCTTCTCGACGTCAAGACGGGGGCGTACGTCTCGAATCCGGTCGTCGTTGTGCGCGGCGAACGGATCGAGAGCCTAGGCACGAAGATCCCGCCCGGAGCGGCGGTCGTGGATCTGGGAGACAGGACGCTTCTCCCCGGCCTGATCGATGCACACACACACATCCTTCTCCAGGGAGACGCGACGGCGCCCGAGTACCACGAGCAGATCCTCCAGGAATACCCGGCCCACCGCGTCGCGCGCGCCGTGCGGGCGTTGAAGATCGCTCTCGAGCACGGATTCACGGCGCTCCGGGATGTCGAGACCGAGGGTGCCTCGTACAGTGACGTCGCATTGCGCGATGCCGTCAACGAGGGCGTGATTCCCGGCCCGCGGATGAAAGTTGCCGGTCCCGCGCTCTCGACGACCGGAAGTTACCCCATCACGCACTTCCGCCCCGACTGGGTCTTCCCGGTCGGCGTCCAGGCCTGCGACGGAGCCGATCCTTGCCGCAAGGCGGTGCGGGAACAGCTCTCCTACGGCACCGACTGGGTGAAGATCTACGCCAACACCGGCGGGATGCGTTTGACTGGGGACGGCTACGTGGACTCCCCTCCCAACTGGACGAGGGAGGAGATCGAGGCGGTCGTGTCGGAGGCGCACGCACACCGGATCAAGGTCTCGGCGCACGCACGGTCCGACAGCGGTGTGAGGATCGCGATCGCCGCCGGCGTGGACTCGATCGAGCACGGCGACTCCATCCGCCCCGAGGCCGCGCAGGAGATGGCGCGCAAGGGGATCTTCCTCTCTCCGACTCTGACGGTCGCGGCCTACGTCGCGGGGCCTCGCGCGCAGGCCGGCTGCGCCATCTGCGGCGAGCTGCCGAAGATCCACGCGAAGTCACTCGCCAATTGCCGCAAGGCCGGGGTCAAGATCGCCTTCGGCACCGACGCCGGTGGCTTCCCCTGGACCGAGATCAACCAGGCGAAGGAGTTCGAGCACGAGGTGCGTCTCGGCATGACGCCGATCGAGGCGATCCGCAGCGCTACGACCGTCGCGGCCGAGCTTCTGGGCTGGCAGGGGAAGGCCGGCGTCGTCGAGAAGGACGCCTTCGCCGACCTGGCCGCCGTCCCCGGCGATCCGCTGAAAGATGTCTCGGTCCTCTCCAGGATCGACTGGGTCATGAAGGCAGGCCAGATCGTGAAACCGCTGCCTCGGTAGACCGCTCCTCCTGCCTCTCTCTTACACTTACTCGCATGCTCCGTGTCGGTCTGACCGGTGGACTCGCCTCGGGAAAGTCCACCGTCGCGTCGTACCTGAAGGAGCTCGGCGCGATCGTCTTTGACGCGGACGGGATCGTGAGGGACCTCTACCGGCCGGGGGGCAAGGGAGCCGAAGCCGCGAAGGAGCTCTTCGGTCAGGCCGTGCTCGACGGCAGAGGTCACATCGACCGCATGCGGATCGCCGAAATCGTCTTTGCCGAACCGCAGCGGCGGCACGATCTGGAGGCAAAGATCCACCCGCTCGTGAGGCAGGAAATCCAACGGCGATTCTCGGAGGCCGAGGCCGCCGGAGCTCAAGTCGCGGTGGCCGAGGCGTCGCAATTATTGGAAGCGGGGACGGAGGCGGAGTCCGACCGCGTGCTGCTCATCGTCGCGCCGGAGGCCGAACGCGTCCGGCGCTGGGAATCCGCCGGAGGCGACGAGGCGGACGCGCGTCGCCGAATCGCCGCGCAGATCCCTCCCGACGCCGCCACCCGGCGCGCGACCGACATCATCGTCAACGACGGCAGCCTGGCGGACCTGCGAAGGAAGACGGAAGAGCTGTATGCCTCGTGGCTCAAACAGGCGGAAAGGCGAGGAGAATCGTGAATTGCGAATCGTGATTTGCGATTTGAAGACAACCGGACTCCGGTCACACGAATGCGCCTGAAGATCCCCACTTCCCTTCTCTGGGTTGAGGCTGTCTTGAGCGACTTCGACTCTTTCCTGCAGGACCACGCCAACTGCGAGCGCAAGGCCTCCGGAAGCGCGATGAACATGGTGTCGCATTATCCGGACCGCAAGGAGCTCGTGTCGGCGATGATCGACCTGGCCCGCGAAGAGCTGCGGCACTTCTCGCAGGTGTACCGGCACATGGCGGCGCGTGGACTGATGCTCGGGCCGGACCGGAAAGACCCCTACATCCGCCGCCTTTCGCAGGAATACCGCAAGGGATCGGAAGCGTACTTCCTCGATCGCCTCCTGGTCGCCGGCATCCTCGAAGCCCGCGGATGCGAACGGTTCGGTCTCATCGCTTCCGCCCTGCCTCCCGGCCCCCTCAAGATCTTCTACGGCGACATCACGCGTTCCGAGACACGCCACCAGGGCCTCTACGTGAGCCTCGCTCTCCTCTACTTCGATCCCCCGGCCGTCGAGACGCGGCTGGACGAGCTCCTGGAGGCGGAAGCTCGAATTCTCGCGGAGCTTCCCAACCGTCCCGCCTTGCACTGATGGTGCAAGAAGAGAGGCGGGTTAAGCTGGGCCGATGGCAGGAAGCGGAGCCGGCCGGGCCGTCGGAAAGTATCTGAAGCAGTACGCGGAGCCGGAGGCTGCCCTGGCCGCGGCACTGCCGGGTGAGTTCGGAAACGCGGTGGTCGTGCCGGCCTATGGCGAAGAGGACAGCCTTTTCAAGATGCTCGGCTCCGTGGCGGCGGGCGCCGGCACAGATGTGCTCGTCGTCCTGGTCCTGAACTCGCGCGCCGACTCCTCCGAAGACGTTCACCGCGCCAACTCGGCCGCGCGGGAACGGCTCTCTCGGGAGCTGCTGTCCCCTCAAGAGGCTGCGCAAGACAGGTCCCTCCTCTCCTATCCGCTCGAGCGTGGGCGTCTCGTCCTCGTGGACCGGGCCCGCTCCGGCCGTTATCTGCCTGAAGGCCAGGGCGTCGGGCTCGCGCGCAAGATCGGGTTCGACGTTGCGCTCGCTCTCAAGGCGGCCGGGCGGATCGCCTCCGACTGGATCCACTCGACCGACGCCGACACGGTTCTCCCCCGCGACTACTTCGAACAGACCGAGAGTCTCGATCCCGAGGAAACGAGCGCGGCTGTCTATTCCTTCGAGCACCGCTTCGATGCGGATCCAGCGCTCGCAGAAGCGGCGCGCCTCTACGAGATCTCATTGCGCTATTACGTGCTTGGACTCGCCTGGGCGGGTTCGCCGTACGCGTACCACAGCATGGGAAGCTGTCTCGCCATCTCCTGCGCCGCTTACGCCCGGGTGCGCGGATTCCCGAGGCGCAATGCTCTGGAAGACTTTCATGCGTTAAACAAGCTTGCCAAGGTCGGAGGGATCGTTCGCCTGACCGGAGAGCCGCTCCTCCTGGAGGGCCGGGTCTCCGAGCGCGTGCCGGTGAGCACCGGAAAAGCTCTCGGCGATCTCGTCTCGCGCCGCGGCGCGCTCGCGGGGTTCTGTCTGTACCATCCGGCGGTCTTCGGTCATCTGGCGGCCTGGCTGCGCGTACTCGCAGCGATCGCGCGCTCCGGAGGCGACGCGCGAGCGCCGCTGACTGAGTTGCCCGGCGACAGCCCATTCTTCCGTACCGACCTGTTGACGGGGATCCTCGAGAAGATGGGGGCATTCGGCGCGATTCGGGAAGCGATCGCCCGCTCTCATGGCGAAGAAACCCTTCTCCGTCATCTTCACACCTGGTTCGATGCCCTTCGCACGGTCAAGCTCATCCATGCGCTCCGCGACGGCGGGCTCCCTTCGTCGGGCTATCACCAGGCTCTCACGGAGGCTCCGTTCACCGGCCTGGCGGAGTCGGTCGAGGAAGAGCCGGAGGAGCTTCGAAAGACCCTTCTCGCCGAGGAAAAGAAACTGGCCGACATGCCTGCGGGAGTTTCTTCCATCCTTGATATGCAGTAGGGGTGGGCGCAACGCCGCCGCGACAGACCCGCATGACTTCGTCGATCGTCACCGACGAAGGCCCGGGAAGAGGAAGAGGTTTATTGGCAGAATCTCAGAACGACCCAAACGGTGAGCCACCCGAGCATCGAGCAGCCGAGAAGCGCGGTTGTGAAGCCGAGAGTCAGATTAGGGAAGACCGCCGCGACGTCGGGAATAAGGCCGCGCGGGCAATCTGCCGCCGGAAGGATGTCGACCGTCGCGGGACAAAGATGCGGCGCATTGTCCATCCTCGCGGTGACGGCCGTTGATCTCCGCGCTCTGACGGGCCGGCTGGTGACCACCGCGCGACCCGTTTCGGCCGCCGAAACGCCGAAAGCCGGAGCGAGCGCGGGCCGATCGACCGGCGAGTGCCGTATCGCGATCTCCCGCCACGGCGGGGCCGCCGGCGAACTGCCACCGAGTGCGCGGAGGATTGCCGTTTCGCGCTTTCGGATACTCGCGAGAGCCTCCGCCCGCCGGATGGCCCGCGCTGGCGCATCGACATCAATCCTTACCCCGCCGTCGAGGTTGATTTTGTTCGATCGGAGGACGCAGGTCATCAGGGCACGGCCCCGCGTGGCGGGCGCAGGCGCGCCGCCAAAATCTGTGGCGCTGCGCACCCGGGCATCACTTGAGGTGAGCAATGTCGGGGCCGACAGGCTCGCGAGAGACCGTTCCTTGCGTATCATTTGAACACTTCTTGATTTCTTATTAGTGAAGCTGGCCGGAGTCAAGCCAGTTGCCGGCGGCGTCGGTAGCGCTGATCTGGACAGGTGGGTCCCGGACCCAACCCCGGGCCCGTTTTTTAGACTCCTAAATCATTCCCTTCTTCATTTCCTGGATCTCCAGCACCACGGGCTGCTTACCAACCAGGCGGCTCAACTCTTCGATCTCCCCTTCCGGCTCGCGGGAGCGGCTGGCCGGCACGAGCGTTTTTTCGAACCTCGCGGCCACCTTCTCGGCCCGTTTGACCATCAGCGACCATTTGGGCAGATCCGCGGGCGAAATGCCCCTCTCCTGCGCCAGCTCGGTTACCGTCTTGTCGGTGATCTTCCGGATGAGGTTCCGCTGGAAATCCGCTACCGATCCTCTGTCTCTTGCCGGCTCCTTTGAAAGATCCATGGCTCTTACCTCTTCCGTCGCGCACATCGCGCAAATGCCCCCGGGCAGGACCTTTTAAAATCAGTTCTCGCACGATAACGACTTCAGAAGAGCTTGTCTATTTGACATTAGTCCAATGTCTCAGGACATCAGACCGCGGCTCACAACTCGCTCAAAAGGGATAGCCGATGGAGACGAAGAATCTCCCTTTCTCGCGGGTGGTGGCGGTGCATGGTCGCCCCGAGCAATCGAGGACGATGGTGTTGCCGCTGGCGTCCGTGGACGTGGCATTGTAGGTGATGGTGCGGGCGGAGACAGGCCAGCCGTACTCGGCGCGCACGGGGCCAATCGGGGTCATGTAGCGCAGACCGACGCCGAATCCCTGCCGGAGCCCGTCGTCGCCTTCCAACGCGAAGTGGATCTGGGAGACGTCCCGCCAGACCTGGGATGCGTCGTAGAAGATCGTGGCGCCGAAGCCGTCGAGGATCGGGATGCGCAATTCCGCATTGACGGCGAGGAAGCCGTTACCGCCGACGATGCGCGGCCCGAAGTCACAGTCCCAGGCCGTCAGGTCCGGAAAGACCTTCGCGCCTGTCGCGCAGGAGCCCGTTCCGGAGCCTTCGTGCGGTGTGGCCTGCGCGTTGTAGTCCACGGTGGCGCCGGGAATGCCGAGAAGGTCGGTGTCGAAGGCGCGATTGGTGGAGCGGCCGCCGGCGAAGAAGCGTTCGGCGATCGGAACCTGGATGTCGGAG
>WNGB01003464.1_pt1 | contig 24786 bp, 22 predicted proteins | sample 5400681 | NCBI WGS metagenome assembly WNGB01 (sample SAMN13153367, study PRJNA577476) | soil metagenome | isolation source: 115 cm soil or saprolite under grassland replicate 2 | place: USA:California | collected 2016-06-15
GCAACGGCTCGCGCGCAGCCCTGATCGATCTACACAGCCACACCTACCACTGCGCCCACCGCGAGGTCAGCACCGGCAGCGCTGATGCGATTGTCTCCGATGCGATCGCTCTGACACGCGAGCTGCTGGCCGAACGCGGCGTCACGCCCGACCGGGTGGTGCGCGTGGGCGTGGGGTTTGCTGGGCCGGTGGATGCGCGCAGCGGCGTAGTTCACCTTTCGCACCGCATGGCCGGCTGGGAGAAGTTTCCGCTCAAGGAACGGATCGAGGAGGCCTTCGGCGCGGTGACGTTGCTAGATAACGATGCCAATCTGATCGCGCTGGCCGAGGCGACCTTCGGCGTCGGGCGCGATGTGCAGGATCTATTCTATCTGCATCTCAGCAGCGGTGTTGGCGGTGGGTTGGTGCTGGATGGACGGCTGTATCACGGCGCCACCACTACCGCCGGCGAGATCGGCCATGCCGTCGTCGGCCCGATCGACCCGCAGCACCCGCAGGGGCCGCCACACACGCTGGAGCAGCACCTCTCGATCCAGGGGTTGCTGGCGCGCGCCGCTGAGCTGGGGCTACAGACCGATCTGCTGAGCGATATCTTCGGCAATAGCGCGATCGGCCGCCAGGTGGTGACCGAGGCAGTCGATCTACTGGCGGTGCGGCTATCGCAGATCGTTGCGCTGATCGACCCTCAGATCATTGTGTTGGGCGGTGTGGTGACACGCCATGGCGGCGATGCCTTTCTAGCCGCGATCGAGGAACGCATGCGCGCCTATGTGGCCTCGCTGGTAGAAAAGCCGGTCGAGATCGTCGCCTCAGTGCTGGGCTTCGAGAGCGTGGCGATCGGTGGGCTGGCGCTGGCCCTGGAGAGCATGCGCGACTGACGCCTAGAACTAAGAACCAAGAACCGAGCATCCTCTGGGTGAACCAAGAACCCGGTTGAGTTCGGTTCTCGGTTCACCCAGAGGGTGCCCGGTTCTCGGTTCTGCCCCGCGCGGTTTGCGCGCTTCCCTTCCGGATGCTATAATACTCGCCTAGTTGCGCGGCCGCCGCGTCTAATGTTGTGCGCGCCGCTTTTCGGCTTTCATCAACTGAGCGATTGAGGAGCTATGGACGCTAAAAATGTGATCTTCGGAGAGACAGGGCTGGAGAAGCTGGTGCAGATGCTGCGCGCAAGCGGCCAGCCGCAGGATATCGCCAAGCTGGTTGAGCGCTACCTTGAGATTTTGCGCGAGATGGTCGGGACGGAGGAGAAGCGCTGATGAGTAATAAGCCCAACTTTACTGGTAATGCCGAGCAAAAGGCGCTGGCCGCGCAGATCTTCCAGCTCATGAGCACGCAGGGGGCGTTCTTCGCCTCCGACTCGCCGATTAAGCAGACACTGGCGAACCTGGCCGATTTTATCGCTGTCCAGCGCAAGGCCGATCGCGCTAAGGTGGTGCAGGAGATCGACGCCGCGCTGAGTAAGAACAACGCCGTGTTCGCGCGCGAAGAGCGCGAAGAAGACGTGATTTATGTGATCTCGCGCCTGGGTGTCCATCGACCGCGCGTGGATGAGAACACGCATATGTTCAAGCATCGGCTGTATGAGCCGGAGAACCCGCTGCCGGTCGACGATATCAGCGTGGTGGTGACTACCACTCGCCCGGCGCTGACCACAGTCGAGCCGGTGTTTATTTCGGATTACTGGCAGCAGCAGGCCGGCCTGACGCCAGTCGCGCTGGGCGATGGCGAGCAGGAAGCGGTCATCGAGCTGCACGAGGCCGCCGAGGTCGCCCCGGTTGTCGAGGAGCCGATCGAGGCGGAGGAGATCATCGAGGCGGTCGCGCCGGTGGTCGAGAAGCCTGTGCCAGCCAGCACTGGCATGCAGAACACCTTGATTACGCTGTCGAACGGTGTACAGATCGATCTGCGCCGCCCGGTGGCCGACCTGATCGGTCAATATGGGCCGACGCTGCTAGCGCAATTCCGCGCGGCGCTGGACAACGATCCGCTACGACGGATCGTGACTTTCGGCACCGACGCCTTCCCCGAGGCGGCGGTCGAGAGCTTCGGCAAGAACGACCTGCGACGCATCCGCGATTATCTGATCGAGACCGGCGAGCCAATGCTGGATAGCCAGATCATCGCTGATATCTTCTACCATAATCCGCGCCAGAACGATTACGAGACCTTCCGCTTTGCGCTGGACTATCGGCTGAGCCGCGAGAAGGATTTCGAGTTTGTGGGCGTAGATGGCGCGCGGCTTTGGTCCACCAAAGGCATTCCGGCGATCGGCACCAAGCGCGTAAAGGCCAGCGAGATGGGCCAGCTGACTGGCTATCTCGAAGAGGGCTTTGATGACAGCACAGCTGAGCAGAGCGTCGAATCGATCCGCTCGCTCGGCATGCTCAGCCACGTCCTGACCTTCTTCGAGTGGGAATATGGCGTGCTGCCCTACACCAAAGCGCTGGCCGCGCTGCTGCCCGGCCCACTGCTGCCCGACCAGCGCACGGCCGTGCTGCGCTTCGAATCGCCGCAGCACTACAGCTCGACCTTGGTCGAACTGCGCTTCCCGACCGGCAACCGCGGCGGCTGGCTCCAGGGCTTGGAGGAGTTCTTCCACGAACATCTGGTGCCCGGTGCGCTGATCACACTCTCGCGCACCGCCGAGCCGCACATCTTCACGCTGACCTACGAGGAGCAGCCAGAGACAACCGATCGCCTGTTAGTACTCGATGAGAAGAAAAACAAGCTCGCCTTCGCCAATGTCAGCTACTATTCGGCGGTGGACGAGGACATGCTGATCAACCAGCAGCAGTATGGTCGGCTGCGTAACCTCAAGTCGCTGCCCATGAGCGACCGCCGCAAGGCAGATGTGACGCTGGAGCATGTGTTCGAGACGGTGGGCGAGCCGGTCGGCACGCGCTCGGAGCCGCGCTACGAGGCGACGCTGGGGCAGCTGTATGTCGCGCTGAATGTGCTACGGCCGGCCTCGCAGGGATATCTTGTGCATCTGCTGGGTGAGAGCGATGAGTTCGAGCAGGATGGCAATCGCTGGAGCTACACGCCGCCGCCGGTGGAGATCGACGAGGACGAGGAACAGGACCAGGATCTCTACGACGAGGATGAGGAGTAGACCGAGTAATGAGGACTGAGGACTGAGGAATCTTTTCTCAGTCCTCAGTCCTCATTGCTCAGTCCTAGGTGCTATGCCAATCGAAAGTCATATTCAAGCGATCGGCGCGAGCGACCACAAGCTGGCGATGCGCGATCTGAAACCGCTCTCGGGCCTGGGCCGGGAAGAGCGCGGGGATTTCTGGCCGGCCTGGACAGCGATTACGCCGCGCCGCCGCGCTGAGATCGCGCGCGCTATGGTCGAGCTGGCCGAAGATGATGTCGAGCTTGATTTCGCCGCGGCGCAGATCTGGCTGCTCGATGACGACGACGCTGAGGTGCGCGCCAGCGCGATCGAGGGGTTGTGGGAGAACACTAGCGCCCCGCTGCTGCACCAGCTGCTCAGGCTGATGCGATCGGATCCGGCGCCGGCCGTGCGCGCGGCAGCCACGCTATCGCTCAGCCGCTTCGCCTACCAGGCCGAGCTGGATGAGCTCGACCCGCGCGATGCCCAGGCGCTGCGCGATGGGCTGCTGGCGATGATTCTCGATACCCGCCAGCCGCTCGAAGTGCGCCGGCGCGCGCTGGAAAGCGCCGGCTACTTCGGCAGCATCGACGAGATCCAGCGCCAGATCCAGCTGGCCTACGCTAGTGATGAGCAACTGCTGCGCGAGAGTGCGCTGGTTGCGATGGGCCGCTCGATGTTGGAGCGCTGGCTGCCGACGATCGGCCGCGAGCTAGAGAGCCCATCGCCGGCGCTGCGCTACGAGGCTGCGCGCGCGGCCGGCGAGCTGGGTGAAGATGCGCGCACGTTGCTTCCTAAGCTCGCGCCGCTGCTGAACGACCATGACAGCGAGGTTGCCTTGGCGGCGATCTGGGCGCTCGGGCAGGTAGGTGGGGATGCTGCCAAGCGGGTGCTGCAGCAGGTTCGCAAGAGCGAGGACGAGACCCGCCGCCAGGCTGCTGCCGATGCGCTTGAGGAGCTGTCGCTGGGGGAAAACCTGCTCTAGCTTTGATAGCAGTTGAGTGTGACAAGATGACAAGATGACAAGATGACTGAAGCAACTTGTCATCTTGTCATCTTGTCATCTTGTCACGGGCTGGGGGCGTCGATGCAACTCGAAGATCTGCGCCAGATCCATGAAGGCTACGATCACATCTACCTCTCGCCGCACCTGGATGACGCGGCGCTCTCCTGCGGCGGCGCGATCGCCCTGCACGCCAACGCCGGCGCGCGGGTGCTGGTAGTGACTCTTTGCACCGCCGCGCCGCCGCCCGCTGGGCCGTTTAGCGATTTAGCAAACGCGGAGCATCAATCCTGGGGGCTAGCCCCGGCCGAGGTGATCAGCGCGCGATTGCGCGAGGACGACCTGGCGCTGGCGCGACTCGACGCCGATACCTACCGGGCCGGACTGCTCGACGCGATCTATCGCCGGCCGGATGCCTACAACAGCCGCGATGCGCTGTTCGGCACGCCCGTGCCCGACGACTCGTTGCTCTACTCGACCCGCCAGCTGATCGCCGCGCTGCACAGCCGCGTTCCGCGCGCCACCTTCTATGCGCCGCTTGGTGTCGGCAATCACGTCGATCATCAGATCGTCTATGCCGCCGCCCGCGATGGCGCCGGCGCGGTGATGGCATTCTACGAAGATTTCCCGTATGTGCTGTGGACAGGCGCATTTGAGCAGCGTATGCACGCGATTGGCCAGCGATTTATCGCGAGCACGATCGACATCGACACCACTCTGACGCGCAAGATTGGTGCAATTAGCGCCTACGCCAGTCAGCTTAGCTCATTGTTCGCGGAACCGGCAGCGCTCGCGCGAATCGTTGGCGACTACGCCGAGAACCTGCGCCCAGAGAGTGGCACCTACGGCGAGCGAGTCTGGCTGCGCGATGTCCAGTAGCTCGCGGTATTGGGGATTAGGGATTGGGAGTCCAGCTGCTCAATTCCCAATCGCCAATCCCCAATCGCTGCGTTGAAGACGCATTAGTTGTTAACGATAGCGGTAAACGATAGGCGAAGCATGACAGTCGAGACGTCGGCCGCCACAGACCACGGACTACCGACCACGAACCATGGGCAATTCGCGATCGTCGAGCCCGACGCGACCGGCTGGGATGCGTTTACTGCGCGCCATCCCCAAGGTCACCTGCTCCAGTCTTCTGGCTGGGGCGCGCTAAAGCAGCAGGTCGGCTGGCAGGCGCGGCGCGTGCTGGTGGTTGGGCCGGCGGGGCCGCGCGCCGGCGCGCAGCTGCTATTGCGCCGGCGGCTCGGCTTTAGCGCGGCGTATGTGCCGCGCGGGCCGCTGTTTGGCGATAGCTGGGAGGTACATGCGCTGCTGCTGGCCGCGCTCGACCGCCTGGCGCGCCGTAATCGCGCGGTGTTCTTGCGCCTAGAGCCGAATGTTTTGGAAGATGACCCGCAGGCCGGCGATTTGCACAGGGCGCTGCTGATCGAGGGCTTTCGCCCAGCCACGCCGCTTCAGCCGCACACCAGCCTACACCTGGATCTGTCGCCCGCGCCGGAGCAGCTGCTCGCGGCGATGAGCAAAGGCCATCGCGCCGATATCCGCCGCGCCGCCCGCGAGGGCGTGGCCGTGCGGCCCGGCCAGGGCGCCGCCGACCTGGCGGCCTTCTACGCGATTATGGAGCAGACTGGAGCGCGCGCCGACTTTGCGATTCATAGCCGCGCATACTACCAGACGGCGTGGGAGCTGTTTCAACAGAACGTAGCTGCTCCGGCCATGGAGCGCGGGGCGGCGAATGCCGGCCAGCTGTTTCTGGCCGAGCAGAACGGCGCGACGCTGGCCGCGTGCATGATCTTCGCCTGGGCCGGCGCGAGCCTGTACCTGTACGGCGGCTCGACCGAAGTGGGGCTGAAGAGTGGCGCGAACCACGCGCTCCAATGGCAGGCGATCCAGTGGGCGCGTGCGCACGGCTGCCGGCTGTACGACTTCTGGGGCGTGCCCGACCAATTCGGTCGGGCCGCGCTCGCCGCCGACGCGGCCGAGCGCGCGCTGCTGGAGGAGCAGGCCAAGAACGACCCGCTGTATGGCGTGTTTCGCTTCAAGAAGGGCTTTGGCGGCCAGGTGACACGCTACCTGCCGGCCTACGACCGGGTGTATATCCCGCCGCTGTATGCGCTGTGGCAGCGGCGGTTTGGGAATTAGCGATTGGCGACTGGGGGCTGGCGATTGGGAACCGGCAACTCCTAATCCCCAGTCCCTAATCCCCAATCGCTGGACGACAAAGCTATGACCGAAGAAGAACTCTCCCCAGAAGAAGCGCGCCGAATGGTCGCATGGCTTCAGAAGGAGCTAGCGCACCAGCGCGAGCTGAATGGCGAGATGCGCCGCGCGGTGGCCGAGCTGGCGCGCGCGTTTCAGGAATCGCTTGCGCGCGCGCACGATGCGGCCGAGAGCGGCGAGATGGAGCGCGTGCGCCGGATCACCATCGAGAACCGCGACGCCTGGCAGCAGTACCTCCAGCAGATTATCGAGGCATCCAAGACCAAGAAATGACAAGATGACAAGGTGAAAATCGATAATGTCATCTTGTCACCTTGTCATCTTGTCACGAGGGAGTGCTTGTGATCAGAGCAGTTGTTTTCGACATGGGCGAAACGCTGATGCGCTTCGTGCGGCCGGGCGGTGGATCGTGGCGTGAATTCGAGACGCCCGGCATCCGCGGCATCTACCGCTACCTGATCGAGCAGGGCCACCCGATCGCGTCGCACGAAGATGATTTCGTCGAGGCGATGTTCGCGCGGCTGGCCGAGGGCTGGCAGCAATCGACGGGCGGGCATATCAGCCTGCGTGCGGTCGATTGGATCGCAGCCGGTGCGGCCGACCACGCCTTGACGCTGGATGAGGCGGCGCTGATCGAGGCGGCGCGGCGCTACGCGCTGCCGATCCGCGATGGCCTGCGCGCGGCGGATGGCGCGGCGGCGACGCTGGCGGCGCTGCGCGATGCCGGCTACCGGATCGGGCTGATCTCGAATACGATCTGGCCGGCCGAGCTGCATATGGAAGATCTGGAGGAGATCGGCCTGCTGCACTATCTCGAACACCTGACCTTCTCGGGCGAGATCGGCATCTGGAAGCCGAATCGGCAGATTTTCCACCACGCGCTCGGTGCGCTGGGGGTTGCGCCGGAGCATGCCGTGTTTGTTGGCGATAGCCCGCGCGAGGATATTGTTGGCGCGCACGATGCGGGCATGCGTGCGATCTGGGTTCGCAGCCGTGAGTTTCCGCTGGGCGACGTGCAGCCCGATGCGATCATCGAGACGCTGCCAGAGCTATTGCCAATACTGGAGCACTGGCACGCATGATAACCGCCCGTTTCCCCGATATACGCGTCGTGCCGATCGGCCACTGCCTGCTGCATGAACAGACCGACGACGCGCGCGTGGCGCGCCTGGCGGCGCGGCTGAAGGGTGATGGCATGCTGCGCAACCCGCCGGTGCTGGGCCGCCACGATGGCGTCGATTCGTTGATCGTGCTGGATGGGGCCACGCGCGTGACAGCCACGCGGCTGCTGGGGCTGCCGTATGTCGTGGCGCAGGTGGTTGATTACGACGACGATGCGATTCAGCTCCATACCTGGAGCCACGTGCTGAGTGGCCTGGCGCTCGATACGCTGCGTGCGGCGCTGGAGGACGAGCCGGCGCTGGTGGAGCGGCCTTGCACCCCCTACGAGGCCGAAAACGCGCTGGCCCACCGCGAGACGCTGGCCTACCTGGCCGGCGGCGATGGCCGCTGCTTCGCGCTGGGCCATAGCGCCGATGTGATCGCGCGCGCGGCGGCGCTGCGGCGGCTGTTCGCCGGCTACGCCGGCCGTGCCACGATCACCCGCGTGCCGCCGACCGACTGGGCCGCGCGGCTCGACGAGCAGAACGCCAGCCTGGCAGTGGTCTACCCGACCTACACCAAGCGCGACATCGTGACGCTATCGCAGGCCGGCGCGGTGCTGCCGGCCGGCATCAGCCGCCACGTCATCCCCGGCCGCGCGCTGCGGATCAATGTGCCGATCGACGACACCTCGCTGGAAGCGAAACAGGCCTGGCTCGACACATGGCTGCGCGAGCGGCGGGCCGGGCACGGCGTGCGCTACTACGCCGAGCCGACATTCCTGTTCGATGAATAGGATACAGGGCACAGGATACAGGGCACAGCGAAGAGCAGCGCTTCTTCTGTTCACTGTTTCCTGTATCCTATGCCCTATCGAGTAACTTTTCCCCTCTCACCTGCAACTGATCCATGATGAACCATTATGCCGACACCCGAAGCGACGCGACGCTGGTGGCGCTGGTGCTGGCGGGCGAGCGCGAGACGTACGCCCCGCTGCTGCTGCGCTACTACACGAGTGTGGCGCGGCTGTGTCGCCGACTACTTGGCCCCACGCCCGAGGCGCAGGAGGCGGCGCTCCAGGCGTTTCTGCTACCCAACCGATCTCCTTGAATCATTCCCCAAACCCACAAAACTAGGCGCTCTAAATTTCCCTCCTACCACGTTAGGTGATAGTAGACAGCCATTGAAGACCGCGTAGGAAGGTCAAGCCATAGGCCCAAGCAGACATACGATCCCTGGCTGGCGACTGCGCACGAGCCGTCTGTTGTCGGCATATTGGTTCACCTAAACCAAAGGAGGCACGACCATGTCCGATGACTCACCGTTTCAGAAGGATGTCGCCGATCTGCTGCCCTTCGAGGATGACAGCGCTGCTCCGGGGCAGGTTCCGATCGTGTTGGGCGAAGTGGAGCCCGAGAAATTTCTCTACATTGGCAAAGGGCTGACGGCCGACGAGTTTAGCAGCTATGTCCAGAGCTATGACTTCGGCAAAATACCGCCGGATTATGTGGTACTGCACCACACCGCCAACCCCTGCACGCTGGCCGCGTCCTACCCAGGCGGCCACGCCTGGGATGGCGGCGAGGCCGGGCTGAGCGACGACAAGATCTACCAAAAGCGGCTGCGCGGGCTGCTGAACATGCGCGAGTTCTACCGCGTCACGCAGCAGTGGGATCGCGGCCCACATCTGTATATCGACGATCGCTACATCTGGCTGTTCACGCCGATGTACGAGGTCGGCATCCACGCCAAAGAGGGCAACAGCTACCACGACGGCAGCGGGCAGCTGCACTACTCGATCGGTATTGAGGTGATTGGCTACTACGAAAAGTCTCCCTGGCCCGAGCCGGTGGCGCGCAATGTCGGCCAGGCGGTGGCCGTGCTGAAGCGCCAGCTCGGCACTTTCGACCTGAGCTATAAGCCTGGCCCGCTGCATACCGCCAGCGCGCATGTACACAGCATCGCGTCGCATCGCGACTTCAACAAGCCGGCATGCCCAGGCGCGGCGATCACCGAGGCGTACTACTGCCAGGTGATCAACGCCGGTTGGGATCGCCTGACGAAGGCGTGATTGGGCTCGACTGATCGAGCTGACGAAGGACGAAGGACGAAGGACGAAGGACAATTGAGATATCGTCTGTCGTCTTTCGTCTTTCTTGACGCGAACACCCAAGCATATTAGACTCACTGCTGCCAAGACGTGACTGCGATCACGAGGAGGCAGCAGGCATGCACGCACATACGACCGACGGCTTCGACGTTCAAACGCTGTTCGCCTGACCTGCCCCCCAGCCCCCTTCTCCCGCCGCCGCAGGAGAAGGGGGAGCGGGCGCGGCGTGACGCGATGTGATGCGATGCGATGCGATGCGTTGCGTTGCGATGATGCGCGTCGATACGGCCAATGAATCCAGCGCGATCAATGCCGTCAATGCCCGTAGGGGCGAACCGGCGTGTTCGCCCGCGACGATCGGCACCGCAATCAGTGTCGTCAATGCCCGTAGGGGTGAACCGGTGTGTTCGCCCGCGACGATCGGCATTGACGGCATTGTGATATGGCAATGCGCGTCGCTGTATTCGATGCCAAACCCGGCGCGTCTGGCGTACGTACCACCTCCAGGGTGCAGCCGGCTTCAGACGCGCCGGGTTTGGCGCTGCAAGGCGATGAATCCACGATGATTCCACGCTGCGGCGATGATGTGGCGATTCCACATCACCCGGCGCATTGGTGTACAATAGCGCTTCGTGTTCATGTTGTGCTTGAGAGAGGTGCCCGATGCAACCAATGCGCCGCGAGTCGCCCTACCCGATGGTGCCGATCGACGAGGCCCAGCGCCTGATCGCCGCGCAGATCGCGCCGCTGGGGGTCGAGCAGATCGACATCCGTGGCGGAGCCGACGGGCGCGTGCTGGCGGAGGATGTCTTCGCCGGCGCGGCGCTGCCCGATGTGCCCAAGGCGGCGCTGGATGGCTACGCCCTGCGCGCCGAGGATGGCATGGCCGAGCGGCGCGTGCTGGGCGAGCTGACCGCCGGCGGCGGCAGCCAGGTGGTGTTGACGGCCGGCACGGCGGCGCGGATCATGACCGGCGCGCCAGTGCCGGATGGCGCCGACGCGGTGATTATGGTCGAGCAGACCGATGAGCGCGACGGTGTGCTTTCGATCAGGCAGCCTGTCAAGGCCGGCGATAGCATTCATACGATCGGCCAGGATATCGCGCGCGGCGAGCTGGTGCTTTCGCGCGGCACGCCGCTGGGCGCGGCCGAGATCGGCCTGCTGGCCACGATCGGCCGGGTGCGCGTGGCGGTGTACCGGCGGCCGGTGGTGGCGGTGCTGGCCACCGGCGATGAGGTACACGAGCCGGATGCGCCGGCCAGCGCGGGCGGCATCCGCGACAGCAACCGCTATGCGCTGTTGGCGGCGGCGCGCGAGGCCGGCTGCGAGGCGATCTCGCTTGGCATTGCCCGCGACGACAAGGCGGTGCAGCGCGCCGCAATCCTGAGTGGCCTCGAGCGCGCCGACGTGCTGCTGACCAGCGGCGGCGTCTCGATGGGCACGCGCGACCTGATCAAGCCGCTGCTGGCCGAGCTTGGCACAGTACACTTCGGGCGGATCGCCTTCAAGCCCGGCAAGCCGACCACCTTCGCGACGGTGCGCGGCAAGCTGGCCTTTGGCCTGCCGGGCTATCCGGTCTCTTCACTCGTCTCATTCGAGGTATTTGTGCGCCCGGCGCTGCGGCGCCTGGGTGGCGATGCGCGGCCCGATCGCCCGCGCGTGCGCGTGATGCTGCGCGACCAGATCCAGGCGTCGCCAGATCGGCCCGAGTACCAGCGCGCGATCGTCGCCTGGGAGGATGGCCGGCTGGTGGCGCGCAGCACCGGCGCGCAGGGCTCCAGCCGGCTGCTGTCGCTGCGCGGCGCGAACGCGCTGCTGTTCGTGCCTGGCGATGGCCGCACACACTCCGCCGGCGCGGAGCTGGATGCGCTGCTGACTGGGCCGGTGGGGTAGCGTGGGGTTGGGGACTGGGGGTGGGAGGTGGTCGGCAGTCTTTCGTCTTTCGACCTCCGTCTTCCGTCAGCTAATCCGGTAGGAACCAACATCGCCGCCGTTGGCCGCCCGGGCACATCTACGGCGGCGTTTTTGTTGCGAGCGTTGCGCGTGGCGATAGCGCGGCGTCACTCATGGTTCAGCTTCGCATCATCCGAGTGATGGAACAAATTGGCCAATGCGGTCGTTTGTCTTGGTAGATTGACTCGTGCTCTGAGGCATGTTTCAAACCTGCTTTACCGTTCGGTGGGGGTTTGGGGGCGGCCGGGCGCCCTTTGGGCGTCGCCCCCAAAGAACACTTTTTGTGCCACGCTGCGCGCGCAGAGCGCGCAGCGTGGCACAAAAGGAAATTGTCTTGGACGGACGAAGTCCCTCCAAACCTCACTGCAAGTCTTATCTATGAAACATAGAGGTATTGCAATGATCTATCGATGCGACGATAGTCCAGATACTGAGCAGCTACGTGCGCGCCATGTTGGCGAGCCGTCGCAGGCGCGCCCGCAGCAGCCACCCGCGTTCGAGAGCGCCGCACGCACCGGCACTGAGATCGGCGAGCTGGTCGATCGAGTCTGCTGGCTGATGCGGCGCGAGCCGATGCTCGAGCGCGATATGCAGCCATGGGTTGGCGTGTGAAACGACAAGCGTGCGCTCGGCTGATCCAGCGAGCGCACGCTTGTCGTTTCATGTAGCAGTTCGAACAGTCGTGGTAGTGCTCAGGCTTATTTTTCGGTGATCTGGAACTCGGTAAAGCTCCCCTGCGGCCCCTGCTTTGTCTTCACCTCAACCTGCATACGGCGTAGCCCTTGCTGTAGATCGTACTGGAAATCCGGCCCCGTCCAGCCATTTTGGGCCAGCGCGGTCTCATAGAAGTGCCGCACCTCTTCGGGTGATGCGCTGGTGGAATAGCTGTGCTTGGCTTTGAATACGCCATCATCCTGATCGATCTTGAATTTGACACAGGTCGCGTTCGGGAAGGCCGGCAGCCCGGCGATCGGCGCGCAGGTTGTGCCGGCGGGCGCCGTCGCGAGGTATTCGGTCAGCTGTACGGTGGTGATCACGCCGCTCGGCCCCTGGTCGGTATCAACATCAATGCTGGCGCGGCGCTGTCCCGAGCTGATATCGTACGCGAATTTGCTCAGCGTCCAGCCGTTCGATGCGAACGCGCTTTCGTAGAAGCGCCGGATTTCGTCGGCGGTGGCGTTGGCGGCATACGTATTTTTGAGCTTGGTCACGCCGTCGTCCTGGTCGCTCTTCTGCTCGGTGCAGGTCGCGCCGGCGAACAGCGGCAGCCCGGCGATCGTCGCGCAGGGGACACCTGGCGCGGCAGCAGCGGCGGCTGTGGGCAAAATGGCAGGTGCAGCCACGGGCGCGGCAGGCGCGGCGGCAGCGGCGGTCGGCACGACGGCGGGCTGCGCGAGCGCGGCGGTCGGCGCCACGGCGGGTGTAGATGCGGTTGGCGTTGCGGATGTAAGGCTGCGGTAGGCCAGAAACGCAATCAGCAGCGCCAGCAGGCTCACGCCGGCGACGATCAGGTTGCGGCGCTGCGCCATTGCCGCGCGCTCTGCCGCCGGGCTGGCGGGCGAGCGACTGCTGGCAGATGGGTCGTGCGGCGGGCCAGCGGTGACACTGATCGTTGGCCCGACGGCGGGCGCGTTGGGCGCTGTGTTTTGCTCGGCATTTGTTTGAATGGCCGGCCGGCCGCTGGAATTGCGCTTGGCTCCTTTTTGTGTTGCCATCGTGTCTCTCCTTCTGTGGAGTGTGGCGAGCCGGCTTGTAGAACATCGACCAACCCGCCTACCAAAGCTGATGGCGTTACTATACCTGCTGTTGCTCCCAATTTGAATGATACCCGCCGTCCGGCAGTGATCTATTTCTTGTCTATGAGATGTTGCAACAACATATAGGTGTGAAGACAGCGCGCAGGTTGCCGTGCTCGCGCTCAAGATAGTCGAGCCAAACTGCCTGATCTGTATCCCACAGCCTCGGTGCCACGCGCTCCATTATCTTGAGGAAGTACGCCGCGTGCCGTCGCCGCAGCGCTTCCAGACCACGAAAAGGGGATTTTCTGGGGGGCGGCGGAGCCGCCCCCAGACCCCCACCACTCAGCGGAGGCGGCGGAAGAAGGCTCGCACATCGCCGACGAGCAGGTCGGGCGCCTCCATCGCCGCGAAGTGGCCGCCGCGCTCGAAATCCGACCAGTGCACGATATTATTGCCCTGCTCGGCGTAGCGGCGGATGGCGACATCCTCGGCGAACACTGCTACGCCGGTGGGCGTTGTGCCGGGCTGCTCGCCCCAGGAGCCGGCGTGCGTGTTCTCATAATACAGGCGGGCAGAAGAGCCGGCCGTGCCGGTGAGCCAATACAGCATCACGTTGGTGAGCATGTGGTCGCGGTCGACCGCGGCCTCGGGCAGCTCGGCCGAGGAGTGCGTCCATTCCTTGAACTTATCCACGATCCATGCCAGCTGCCCGGCCGGCGAGTCGCTGAGCCCGTAGGCCAGCGTCTGCGGCCGGGTGGCCTGGATCTGGAAGTAGGCGTTGCCGTCGGCCATGAACCGGTTGAGGCGTTCCAGGCGCACCTTCTCAGTATCGGTGAAGGTGGCCAGCTCGTCCGGAGCCACGGATCCGAACGGGATGAACCCCATCGTAGCCGCGTTGACATGCACGCCGACGACATGGTTGGTATCGATGCGGCCCAGTTCCGGGGAGACAAACGCGCCCCAGTCGCCGCCTTGGGCTCCGTAACCCTCATATCCGAGCCGGTTCATCAGCTCAGCCCAGGCCTTGGCGACCCGATCGGTTGTCCATCCGGTCGCGTGGGTCGGCCCCGAGAAGCCGAAGCCGGGGATCGATGGAATGACCAGGTGGAACGCATCGTCTGGGTCGCCGCCGTGGGCGCGTGGGTTGCTGAGTGGGCCGATGATCTCCAGGAACTCGACGATCGAGCCTGGCCAGCCGTGCGTCAGGATCAGCGGCAGCGCATCCGGCTCGGGCGAGCGCACATGCAGGAAGTGAATATTCTGTCCGTCGATCTCGGTAGTGAACTGCGGGAGCTCGTTCAGCTTAGCCTCCCATTTGCGCCAGTCGTAGGTTGTGCGCCAGTACTCGGCTAGCTCCTTAAGGTAGCCCAGCGACACACCGTAGCTCCAGCCGACGCCGGGCAGCGCGTCCGGCCAGCGCGTGTGGGCCAGGCGGTCGTTCAGGTCGTCCAGGTCGGCTTGGGGAATGTTGATGGTGAATGGCTGTATCTGCATTATTCGTCTCCGTTTTTGATTTGACAAGCTTGTTCTCGTCATGTGTATAATAGCAGCAGTAGCGGTTACAATCAGTCCTATATTATTAGAACTTACACAAATGGATCAGATTCGGCGGGTCGTGCCGGGCGGGTTGGCGGCCGCCAACCCGCCCGGCACGACCCTTTATGCGGTACTTTCCCTATTATATGTTCCTCGTTTGTTCGTTTGTCCTGCGGGACAAACGAACAAACGAGGAACAGCAAGAAAAACATGCTGAGAAAGGAGGGTTGCGTCAAGGTCAACTGTCAAGGGATTTGGGAACGAATTGAGCGGAGGCGATATCGACTATAATAATTGGACACACGTATCGTGATGAAAAATGGAATGTGGATATACACATATCTTGTCCGCGTTCGTCCGCGTTCGTCCGTGTTCGTCCGCGTCCTATTTCTTGTTTGGAGGCGCAGCCATGCCAATCGTCGCTCAAGCGCTGGCCGGCCAGCTCAAGGGCCTGCTGTCGTTTCCGGTCACGCCATTTACGCCCGCGAATGAGATCGATCTGCCACGCTTTCGCGAGCATATTCAGTACATGGCCAGCCACCATCCAGCTGGCCTGTTCGTCTGCGGCGGCACCGGCGAATTCTATTCGCTGAACCTGGCCGAGTACCAGGCGCTTGTGCGCGCCGCCGTGGAGGAGGCCGGCGGCCGGCTGCCGATCGTCGCCGGGGTTGGCTATGGCACGCGGCTGGCGCTCGATTTTGCCAAGGCGGCCGAGGATGCCGGCGCCGACGGGCTGATGGTCATGCCGCCGTATCTGCTTCAGGCCGAGCAGGAAGGACTCTACCAGCACTACCGCGCGATCGCCGAGGCCACCAGCCTGGGCGTCATCCTGTACCAGCGCGACAATGCGATCTTCGCACCGGCCACCGTGCGCCGCCTGGCCGAGCTGCCGAATGTGATCGGCTTCAAGGATGGTCACGGCGATATGGAGCGCCTGCTGCGCATCCGGCTGGCGGCCGGCGAGCGGCTGCTTATGCTCAACGGCATGCCTACGGCCGAGCTGTCGGTGCCGGCGTTTCTGGGGCTGGGCGTGCTGAGCTACTCGTCGGCGGTGTTCAACTTCGTGCCCGAGATCGCCTGGGCGTTCTACCGCGCCGCCACGAGCGGCGATACAGCGGCGCGCGATCGGCTGCTGGATGGCTTCTACCGGCCGTTTGCCGAACTGCGCGATCGCGCCAAGGGCTATGCTGTGGCGCTGGTCAAAGCCGGCGTGGGCATCACCGGCCGCCCGGTCGGCCACGCGCGCGCACCGCTGCTCGACCCGACCGCCGCTCACGTGGCTGAGCTGAAGGCGATCGTCGAGCGCGGGCTGGCGCTGGTGGCGCGGGATAAAGTTTAGCGGCGTGACGAAGGACGAAAGACGGAGGACGAAGGACAAAAGCCAGCGATCGTCCTTCATCCTTCGTCTTTCGTCAAGTCGGTTGCCGACCAGCTCTCAGTACTGTCCATAATTCGGGTCAACCTGTCGATCGCATGCCTCTGCCTCGCGCTGGCTGCCGCCGCGCACGCACGCGACATACTGCTCGGTCAGGGCTTGCGCCTCGGCCAGTTCCTGCTCCAGCTTTTTCCCTTGCAGCGCGCGGTCGATTGCGCGGTAGAGCCAGTAGTAGTCGATCGGCGGGGCGCCGAACGTCTCGCCGCCCGGCGCGAGCGGGCCGGCGCGGTCGAGCGCCGCGATATAGCCGTCGTACACTGCGGCCATGCCCGGCTGGGCCTGGTTGGCGGTATCGGCCCGGGCGGCCGATCGCCGCGCTGGAAAGTTGCTGGCGCCGGGCACCCGGCTGCTGCTGAAGTTCTTGAGCCAGGTCCAGCATGCCTGCTGCTTATCCGTCTGAGCCGAGATGTACATGCTGCTGGTCGAGATATCGTCGGTGTCGAACGTGGCCTGGGCCAGTGGCGGCGGCGCCATGGCCATGTTGAAGGCCGGCTGATTCTGGCCGTAGGCATACAAGCCCCAGGCGAACCACATGCCGGCGCGTCCCTGGCCCGTCAGGTCGCCGTAATCCACGTTCTGAGCGGTCGCGGCGTAGTCGTTCAGCCAGGCATGCGGCGTGTTATTCTTCAGCAGATCGACAACCTTGCGAACCGCCTGCACGACCTTCGGGTCGGTGAAGTTCGGCGTCAGTGTCTCGCCGCTGCCTTTCGTCAGCTCCACGCCCATCAGGTGGAGCAGGAACTTCACGCCATTGGATGCGTCTCTGGGGATCACAAACCCATACTGTTTGGTGTCGCCCCGGCCGCTGGTGAGCTTCTGCGCCGCGTCGAGGAAATCGTCGATCGTCCACTGCTCGCTGGGCGGCTGGAGCCCGGCTGTGTCGAAGAGGTCTTTGTTATACACCAGCGCTCTAAACTCGACGCCCCAGGGTAGACCGCGCAGCTGGCCGCCCTGGCGATATGGCGCGAGCAGCGCGGCCGGGTAGTCGTCGATCTGGAAGCTCGCGTCGGCGTCGAACAGCGGCTGCAGGTCGAGCGTGGCGGTTAGCTCGGCCTGCGCCGGCGGCATTGGCGATACAAAACAGTCGAGCTGGGCGGCTGCGGCGGGCACCGACAAGAATCTGTTTCCGGTGAAGGTATCGTGGAGCTGCACGAAGACTCCCTGGTTGGATTGGTTGAACTCCTGGACGAGCTGGGTGGTCTGGTCGCTACCCTTGGCCAGCGGCATCCCGAAGCGAATGGTTGTTGCGCCGGGCGGCGCGGCGTTGGGCGCGGGGGTCGCCACGACGATCGGCTGCGTATTCGGCGTCGCGGTGGGTGTCTGCTGCGCCTGCGCAGCTTGCTCGGTGATCGCGGCCTGGGCCTCGCTCGCCGCCTGCGCGGCCGGCTTTCCGCCGATGATCGCTTGAATTGCCTCGATCAGCGGCTGGTAAGCGTCGAAGTCTTTCATGCCGCTCGCAGCCGGCGCCGGCTGGCTCAGCGCCGCCTGGATGGCCGCCCTGGTCTGATCGTCCAGGTGCGACCAGTAGCCGCCCTGCTCGGCCAGCGACTTGCGCGCAGGCAGCGCGCTCACACCGCCGGCCGGGCCACCCTTGCCGCCCTGCCCGGCTGGCACCGCGATCCTCGAGCCGGTCGGGCCGCCCTGCTCGCCGACAAACTGCTGGCTCAGGAACGATAGCCAGGCCCAGGCCTCCTGCGGGTGTTGGGTGCCGCTGCTCATAATGTATCCGCTCGTGGAGTCGCGTGCGCCGCCAGGGAATGGCGGGAATGGCGCGGCGCCGGATGTGAATCCTGTGCCGGACGCGCTACTTCCGCCTTTCTGCCTGGCGATATCGGGGGCGATAGACGACCCCCACATCGCGACCTGCTGGTTGGCCACCATCTGCGCCACTGCGTCGCGAAAGTCGGCGCCGTCGGGCGGGTAGTAGAACGCGCCGGAGGTGAACATCTCTGCCATGCGCCCCAGCGCCTGCGCCACCTCGGGCCGGTCTACACGTGCGCTAGCGGGCGCGGTTGTGAGCAGATCCAGGCCGGCGCCCCGCAGCTCGTCCAGCAGCGTCGCCAGGTAGGCATCCTGGTCGGCCAGGCCATACACACGTACAGTGTCGCCCTGCTTGCGCGCCAGCTGCTGCGCGGTGGCCGCCACATCCTGCCAGGTCCAATCCGGCTTCGGCTCGGCCACGCCACGCGCCGCCAGCAGATCCTTGTTGTAGAACAGCAGCGGAACCTCCAGCGTCGCGGGCAGCCTGTAGAGCGCGCCGCTGGCGCTGGTGGCGCTGGCGAGCGCGCTTGGGTAGAAATCGGCCGGATCGAAGGTGGCGTCCGCGTCGGCCAGCGGCTTGAGATCGCGCAGCAGCCCCAGCTCGAACTCCTCCTCGCGCGCAGGGCCATCGGAGGTATCGGCCATGCCGACGATCTTGCGCACCAGCTCGCTGTTGCTCAGGTTGTCTCTGTAGGCGGCTTCGAGCGAGACGAACTGTACCGTGATGCCGGGGTGCTGCTGGTTGAAGGCAGCGATCAGCGGCTCATAGATGTGGCGCATAAAGCCGATCGCGCCAAACGTGATTGTGACGTTGCTCGTAGCAGCCTCCGTCGTCGTCTCGGCCGGCGGAAGGGTGGCCGCGGCTGGCTCCGGCCCAGCGCCGGCGGGCGGCTCGGGCGCGCCGAAGCTGCACGCGCCGAGCGTGAGGGCCAGCAGGCACAACAGTGCGATTGATCGATATGTTCGCATCTGAAAACGCTCCTGAGCTAAAAAGTGTATGGCAAAGCTCGCCGGCGTGTGGCGCTCCAAGCAATCGGTCATTCGGTGGCGGGGTGCGGTGGGGGCGAATCTGCTGCCCTGCGCGATTGTTTGTGTCGCTGTGGGCGAGCAAAGCTACCCATATTTCTACTACAGTGTTAAGAGTTTCAATCACGCGCCGGGCTTGCCCGGCGGCCCCCACAGCTCGATCGTGCCGGCCTCCCAGGCCGCCACCAGGGTTCGACCATCGGGCGAGAAGGTTAGGCTGGTGTGCCCTTTGGTCGGCCCGCCGTCGAGCGTCCGCAGCAGCGTGCCGTCGCCGACATTCCACAGATCCACCTTACCGTCGAGCCGCGCCGCCGCGAGCGTCTGGCCATCGGGCGCAAAGGCCGCATGAACTGGCATCGGAACGTCGCCAGTGAGCATGTGCAGTATCGTGCCGTCCAGCTTCCACAGCTGAACGCTGCCATTGGCAAGACCTACGGCCAACGTGCGGCTGTCCGGCGCAAAGGCAAGCTCCGGCGCATCATTCTGCTCCGTACCGGCGGAAAGAAGAGCTTGTCCGTCGCTTGTTCGCCAAAGCTGGACGCCTCCATCAGCTAGCCCCAACCCCAGGATCTGTCCATCCGGCGAGAACACCAACTTCGCCGCGCCCGGCGTGTTCGAAATGATCGTGCGCAGCGGTTTGCCGCCCTCAAGCTGGAAGAGCTGCACTGTCGTGCCTTTGTCGACGCTTGCCGCGAAGGTTCGGCCATCGGGCGCGAAGGCGATGCTCACCAGCCTCTGCGTGGGAATGTCGAACGATTGCGCCAGCGCCCCGTCGCTTACGCGCCAGAGCTGGAGCGTGCCGCCAGCCGACGCGGCCGCGAGCGTGTTTCCTTCATCCAAAAAGCTCAGCCCAACCACGCTGGGTGCGCCGTCGTCCGGCAGGCAGAGTGTGCGCAGCGGCTTTCTGCCGCTCGCCGGCCACAGATGGATCGTACCATCGGCCAGGGCAGTCGCGAAGGTCTGCCCATCGGGCGAGAACGCGACTTGGACGGGCTGGGTTTCGGCATCCCAGCGCGCGAGCAGCTGGCCGGCTTTGGCCAGATCACGCGAGTCGGTGATCGCTGGCGCCGGCGCGCCAACCTCAATCGGTGCCGCGTTCGCCGAGGCGAGTTGCTGCTTAAAGCAGATGGGCGAAAACTGCCCGCCGATCGCCGCCACATCGGTCACCTCGATCGGCGGCTTCGATATGATCATGGCCTTGGGCACCGAGCTCGCCGTTGTCGGGCCGCTGCTCTTCTGAAACGGGATCAGCAGCATGAGCAGCAGCCCGGCGGCCACCAGCAGGCCCGCTACCCAGGCCAGCGGGCGGGCGCGCCACAGCCAACCGAGCGACTCATGACGCGGCTGGATCGCCTGCTGGCCTCGTGGCAGCACGATCGTTTCGCGCGCGGGCGCCCAGACGCCGTCGCGCACTGCCGCTAGCTCGTTCGACATCTCGGCCGGCGTGGCGTAGCGCTGCTCGCGTTCGGGCTGGGCGGCCCGCCAGATCACCGCCGCCATGCCGGGGCTGATCGGCGGGTGCTGGGCCTGGAGATCGCCGGCGTCGCGCACCGAGGGCAGCAGTTTCAGATCGCGCCCAACCTGCATCTCCCATAGCGTCACACCCAGCGCGTACAGATCGGCGCGCACATCCAGCACGGTGGCGATGTTGCCTTGTTCGGGCGGCATGTACAGCGGAGTGCCAGGGTGGCCCAGGCCAGGTAGCAACGTGGTGCGGCGCTGCTTCTGATCCTGCGCGACGCCAAAATCGCCGAGCTTGGCGCCGACGATCGCATCCGCCGAATCCTTGATTAGCAGGATGTTGGAGGGTTTTATGTCGCGGTGGACGATCAGCTGCCGCCAGGTCGCCTCGATCGCGGCGCAGATGTCGCGGGCGATCAGAATCGCGTGGGCCTCGAGGACGCAGCCAGACGCCAGGTGATCCGCCAGCGACCCGCCGTTGGCATACTCACACACCAGGTACAGCTCGCGCGTGTCGGCATCTTCTTCGAGCGAGTAGATTGTGATGACATTGGGATGCTGCAATGCCGCCTGGATACGTGCCTCTTTTTGGAATTTGGCGCGCACCCACGAGAACTCCTGATCGTCAGGCAGCGCCTCCTTGACTGCGACCATGCGCCCCAGATTATCCTTGGCGACATAAACCTGGCCGCACGCGCCGCGGCCGATTGGCCGAATGTCGGTGAAGCGGCCGATCTGGGCCAGGCTGCTAGTAGGAAAGGGCATGGCTATGTGTCCATCTGCAAGTGGAACCCGGCACCATCGTAACCCAGCCGCCGCGCCGGCGCAACATGCAGAAGCCCTAGACGATCCTTAATTATCTGATAAGAGTAGGACTGAAAATGAAATGGAAACACATGCTGCCGTGGGCTCGAAACGCGATGGAAAAGCGGGAGATAGATTTTACGCCGCGAGCTGTGACTATATCACCAACCGTACCCCATGACCGCGCAGCGTCTGCATGAAGCTGAAGCCGCCACTGGCCTCGCGCAGACGCGCGCGTACGCGGGCCAGGTAGACATCCAGCTCAGCGCGCCGCCCATCGACTTTGTAGTAATCCGGCCAGAGGTGCGCCAGCAAGTCTTCGTAGGGGCACACTTCGCCGGTGTGGTCGTACAGGTACGCGAGTAGCCGGTATTCCAGCCCGCGCAGCGGCGCTGGCTCGCCGAACACCAGCACCTTGTGTTGGCGGGGGTCGATCTGGAGCGGCAGGCGCATGGTGGTCTTGTCGTCGATCAAGAACAGGATGCGCGCGTAGGCGGTCGAAAGATCCGGGATGCGGAATTGGTCGCCGTGGCGCAGAATGTGTGTGTCGCCCGGCTGAAGGCAGCGCTCGTAGACGCCGATGCCGTTTCGGCCCTGCCAGTTCTCCAGAACATACGCGGCGCCTTGGCGAACGATCCGCGCGTGCTTGCGCGATGCCCAGTCGGTGCGCAGATCGATCGTTTCCGGCGCACTCGCATTCGCCTCGGGCCGGCCGAGGCAGGTGACATCGGCCGTAATCGCCTGCCGCCAAGTGCTGTCGGGCTCGGCTGAGAGGCTGATTAGGAGGTAGGGAAAGCTGCTCTGATTGGTCATAGAGCGATTGTCTCACCATATCAATCTCTGCCAGCGATCAATGTGAATAGTGTACCATACACGTCCGCCGTGTGGTATCATCTGGCTCACACCAACACACGATCGGGAGTAATTCGATGACCCACGCTCTGGACCAACTGAAACAATTCGCCAATCTCGACCTCCATCGCACCGCGCGCACCGGCATCCCCGAGGTGGTGCTGGGCGAGCGTAAGACGCCGGCGCAAACGCTGGCGATCGCCCAGAGGCTGCTCCATGAGCTGGGTCGCGTGTTGCTCAGCCGTGTGCCGCCCGAGGCGCTGGCGCTGCTGGAGCAATCTCTGACTGCCGATGTGATCTGGATGCGCTACGCCGAGGGTCGCACGCTGGCGCTGCACATGCCGGGCGCGGATGTCGCGCCCAACGGCGGGCATGTCGGGGTGCTCACGGCCGGCACCAGCGACATCCCGATGGCCGAGGAGGCGGCCGCACTGTGCCACGAGATGGGCTGCGCGGTTCACAGCGCTTACGATGTCGGCGTGGCCGGCCTGCACCGGCTGTTCGAGCCGCTGCGCGTAATGCTGGCCGCGCCGGCCGACGCGATCATTGTGGCGGCGGGCATGGATGGCGCGCTGCCCTCGGTGGTGGCCGGGCTGGTGGATGTGCCGGTGATTGGCCTGCCAACCTCGGTGGGCTATGGGCTGGGCGGCGGCGGCCTGGGCGCGCTGACCAGCATGCTTCAGACATGTGCGCCAGGCCTGGCGGTAGTGAACATCGACAACGGTATTGGCGCGGGCGCAATGGCCGGCCTGATCGCGGCGCGGGCCGGGATGGCGCGGAAGAACCAAGAACCAAGAACCAAGAACCAGCTGTAGTATGTTCGGTTCTCGGTTCTCGGTTTTGTATTACGGAGGAAATGATGCTTACACTTGATGAAAAATACACCCGCCTGCGGGATGGCCTGCGCGAGCTTGGCTCAGTGCTGGTGGCGTTCTCGGGCGGCGTCGATAGCACGCTGCTGCTGAAAGTCGCCTACGACACGCTGGGAGCGCGCGCGATCGCCGCGACGGCCGACTCGGAGACTTACCCGCGTGAGGAGCTGGCCCAGGCGCGCGAGTTGGCTGCGGCGATCGGCTGTGCGCATATCGTCGTTCAGACCGCCGAGCTACAGGATCAGGCCTACGCTGCGAATTCGCCCGATCGCTGCTACCACTGCAAGAAAGTGCTGTTCACCGAGCTGGAGCCGCTGGCCCGCCAGCACGGCCTCAATGCGATCGTCTACGGCGCAATGGCCGACGATATTGGAACGCACCGGCCAGGCCATCGCGCGGCGGCCGATTTCCAGGTGCGCAGCCCGCTGATCGACGCCGGCCTGGGCAAGGCCGAGATACGTGCGCTGGCGCAACGGCTGGGCTTGCCGAACTGGAACAAGCCCTCGTTCGCCTGCCTCTCTTCGCGGATCGCCTATGGCGAGCGAGTGACCGCCGCCAAGCTGCGCGTGCTGGACGAGGCCGAGCGCTTCATCCGCAGCCTGGGCCTGAGCCAGTTTCGCGTGCGCCACCACGACACAATCGCTCGACTGGAGGTGCTGCCCGAAGATCTGCCGATCGTGCTGGAGCAGCGCGAGCGCATCATCGCGCGGCTGAAGGAGCTGGGCTATGTGTATGTCACGCTCGATCTGCAGGGCTTCCGCAGCGGCAGCATGAACGAGGCCCGCAACCACCGGCCGCAGGAGATCGCGCTGATTGTGTGATAGTAGGGCGCTGCCGCAGGTTGGGAGGAGCTAGCGTGGAACAATCGCTTCCGGCAATTGTCGATTCGCATGCGCTGCTGGCCGTTGCCGGCCACGATGGGCCAATCTGGAGCAGCTCAGGCGAGCAGCTGAACATTAATCTGATTCGCCTCAGCGGCGGCGCGGCGATCGGGGCGCATATTAACGTTGAGCTGGATGTAACGATCGTGGTTGTGGAGGGCGACGGTCTGCTGACGCTCGACGGGACAGAACGGCGTGTTCACGCCGGCGAGATTGTGGTGATCCCACGCGGCGTGCCGCGGGCGATCGCCAGCACCGACGGCGTGTTCGCGTATGTGACCTGGCACCGTCGCCGCGCCGCGCTGATGCCATCATAGCCCATGCATACGCAGGCACGCTACTTCATTCGCACGGCGCTGGCATATTTGCTGGCGGCCTTCATCGTGGGCGGCCTGGTGCTGGCCAATCAGGGCCTGGCGATCGATGGCCGGATCGGGGTGCTGCTGCCGGTCTTCTACCATCTGCTGATGGTCGGCTGGGTCACGCAGCTGATCTGTGGCGTCGCGCTGTGGATGTTTCCGCCCTACTCGCGCGAACGGCCGCGCGGCGATAAGCGGCTGGGCTGGTTCACCTATGGCGCGCTGAACGCCGGCCTGCTACTGCGCGTGGTCTTCGAACCGCTGCACTCCTGGCTCGCACCGCCCTGGCTGGGCTGGCCGCTGGCGATCTCGGCGCTGCTACAAGCTCTGGCTGTGTGGGCGTTTGTGATCGCAATCTGGCCGCGCGTCAAAGGAAGGCCGGCCGGCAGCAGATAATGTAGGGTTTACGCAAAAGCGATGGTAGCCTGCCCTTCGACACGCTCAGGACGAACGGCAGCATGGTACTTTCTTTCTTTTGTAGGTCATTTTTTCGCCGCGCGGGGCGAAAAAATGACCTACAAAGGGTAAGAAATCCGTGGTTTGCGTAAGTTCTAT
>WNGB01003560.1_pt1 | contig 24785 bp, 23 predicted proteins | sample 5400681 | NCBI WGS metagenome assembly WNGB01 (sample SAMN13153367, study PRJNA577476) | soil metagenome | isolation source: 115 cm soil or saprolite under grassland replicate 2 | place: USA:California | collected 2016-06-15
CCGCCCCACCCCGTAGTCGTCTTCGGCGCGCATCTCGGTGAAGACCTCTTCGATGGAGGTGACCTTCGCGTCGCGGCCCGGCTTGAGGAACGTGACCGTCGGAGGATGGTCGGCCAGGACGTCGATCGTGTAGTCCGGAGAACCCGCGGCCATCCGGCCGTCCCGGCCGGGGAACGCGATGCGGTAGAAGCCGTCCTTCTGGACCGGGAACGTCGCCACCAGCGTGCCGTCGTCCGCGACGGTCATGGGCCGTGCGTCTTCACCTTCGACCTGCAGGCGTCCGCCCGTGACCTTCATGGTCGGGGTGACGTGCACGACGACCTCCGTGCCCTGGAGGGCGGCCACGTCGCCCGTGTCCGCGACGGCTCGCGGGGGCAGCCCGGTGTAGGCGGGGAAGCGGTACTCCAGGTCCACCCGCTTCACGTACGGGATGTCCGCGACATCGAGATGGAAGGGGGCCGAGCGCACGCCGCTGGCCTCGACGAAATAGTCCGTGGGCGCATCCAGGGCGAAGAGGACGAAGCGGAACCCGTCCCGGCCCGGCTCCGCCGTCATCGGCCAGCGCTTCCAATCGCCGGTGGGGCCCGAGCGCACGCTCAGCTCGACCGTCTCCGACTCGAAGCCCTTGAGCCGCGCGGTGACGGGCTGGCTCCCGCCGCGGGCCACGGTGGCGTGGCCGGGATCGACCTCGATCGCGTATGGGCTCGCCGCGCGCACGCTCCAGGGAGCGAACAGCAGCGGCGCCGCGTGCCGCATGAAAGCGGGGCTGAGGATGGTCACGGCCATGCCGAGGGCGGCCGCCGCCGCGAGCAGGCCGGAGGCACGGCGGAGCCCCTGCCGCTCGACCTGCCGGCCGTAATCGATGGTCTGGCACTTAAAGGCCGCATCCTCGATGAGCCGCTCGACCAGGGCGCGCGAGACCTCTCCCCGAGCGGCGTCTTCCTTGCCGCCGACCGCGACCGCGCTCAGCACCGCGGCCTGCAGGGAGGGCTCGTGCTCTTCCACGTAGAGCGCGACCCGGTCCTCGCTCACCCGGCCCCAGAGCGGAAGGACCAGGAACCGGCCCGCCAGCGCCAGCAGGGTCACGTAGGCGAAGACGCGGAAGGCGTTCACGGCCCAGCCTTCGTAGCGGAAGTGGTCCATCGCGTAGGCGGACACCGCGAAGGTGGCCAGGCCGGTGGCCACGAGCAGCGCGATTCCGCGCAGCGCGATCTTCAGCCGCCACCGCCGCCGCACGTCGTGGATGACACGTCGCAGCTCGTCGTAGCTCGCGTGGGTCATGACTTGTTCACCAGGGCTCGGGCCCGCGGCGAGAGACGATTGGACAGCACCGTCTCCGTCGCGAGCAACAGGAACGCGGCCATCAGGAGGTACTGCCACAGGGCCTGCCGGCTCTCGTGCTCGTCGGTCGTGAGGGCCGGCTCCGCGCGCGGGGGGGCGGCGCCGCGGCGGGCATGCAGGACGGCCCCGGCCAGCTCCTCCGGGTCCATCGAGGCGAGGTCGGACTCGGCGCGGTCCACGTTGACCGCCGCCACCTGGAGGGGAGCGCTCGCGGCCGCCGTCCGCACCTCGTAGAAGCCGGGCGCGGTGAGCTCGAGACCCTTGCTGCCCGCGGGGAGCCGCGACCTTTCCCCCGACGGTCCGAGGGCGGTGGCGTCGCTCTTCAGGAGCGAGGGCTCACGCGAGAGGTCGAGGGCCTCCCCGACGGTGTGCCAGGCCGGCGACTCCGCGTGGCTGGCCGCATGGCGCACGAGCTGGTGGAGGAAAGGCAGGAAGACGGGTTGAAGGGCGAGATCGTTCCAGGCGGTGTCGATGCTGCTGGTCCAGACCAGAACGCGGCCCTTGCCCACCGCCTTGTCCGCCAGCGCCACCGCGCCGTCGTCGAACCGGGAGAGCACCCCGTCCTTCGCCTCCAGCCTGCGATAGCGGAAGAAACGGGCGGACGAGAAGTCGCCGCTGTGCGGGCCGCGGAACAGCTCGAACACGGGATGGCCGTAGTCGAGGTAGGCGAGGGTCGCTCCCCAATCCGCGGACCGGTCGACGGCCGGGCCGAACGGGCCCGGGAGCAGGCCGGCCGCTTCGCCTTGCCAGGCGGCGGGTGTGCTCTGGTCGGCCAGCACCACCAGCAGTCCACCACCCGCCTCCACGAACTCGCGCAGCCGTTGGGCCGCGAGCCCCCGGGGGGGCGGGGCATCGTTGAGGACGACCAGCATGCCCGGACGGAGATCGTCGGGTCCGAGCTGCGCCACGTCCTTCAGGTCGACGCGGAACCGGGGCCGATGGCCGATGGCCAGGGCGCGCTGCAGGTAGAGGCTGCGGCCGCGCGGGGGACCGTTCTCCAGGACCAGGACGGGCAGGTCGCCTCCGGGCGCAAGGACGAAATGGAAGGCATCGTCCTGGGCGAGGGCATCCGGGGTGACGCGGACGGTCGCGGGGGCGACGGCGGGCGGAAGAGGGAAGGGCTCGAAGGTGACGGTCGCCGAGGTGTTCGGACCGAGGCTAGCCCGCTGCTGGCGCACCGTCCGGCCGTCCACGTCGAAGGTGACCTCGGCTCCTTCCACCGGACGCGGACCCTTGTTCACCAGGCGGGCGGCGGCGATGACGCGCTCGCGGCCCGACTCGTAGTCCCGCTCCATCTCGACGCCCGTGACCGCGAGGTTGGACGCGCCGCGATCGGACACGTCCACCCAGGTCAGGGTGGTGGACGGAGGCAACTGGACGTCGTCCGCGCCCTCCCATCCCGCCTTCTGGAAATCGGTGACGAGCACGATCTCGCGTCGCGGGAGAAGGGAGGCGTCGAGCATTTCCTGGGCCATGCGCAGGGCGGGGGCGTAGCGCGTCACGCCGAAGCCGGGCCGCGCGGCGGCCAGCGCGGCCAGGACGGCGGAGCGGTCGGCGCTGGGCTCTCCACTCGACTCCGGCACGCGATCGAAGAGGACCAGGGCCGCGCGATCCTGTGGTCCCGGCTCCGTCACCGCGCGTCGCGCCGCCTCCAGGGCACGTGCCCAGCGCCCGGAGTAGCCCATGCTGTAGGAGCGATCGAGGAGCACGACGCGCACCTTGGCGCCGGCGAGGGCGGTCGCGGCCCGGCCCCGTCCCCCGAAGAACGGTCGCGCGAAGGCCAGGGCCAGCAGGACGAAGGCCAGGCAGCGCATCGCGAACAGCAGCCAATGGCGCAGGCTCTGCCGCCGCACCGACCGGTAGGGAATCCTCTGCAGGAACATGAGGGAAGGGAACGGCACCGTCTCGCGGCGCGGGCGATTGGTGAGGTGCACGAGCACGGGGATGGCGAGAAGGGCGAGGCCGGCCAGGAATGCAGGCGTGAGGAAGCCCATCAGCGCACCCGCATCATGCGCTCGCGCCGGGTGAGAAAGCTCGCCAGCGCGTGGTCCAGGGGCCTGGACGTGTCGAAGAGGCCGTAGTCGATCCGGTTCTCGCCCAGGACGCGGCCCAGGGTCTCGATGTGAGCGGCGACGAGGGCGCGGTAGCGCTCGCGCACGGCCTCCGGCACCACCGGGATGCGCTCTCCGCTCTCCAGGTCCTCGTAGGCGGCGGGCTCGTCAAGCGGCAGCTCCAACTCCGCGGGATCGAGGACGTGGAAGACCATGAGGTCGCCGCCACGGTGGCTGAGCAATGCCACCGCGTCGAGCACCGCGCGCGGATCCTCGTAGAGGTCCGACACCAGCACCATCAGGCCGCGACGGTGACAGGCCTCGCCCGCCTTGCGCAGCGGACGTGCCAGCGCCCCCTTGCCCGCCCCCTCGCGCGCCCGATCCGCGCGGTCGAGCGTGTGCAGGAGGATCGGCAGGTGCTTGGCCGAGGGGGGCACGAAATCGACGACGTCGTCGTCGAAGGTGATGAGCCCGACGCGATCCCGCTGCTTGCGCGCGAGATAGGCGAGGCAGGCCACCAGGTAGCGCGCGTAGTCCAGCTTGGTGACGGCGTGGCTGGTGAAGCGCATCGACCGCGAGAGGTCGAGGAGCTGGACGAGGTCGGTGTTGGAGTCGGCCTCGAACTCCTTCAGGTAGAAGCGGTCCGTGCGCCCGAAGAGGCGCCAGTCGATGCGCCGGATGTCGTCGCCGGGCATGTAGGCGCGGTGCTCGGCGAAGTCCACCGAGCGCCCCAGGTACGGCGACTTGTGCAGGCCGCTCACGAAGCCTTCCACGACCGTGCGGGCCAGCAGCTCGATGTTGCCGATGCGGGCGAGCACCTCCGGGGCGAGGAACCGGCTCGCGGGCACTTCGCGGCGGGGCTCGGCGCTGGACATCGGGATCGCCTCCTACATGCGCGAGCGCGGCACGGGCACCGCGGCCAGCAGCTCCTCGACCACGCGCGTCTTGCTGACGCGCTCCGACTCTGCGTGGAAGTTGGTCAGGATGCGATGCCGGAAGACGGGGTAGGCGAGGGCACGGATGTCCTCGAAGCTGACGTGATAGCGGCCGTTCATGAGGGCCCGCGCCTTGCCGCCGAGCACGAGGTACTGGGCCGCGCGCACGCTGGCCCCGTACTCGATCCACTTCTTGACGAACTCCGGCGGATCGGGGGCGGAGGGCCGGCTGGTGCGGGCCAGGTCCACGGCATAGCGGATGACCTCGTCCGCCACGGGCACGCGGCGGACCAGGGCCTGGAAGGCGACGATCTCCGCGCCGCTCACCGCGCGCTCGAAGCGCAGGTCCTGGATGGCCGTGGTCGTGGCCACCACCTTCATCTCCTCCTCCGCGGGAAGGTAGTCGATCACGATGTCGAACATGAACCGGTCGAGCTGCGCCTCCGGCAGGGGATAGGTGCCTTCGAGCTCGATCGGGTTCTGGGTGGCGAACACGAAGAACGGCTCCTCGAGGGTGTAGGTCTTCCCCTGCACGGTCACGCGGTGCTCCTGCATCGCCTCCAGCAGGGCGGACTGCGTCTTGGGCGGGGTCCGGTTGATCTCGTCGGCCAGGACGATGTGGCTGAAGATCGGGCCGGGCACGAAGATCAGGTGCCGGCGCCCGGTCTCCGGATCCTCCTGGATGATGTCCGTCCCCGTGATGTCGGATGGCATCAGGTCCGGCGTGAACTGGATGCGCGAGAACTTGAGGTCCAGCACCTGGGCCAGGGTGTGGATGATGAGGGTCTTGGCCAGGCCGGGCACGCCCGTGATGATGCTGTTGCCGCCGACGAAGAGCGAGATCAGCGCCTGCTCGATCACGTCGTCCTGGCCGACGATCAGCTTGCGCAGCTCGCGGACGATGCGGTCGCGGCCTTGCTGCATGCGCTCGGCGAGGGCGACGTCGTCCGAGCCGGCCTGGTCGAGAGGAATGTTCGTGGCGGTCATTTCGCTCCTGTCTTTTATCTCAGGGGGGGAATTCATTCCCCATCAGAGGTGGGAATGAACTCCCCCCCTGAAACCCCCCGTCGCGCGCCGCCGCTGCGCGGCGCCGCGCTCACTGGTCGGCTGCCAAGCCGCACCGTGCGAGCATCCACGAGGGCGCACTTGCGGCAGACCCGCGAGTCCTCGCCTTGACGCTGCCCCAGCGCCCCAACAACCAGCTCGCCGATCATCTTGCCCTCAATGCGTCATTCCATAGATCACGTAGTCCACGCCCAGCTTGTAGGCCTCGTTGTTGAGGTCGATGGCGTTGATGTTCGTGTCCGACCACTCCCAGTACTCGCTGACGTCCTGGTTGTAGTTCACGATCATCAGGAGCCGCTTGGCGGGGTCGTTGTCCTCGTAGATCCCGAAGTAGTCCGGCAGCACGCGGAAGTAGGGATGGGGGAACGCGCGCGGGTCCTCCACCCGGAAGAACGAATCGAACACTGGATGATTGTTGTCCACCTCGACCAGGCGGCCAGCGGGCAGGACCTTTCCCATCTGCTCGGCGAAGTTGCTCCAGTGACGTCCGACGAAGTCGTCCACGATCAGGAAGCCGCCCTTCGACAGGTAGGCGCGCAGGCCCGCGGCCTCCTTGTCGCTGAGGGTCCAGAACCCGGGCTCGCACATGTAGGCGACGGGGTACTTGAAGAGCTCCGGGTCGTCCAGGGAGAGGATGTTCCCGCCGCCCTGGTTGGGGTCGAGCGTCGTCAGCTCCTGCAGCATCTTCATGAAATGCGCCTCGGCGCGCGGATAGTCGTGATTCCACTTGAGGTCGAGCCCCCACATGTAGCGACCCGGACCCCAGTCGGAGGGCCGGAAGCGGACGCGCACGAAGGTGAAGCGACCGTTGTACCCGGTGTTCTTGTAGTCCACGTCCGGCGGCTCGTAGCCGTCTCCGGCCGCAAGCACGGCCGCCACGCCGAGGAGCAGCAGGATCGGCACCGTCATCCTCATTGATTGGTGCTCCCGGCGCGGGCGTCGTGGAGGCGGAGCAGAAGCTCCTGGGCGCGCTGGAAGCGCGGCGCGATCTCCAGCGCGTACAGGACCTCACGACGGGCCGCGGCCGCATCGCCGGCCTCGACCAGGGCCAGCGCGAGCTGATACAGCGCCTCCGGCCGGTCGACGGGATCGAGGGCCACCAGGGATCGACGGGCGCGCACGAGGCCGGCGCGGTCGCCGAGGCGCGCGGAGAGGGCGGCCAGCCGCTCGTGCACCGCGGGCTCGAACGGCGAAATGAAGAGCGCCCGGTCCAGGGACGCCGCTGCCCCGGCCCGGTCGCCCTGGTCCTCGAGCAGGCGCGCCAGCTCGAGCTGGGCCTGGTAGTGGCTGTCCGTGATCGCCGTGAGCTGCTGCAGCTCCTTCACCGCGTCTCCCGGCCGGCCCTGGTCCTTGTCGATCGCGGCCAGGTAGAAGTGCGGGCTGTCCCGCCCGGCGTACTCGGGGAAGAGCGCCTGCGCGCGCTCGAGGTAGGGGAGCGCCTCCGCGCGCTTGCTGGCGTGGAAGAGGGCGAGGCCGGCGGCGAGCTGGGCCTCGAAATCACCGGCGTCGGCCTTGGCGCGCGCTTCGACGTCCCCGGGCGAGGTGCGGGCGGCACCGAGGCCCGGCATCGCGACTTTCGTCGCCGGCCGGATGGCGGCCAGCGGTCCGGCAAAGCGCTGCTCGAGGTGCGCGAGGAAGGCCTTGTCGAAATGCTCCAGCGTGGTGCCGAGCACGCTCTCGAAGGCCTGCGCGGTGCTGCGTCCCTCGGCGTAGGCCTTCAGGAGAGAGGCCACGGCCGGGAACCCGCGCTGGCTCTCGATCCATTCGACGACGAGCGAGGCCTGGTAGTACGAGATGGCGACCTGCTCGGGTCCCTTCGGCCGCACGAAGCCGCGGTTGAGGTCGGCGAGGGGCAGCAGCTCGCCGGACCGGAGGGCCCGGAGGAACTCGACGGTGACGTCGTCGCCCCACCCGGGCCGCGCCCGGTGCTCCTCGTGCACGGAGATCCCCTCCGTGAACCAGCGCGGCACGCGGTTGCCGGTCAGGCCGAGAGTGAACGTGTGCGCGATCTCGTGCCACAGGGTCGAGCCCCAGTTGAACTGGCCGACCTCGCGCGCCGAGGGCGAGTCGATGGCGAGGACGGGGCCGAAGCAGGCGCCGAGGCCGGCGAGACCGGCCAGGCCGACGGTGCGCACGGAGAAGTCCGCGTGATCGGGGTAGACCTCGACTCGAACGGGGCCGTCCGGCTGATACCCGTAACGCGCGGACAGGCGCGCATAGGCCTCCTCGGCCAGCTCCCCCGCGTAGGGCGCGAGCAGGTCCGCCTCCTTGCCGTGCAGGAGGATGCGGAAGTGCGTCGTCCGGGTCTCCCTGTACTTCGGGAAGGTGTCGAGGAGGTCCAGCGTGTTCTTGATCCACACGTTGTAGGGATCGCCGGCGAACGAGGCCTCGAGGCTCTTGCGCCCCTCCTCGATGGCGCCCAGGCGGAGCTGATTGAGACCCAGGATGCCGAGGCCGCGCCAAGTGCGTGGGTCGAGGGCCACCGCCTGCTGGGCGAAATCGGCCCCCTGCCGGTAGAGGCGATTGCGGGCGCTGATCTCGGCGAGCCGGTTGTACAGCTCGGCGTTGCGGGGATCGAGGGCGAGGGCCCTCTTGCGCGCATCCTCGTACCGGGCCTGATCGCCCTGCAGGTGACGCGCGGCGGCCAGGGTCGAGAGCGCGGGCAGGGAAGCGGGGTTCTCCGCGAGCACCTGCTCCGACTCGTGGGCCGCGGCCTCGTAGTCTTCTTGGTCGAGCCGGGCCTCGGCCAGGAAGACGCGGGCGGGCTCGAACGCGGGGTTCATCTTCAGGCTGCGCCCGAGCGTCTCCATCATGCCCGGCGCGCCGTCCGCGTCCAGGACCCGGGCCATGGCCAGCAAGGCGCCGGGGTGGGAGGGGCTCTGTTCGAGCGCTTCCCGCGCCGTCGTCGCCGCATCCGTGCGGTTGTACTTCTCGAGGAACAGCTCGACGAGGCCCACGCGCGCGTCCATGTTGTCGGGATCTTTGGCGATGGCTTCGTCGAAGGCCTTGAGCGCGTCCTTGAAGAGCTGGGGATCGTCGGCGCCGAGGGCCCAGCACGCGCGCGCGACCGCCGCGAGCTGCTCGGAGGAGAGCGGGCCGGAGTGGTTGTAGGCCTCGATCAGCCGGCGGAATCCCTTCATGGCTTCGTCGCGCTCGCCGCGGGCCAGGCGGAGGGTCGCGAGGTTCACCTCGGCCGTGAGCGCATCCGCGGCCGCGCCCGCGATCGCCTTCCGGAAGGCGGCTTCCGCCTCCACGTTGCGGCCGCGCGCCGCCAGCACCTCGCCGAGGGTGTTGAAGAGCTCGGGGGAGCGTGGGCTCGCGGCCTGGAACGTCTTCACCGCGCCTTCCGCGTCCGCGTAGCGGCCCACCTCGGCCAGCGTGCGGGCCAGGGCGCGATGGGCCGGCGCCGACCGCGGCTCCTGACGGGCGTGCCGCGTGAGCACGGCGATGGCGGCGTCGTAGTCCCCGGAGCGCAAGGCCGCCGCCGCATCCTGGGCCTGCACGGTATGCACGGAGCCGCCGCCGGCGGCGATGAGGGCGAGCAGGCCGAGGCCGCACCGCGCGAGCCGCCGCGTCATCGGCGACCCTCGCGCTGGCGCAGGGCGGCGTCGCGGCGAGCCAGCTCCACGAGCAGCTTCTCCAGCTCCTCTTCGTACTGCGCCGGCTCCATCGCGTCCTTGCGCGCCTTGAGGGCGCCGATCTCCTGCTCGATGGCGCGGCGCTGCCGGCGAAGGTCGGCCACCCGCGCATCGGCGGCGGCGGATGCGCCGACGTCCGCCGCACTGCCGTCGCCGCCCCCGAGGAAGACCGTGCGCGCGACCCTTCCGTCTCCAGCGGCGGGATCGGGGACGGCGCTGCCCACGCCATCGCCGTTGTCGTCCAGGATCGCGTGCTCGGTGAGGAGGAGGTGGCCCTTCTCGTAGAACCGCTCGACCTCGCGCCGCGCGTACGTGAAGGCCTCGAGGACGGAAACGCGCTCGTCCTTGTCCGCGTCCGCCCCGTCCTCGCTGAAGGCCTGGACGAAGTAGCTCGGGAACTCCGTCTGGTTGCGTTCCATCGCGCTCTTGGTGGCGGTCACGATCGTGCGGCCCTTCGCGCTCAGGGCCTTCACGAAGTCGCCGCTGGCGCTGGCCGTGTTCACGAACACGACCTGCCGTCCGGAGAGCGCCGCCAATAGCGGCGCGAAATCGGCGGCGGCCATGTCCGGACCCGGCAGGTTGAAACGGGATTCGCCGCCCTGGGCGCCGCCGTGGCCGATGAGGAGGATGAACACGAGATCGCCGGGGCCGGCGGTCTGGGCCAGCGTGCCCAGGGCCTTCTGCACGTTCTCGCGGGACGATCGGCCCTTGTACACGGGCACCGCCGGGCTCGTCGCCTTCTCGCCGAGATAGGTGATGTTCGAGGCCGCCACGCCCATCTTCTTCTCCGCGGCCTGGATCATCTTGAGCGCGAGCTCGTGGAAGGCGTCCGTGTACTTGGGCTCGCCTCCCAGGCCGACCACGATCAGCAGATGGCTCTGTTCGGCCCCGGCCGGACCCGCCCACGCCGCGAGCACGATCGCGAACGTCAGGGCGCGCCGGGCGGCCGTGTTCACGCGAGACCTCTGGCCTTGCGATAGGCCCATTCCGCGGAGACCAGGGCCACGATCGCGAGGTACAGCGCGGGCATGTCCCACAGGGGCCTGGTCTCCGGCACGGTCGCCCCACCGCCTCCGTACTTGACGTCCTCCGCCAGCGCCTTCACCGTCTGGGGCGTGTAGAAGCGGCCGCCCGTCTCCTCCGCGATCCGCTCGAGCAGGGGCCGGCGCATCTCCGCTCCGAAGTACTCGGTGGCGAGGTCGGCCGCCTGCACCTGCGCGGTCTCGCTGCCCAGCCGCTTGCCGGCTCGTTCCGCTTCGACGCGCACCTCGTACGCACCCTTGTCGGGCGGCGTGAAGCGCGCCTCGTACTCGCCGTCCTTGCCCACCGTCCATTCCAGAGGCAGCTCCTGCTCGCCCCCCGACGGATCCTTCACGTGGGCGACGACCTGGGCGTCGTTGACCTTCAGATGCGTCTCGTCCGTCACCGTGGCCAGGATCGTGACCGGCGAGCCCGGGGACGTCCGTGGGGAAGAGACGGACACCGTCACCGGGCCGGGCACGCCGCTCACCAGCCAGCGCAGGATCTGCCGCCACAGGTTCTCGTGGGTCATGTCCTCGAGCGGGATGTCGGCGTGCATCTGCCAGAGCCACGAATCGTCCACGGTGAAGGCCAGCGCCTTGCCCGCGCCGTAGCGCTGGTAGGCGAGGACGACCTGGGGGCCGGGCAGACCGGCGCCCCGCCCGAGGAGGAGGCTCACCGCTCCCGGCTTCGTCCGGCGAATGGGGTTGAGGGTGGAGAGGGGAGGCAGGCTCTTCCATCGCTCCGCGCTCTTCTCTTCGGTCGCGGCGAGCTGGGTCACGCCGTGGGTCATCCCGAAAGGCGTGGGCTCCACCTTCACCTCCGCGAAGAACGGCTGCTTGGGGTCGCGGCCGTCCTCGAACACGACGGGCAGCACCTCCGCCAGCGGCGTGGGCGCGTATCCGCCTTCGGCGAAGGAGTGGCGCCCGCCCAGGGTGAGCAGGCCTCCGCCGCGCTGGGAGACGAACTCCGCGATCATGCGGAGCTGGTCCGCGGTGAAGAATCCGGCCTCCACGCTCCCGAGGATCAGGGCGCGGTACTTGAAGAGCTCCTCGCGCGTCTTGGGGAACCCGGCCGCCAGCTCGTCCGCGTCGTCCACGTCCAGGCGCAGGAACTTGTTCTGCGACGTGCGCTGCAGGCAGACCACCTGCAGGTTCTTGTCCTCGGCCACCGCGCGGCGGATGAACTTCAGCTCGAAGCGCGGCTCGCCTTCGAAGTAGAGGATCTTCTCGCGCCGGTCGACGACCTCGATCGGCACGTCCTGCTGGTTGTTCTCGGCAATCGGCTCGCCGGGCTGGGGGGCGACGCGGAAGCGGAAGGTGCGGGGACCGGCCTCGGAGGCGGTGAGATGAACGCGCGTGGCCGCGGACTCTCCGTCCGCGGGCAGCGTGATCTCCTGGGATTGCACCACCCGTCCCGCGTCCTCCACCTGGAGCTGGACCTTCTGTCCGCCCAGGCCGCGCTGGGCCACCCGCACCTCGGCGGTCACGGAAGTGCCCTTGAGGACCGAGGAGGGGACGTCCACCCGCGTCAGCTCGACGTCCTTGGCGAACCGCTCGCGACCCACTCCGACCGTGAAGACGGGAATCGCCCGCGCGCGGAGTCGCGGAAGGAGATCGGCCACGTCCGCTTCGGCGTTGTCAGCGCCATCGGTCACGAGCACGAGACCGGCCAGGGGGACGGCGGAGAGCTCCTGGCTCGCGCGTTCCAGGGCATGCGCCAGCGAGGTGCGGCGGCCGTCGAACGTGAGCTCCGACGTGCTGGGCAGGCGCTCGGCGGTTTCGGAGAAACGGAAGAGCCGCAGCTTGTAACGGTCGGAGAGGGCCTTGAGCAGGGGAGCCTCGGGCCCGAAGCTCTGCGCCGCAACCTGTCCCCGCGTGGCGCCCTCGTCGGCGATGCGCATGCTCTGCGAGTCGTCCACGAGGACGCCGAGGAAGCTCTGCTGCGGCACGACGGTGGAGAGGACGAGAGCCGGCCGGCACAGGCAGAAGAGGACGAGGGCGAGGGCGGCCGTGCGGAGGACGGCGAGGACGAGGCGCGGGGCCCGGCCCGAGCCGCCCCTCGCTCCCTGGTAGCTGACCACCACCGCGGCCGCGCCCAGGGCGAGCACGATCGCGGCCGGCCAGGGCGGTGCCATCACGAACCGGCCCTTCTGGAAGAGGAAGGGGCGGTACTTGAAGAGCAGCTCGAAGACCGGCTCGATCCAGGGGGCCATGGGGGATCAGTGGCTCATCGAGTAGACGATGAGGTTCACCGCCATTTGGTACGCGAAGGTGGAGTACTTCAGCGGGTACTCCGGCACCTCCGCCCACTCCCAGGCGTCGCCGAGGTCGGTGTTGTGGTTGATGGCGACGATGAGCCGCCCCTTGTCGTCGAAGATGCCGCGGTAGTACGGCACGAAACCGTCCTTCTCCCAGGTGCGCCCGGTCTGGGCGTTGCCGACGTTCGGCACCTGGTAGAACTCCCTGATGTCGTAGAACGCGCTGAAGACCGGATGGTCCTTGGGCAGGTCCACGATCGTGCAGCCGGGCAGGACCTGCCGGATCTCGCTCTCGAAGTTGGCCCACTCGCGCGTGCCCCAGAAGTCGTCGACGACCAGGAACCCACCCGCGTGGAGATAGCGCCGCAGCCCCAGGACTTCGGGCTCGGTGAGCGCCATGCGTCCCACTTCGACCGCGTACAGGAACGGATACCGGTTCAGGTCGGGATCATCGAGCCGCAGGGGATGCTCATCGGGCGAGGCGTCCAGGTGGGTCAGCAGCCGGCGCACCCCGACCATCAGCTGGCGATCGGCCTTCGGATAGTCGATCGCCCAGTTCCGGCTCCAGAAGCCGGTGTAGGCCGCGCGGGTGAAATAGAACTCGGTGTGGCCGGAGGGGCCGGAGGAGGGGGATTCGTCGGCATCGGGCCGGAGCAGGCTTCGTTCGAAGCGTGAGGCCTGACCGGCGCCGCGCGTGGGCTGCGGGAGCTGCAGCAGGGCGGCGACGAGCGCACTCCCGACGCTGATCCTGAGGAGCGCGGTCGTCACACTTCCTCGTATGCCACGGCCGCCCTCGGCCGACGGGATTCCCCCCGGAGCGCTCCCGTGGAGAGCTAGTCTAGCGTGAGGTCGGGCGGCGCGCCATGCTCGGCGGTAGCGGCCGGGTCAGGGGGCCAGGACCGCCAGCCGGGCGAACCGGCTCCGATAGAACCTGTCGTCGCGCGTCAGGAGACGGTCGGCCTGGCGCAGGGCGTGGGCGCCTATGAGGAAATCCGCGACGACCCTGTCGCGCGGGGCGCCCCGGGTCCGCGTCCCGCGCGTGGACTGGCTGGCGCGCCACAGCTCGCCGGCCAGGGTCGCCGCCTCTGGCGTCGTGGCATCGAAGCCGACCCCGATGAGCTCCATCGCCTCCGCGAACGGCTCGGTGGCGGGGAAGCAGGCGCGCACCTCCGCCCACACGACGTCGCATGCGACGAGCGCGCCCGCGCCATAGGCGGCGCGCAACGCCTCGCGCGAGGCCGGACCGAAGCGCGCGTCGGCGAGCAGCACGTCGAGCAACACAGATGAGTCGACCGCGGTCTTCACTTGCGGCGGGCTCGACGACCTCCGGGGCGGGGTCCGCGCATCTGGTCCAGCAGAGCGAGGCTATCCGTGGGGTGCGTCGGCTTGATGAGCCCGAAGACCCGGTCTACGGGGTGCGCGCCGAGGGTGCCCTTCTTGAGGAGGACCCCGTCCGGTCGCAGCTCGAAAAGGACGGCCGTCCCGGCCGCGAGGCCCAGTCGCTCGCGGATCTCCACGGGTACGGTCACTTGGCCCTTGGAAGAGATGCTGCTTTTCAACATAGGTAAAGGGTAGAGCGAAAGACTTCCAATGTCAAGGACGGCTCGCGCGGTCAACTACGCCAGGGCGGCAGGATTCTCCCGTCAGGTGCCGCGCGCGCCATCAGCGACGCCCAGATGGAGCCGAGGGCTGCGACGACCAGTCGATGAGCCACGGACTCGGCCGCGCACCCTGCTCGCCCATACGATTCTTTGCCTGGGGCAGCGAATAGGACACCGACATCCGGCCGGCGGGCGGGGCGAGATATAGTTCCGATAAGATATCTTATGTAAAGTTAGACTGCGAAAACGACGGGAAAAGACGCCTTTTCGGGGTACCGGTCCCCACGCTAAGACCGACGGCGCGGGGTGCGCCGGCCCAGGAGCTGACGGGCCGCGGCGGCCGCGAGTACCCGGATGCCCTGCCGCTCGAGTCCCGCGAAGTCGCGAGGATTGTCGGTGACGACCACACGTGCGCCCGAGGACCGCGCGACGGCGGCGATGTGGGCGTCATACAGGCGCCCACCATGCACGCCTTCACGTCCGCATTCGCTGAGAAAGGCGTGGCGCTGCCCGGGCGGCAGATCCTCGATTTCGAACCGCGCCAGCACCTCGGACTCCAGCAGCGCGACCGCGTCCGTCGTCCGCAGCCGGAACTCCTGCGGCAGGCGTGTCGCCACCGAGTAGAACTCCAGGCAGCAATGCCAGGCCGTCCGGGGGCGGCCAAGCCGGCCGGAGGCGATGGCTTCGAACAGGCGCTGCGCGCTGGCGGATCGGGCTCCGAAGTCGATGAGGCCGGGCAGGATGACGCTGGTGTCGAGGAACGCGCCCCTCAGGACGACCGGGCGGGCTACCACGGCCAGCGGCTGCGCTCTTCCTCGAGGAGCGCCACGACGTCGACCTCGGGCAAGCGGTCGCGCTTCGCGGTGGGCCGCGCCACGAGGCGACGGCCGACGCGGTGCAGACGCGGACCGGGTGTGTCGCGAACGAGCCGGACCGAGGCATCGTCTTCCAGGACGATATCCAGCTCGGTCCCGGGCCGGAGGCCGGCGCGCCGGCGGATTTCCGAGGGGATGACCACACGACCTGCCTTGTCGATGGCAGCCTTCATGCCAAAAGAATACCATATCAATGGCACGGAACAGCCATTCCATGATACCTCTCGCGGGACGGCCTGCCCATCCGTCGCCAGACACCCCTCGGATGGCTCACAATCTCGCCATGAGCACTGCCCGACGCGACTTCCTCAAGAGCACCGCCCTCGGCCTGGCCAGCGCGGCCCTCGTACCCGCGGTGCGAGCGGACGCCCAGCCGCAGGCACCGCCGACTCCTCCTTCGCCGCCGACACCCCCGGGCATGCCGCCGGCCTTCGGCACCGGCCCCTCCGTCGGGCCCGAGGTCACCCCGGCCACGTTCGCGGAAGCGGAAAGGCTCATGCAGGTCGAGCTCACGCCGGCCGAGCGGGCGCAGGCGGCGGGCAACTGGCGCGTCTCGATGGCGCCGTTGTACGAGCGCCGCACCGGGCCTCGCAAGGTGGCGCTCGATCCCGAGCTCGCCCCGGCCAGCCGGTGGAACGCCGCGATCCCCGGCGCCACCGTCGGGCCCTCTCGCGATCGATTCGTCCGCAGCGCGGGCGCGCCACGCGCGCTGCCGTCGAAAGACGAGGACATCGCGTTCGCGGGCGTCCGCGACCTCTCGCGCTGGATCCAGTCGCGCGCGCTCACGGCGGAGCGGCTCACGCGCCTCTACCTGGAACGGCTCGAGCGGTTCCAGCCCAGGATCAACGCCGTCATCACGCTCACGCGGGACCTTGCCCTCGCCCAGGCCCGGAAGGCGGACACGGAGATCGCCGCCGGCCGCTACCTCGGTCCGCTCCACGGCATCCCCTGGGGCGCGAAGGACCTGGTGGACACTGCCGGCATCCCGACCACGTACGGAGCCGAGCCCTTCCGCGATCGCGTGCCCCAGAAGGACGCCGCGGTCGTGGAGCGCCTCCATCGCGCGGGGGCGGTGCTGGTGGCGAAGCTGAGCCTGGGCGCCCTCGCCCTCAACGACATCTGGTTCGGCGGCGAGACGAAGAACCCGTGGCTACTCGAGGAAGGCGCTTCCGGCAGCAGCGCGGGACCGGGCGCGGCCACGGCCGCGGGCGGCGTGGCCTTCGCGATGGCGAGCGAAACGGGCGGCAGCATCATCGCACCCGCGATGCGCGACGGCGTCGTCGGCCTCCGCCCGACCTACGGGCGCGTGCCGCGTACGGGCGCGATGACCCTGTGCTGGTCGCTAGACAAGCTCGGACCCATGGCGCGCTACGTCGAGGACACGCTCCTCGTACTCCGGGCCATCTCCGGTCCGGATCCCGGCGACGTGGCCAGCGTCCCCAGCCGGCTCGACTTCGACGCGACCGCAAGCGTCGCCGGGCTCAAGCTCGGCTACTTCGCGAAGTGGATGGCCGAGTCCCCGGCCACCGACGTGGATCGCGCCGCGCTCGAGACGGCGCGCAAGCTGGGCCTCGTCCCGGTCGAGGTCGCGCTCCCCGACTGGCCCTACGGCTCGCTCAACACCATCCTCTTCGCGGAGGCGGCGGCCGCCTTCGAGGATCTGACCCTGAGCCGCGGCGTGGACCAGCTCAAGATGCAGGTGCCCGACGCCTGGCCGAACATCTTCCGCCAGTCGCGCTTCCTCTCCGCCGTGGACCTCGTCCAGGCGGACCGCTTCCGCCGCCTCGTCGCGGGCGAGATGGCGCGGCTCTTCGCCAAGGTCGACCTGCTGCTCGTGCCGTCGCTGCGCGACGAGATGCTCACGATCTCGAACCAGACCGGCCATCCCTCGCTCACGCTGCGCGCGGGCTTCGTCGAGGTCGGCCAGGCTCGCAGTGACTGGGCGCCCGACCCGGCGCGTCCGCGGCCGACGTTCGAGCCCAAGCGCCGCGTACCGCACGGGATCACGCTCATCGGCCGGCTCTTCGACGAGGGCCTCCTCGGGCGCGTGGGGATCGCGCTGGAAGCGGCGCTGCGCGTGGCGGATGAGCGGCCGGCGGGCTTCAGCGATAGAAATACGGATCGAGCACGCTGACCTGGGTGATCCGGTCGACGGGCAGCTTGTTCTTCTCCGCCACGCGGCGGATGGCCTCGGGACTGGGCGCGTCGTAGATGCAGAAGGTCTTCGTCTTGTCCTCGCTCACGTAGGAATGCACCCAGGTCACACCGTCGCCCGCGTTGGTGCCGACGACGGCCATGCACACCTTCGCGCCTTCCGCGTTGACCGGGATCTCGAGACCGCCCTTGAACGTCCTCTCCACCATGTACCTGGGCATGCGCGCCTCCTCGTGGAGAGGATACCGCCTCCACCCCGCCTTCGTCAGCGCCCGCTGCGTTCGAGGAACTCCTTCAGGCGGCCCAGGGTGTGGTCCCACTGCCGCGAGATGACGCCGAGAGCGTGGCGGGCCTCGTCCAGGCGGGAGTGTGACCCGGGTCACGCGGGCCCGGCATTTCGCGCCCGCGCCCGCCCGCCCGCGGAGGGCCGTGGTCTATTGGGTCGATGCTGCTCCAGGAGCTGGGACAGCCGGCCACCATCGGCCGCTACGACATTCGCGGCGAGATCGGCCGCGGAATGATGGGCGTCGTGTACGAGGCCCTGGACACGGTCCTCGATCGGACCATCGCCCTCAAGGCCATCCGGCTCGCCTTCCCGGTCGCCCCGCACGAGCAGGAGGAGTTCGAGCGGCGGTTCTTCGCGGAGGCCCAGATCGCCGCGCGGTTGTCCCACCCCAACATCGTGGTCGTGCACGACGTCGGTCGCGATCCGGAATCCGGCACGCTGTTCATGGCCCTCGAGCACCTGGACGGCCAGCCCCTCTCCGCGATCGTGTCCGCGGGCTGCCCCATGCCCTGGCCGGAGGCCCTCCGCATCGTGCAGCGCGTGGCCGAGGCGCTGCACCACGCGCATCGACAAGGGGTCGTTCACCGCGACGTCAAGCCCGCCAACATCGTGCTCCTGGCCTCGGGCGAGCCCAAGATCCTGGACTTCGGCATCGCGCGGCTGGCCCAGGAGCAGGGAAACCTGACGCCCGGCCGGCACTTCTTCGGGACGCCGCTCTACATGTCGCCGGAGCAGGCGCTGGGCCGGCCGGTCGACGGGCGCTCCGACCTGTTCGCGCTCGGGGCCGTCCTCTACTTCCTGCTCGTCGGCCGCGCGGCGTTCGCGGCGGAGAACATCCCCACCATCCTCGTACGCGTGGTCCGGCAGTATCCGCCTCCCCCCTCCTTCCTCATGCCGGAAGTGCCCGCGGTCGTGGACGACGTCGTCGCGCGGGCGACGGCCAAGGACCCGGCCAATCGCTATCCGGACGGCCGGTCGATGGCGGAGGACATCGAGGACATCCTGGCCGGCCGCGTGGCGCGGCATCGCGTGGAGTGGAAGGCGCCCGCGCGGCCCGAGGCCGCATCCGGGACGGTGGCGGACACGGACGATCCCCTCGCCTTCCTGCAATCCGAGCTCGGCCTCGGCAACGGCATCGCCGGCAACGTGCCCCACGAGCTGATCCCGACGGTGGAGCTGCCGCGGCCGATCGCGCCTGCCGCCGTCCTCCTCGCGCCCGCGGACGACGCGACGTCGGACCTCGCACCGCGCGAGGGTCGCCCGCGCCTGACCATGCTCGCCGCCACCCTCGTCCTGGTGGCGACCGTCGCGACCGGGTTTTCGGGGCGGCGGATCGACTCCACCTCCACGGCTCCGGCCACCGGCGTGGCCGCGGATCGCGCCGCCCTGATCATCCGCGCGGCGCCGCCCGCGATTCCGGCGCCCGCTTCGCCCCGCGCCGGGGCCAGGCTGGCCGTCACCGTCGAGCACTCCCTCAAGCAGGGCCGCCTGCGTCTCTGGGTCGACGGCACGCTGCGGCTGGAGAAGACCCTCCGCGATCGCATCGCGGCCAACGTGGCCCTGCGTCCCCGACGCGGCAGCGCGGGCGGCGTGATCGACCTCGAACCCGGCGCGCACGACGTCAAGGTCGAGGTCGCCTGGGACGACAACGTCCGCACGGAGCACCTGAAGGCGACCTTCCGGCGGGGTGACCGACGCGTCCTGGCCGCGCGTCTGGGTGGACTCTTCCGGAAGACGCTCTCCCTCCGCTGGCAGTAGGCCCCTTCGGCCGGCGCGTGTAGGCTAGCGGGCGCGCCATGCCCGCGAGCTCTCCCACCTGCCCCCGTTGCGGCGCTCCCCGCACCGGCGGCCCGGAATGTCCGCACTGTGGCGTGGTCTACGCCCGCGCGGAGCGGCGCGCCGGGCTGCAACCTCTCGCGCCCGCGATGTCGGCCGCGGCGCAACTCGCCCACGACAACGCGCTTCTCGAGGCGCGTTCCGAGCTGCAGCTCGCCAAGTTCGCGGTGCCCGCCGCGCTCCTGACCGCTCTGGCCCTCGCGCGGACGGACATGGGCGGTTTCTTCCTCCGCACCTTCTTCGGGATGTGGCTGCACGAGCTGGGGCATGCGGTCGCGGCCTGGGTGTGCGGATTCCCCGCCGTGCCCGGACCCTGGTTCACGAGCGTGGGCGGGGAGCGGTCCTTCGTCTTCGCGCTCACGATCACGGGCGGGCTGGCCTGGGCCATCTGGCGCACGTGGACCGACCACCGCCGCGTCCTGAGCAGTCTGGCCATGGCCGTGCTCGTGCTCCAGCTCGGCCTCACCCTCGTGCTGTCGCCGGCGAAGGCGGAGACGCTGATCAGCTTCTGCGGCGACGCCGGGAGCCTGGTCTTCGGCAGCGCGCTCATGGCCACGTTCTTCGTTCCGCCGGGCCACAAGCTGCATCGCGACTGGCTGCGCTGGGGTTTCCTCGTCATCGGCGCCGCCTCCTTCGCCGACACCTTCCCCGACTGGTGGACGGCCCGCCACGAGCCGTCGATCATCGCCTTCGGCGAGATCGAGGGCCGCGGGGACACGGATCCCACCTCCCTCCTGCAGGCGGGGTGGACGGTCGACCAGATGGTCGCGCGCTACGTCGGCATCGGCGTGCTCTCGCTGATCGCGCTGGCGGCGTCGCAGGTCGCCCACTTCCGGCGCACGCGCGAGGCCCTGGAGAGGCTCGAGGACCCGCCGCTCACTCCTTGAGCTTCGACTCGATGCGCGGGTCCGGCACCAGCCAGATGAGAGCGACCGCGACGTAGACGGCGTCCGAGATCCACTCGTTCACGAACGCGAGCGGGATCGCGGCCATGTACAGGGCGAGCGACAGCTTTCCTTTGGTGTCACCGCCCAGGGCCGCCGCCAGCCGGGAGTCGGGACCCTGCTCGGCCACCAGCACCGACTGCAGGATGGTGAAGGCGACCGCCGCCATCAGTAGCACGAAGCCGTAGACCGCGGTGGGCAGCGGCGCGAAGTGGTTCTCTCCCATCCAGCCCGTGACGAACGGCACCAGCGACAGCCAGAACAGCAGGTGAAGGTTCGCCCATAGGACCTTGCCGTTGATCCGGTGCGCCGCCTGCAGCATGTGGTGATGGTTGTTCCAGTAGATGCCGAGGAAGACGAAGCTCAGGAGGTAGGTCAGCAGCACCGGGATCAAGGGGACGAGGGCCGACCACTCGGTGCCCTCCGGGACCTTCAGCTCCAGCACCATGATGGTGATCAGGATGGCGATGACGCCGTCGCTGAAGGCTTCGAGCCGTCCCTTGCTCATGGCGTGGCGATGGCCTCCGGCGCGAATGAGTCGCCGGCCGATTATGGGCGGAGCGGTGCTAATCTCGAAAGATGCCTCGCTCGACGGCGACGGCATCCGGAGGTACTCCCATGGCAACCAGGAAGAAGACCACGGCCGGCACGAAGAAGGCCCCCGCCGCCAAGCGACCGGCCCGCCGCGCGAGCAAGGCGCCGCGAGCGCGCACCGCCCCCCAGGGCCTGACCCTGAGCTCGGCCGCTCCGAGCTTGACCGTGAACGACCTCGAGCAGAGCATCGCCTGGTACCGCGACGTGCTCGGCCTGGTGGTGAAGGACCGCTGGGAGCACGAAGGCAAGCTCATGGGCGTCGAGATGCGCGCCGGCGGCGTCACCTTCATGCTCGGGCAGGACGACTGGAAGAAGGGCCGCGACCGCGTGAAGGGCGAAGGCTTCCGGCTCTACTGCCAGACCGCCCAGGACGCCGATCGGCTGGCCGAGCAGATCGAGGCGCGCGGCGGCACCCTGGCCCAGGAGCCCAAGGACGAGTCCTGGGGCGCGCGCGTGTTCTCGGTCGAGGATCCGGACGGTTACAAGATCTCGATCTTCCAGATGCGGCGCCGCCCGTAGCCTCGGGGATCGCCCCGCATTCACCGCGCGGGCTCGCGCCGGCGGAGGAGCGCGACCGTGCTGGCGAGCACGAGGGTGCATCCGACGATCGTGCGGACGCCGATCGGCTCTCCGCCGAGCTCGTGCCCGAGGATCAGGGCGACCACGGGGTTCACGTAGGCGAAGCTGGTCACCTTCGTGGCCGACACCTGGGTGAGCAGCCACTCGTAGGCCGTGAACGCGATCAGGGAGCCGGCGACGATCTGGTAGCCGATCGCGGCCGCGGCCTCGGAGGAGATCCGGGGCAGGGGCGGCACTTCGCCCAGGGCGACCGAAGAGGCCAGGAGCATCGCCCCCCCCGCCATCATCTGGGCGCCCGCGCTGACCAGGTCCGACCTGGGCAGCGTCATGGTCGTGGTGAGGGCCGTGCCCAGCGACCAGGCGATCTGGCTGGCCACGACGACGAGACAGGCGACGAGGTTGAGGCGGCCGCCGCGCGGATCGAAGGCCAGGGTGGCGACGCCGGCCAGCCCGAGGACGATCTCCCCCATCGTGCTCCACCGCCGCGGCTCGCGCTTGAAGACGAACATCCCGAGGAGCGCCGTCCACAGCGGGACGCTGGCCACGAGCACGGACGCGACGCCAGAGGGAACGCTCTTCTCCGCCCAGAACAGGCCGCTGTAGGTGAAGAGGAACATGAGCGCGCCCAGGGTCGTCAGGTTCCGCCACTGGAGGCCGGACGGACCGTCGGCGCCGCGCGTCCTCGCCCACAGGTACAGGATCGTCCCCGCGATCGCGAAGCGGACCCCGGCCGCGAAGAGCGGCGGCACCGTCTCCACGGCCACGCGGATGGCGAGAAAGGTCGAGCCCCAGAGGACGTAGATCGCGAAGAACGCGAGGACGAGGCGCGCCCGGTGTGCGCTCAGGGAATCGGCCAGTCCCGATCCCACCGATGCGCTCGGAGCGCCGCGATCGCCTTCGCGGTCAGCGGGGGGGCCTCGCTCGCCGCGAGGTTGGCCTCCACGTGGCGGACGCTCCGCATCCCCGGGATGGTGGTGGACACCACGGGATGATGGAGGATGAACCGAAGCGCGAGGTCTGGGAGCGACCCGCCCGGGGGCACGAGCGGCCGCACGCGATCGACGCGCTCCAGGGTCTCGGCCAGCTTGTCCGGCGTGAAGTAGAGGTTCCGCCAGTCCCCCTCCGGCCACTTGTCGTTCACGGTGAGGGCGCCGGTGAGGCTACCTTCGTCGAAGGGGACGCGAGCGATGACGGCGACGCCGAGCCGCCGGCACGCCGGGAAGAGCAGGTCCTCCGGGGCCTGGTCGAAGATGTTGTAGACGACCTGCACGCTGTCCACGAGCCCCGTCTCCAGCGCGGCCAGCACGTTCGCGGGCTCCCAGCGGTTCACGCTGATCCCGAACCCCTCGATGATCCCACCTCGCTTGAGGTCCTCCACCGCGCGCTTCCAGCCGTCGTCCGCCACCCAGGCGTCGTTCCACACGTGGAGCTGCTGCAGGTCGATGCGCTCCACGCCGAGGTTGCGGCGGCTCTCCTGCGTCATCTGTACGACGTAGTCGTACGGGAAGACGTCGGCGATGGGCGTCTCCGCCTTGCCCGGCCAGCGGCGGTTCCTGGGGGGGACCTTGGTCGCCGCGTACAGCCGGGTGCCGCGGTGCCGCGCGAGGGCGTCGCGGAGAAGGCGCTCGCTCTTTCCGTCGCCATACGCGTAGGCGGTGTCGAAGAAGTTGGCGCCGAGCTCCACCGCGCGGTCGAGGGCCTGCTGCGACATCGCATCATCGGAGCCGGTCCACCCGGCCATGCCCCACATGCCGTACCCGATCTCGGACACGGGCCAGCCCAGCCGTCCAAACGTTCGAAGGCGCATGGCGGAGATCATACCGGTGCGTCTGGAGAAGGGGCAGATCCTGGACGAGTACCGCGTCACGGGCGACGCGGGCGAGACCTACTACGTGACGACGACGCTGCGCAACTTCAACGGCGTGCCTGACCGCTTCTCCTGGGCGGCCGACCGCTCCGCGGACGGCGGAAAGACCTGGACCACGAACTTCCAACAGCTCGAGGCGCGTCGCATCGGGCCCTCGCGGTCGATGGGTCCTCTCACCAGGGCAAAGCCTTCACGAGCCGCTCCCCCAGCGACGCCGTCAGGTGGTCCTCGCGCGGGAAGCCGTGGCCAAGGTGCTGGCGGAACCCTTCCGCGTACTTGACGCCGGCCCGGCCGAAATCGCGGGCGCGGTCCGCGCCCACCCGGCGCATCCAGAGGAGGTACTCGTCCTCGCCGTGCTGGTCGCGCAGCCAGGAGCGCTGCGACTCGTGCCGGGCCAGCATCTCCTCCTTGAGGTCCACGCTGTCCGTGATGTCGACGACGTACTGCGCGGGCACGCGGCGGCCGAAGTGGTCGACGTTGTCGATGGGGTCGGCGTACAGGATGGCGGGCAGCTTCGCGCAGGGGCGGGGCCTTTGGCCGCGCAGGGACGCCTTCCAGTTCGGGACGGTGGAGGCGAAGGCGGCCTCACGCACGATGCGCGGGGTCTCCTCGTGGTCGGCCATGTAGTCCACGGGCGAAGGCACGATCACGAGGTCCGGACGTACGAGACGCAGCAGGGCCGACACGCGGCGCTTCGTAGCCGCGTTGTAGACGATGGTCAGGTCGTCGAAGCCGAGGCACGTGTAGGCGGCCCCCAGCAGCTTCGCGGAGGCGGCCGCCTCCTTCCTCCGGATGCGCGAGATGGCCGCGCGCGAGCGCGTGGCCGCGCCCAGGTCGCCCGCGGTCATGGTCGCCAGGTGGACGTCCCAGCCGGCGCGCCGCAGCAGCACGAGCGTTCCCGCGCAGGTCATCTCGATGTCGTCGGGGTGGGCCATGACGGCGAGGACACGCACCTAGCGCATCTTCGAGAGCCGGACCGGCTCCCCTTTCTTCGCGGACAGGTCGGCCGCGAAGATCACGCGGTGCGTCTCCAGCGCGGTTTCGAGATCGGTGAGAGGCATCTTCCGCCCGGCACGGGCGGCATCCACGAAGGCCTGGAACTGGGGCGGGTAGGGATGGTCCTTCACGTCGCCCGAGTCCACCAGGTGGGTGGCCAGCGCGCTCCAGCGGGACTTGTCGGTGCCGAGCTTCGCGGAGTGGAACTTGTCGTCGAGGTCGACGATGTCGACGGTCTCGTCCTGGAGCATGACGTCGTAGTCGTCGTAGGCGGTCAGGGGGAGGCCGTACTTCGTCTCCAACTGCGCCGGATCGCGGCGGGGCCGTACTTCGTCTCCAACTGCGCCGGATCGCGGCGGCGGCGCGAGCAGACCGCGGTCACCTGCGCGCCCTGGACGTGTTTGAACGCCTCGATGTGCGCCCCCGCTGCCCAGCCCAGCCCGACGACGCCGACCCGCATCTCGCGCATCGAAGTGTTTCCTCTATTTGTCGACGCAGGCGAAGCTCGCGGCCTCGTCCGTGCTTCCCTGCCCCTTGTAGCGCGCCACCTGCGGATACGGACACAGCGGCCGCGTGCGCACGAGGCCGCTCGCCGGCTCAGATGGGCTCTTGTACTTCGCGGCGATGATCGGGCCGGGCGCAACACCCTCCTCGACCCATCGTTCGATGGCGAAGTCGGCGTCGTGTTGGGCGTCGTGGTGGAGCGCGCCCTGCCCGAAGAATCCGGCCGGGCCGGGGCCGCC
>WNGB01025665.1_pt1 | contig 24777 bp, 25 predicted proteins | sample 5400681 | NCBI WGS metagenome assembly WNGB01 (sample SAMN13153367, study PRJNA577476) | soil metagenome | isolation source: 115 cm soil or saprolite under grassland replicate 2 | place: USA:California | collected 2016-06-15
GCCTGGGTGACGCGCGACCAAGAAGCCACGCGCCACTTTTACGAGGATATCATTGGCCTACCACTGGTGGCCACCTGGGCAGAGAGAGCGCCGTCCACCGGCCGCGAGTATTGCCACACCTTCTTCGCGTTCGGCGACGGTGGCGCTCTGGCGTTCTTCCAGTACGCCGACCAGGACGAGCAGCCCGTGGATCTGCGCTCGCCCGGCCATCTCGCCTTCGAGTGTGACGCCGAGACTCAGCAAGGCATTAAGGAGCGGCTCGAAGCCAACGGCTACACGCTGCGCGTGACCGATCACGGCTACTGCGTGTCGCTGTACGTGACTGATCCCAACAACTTGCGGTTGGAGTTCACCGTCGACCATCCGGAGTTGGAGCGGATCAACGCTGACCAGCGGGCCCATGCGCACGCCTCGCTGCAGCGCTGGCTCACGGGGGACCACACGCCGAATAACGACTTCCGGCCCCATTAGGAGAGCGCTAAATTCTGCGGCAAGCTCTTGAAACGTCGGTATGGGCGACGCCATTTGCCCCGCCCACACGATCCTCTCCGATTACCGCGTGGGTGGCAGTATGTCGCAGGGAAACAGGCTGTATGGATGCCGGAGGAGACGCATGAAATTTGGCCTCTATAGCTCGATTGCTAACCCGCCACACGGGGAGCATTTAGATCGCTGTGTGGACCAGGTCATTGCCGAAGCCCAGCTGGCCGAGGCGAGTGGCTTTGATGCCTGCTTCTTTGGGGAGCACCACCAGGATAAAGATGGCTTCTTGCCCTCGCCGCTGATTGTGGCCACGGCGGTGGCCGCCCAGACGCGTCGTCTGCACGTTGGGACCTCGGTCATCCTGTTGCCACTGCACCACCCGGTCCACGTGGCCGAGGACGTGGCGACCCTGGATATTATTTCTAAAGGGCGCGTTATCCTGGGGGTGGGTGTTGGCTATCAGGCCGCGGACTTCCGGGCCTTCGGCGTTCCCATGGAGCACCGGGCGGCACTGTTCGAAGAGGGTGTGGAGATTATCCGCAAGTGCTGGAGTGGAGAGCCGTTTTCCTTTCATGGTGCGCACTACACGCTGGACAACCTCCAGATGCGCCCCCGGCCGTTCCAGACGCCCGCGCCGCCCCTGTGGATTGGCGCCAGCGTTCCTGCAGCCGTGCGCCGGGCCGGGCGCCTCAGCGATGCCTTTGTGGCCACACCCAGCACTACGCTAGCGCAGACAGTACACTTGGTGGACACCTATCGGCAAGCCGCTCTCCAGGCCGGGCGGCAGCCCCAGGTGGTGCTCATGCGGGACGCGTGGGTGGCCCCGAGCCGGGCGGAGGCCGAGGCCGTCTACGGACCGGAAGTGCTGACGGCCTATCGCTACTACTGGCGCAACGGACTCGCAGAGTTCCGAGACATCGGCTCAGAGGCGGAGTTGACCCTGGAGCATCTGGCCCACGATCGTCTCATCCTGGGCGAGCCCGAGACGTGTATCCGCGAGTTTCATCGCTGGCAGGAGGCGACTGGTGCGAACTATTTTCTCCTGCGCTTGCGCCATGCCCACTCGGGCGGACCCGCGCATGCGCAAATCATGGGAGCCATCAGATTGTTTGGCGACCAGGTACTGCCCTACTGTCGCTGAGCCCAGGGCGGAGAGCGTGAAAGGCTCAGTCATTGAGCTGACTTGCGACGCTCCTCGGCAATCGGCTTGTAGTCGTAGGTCGGGTAGAACTCCGCATGATAGCTCCCCCAGGCGGTTTCCGCAATCACCCGATTCACCTCGCGCAGGCGTTCCACGGGAACGCGTATGGTTACCACTTGTCCAAGCCCCATCAAGACATACCAGGATACGACCTCGATCCCTGGTGGCGGGAACTTTGTGTAATAGCCGGTTTGGCGCAAATGGGTATTGAGGTCCCGCAACGGCTTGGATTGGTCAGGTCTCAGGAAGATGGTGAGCAGCAAGGGGTCTTGAGGCGGCGGCGTGGATGGGGACGGGGAGGTCGCCGGCGGCGCCGGGGCCTGGCCCCACGCCTCGCGCACCGTGAGCATCCCCCCACTGAGGGTGATGACGATTATGACAGCACACAAGCGCATAGAGACAACTCGCATGGTTTCCCCTCCTCTGAGTTGCCGGTAAAGCGATCAAGGCACAGGCACAGGGCAACACCGGAGCAGCCTGCCAGGGGCGCATGCTGCTCGCATCGCTGCTGAGCCCGGCCAGCAATGGCTCGAAGATGCCGAAACAGAAGGAGGAGTGTAGCATGCAAGGCAAAGGCCCAAAAGGACAAAACTTCCTCGGGCTTCTGTTCACCAAGGGCTCCAGGCGCAGCGTATGTAAGCTAATTCAGATAGTGATTGAGCGCCTTTTCTTTGGCTCGGGCGCGCAGTTTGCTCCGTGCCCGGCTTTCGATCTGGCGCACGCGCTCACGCGACAGCCCAAGCTCACGCCCAATCGTCGCCAAGCTCTTGGGCGGCCCATCGAAGCCAAAGCGCGCTCGGAGGATGGCAGCCTCACGCGGCTCAAGGAGATACAGGAGGGAATGGACTTCGTTGATCATCGAAGCATGAAAGTAGACTTCTTCGCTGGATGGCAGACTCTCGGAGCGTAGGAAGTCAAGCCGAGTCATATCACTCTCATCTTTGAGCGGGGCATCTAACGACACTTGGGGGCGGTACACGCGCAGCAAATCCTCAACCTCGGCGGGTTGCATATCAAGGGCGTGCGCCAGGTCTTCGGCTGTTGGCTCGGTGCCGATGGCGCGGCGCATCTCTTCGAACTTCTGCCGCACACGCGCGAGCGCCTCGGCCTGTTTGATCGGCAGACGTACGGCCCCCCCGCCCTCCGCCAGGGCGTGCATAATGGCCTGACGAATCCACCACACGGCGTAGGTGATGAAGCGCGTGCCGTGTTCAGGGTCGAACTTACCGGCAGCGTGTAGTAGGCCTAGATTCCCCTCATTGATGAGGTCGGCGAGGGGCAGCCCATAGCCCTTATATTTATTCGCAACCTGGACCACAAAACGGAGATTGCGCTCGACGAGTTCGCGCAGGGCCTCGGCATCCCCCGCCCGGATACGATGGCCCAAGGCGAGTTCTTCTGCTGGGGTGGGGACAGACTGACGCCGCACCTCAGCCAGGTAGGCTGCTAAGGAATCAGGCGTAATCTTGCGCAGGACACGCTGTGGATCGTTCATGGCTTTCCTAGAGCACAGAATACGGGGGAACTCTTGTCCCTACTTCGTGCCAAACAGGCGGTCCCCTGCGTCCCCCAGGCCGGGGATGATATAGTCATGCACATCGAGACGCTCGTCAACTGCGGCGGTGTAGATGGGCACATCGGGGTGCTGCTCATGCACATGTATAATGCCTTCGGGGGCAGCCAGCAGACAGACGAATTTGGGCGTTTTCGCGCCAGTGTCCTTCAGGCGATGGAGGGCAGCGACCGCCGAATTGCCCGTGGCCAGCATCGGATCGACCACCAGGACGTCGCGCTCCGCAATGTCTTCAGGCACCTTAAAATAATACTCTATCGCCACATGGGTCTTCGGGTCACGATACAGCCCGATATGACCAACGCGGGCTGAGGGGATAAGTTCCAGCATACCATCCAGAATGCCATTCCCAGCGCGCAGAATCGACACCACGACCAGCTTCTTGCCGGCCAGGACAGGAGCCTGCATCGACGCCAGGGGCGTTTTGATGCGCACGTACGTCAACGGCATGTCGCGCGTCACCTCGTACGCCAGGAGCATACTGATCTCGCGCAATAAGGTGCGAAACACGGCAGCACTGGTCTCGGCCTTGCGCAGCAAGGTGAGTTTGTGCTGCACTAGAGGATGATCAATCACCACCACGGTCCCGGCCATAGCTCAGGTCCTTTCGTCCGCCTGCATCACTGCTCACTCCTCCAATCCACGGCCCAGCGGTGTGGCCAAGGCGACCGCATCAGGCACCGGGCCTTCGGTATAATACCCAGCGGCTTTCTTGGCATTGATTTCCACATAGGCCTCTGGCGGGATGCGGTCCTCCGGCAACGGGATGCGGGTAGTAATCTGGATACCGGAGTCAATGACGGCTTTGTATTTCATATCGCTCATGGACACGAAGCGGTCGATCTGAGTGATCCCCAGCCAGTGCAGGACGTCCGGCATGAGCTCCTGGAAGCGCATGTCCTGTACGCCAGCGACGCATTCAGTCCGTGCGAAGTAGGACTCGGCCCGATCGCCCCCGGCCTGGCGTTTGCGCGCGTTATAGACGAGAAATTTCGTCACTTCACCGAGGGCCCGCCCTTCTTTGCGACTATAGACAATCACCCCGGTTCCACCCTCCTGCGCCGCCTGCACACAGACCTCGAGCCCATGCACGAGATACGGCCGGCACGTGCAGATGTCCGAGCTAAAGACATCCGAGCCGTTACATTCGTCATGCACGCGCACGGCCAGCGGTCTGGTCGGGTCAGTAATCGTGGCCACAGACCCAACAATGTAGACCGTCAGACCACCGATAGGTGGTAAGAACACGGCCAGATCCGGACGTGTCACCAGTTCAGGAAACATGCCGCCGGTCTGCTCGAACAAGGTATGACGCAAAGTGCTCTCGTCAACGTCAAAACGTTGCGCCACACCTGGGAGGTACCAGACAGGCTCGATCGCTGCCTTGGTCACCACAATGTCCCCGCCCGGCAGGAGAATAGTGCCGTCGGCGCTGAGCCGCCCTTTGGTGACGGCGTCCTGGAGCTCCGGCATGTTGATATGGGCGCGTGTCACCGCAATGGTAGGACGAATATCGTAGCCACGGGCATAGAAGTCGGCAAAGGCCTCGCAGACCACCGCCCCGAACGGATCGAGCGACACGATCGTTTCCGGCTGGCCCCAACTGGGGTGGGGGCCAATCGGCTCAACCGGGGCGGTGTAGGTGAAGTCTGGACGATGGTCGCGCTGCAAGGAGCCACTGGCGACCGCCAGGGCACGGTAGATGGCGTAAGCACCACCATGGGTACCGATGGTATTGCGCTGGCGCATGTCCGTAAGGGTGGCGATGACCGGGCCACGTTGTCGCGGCTCACTGTGCCCCCACACAATGGGGCTAGGGCGTGCCCCAAATGTGCTTGGGTGCGACGTCAAGACAATGTGCTTCTGGCCCTTCTTCTTGTCCGGTGTCACGGTGTCCTCCTTACGGATTGGCCATACCAAGGCGCGACTCTCTGTAGGTATAGTGTACGCATGGCGCTCACCCCCCGCCAGCTTTCGTACGCATGAGGATGTCATTGCGCGTCGTATCAGTCAAAGGAATGGTGGGGGTGAACGAGGTTGGTGGAGGATCCATCACGCCCCAATGCTCAATGAGGTTCTGCAACAGGGCGTCCTGTTGCGTACGGAAGCCCCACAAATTCCCCCCTTGATTGAGCAGCGCAAACCAGACAAGCCCGTGGGTGCGGGTGAGCATGACCCCTGCGAGGGTGGCCACGTGTCGCAGCGTGCCGGTTTTCACCACCGTGTAGCTCGGCAGGTGCCGTCGCCTGATGGTGCCGCGATCAACGCCAGCTACGGGGAAGACATCAGCCACCGTCAGCTTCGCAGGCGTCACCAGACGATGGATCGCGGCAAAGAGGGCACAGACCGTCCGGGCCGACAGCTGATTTTCCGGCCCGAGTCCCGAGCCATTAATCAAATGTAGCTCCTCAACTGGCACGCGGGCCGCCTGGGCCGCCTGCTGTACCATAGAGGGCAGGCCACCGAGCGCTGCGGTGAGCATCTCAGCCATGGCATTATTACTGTACACATTCATACGCTTGAGGATCTTGAACAACGCGAATGAACGGTGCCGCACGAGCGACGCCTGGATGGGTGGGCAGAAGGAGACGACCTCGACTGGCCCAGCGATCGTGAGCTGCTGCATCTCCGAGGCGGCCGCGCGTTGCCATTTGCGGGCCACACGCTTCTGTGGAGGGGAGAGCACTTGTTTGAGCAACTTCCCGGACAGGGCTGGATTGGTCGTAAAGTTCATAAAAAAATTGCCGCTGATGACTAACTTCCCCGTCACTCGCTTGAGACCGAGTTCCTGCAAGGACTGACGCAGCGCCATGGCGTCTTCAGTGACAAAGAACGGGTCCCCACTCCCCTGCACGATCAGGTCCCCCCGCAACACACCGTCCTGGATCGGGCCGGTCGCGTCGACCAAGGTCACGAATTGATGCGTCGGCCCCCAGGTCCGCAACGCTGCCAGAGTCGTGGCCACCTTGGTCAGCGAAGCCACCGGCAAGGGCACCGTGCCCTGATGGTGCGCCAAAACCCCATCCTCGGACTGCAGCCACACCCCATGATGGTCGGCATCGTCCCCTCGTTCTGCGACCCCGCTGACGTACTGCTGCACCACGGTTTGCGCCACTGGGTCCGGCCAACTGGAGGGCCCGGCACGTCCCATCGAGGGGAGCCCTACCAGCACGACCCCCAACACTATCGCACCCACGCTGGAGACGAGCTGCATGTATTCCTCCTTGTCTCTTTTGCTCTGTCTCTGTCCTGACCTTGACATATCCCTAGGAAACCAGGTATCTGTCTTAGCGTTGTCTACATCTTTCCATACAGTCACAAACTACCATGGCGAGTATGAGGAGAACCATGCATGGCCGCAGATGCCTTGCAGGGTGTTGATCTGCGCTGGTTGGCCGAGCGCATCGGTACGCCCTTTTATGTGTACGACGCGGAGATTGTCCAAGCCAGAATCACTGCAATCGTGGCCCTCACCGCGGCCCCGGGTCTGCAGGCGCGTTATGCCATGAAAGCCTGTTCCGCTGCGCCAGTGCTGGCACGCATGCGGGCCCAGCAGATCTGGATCGATGCGGTATCGGGCAACGAAGTGTTGCGCGCCCGAGCCGCTGGGTATCACCTGGGGGCCACGGTTCCCGAGGTCATGCTCACGACCGATGTCTTCCGGGACAATGCCCTGGACATGGTCCGTGATCATGGGGTGTTGCCCAACATTGGCTCCCCGCACATGATCCAGCAACTGGCAGCAGCGGGCTATCGTGGTCCCCTGGGGATGAGAATCAATCCCGGCTTTGGCCATGGCCATGTGCAGAGCTGTGATACCGGCGGTCCCAGTTCCAAACACGGGATCTGGTTTGACGACGCGCTGAGCGTGGCACATGTAGCCACCCGCGATGGGATGTCCGTCACCCTGCTCCACGCCCACATCGGCTCTGGACCTGAGGTGGCGGAATTTCTCACCAATATGCAGCACCTGGTCAGCTTTTTCGCCGGGCCTGAGGTGGCGGAATTTATCACCAATATGCAGCACCTGGTCAGCTTTTTCGCCGAGTGCCTGGAGGCGTACCCGCAGGTGCAAGCGGTCAACCTCGGCGGTGGCCTGCCCCATCCCTATCGGCCAGGTGCCCCCACGGTCGATCTGCACGCTTTTGGGCAGCTCCTGCGGGCAGCACAGGAACGCTTCAGTCAACAGACCGGACGCCCCATACGTGTGGAAATTGAGCCAGGACGTTACTTTGTCGCGCCAGCGGCCTACGTCGTCACGCGTATCACAGATGTGAAACGTACCCAAGCCAATGCCAAGGGCCCAGGCCAGACCTTCGCCATGGTTGATGCGGGTTTTTGTGACCTGATACGGCCGGCAATGTACGGATCTTTCCACCAGATGAGTGTCTGGAATGCACCTGGCGATGCGCCGCTTACGCCTACAGTCATCGCCGGTCCCCTGTGTGAATCAGGGGACGTTTTTACCCGTGATGAGGCCGAGTTATTACAACCCCGCCTCTTGCCCGCTGTGCAGATCGGCGATCTCGTGCTTCTCCATGACGCCGGCGCCTACGGCTATACCATGAGTTCGAACTATAACTCCCTCGGCCGCGCCCCACAACTGTGGCTCGAAAACGGCACGCCCTACCTGATCTCACGTCGTGAGACCTTCGAGGACATCGTACGGACCGAATGCTTTGCCTCCCTCTAAAAACTCCGCACAGTCTGGGGTCCTACAGTTTGTCACAGGCCCAAGGGCTCTCTGGAACGCCGACACCTGCCATTCGCACGCCTCGCGTACGCCCTAAAGGGCATTGAGAATGCTATGGAGAAAAGCATTGAGCAGTTGCAGAGCAAACATCGCCAGAATCGGCGACAGATCAATCACGCCTCCAATCGGAGGAATGAGACGCCGCACTGGTTCGAGTATAGGGATGGCGATGAGCGTGAGCAGTTGCACTAAAGGGTTGCGCGGATCGGGACTAAACCACGACAGGATCACATAGAGAAACAAGACAACGATGAAAAACACCGTGAGATTCACGATAAGGCCTAGACTGTAGATGAACGCACTTTTCACGAGCAGGAGGTCGTCGCTACCTCTCCCAGCCACATTGTCGAGTACGAACACCGCGAGGGCGTGTAGCAGCACGAGGATCCCTACCGCCAGCACATTGACGGCCATTGGATGAGGCGATACAGACGTAGCCAGGCGGCGCACCGGGCGGACCATGCGCTGCCCCAAGTTGACAATAGGATTAAGGTAGGCTTCGCGGAATGCCGCAGTGATGATAATGGTTAACACATAAACCTGCAGGAGCGTACTGAGAAAATTTTTCAGGGCTTCTGAAATCGATCCTGTGAGCATGCCCTTCACCAGGAGGAGAACAACAATAACCAACAATGGCGCTAACTGCACGTTGCGGGAACGCAGCGAAGTTGCTAATGGCACGACGATAGGATCGGTAGCCTGGAACACCATATCCAATACAGCATCATAGCGCTCGTAGTCTGTGAGAAATATCCGTATGAACAGCAAAACAATATAGACGGTGATAATAAGATCGAGAAGGCCGACAATCAAGTTTCCAGCAGACCCACCCATAGTATATCTCTTTCACCAGAGAATCAGCATACGCCAGTGCCACCGCTCTTGTGCGCGGTGCACAACGCTTGATCGGCACAGCCAGGGCATTGTGAACCGCTCCGGGGACAGGAGATGTCTTCGCCTACGGCCCATGCCATGACGCGCTGTGTGTTTTGTACTCTTTTCTTGTACTCTATGGATGTGGAAGCTGTCAACAAAAATCACAGCCTTTATCTCATTGTGCCATCTTTATCTCATTTTGTCACCTTTATCTCATTTTGTCACCGACGTGGTTTTTTGCTATTGTATGTTTTGAGGCGTCTCAGTGCAGGGGTTTAAGCTTTAACGAGGTCCAAGACATGTGGCATCTCTGGCGTTTTCGGCCCCGACCGCTCTGGCCACCTGGGCAATGGCCGTGGCATTATTATGCGTGGCGTCTGGAAACCTACACCGGTATTCCAGCGTCTGAGGTGACGTGGCAGACGTTGCTGCGCTTTTTTCGGCAACCGCAGCACCGGCGGGCTTTCTGGCGCTATGTGCGCTGGCTGCGGCAGATGCGGCGGCATCTGGAGCGCTGAGAGAGGAGAGGCCATGCTTGAGGCTCCTGACAGCCTCTATAGTGAAGCACAGCTCACCCTGCTGGTGCGCACGCTGTCCTCCGACGGCACCTATTCACGGTTAGCCGCGGAACTGGCCCTCGTGCTGCGCCACGCAGACCCACAAACCGTCCCCGCGACGTTCGTTGTAGAGCTGACCCGCGCCATACTGGCCTCGGTTGACCCGGACCGTGCGGTTCATCACTTCTTGCGCTACCTGGACAACCTGCTGGACATCGTAGCGTTCTGGCCGACCGTGGTCCAGTACCCGGCAGCGTGTGCCAGGGTGATGCGTCTTTTTGCCAGTTCCCAGTTGCTCAGCAGTATCCTCTGGCGCCATCCCCAGCTCTTCTTCTGGTTGCTAGAGGGTGCGTTGTGGGCGCCGCCGCCAACACCAGCCGGGCTGGCAGCAGAGCTCGCGCAGCGCCTTGCCCAAGTGGAGGACGTCGGTGAGGTGACCACGATCTTGCGGGCCTTCACGCAGCAACACTTGCTCCGCATTGGGGCACGTGATCTCTGTGGCCTCGCTGCTGTGGAGGAAACCACGGCCGACCTCTCGGCCCTAGCTGACAGTGTCTTACAGGCGGGACTCGATGCCTGTACACGCTGGTTGACGGCGACCTATGGCGCCCCAATGTACACCGACTCTGACGGGGGACAGCAGCCGTGTGGCTTCTGCGTTATTGGGATGGGAAAACTCGGTGGCTATGAGTTGAACTTCTCCTCTGATATCGACTTGATGTATGTCTACACGTCATACGAGGGCAGCACCAGTGGTATAGTACGCGACGGTCAGGTACAGCAGCGGATCTCCAACCATGAATACTTTGTAACCCTGGCGCGCCGTCTCACGACGTTGATTGGGGGCCAGGGGCCAGATGGGCAGGCGTTCCGGGTCGACCTACGCCTGCGCCCAGAAGGCACCCAGGGCCAGTTAGCGCTCTCCCTCCTGTCTTATGAAGCCTACTACGCCCGTCTGGGACAGACGTGGGAGAGGATGGCGCTCATCAAAGCGCGTCCTGTGGCTGGCGACTGTCGCCTCGGGGAAGAATTTTTGGCGCTGATTCGACCTTTTGTGTATCAGAGTCATCTGGATGCGGAGGGCGTACGTCAGCTCCGCGATATGAAGCGCCAGATTGACGCCCAGCTGGCTGACAAAGCGCAATTGCGCACGAATGTGAAACTCGGCATGGGGGGCATTCGGGAAATCGAATTTCTGATCCAGCTCCCCCAACTACTGTATGGCGGACGCCAACCGGTGCTGCAGGAACGCCACTCGTTACGTGCCCTGGCCAAGCTGGGCGAGGTTGAACTCCTGCCCCCACACGTCGAGACGACTTTGCGGTCGACATATTGCTATCTGCGGCGCCTCGAACACTACCTGCAGATGGAACAAGGGGCGCAGACCCATACACTGCCACGCCACGCTGCCCAGCAGGAGCGGTTGGCACGGCATTTTGGCTATCCCACCTGGGAGGGATTTTATCAGGACTATCTAGAGCGTACGGAAGCTGTGCATGCGATTTTTGTTGAGACATTTCAGAATGATTCTGAGCTCTGAGAGATCACATGGCTCATGTGACACAAGGGGAGAGCATCCGTGCAGCCAAGCAGTGAGACGGCGCCTCTGCCCAACCGACAGACTCTACGCCAGGATGTGACCCAACGGTGTCCAGACGTGCCTCTCCAGGTGATTGACGAGTTGTTTGCCCAACTCGACGACGATTATTTTACGTTGTATACAGCACCACAGATTGCCGCCCATGTGCTGCTACTGGCTGCGGTTGACGACCAACATCCCGTGCAGGTCCGCGTCATAGCGCGCAGTGACACCAGTGTTGATATGCTCGTGGCCGCCTACGATCTCTTTGGCGAATTTTCCATTATCACGGGTTTGATTGCAGCCTATAGCCTCAATATTCGCGGCGGGCAAGTGTTTAGTTATCACCGCGGGCCAGAACGTGTCGCGCCATGGGGTGCCACGCCTGGTGGGCGCATTGTGGATGTGTTTACCGTGGAATATGCTGCCGAGCACCCGTTTGACCACACGGCGCAGGCCCTGTTCACGGCCCAACTCACCACGCTTGTTCAACTGCTGCGCCAGGGGAAGCTGCAGGAGGCACGTGCTAGCCTGAATTACCAGATCATTGATACCATGCGGATCTCACCACAGGCGTTTTCTGCCCATCTTTTCCCCGTAGAGATTGCGCTTGATAACGACGCCTCCGCAGACTGGACCGTCGTCCATATCCATGCCGACGATACCCCGGCATTTCTCTATAGTCTCTCCAACGCCCTGGCCATGCGCGATATCTACATCTACCGCGTCAGTATCACTAGCACCCTTGGCATCGTCCACAATCAGCTCTTTGTGGGCTGGCGGCGTGGGGGTAAAATTGCCTCTGCGACAGGCCAGCGTGAGCTGCGCCTCATCGTGATATTGATTAAACAGTTTACGCATTTTCTGACCGTGGCTCCTGATCCGGCCATGGCGCTCCAGCACTTTGACCGCCTGGTGGATCGTCTCGCTGGCGATGCCGCACACGGCGAGGAGCTACATTGGCTCTGGGAAGAAAACACGCTCAAGGTGCTGGCAACGGTGCTGGGGAGTAGTCACTTCCTCTGGGAGGATTTCCTGCGTCTGCACCATGACACGCTCCTTCCTGTGCTCAAAGATCTGCGTGCTGCTGATCAGCACCTGCGCAAGGACGATTTGACCGCACGCCTGGGCCAAGCTCTGCAAGGGGCCACGACACCGGCTGAGCGTAAGCAAGCCCTCAACGCCTTTAAGGATCGGGAACTCTTTCGTATTGATATGCGGCATCTCCTGCATCGTGAGTTGCCCTTTGGCATGTTTGCGGATGAATTGGCTGACCTGGCAGAGGTGGTCTTGGCGGCAGCGCTCACGTTGGCCCATGAGACGCTGCAAGAGCGCTATGGCAGTCCTCTGCTCGCCGATGGCCGCGCCTGTGCGTTTGCCCTCTTTGGCCTCGGCAAGCTCGGTGGCCGTGAGTTGGGATATGCCTCTGACCTTGAAATCCTCTGCGTCTATAGCGGCCAGGGCTACACCAGTGGGCCACACCAGGTCGCCGTCAGTCAGTATGCGGAGATGCTCATCCAACAGCTCCTCGATCTCATTGTGGTACGGCGCTCTGGAACCTTCGAGATCGACTTACGCCTGCGTCCCTTTGGCTCGAAGGGCCCTCTGGCGACCAGTCTTGACGCCTTCCGGGAGTACTATCGCTACGGCGGGCAGGCGGCTCCCTTCGAACGCCAGGCCCTCATCAAGCTGCGCTGGATGGCAGGTGATACCAGCGTCGGACAGACTATAGAAACCCTCCGTGATGCCTTTGTCTACAGTGCCGCGCCTTTTGACCTCGAGACCGCCGTGCAGCTCCGACAACGACAGCGCCACGAGCTCGTCGTGCCTGGCGTCCTCGATGCCAAATACAGTCAAGGGGGCCTGGTCGATATTGAATATACGGTGCAATATCTCCAACTGCTCCACGGTGCCACCATCCCTGCCCTGCATACGCCCAATACGCTCGCAGCGCTGCAGGCGCTTTCCCACGCTGGCATTGTGAGCGCTACGGTGTACCAGGCGTTGCGGGATGCGTATGTGTTTCTGCGTCGTCTTATCGATGCCTTGCGTCTGGCCCGCGGCAATGCGCACGATCTCGTTTTACCCCCGATGGATTCCGAGGATTTTATCTTTTTGGCACGGCGTATGGGCTACTGGGAGGAACAGGATACACCTGCCCAATTGGCGCACACTATTGCCCACCATATGCAGCAGGCAGCGCGGCTGTATGCAGCATATGGCCTCCGTTGAGGTGTACAGAAGGGGCAGCCATCGTAAAGCGCACCTCACACCGATCTAAATTTACCCGTAGAGAGTGCACGCATACACATGACCAAAGTCAAGATTTGCGGTATCACCACGATGAACGATGCGCGGGTGGCGGTGGAGGCCGGGGCAGATATGATTGGGCTGATTTTCTATCCACCGAGCCCGCGCGCTGTGACCCCGGAACAGGCACACACCATTGTTGCACATCTACCTCCTGGCTTTCCCGCGGTGGGTGTATTTGTGAATGAAAGTGTGGACACTGTCACCCGTATAGCCCAAACGAGTGGTGTCCATATAGTACAACTGCATGGCACAGAGAGTCCTGAAATGTGCCAGCGGTTACCCTGGCGTGTCATTAAAACATTTCGCTTCACGGCGTACATACAGCCAGAGATGATGCCGCAGTACACTGTCGAGGCATTTTTGATCGAGGGCTTTCACGCCGGGGTGTACGGCGGAGGCGGCGCGCAGGCTGATTGGCAACGGGCGGCCTCGTTGCACCATTATGGTCGGATCATGCTCGCCGGTGGGCTGACGCCCGAGAACGTCTGCGAGGCGATCCGTATTGTCCGCCCGTATGCCGTGGATGTCTGTAGTGGCGTCGAAGCCACACCAGGCACGAAGGATTGGCGCAAGGTCCACACCTTCGTCCGCCACGCCAAGAACGCTGCTCCCCCACAAAGGTAGCCGCAGCCTCCTGGACAGGCCACACTAGGCGTGCATCCTGAAGCACTCATAAGCGAGATGGAGTATGTCCACCTGGCTCAGGCGTTTCTTTCGCTTCAATAGTACAACCCTTGGGTGGCTGCTTACCTGCATGGTGCTGCTGCTTTTTTGGCTCGATGATGCCCATCAGACACCAAAGTCTTTCGTCGTGGAGCCACTGCATCGTCTCGAACTTCTCGCTTCTGATCTACGCTTCTGGCTGCGCGGCCCTCTCCTGCCTGGGCCTGAGGTGGTGATTGCCGCCATCGATGAGCAGAGCATTGATGCACTGGGGCGTTGGCCCTGGCCCTATACGGTGCAGGCGCAACTCATCCGCCGCTTGACGGCGTATGGGGCTGCGGTCATTGGGTATGATGTGGTCTTCTCGTCGTCGGATACCAGTGCTGGCCTCGGACACTTACAGGCTATCGAGGCGTCTCTAGCAGCCCGTGGCTACTATAATGATGCAGAGCTCAAAGCGCTCTTAGCCGGTGCGCTAGCCGAGGCAGACCACGACCAGATTTTCGCGACCGCTCTGCAAGAGTCGGATCGTACGATCCTAGGATACTTCTTCCACTGGCAATGCCAGGACATCGCCCATGTGTCTGACACCGAACTCGAGCAGTTCCTCCGCAATCTGACCGTCTCGAAAAACGCCCGGTATATTCCCAGAATAGAGCCAGGAGCAAGCCTGGAAGAGTTGCACTTAGTCCCGGCCTGTGCGGTCGAATCCAACCTGCCGATTTTGTCACAGGCCGTCTGGGGAAACGGCTTTTTTAATAGCCGTCCAGATACCGACGACGGGGTCATTCGGCATTACCCACTCATCGCCCAATACCGTGGGCGGCTGCAGGTGCCGGTCGAGGGGAGACAGGACATGGCGGCGCCTGGGAAGCAAAACGATCTCTTCGCGCCTCTGGGCATTCGCCTCCTAGAGCGCTATCTGCAGGCGCGTGACGGCAATGCCAACACGCTCGTTTCGGTTGGTGCTGACCAGAAAGTGCAGGTGTGGCTGGTAGCGGGGCGCCAACGCCTGGCGATCCCAGTCGACGAACGGGGCCGCATGCTCATCAATCATCTCGGCTCCTCAGAGCTTTCCCCGAGCGAGACGTCCGCACATCGCCGCTACCGGTTTCCACGCTATGCTATCGCCGACATCGTCCATGGTCGTGAGACCGTGGCCCCACCTGAGGCATTCCGCGATAAGATCGTCCTGGTTGGGGCAACCGCCGTAGGACTCCCGGATCTACGTCTTACTCCCTTTGACGCCGCGTTCCCTGGCGTGGAAACGCACGCCACGGTTATCGACAATATCCTGCGCCAGCGTTTTCTCGTGGCGCCCTGGTGGGGGAGCTGGTTCACCACCACGAACATTGTAGTGATTGGGGTGTTCCTCATCCTGCTCTTGCCACGCCTGGGTGCTATCTGGAGTGCTATCGCCACAACGCTGCTGGGACTCGGGAATTGGGGGCTCAACTATGCGCTCTTCAGCACGCAAGGCTGGATGTTGAGCATCGTCTATCCCTTACTGGCCACAGTCGTAGTCTGGCTCGGCATGACTCTCTACCATTTTTTGGTTGAGCAGCGGCAGAGTCGTTATCTGCGGAAGACATTTAGCACCTACCTTTCCCCAGAGCTCGTTACGTTGATGGTCCGCGACGGCATTGAGCCCAAGCTGGGGGGCTCTTCTGGCACCCGGACGGCCTACTTTACGGACATTGCTTCCTTTTCGAGCTTTGCGGAGGCCCTGAGCGCTACGCAGCTCGTGGAACTCCTCAACGAGTACTTATCGACGATGACGGATATTTTAATTGCCGAAGGTGGCACTCTGGACAAATACGAAGGGGATGCTATCCTAGCATTCTTTGGCGCCCCGATTGAGCAACCGGACCATGCAGTGCGCGCCGTGCGTGTAGCACTCAAGATGCAGCAGGCATTGGCACAATTGCGTGAGAAATGGCGTGCTGAAGGGGACAAGTGGCCCGACCTGGTGCCTCACATGCGGATGCGTATTGGTATGAGCTCCGGGGAGATCGTCACCGGGAACATGGGCTCGACCATGCGGATGAACTACACCATGATGGGTGATGTCGTGAATACTGCGGCGCGGCTGGAAGCCTCGGCGAAACAATATGGTATCCATATCCAGTGCACTACCGACACCCTCCATATGGCTGGCCCTGATGACTTTGTATGGCGCTGTATTGACAAAGTCAAGCTCGTAGGCAAGGTCGAGGCCGTGGAGACGATTGAGATCATGGCCCCCAAGGGAGCATTGCCCCCGGAGCAGGTCCAGATGTGCGCGATCTATCACCAGGGGCTTGAGCTCTACCGGCAACAGGAGTGGGACGAGGCCAGCGCTAAATTCGCCGAGAGTGAGAAGCTCGAAGAAGTGTTCCCGCGGCGACCCACTACGCCGAGTCGGGTGTATATCGAACGCTGCGAGTTTTTGAAAGACAACCCTCCCGGGCCGGACTGGGATGGCTCGTGGACGCTCATGTCGAAGTAGGGACAAGGCAAAGCACGAGGGAGAAGACCATTTATGGAGTACCGTATTGCTGTGTTGCCTGGAGACGGCGTGGGCCCCGAAGTCGTCGCCGAGGGCCTCAAAGTGCTGCACGTCATTGAGGAGCTGTATGACATACACTTTACCCTGCGTCACGGTCTGGTAGGCGGCGCGGCCATCGACGCCACTGGGGACCCCTTACCGGAAGCGACGTTACAGTTATGCCGGGAGAGCGATGCGGTGCTGTTTGGTTCCGTGGGTGGCCCTAAGTGGGATGCGCTCCCGGCGGATAAGCGCCCGGAGCGTGGCTTACTCCGTCTCCGGCAGACTCTGGACTTGTTTGCCAATTTGCGCCCGGCAAAGCTCTATACTGCCCTGCTTGACGCCTCGTCCCTACGCCCGGAGGTGGTGCAAGGCATTGACGTGCTGGTGGTGCGTGAGCTGGTCAGCGATATTTACTTCGGCGAACCCAGGGGCATTGAACAGCTCGCGCAGGGCGAACGTGGTTTTAACACCATGAGTTATACCTCAGCGGAAATTCGGCGCGTGACGCGTCTGGCGGCTCGAGACCTCGGTCTTGTGGCGGCGGGAGGTGACGGAATTGGCCGGGGAGTTCAGCGATGTCGAGTTGGAACACCTGTATGTCGACAACTGTGCGATGCAGCTGGTGCGGGCGCCGCGGCAGTTTGACGTGATCGTCACAGGCAATCTGTTTGGTGACATCCTGAGCGACGAAGCCGCGATGCTGACTGGCTCCATTGGGATGCTGCCGTCGGCCAGTATCGGTGGGACGGTGGGCATCTTTGAACCGGTGCACGGCAGTGCCCCAGACATCGCTGGCCAGAACATCGCCAACCCCATTGCCACCATCAATTCCGTGGCCATGATGCTCCAGTATGCCTTGCATCAGCCGCAAACGGCAAGGGCCATTGAGGCAGCAGTTGAGAGTGTCCTGCATCAGGGCTATCGTACCGCTGACATCATGGGGCCAGGCTGCACCCGCGTGGGGACTACCCAGATGGGCGAGGTGATTTGTACTGCTCTCCGTAAGGCGGCCACAGCGCCGCAGAGGTCATAAGCCTATGGCTGCCTGGCATGTGGCCCTGGTTGGGGCCACGGGAATTGTTGGCGAGGAAATCCTGCGAGTGCTCGAGGAGCGGGACTTTCCGCTGGACCAGTTAACGTTGCTGGCCTCACGTCGCTCGGCTGGCACGCGCCTCGACTTTCGCAACCAGAGCCACATGGTGCGCCCGCTTGCCAGGGGTGCTTTGAGTGGTGTCGATCTGGCTCTGTTTGCAGCAGATACCGAGACCAGCCAAACGCATGCGCCACAAGCGGTCAGCGCCGGGGCGGTGGTGATCGATTGTAGTAGTGCCTTTCGCCTCGCTCCCGAGGTCCCCCTGTGTGTCCCAGAAGTCAACGCTGCCGTGCTCCAGCAGCATCAGGGGATCGTCGCCATGCCCCACAGTCTGACGATTCAGGTGAGCCTGGCCCTGGCGCCACTGCATGCGGCGGCCACGCTCAAGCGGGTCGTCATTTCTACCTATCAAGCCGTCTCTGGTGGGGGGCGCCGGGCGGTCCAGGAATTTGATCAGCAGTTACGCGACCTGCTCAATTTCCGCCCGGCCCAGGCTGACATCTTGCCGCACCAGATTGCCTTCAACTGCCTGCCCCAGTGCGGGGATTTTCTCGACAATGCCTATACGCAAGAGGAAATGGCGCTTATTTTGGAGACCCGCAAGCTGTTTGGGGTACCCGATCTGCCAGTGACCGCCACTGCGGCCTATGTGCCGCTGGCGCATAGCCACTCGGCCTCCGTCACGCTTGAAACCGTGCAGCCGCTGAGTGTTGAGGCCGCCCGGGCGCTTTTGGCCCAGGCACCTGGTGTCGTGCTTGCGGACGATCGGGAGCGTCTGCATTACCCCCAGCCTATCCAGGCCAGCGGCCAGGATGCGGTGTTCGTTGGGCGGCTGCGGGCCGACCTGTCAGTGCCCCATGGTCTGCATCTGTGGGTGGTCACCGACAACCTGCGTAAAGGCGCCGCCCTCAACGCGGTGCAGACGGCTGAACTCCTCATGGCAACACGTTGAGCACGTGAGGTTCCACCCCTACTCCGAAAAGGTGCGGTATGGGCAATGGTAAGGTGGGTGTCATAGGTGGCAGCGGCCTCTACGCTATGGCGGCCTTAGAGAACGTGCGTGAGGTCGAGGTGACGACGCCGTTTGGGCCGCCCTCCGATGTGTATATTGTGGGGACGTTATATGGTCACGACATGGTGTTTCTGCCGCGGGGTGGAATGGGTCATTGCCGTGAGCGCCGTGGGCAGCATGCGGGAAGCGATTCACCCTGGCCATCTGGTCATTCCCGACCAATTTATCGATCGTACCCGCCAGCGGGTGTCGACATTTTTCGAGGACATCACGGTGCATGTGACGTTCGCCGATCCAGTCTGCGGGGTGCTAGCCCAGACCCTGCATCAGGCGGCCTGCGACGCTGGGGCCACAGCCCACTTTGGGGGCACGTACCTGTGCATTGAGGGACCCCAGTTTTCGACCCGCGCTGAGTCACGCCTCTACCGGCAGTGGGGCGTTGACGTCATAGGGATGACGAATATGCCCGAGGCGAGGCTGGCTCGCGAGGCCGAGTTGTGCTATGCTACCCTGGCGCTGGCCACAGACTATGACTGCTGGCATGCCAGCGCCGCGGATGTCGATATCGGGGCGATTTTGGCCATCCTCCAGCGTAATGTCCAGCTGGCGCAGGAGATTATTACCCGCACGGTGCCGCACCTTCAGGGCGCTCGCACCTGCCCGTGCAGCACCGCCTTACAGACCGCCATTATCACTGATCGGGCGATGATTCCAGCCGCGGTGCAGGAGCGCCTCGGGCTCCTCATCAAGGGGTGAATAGCCCGGTGCGGGCCTTTAAATCGGTCAATTTGCAACCGCCCTTCATCCAGCGTGCGGCTGGCGCTCGCGTCTATGATGTCGACGGCAATGTCTATATCGACTATGTGGGCTCCTGGGGTCCACTGATCCTCGGTCATGCTCATCCCCAGGTGGTAACCGCCGTGCAACAGGCTGCCGCAGATGGGTGTAGCTTTGGGGCGCCAACGGAACGGGAGGTCCACCTGGCGCAACGCATTGTCGAGGCGTTTCCCGCCATGGACATGGTGCGCATGGTCAATTCCGGTACCGAAGCGACGATGACGGCAATTCGTCTGGCGCGAGGGTATACGGGGCGCGACATGATTCTGAAATTTACCGGCTGCTACCACGGTCACGCCGATAGCCTGCTGGTGCAAGCAGGCTCCGGCGCCATGACCTTTGGTGTGCCGGACAGCCCAGGGGTGCCAGCGGATTTGGCCCGGCATACTTTAACGGTGCCGTTCAATAATTTGGCGGCAGTGCGCCAGGCTCTGGAACAGCATGCCGGTCAGGTGGCTGGCGTGATTGTCGAGCCAGCCGCGGGGAATATGGGCCTGGTTCCGCCGGCGCCCGGCTTTCTCGAAGGGCTCCGCCAGGTCACCCGTGAGCATGGGACCTTGCTCATTTTTGACGAGGTCATCACTGGCTTTCGGGTGGCGTATGGGGGGATGCAGACACTCTACAACATCGCGCCGGACCTGACGGCCCTTGGCAAGGTGATTGGTGGCGGGCTCCCGGTGGGAGCCTATGGGGGCAAGCGCGAGATTATGGAGCGCATGTCGCCAGTCGGGCCCGTGTACCAGGCTGGCACGCTGTCCGGTAATCCGCTAGCCATGGCGGCTGGTATTGCGACCCTCGATATCTTGCGTGCAGCGCCACCGTATCAAGTGCTGGGAGAGCGCACCACTTACCTGGTGGAAGAAACCCGGAAAACGGCGCAGCGGTATGGTGTGCCGGTGTATATCACGTCATTGGGCTCGATGTTCACGCTCTTTTTCAGTGCCAAGCCGGTACACAACCTCGACGACGCTAGCGCCTGTGACATTCCGATGTTCCGGCGCTATTTTGCTGCAATGCTGCAGGCTGGTATCTATTTGGCACCGTCACAGTTCGAGACGGGTTTCCTCTCCACGGCCCATACCGATGAGGATATCGAGATCACGCTGCGTGCCGGGGCCGCAGCACTGCAAGCAGTGGCGGAGAAGGCATGAGTCCTATGGGAAAAATTACCCACGTTGTAGGCCGTGAGATTCTAGATAGCCGTGGCAACCCGACTGTGGAGGTCGAGGTGACTCTGGCCAGCGGTGCGCATGGACAGGCGGCAGTGCCTTCTGGCGCGTCGACAGGCACGCGTGAGGCCGTGGAGCTGCGTGACGGAGATACCCAACGCTTTCTGGGACGTGGTGTCCTGCAAGCTGTGCAGCATGTGAACGGTGAGATCGCCCAGGCGCTGCACGGTGTGGATGCCACGGCACAGGCGCAGATCGATGCGACGCTCATCGCGCTGGATGGCACGGACAATAAGGGACGCCTGGGGGCCAACGCTATCCTGGGGGCGTCCTTAGCGGTAGCGAAGGCAGCAGCGGCAGAGAGCGGCTTGCCACTGTATGCCTATATTGGCGGCACGAGTGCTCGTACCATGCCAGTACCCATGATGAATCTCCTCAATGGTGGCGCCCATGCTGATAACAACATTGATATCCAGGAGTTTATGATTTTACCTGTGGGTGCCGGTTGCTTTTCAGAGGCGCTCCGCATGGGTGCTGAAATTTTTCATCGCTTGCGTGCTGTGCTGCACGAGCGTGGCTATCCCACGAATGTCGGTGATGAAGGGGGATTTGCCCCAAACCTCAAGTCGAACGAGGAAGCGCTCGAGATGGTCCTACGCGGCATCGAGCGTGCTGGCTATCGGCCAGGCGAGGACATCTATCTCGGACTTGATGCTGCAGCCAGTGCATTTTACCACGATGGCGTGTATCGCCTGGCGGCCGAGTCTCAACCTGAGCGCAGCGCTGACGACATGATCGCCTGGTATCAGACGCTGGTGGATCGGTATCCCATTCTGTCGCTCGAAGACGGTCTGGCGGAGGAGGACTGGGAGGGGTGGAAGAAACTCACTGCTGCTCTGGGGGCACGGGTGCAACTGGTGGGCGATGATATTTTTGTCACCAATACTCGCATCCTGGAACGTGGCATTCGGGAAGGCGTGGGCAACGCTATTCTCATCAAACTGAACCAGATCGGTACCCTCACCGAGACGCTAGAAGCTGTCGAGATGGCCAAACGGGCCGGTTATACGGCAGTCGTGTCCCATCGCTCAGGGGAAACTGAAGACACCACTATTGCTGATGTGGTGGTGGCGTGCAATGCTGGACAGATCAAGACCGGTTCGTTGTCACGTACCGATCGCACCGCGAAATACAATCAACTGTTGCGCATCGAGAGCCGTCTTGGCCAGCAAGCCCGCTACCCTGGTCTCACCGCCTTCTACAATATTGCGGCGCTAAGGAAGTAAGCCATGGCCCAGAAAGTTCCTGGGACGCCTCCACAAGGGTCATACCCTGGGATGCCGCAGCCAGGCCTCGTGCGCCAGATTGTGGGCACACCCTGGCTGACACTGGTGCTTATAGCGAGCAGTCTCTTTATGCTGGCTATGATGGCGTTTACGGTCTGGGGCGATCGTGGCCTCTTGGCCATGTGGCGTATGCAGCACGATCTCGATCGTCTCGTGCGCGAGGTTGAGATCGTCGAGCAAAAAAATGCTACACTGGCCCGTGAGGTGCAACGTCTGCGCAGTGACCTTGGATATATCGAAAAAATCGCGCGTGAGGAACTTGGTTTGGTGCGTCCTGGCGAGATCGTCTTCGAGTTTGCAGACTAGGCGCTTAGGAGGGTTCTTTCCCTCAAGGTCATGCAGTTGTCGGCATAGTGGTAGTCCTCAACTGCATGACCCTGTCTCTTCTTCGACGGTGCTTGACAAAGCTTTGATGAAACGGTATGCTCTTGCTGTAATTGCGGGGTGGAGCAGTCAGGCAGCTCGTTGGGCTCATAACCCAAAGGTCGCTGGTTCAAATCCGGCCCCCGCTATACGGAACAACAAGGGGTTACAGCTTAGGCTGTAACCCCTTGTTTGCGTCTGGTGTCCATATAGCCTGGATATTTCATAAACAGATAGTCCTGGAGAACCATCACGGGCCCCTCACGCGGCTTTCGGCAGAAGGGCTGCCTCTTTTTCTTTCTCTATTTATAGTCTCCTCAGGAGGGGCAGGTGCTTGGGTGCTGTCACTGGGCTGGTCCTGGAGAGGCGGGGGTTAGCAGATGCGCCATCCACTCGTCCATCTGCTTGGTAAGGGCTGGATCGGTAGACACTGGAAGCCAGATGTACTCCCGATAGCCCCGCACGTGATCGGTCAGACCAAGGGCCATCGTCGGGGGAGTGCTGGGTGCGGCCTTCTTGGTAAGCTTATAGTGTCAACATACTTATCTTTTTTACTGAAATATCTCAGTACAAAGATTAATAAAACTCCAAAAGCTTACCAGTTCTAGCATGATAATCATGACAGCTCCTTCGATGGATTTCACTGGAATATGGTCCGAGAGCAAATTCGCATTCAACCCAAAAGTCTTTTGTAGATCCAATATTATTGTTGTTGTATTCAAGATTCCACCACGTTCTCTTGACAATAAAATCCTCAGCTCCTTGTTGGCCAGGTCTGGTAATTGATATATAGTCACCTGTTTGTGGAACTGTAGGCATTTCGATGATGAGGGAGTAATCCGTTTCACCTCCACCGGGCGGCACGAATGAAAGATGAACCTTCACAGAATCTCCTTCGTATGTATCGAGTTATTATATTCAGCTCATCGCGGTGCAATTATACCTACTCCAAACCAAAAAAGGTTACAAAATATTCTCAGAATATGCCTTGACATTCGAATTCGTTCCCCTTATGATCTTTGTGCTCCTATGGCGAGACTTTCTCCCTTGGGAGGTCTCTCTCCGCACAGGCCCCGATCTTCGCTCTCACAGATCGGGGCTTTGTACTGTTTCCTTACTGTCTCCCGGCCCAAACTTCGACTGTGCGACCTTGTCATACAACGTCTGACCCTGCGCAGCCGTCGCCAATGGGACAAACCCCTGCGGCACGTCCAGCATCTCGGTCTCCTACTGAAGCTGTAAGACCCACTGGCATCTCTGACAGTGTACCGGCAGAGAAAAGGCAACATCTTGGTTCTATACCCGTAAGAGCAACTGTAATGCCTCACTGCCGCTTGTGCCCTGCGCACCGGCACTATGCCGCATGGACCTCACAGCAGTTGATCCACGGGGCGGCAACCAGCGGTCCAGCCACCGCCCATGGAGAGTCCATGCAGCAGCAGGGCAGGTTGACAAAAGGAGCGACTGCAGAAGAACCATAGACAATCCAGCGCCGCTGGGCTCCGAGGGTGGTAGGCTTCGCCTGAATGGGGTAGCAACCTTTCTGTGAATTGGATGGCAGAAATCCGTAGAACACGCGGCGAGCGAGGAATTCGTTCAGCATTGCGGCGAATTCCTCCGGATTTCGAGATCGTTTGTTCTTGGCTACCCTATCTGGTTTGCTGACTTTACCCTCCCCTCCTTGCCTCGGTGAGTCAGCATGAGAAACCGAAGGCCATCAGTGAAGTCGGCAAACGTATGCAAAATATCATGTGACTTTTCCATCTGTCGTTGCTGGGCTTATTGTATCATGGGGTGATAATTCTTTTGATTCTTTGGATTCAAAAAGGATTTTACTCATTATCAGCTCCATAGTGCATATCACAACAATAATGCCAACTACCCCAACTTCAGATCTCATCCCGATGAGATCATGAATCGGCTTGTTTTGCAATGAGGTTCTCCTCTCGCCGCGGTTGTATTGTCTCCACATATCCCTCGCAGCGTTTTATTCTATCCAATTCTTCACTAAAAAGATACCAATATTTTACCAGTATTATCCCGTCATTATCTATATAGAAATAGTGTATTTTCGTACCTTGACAAAGTTATTTCGTTCCCTATATACTTCTATTTGTTTCTCGCATGTCGTAACCCTCCTGGCCCTGAGCCCTGGTGCCCCAACCAGACTCAGGGCTTCGGTGTTTTGCGGTATGCCTCAGCCATTCCCGGTACCGTACGACGATGTCAGCGACTCCGGCAAAGCCGGAGGTCGCTGACTACCGGCCAGAGTCCAAGCGAGAACTGTTTGAAGCCCTGGTTTACCGCCTCTAGAAGCCTTGCCCTCTCTTGACTAGCGCGACCTCTTAACCCCTGCCTGTCTCCATGAAGTGCCTATTAGCGCACGCGGCGACCCTCAATCGCTCTAGGCGCTGTATGCCCAAATTACA
>WNGB01011717.1_pt1 | contig 24774 bp, 26 predicted proteins | sample 5400681 | NCBI WGS metagenome assembly WNGB01 (sample SAMN13153367, study PRJNA577476) | soil metagenome | isolation source: 115 cm soil or saprolite under grassland replicate 2 | place: USA:California | collected 2016-06-15
GATCCGGGCGCTGCCGCCTACGACGCCCGCCATCGCGATTCCGTCATCCGACGACTACGGCACCGTGCCGCCGCCCTCGGCCTCAGCCTGGTCGACGGCCAAACGGGCGAGATCCTCGATGGAGTTTCTTAGGAGAGGTGCGGGCCGGGTCGGCCGTCATCAGCGACTGGTAACGGCCAGAGCCCTTTGCTTCGCCACCGCGGTCGCGACCGCTTCCGCGGCGCGGTCAACATCCGCCTCCCGCGTCGCGCGCCCCAGCGAGAAGCGCACGGATCCCTGAACGCGCTCCAGCGGCAGTCCCATTCCGCGTAGGACGTGCGACGGTTCTACCGCCCCCGCCGCGCAAGCCGCGCCGGTGGACACCGCGATTCCGGCCAGGTCGAGGGCCATGAGCAGGCTCTCCGCCTCGATGCCCGCGAAGGAGACGTTGGTCGTGTTCGGGACGCGCGGACCGTCGCCGTTGCGCCGGGTGCCGGGGATCGCGAGCAGGCGCTCCTCCAGCCGGTCGCGCAACGCGGCCAGGCGCGGCGAGAGCGCGGCCAGCTCCTCGCGCGCGATCGCGGCCGCGCGGCCCATGCCCACGATGCCGGGAATGTTCTCGGTGCCCGCGCGGCGGTTGCGCTCCTGCGCGCCGCCCCGCACCCACGGACGCAGGCGCGTCCCACGCTTCACGTACAGGACGCCCACGCCCTTGGGGGCGTAGATCTTGTGGCCGGAGAGGGCCAGCAGGTCCACGTCGAGCGCGCGCACGTCGATCTTCATCTTGCCCGCGGCCTGCACGGCGTCGCAGTGGACGAGCGCCCCCCGCGCGTGCGCGAGGCGGACCGCCTCTTCCACGGGCTGGATCACGCCCGTCTCGTTGTTGGCGAGCATGACCGCGACGAGCGCGGTGGTGTCGTCGACCTTGGACGCGAGCTCCTCCATGTCGATGACGCCGTCCGCGCCGGCACGCACGGACGCGACCGGCCAGCCTTCCTCGCCGAGGGATCGGGCGGTATTCATCACCGCGTGGTGCTCGAGGGCAGAGTAGACGATCCCCCGCCGGGGCGGTCGCGCGATGCCGGCCGCGCCGCGCACGGCCAGGTTGTCGGCCTCGGTGCCGCTGGAGGTGAAGACGATCTCGGCCGGATTGGCCCCGATCAGGCGCGCGACTTCCGCCCGCGCGTCGTCCAGCGCGGCCCGCGCCTGCTGGCCGAACCAGTGCAGGCTCGAGGCGTTGCCGAAGCCCTCGCGGAGCGCGGGCAGCATGGCCTCGAGCACGCGCGGATCGACCGGCGTCGTCGCGTTGTGATCCAGGTAGATGCGCTCCACGAGGTGATTCTACCGCCCGCGCCGTTTTTCTCTACAATCCGCGGGATGCGGACCATCGTGGCGCTCCTCTCCGACTTCGGGACCCAGGACCATTACGTGGGCGCGATGAAGGGCGCCGTCCTGTCCGTGTGCCCGGACGCCCAGCTCGTGGACGTCGTCCACGAGCTCGCGCCGCACGACGTGGAGGCGGGCAGCTTCGTGCTGGCGGCGGCCGTCGAGGCCTTCCCGACGGGGACCGTCTTCCTGGCCGTCGTCGATCCCGGCGTCGGGACGTCGCGCCGCGCGCTGGCCGTGCAGACGGAAGCCCATCGCTTCGTGGCGCCGGACAACGGCCTCCTCACCCACATCCTCGCCGACCACCACACCGCCCGCGTTCACGCCATCACGAACGCCGGCCTGTTCCGCTTCCACGTCTCGCCGACCTTCCACGGGCGGGACGTCTTCGGCCCCGTCGCCGGTCATCTCGCGCGCGGGATGCCGATCGAGGACGTCGGACCGGTGGCGGAGGACCCCCACCGGCTGGTCCTGCCCGCCGTGCGGCGCCGGAGCAAGGACGAATGGGAGGGCGAGGTCGCTTACGTGGACCGCTTCGGCAACCTCACCACGAACGTCTCGGATCGCGACCTGAGCGAGCTGCTGTCCAATTTCGGCGGCGACCCGACCGAGGTCGTCGTCGTCGTCGAGGGGGCGGTGCTGCCGCTGGTTCGGACCTATGGGGACGTCGTCGAGGGGGAACCGTGCGCCCTGGTCGGCAGCAGCCGCCGCCTCGAGATCGCCATCCACGGGGGCAACGCCGCTCGCATTCTCGGGGCGGCCCGGGGCGCATCCGTGCGCATCCGACCCGCCCTGGGTGGCCGTTCCTGAGTGGAGCGCGTGTGCTATCATCGACCCGTTCTCGGCCCGGCTTTTCTTGGGTTTAGCGGACTTCCCGCGATGGCGGGACACCCGGTCCGCCCTGGTCTCGAGGGTGAATAAGGCGCATGCGGGAGGTACTGGTGGCGGGCGCCGTGCGCACCCCGATCGGCAAGTTCGGCGGCGGCTTGGCGTCGTTGACCGCCGTCCAACTCGGCTCGGCCGCATCCGCGGAAGCCTTGCGGCGGAGTGGCGTCGCGCCCGCCCAGGTCGACGAGGCGGTCATTGGCTGCGCCCGGCAGGCGGGCGGCGGCCCCAACGTCGCACGCCAGGTCGCCTTTCGTGCCGGCGTCCCTCGAGAAGTGCCCGCCTTCACCGTGAACATGGCGTGCGGCAGCGGCCTCAAGTCGATCGACCTCGCCTACCGCGCCGTGCGCGATGGTGATGCCGACATCGTGCTGGCGGGCGGGACGGAGTCGATGAGCCGGGTCCCCTATCTCCTCACCGGCGCGCGCTGGGGCTACCGCATGGGCGGCCAGACGGCGGTGGACGGGATGTACCAGGACGGCTTCCTGTGCCCGCTGGCCGAGCAGGTCATGGGGGAGACGGCGGAGACGCTGGCCGCGCAGTACCGGATCCCGCGCGAAGAGCAGGACGGCTTCGCCCTGCGCAGCCAGCAGCGCGCGGCGCGTGCCTGGGCGGAAGGGCGGTTCACCGCCGAGATCGTGCCGATCGACGTGGCCGCCACGGGCCGCGCCGCCGAGCCGAATTCACTTCGGCGAGGTGGCGGGGGGTCTGGGGGCCGCGACGGAGCGGCCCCCAGGTTCGAGAAAGACGAGCATCCTCGGCCCGATACGACCTCTGCGTCCCTGGCCAAGCTCAAGCCCGCGTTCAAGGAAACGGGCGGCACCGTGACCGCGGGCAATTCCTCGGGCATCACGGACGGTGCGGCGGCCCTGGTCGTGCTGGCCGCGGATCGCGCGGCGGAGCTCGGCGTGCGCCCGATGGCCCGCCTGCTCGGCGTGGCCGCGGCGGGCGTCGACCCGCGCGTGATGGGCATCGGCGTCGTCCCCGCCGTGCGCCGCCTGCTCGAGAAGGTCCGACTTCGTCTCGAGGATTTCGATCTCGTGGAGGTGAACGAAGCCTTCGCGGCCCAGGTCCTGGCCTGCGATCGCGAGCTGCGGATAGGTCCGGAGAGGATCAACGTCAACGGCGGCGCCATCGCCCTGGGCCATCCCATCGGAGCGACCGGCGTGCGCATCGCGGTCACCCTCCTGCACGAGATGGCGAGGCGCCGCGTGCGACGCGGCCTGGCCACCCTGTGCGTCAGCGGCGGCATGGGCCTCGCCGCGGCCTTCGAGGCGGTTTAACCGCATGGCCGACGAGCTGCAGGACCCCGACGCGGCCGCCGCCGATCTCTACGCCCCGCCGCGCCCGACCGCTTTCAAGACCCTGCGCTTCGAGACGGTGCAGGGCATTGCCCGCCTCATCCTCGACCGGCCTCCGGCCAATGTCCTGTCCGTCGACGCGATGCGGGAGATCAACGCCGCCCTCGAGTCCCTGGAGTACCAGCGGGAGGTCAAGCTGGTCGTGCTGTCCGCGGCCGGAAAGTACTTCTCACCCGGGTTCGATCTGGGGGATCACCTCGGCGACCGCGCCTACGTGATGCTCGAGGAGTTCCACAAGATCTTCGAGAACCTGGCCAAGACGGACAAGCCGAGCCTCGCCGTCGTGAGCGGTCCCGCCCTCGGGGCGGGCAGCGTGCTCGTCGGGGCCTGCGACATCGTCTACGCCGCGGCCAGCGCGAAGTTCGGCCACCCGGAGGTCAAAGGCGGCGTGTTCAACCCCGCCGCGGCCGCGCTCCTCCCGCGCATCGTCGGACGCAAGAAGGCGTTCGAGATGCTGCTCGGCGCCCAGAGCATGACCGCCGCCGACGCCGAACGCTTCGGCCTCATCACGCGCGCCATCCCCGACGAACGCCTGGAGGCGGAGGTGGCGGCGCTCATCCAGCGCTTCCAGGACGGCTCGGCGGTGGTGCTGCAGAGCGCGCGCCGGGCCATCAGCGGGGGCCTCGATCTGCCCTTCTCCGACGCGGTCCGGCACGCCGAGGACATCTACCTCAACCAGCTCATGGCCTCCGAGGACGCGGAAGAGGGTCTCAAGGCGGTCATGGCCAAGCGCAAGCCGGTGTGGAAAGATCGCTAGAGGTGATGTGACGTCATGATTTCATTCGATCTGTCCGACGAGCACAAGGAGGTCGAGCGAACCGTCCGCCAATGGGCAGCGGCCGAGGTGGCCCCCCAGATCCACGACCTCGACCGCGCGCATCGCTTCGAGCGGAAGTTCCTGGACGGGATGGCCGATCTGCAGCTCCTCGGCATCTGCATTCCCGAGGAGTACGGCGGGGCGGGCCTGGACTACATCAGCCTGGGTCTCGTCTCCGAGGAGCTCGAGTACGTCGACACGCACCTGCGCGTGATCATGTCCGTGCACGTGGGCCTCAACTGCATGACCCTCATGTGCTGGGGCACGGAGGAGCAGAAGCAGAAGTACCTCGTGCCCCAGGCCCAGGGGAAGAAGATCGCGACCTACGGCCTCACCGAGCCCAACGCGGGATCGGACGCGGTCGGCATCCAGAGTACCGCCGTGAAGAAGGGCGACCGCTACCTGCTCAACGGCGAGAAGGTCTGGATCTCCCTGGCCGACGTGGCCGATCACTTCCTGGTGATCGCCTGGACGGACCAGGAGAAGAAGAAGAACCGGGACCACAGCGGGCTCAGCGCCTTCATCGTCGAGCGCGCCTTCAAGGGGCTGAGCTCGTACACGATCAAGGAGAAGTGGGGCATCCTCGCCGGCAACACCGGCGGCTTCTCGATGCAGGACGTCGAGGTGCCGGTGGAGAACCGCATCGGCGCGGAGGGGGAAGGCTTCCGCGTCGCCATGTTCGCGCTCGAGAACGGGCGCTACACGGTGGCGGCGGGGGCGACCGGCCTCATCCGCGCCTGCCGCGACGCCTCCGTCCGCTACGCGACCAACCGCAAGACCTTCGGCGTCCCCATCGGCGAGCACCAGCTCGTGAAGGAGATGATCGCGCAGATGGTCTCGGACTACGACGCGGCCCGCCTGCTCTGGCTGCGCGCGGGCTGGCTCAAGAACGAGGGCAGGCGCAACACGCGCGAGACCTCGCTGGCCAAGTGGTTCGCCACCGTCCAGAGCGAGCGCGCCGCCTCCGACGCCGTGCAGATCCACGGCGGAAACGGGTATTCGGACGAGTATCCCGTCGGCCGCTACTACCGCAACTGCAAGGCCGCGGTCATCTACGAGGGCACCCGCGAGATCCACAAGATCATGCAGGCCGACTACGCCCTCGGTTTCCGCCAGGACAAGCCGCGGCGCGTCGAGCTGCCGGCCTACAAGAGATAGCCAGGAGCATCGATGCATCGCGACGACCTCTTTCTGGAGTTCGTGAGGGTCGTGGAGCGGGGCGCCATCGCCGCCGCCCGCACCATGGGCCAGGGCGACCGCAAGTACGCCGACCAGGTGGCGGTGGACGCCATGCGCACGGAGATGGAATCCGTCGACATCGACGGCACCATCGTCATCGGCGAAGGCGAGCGCGACGAAGCGCCCATGCTCTACGTGGGCGAGAAGGTCGGCAAGGGCGGCTACCCGGTGGACATCGCCGTGGACCCCCTCGAGGGCACCAACCTCTGCGCGACGGGCGCGCCCAACGCGATCGCGGTGCTGGCCGCCTCCGAGAAGGGCGGACTGCTCCACGCCCCCGACATCTACATGGAGAAGCTCGTGGTCGGTCCGTCCTCCAAGGGCAAGGTCGACATCAATGCCCCCGTCGAGGACAACCTCAAGGTCATCGCCAAGTCACTCGACCGCGACGTGAACGATCTGGTGGTCATCGTCCTCGACCGTCCGCGTCACGAGCGCCTCATCGCCGATATCCGCAAAGCGGGCGCGCGTATCCGTCTCATCGGGGACGGCGACCTTTCCGCGGGCATATCGGCGGCGGTGGTCGGCACGGGCGTGCACGCGGTGATGGGGACGGGCGGCGCGCCCGAAGGCGTGCTCACCGCCGCCGCCATGCGCTGCCTCAACGGCGAGATCCAGGCCAGGCTCGTCCTCACCAAGGAATCCGACCGCGAGCGGCTCAAGCGCATGGGCATCCCGGACATCGAGCGGATCTACCACACGGAGGATCTGGCCCCGGGCAAGAGCATCATCTTCGCCGCGGCCGGCGTCACGGACGGAGCCCTGCTCCGCGGCGTCCGTTTCTTCGGCGATGGGACGAGGACTCACACTCTCGTGATGACCACTCTGCCGCACCAGGTCCGTTTCATCGACACGATCCACGCCAAGGACGATCCGGACGTGAAGATCCGGTTCTGACCGCGAAGGACCGGCAGGCGCGGCGGCGGCCCTTCGGAAGTCGCAGTGTCGCAGCGACTTAGGCGCCACGGGCCCGGGCCACTCCCTCCCTTCGACAGGGTGAGGGGGAGAACGACCCAAAACCCAGAGAGCTAGTCCCTGTCACAACTTACTGGACGCGTGCTCATTTTTTCCTTGACAGGTATTCCCTCCTTTGCTAGCTTCAACCAGCACTTTAACTATTTTGCGTAAAGTAGTACGTCGGCTCGGTTCCGTTTCGAGTCGAGATCGCAAGCCGGTGGGGCTGGCCGGGAACTGGCGCCGTCGCTAGCGCGAGGAGAACTCGTGGCTTTGTTCGGCAAGAAGAAAGGGCTGGTCGGACTCGACATCGGGTCCTCGGCCGTCAAGGCCGTCGAGCTCAAGTCCGGCGGCAAGGGCGGGGCCGAGCACCAGCTCGTCAACATCGGGATGGAGGCGCTTCCACCGGAGGCAATCGTCGATGGCGCGATCATGGATTCCGGCGCCGTCATCGACGCCATTCAGCGCCTCTTCACCTCCCAGAAGATCAAGACGGCCGACGTCGCCACGAGCGTCTCGGGGAACGCCGTCATCGTCAAGAAGATCTCCCTTCCCCAGATGAGCCCGGAGGAGCTGGCGGAGTCGATCCACTGGGAAGCGGAGCAGTACATCCCGTTCGACATCCAGGACGTCGCCCTGGACTACGAGGTGATCGAGGGCTCCGGCGGCGGCGGCAACATGGACGTCCTGCTGGTGGCGGTCAAGAAGGACAAGATCAGCGACTACACCTCGGCCATCAGCCAGGCGGGCAAGAACGCGGCGATGGTGGACGTCGACGTCTTCGCCCTGCAGAACTGCTACGAGATCAACTACGGCATCGACCCCGGCCGCGTGATCGCGCTGCTCAACGTGGGCGCCTCGATCATGAACATCAACATCATCAAGGGCCCCACGTCGATCTTCAACCGCGACATCGCGGTGGGCGGCAACCAGTACACGGACGCCATCCAGAAGGACCTCAACCTCTCCTTCGACCAGGCGGAGGCGCTCAAGCGCGGCTCGCGAGTAGAGGGCGCGGCGCCGGAGAACCTCGCGCCGATCCTCCAGGCCGTATCCGAGAACATCGCGCTCGAGATCCAGAAGACCTTCGACTTCTTCAAGGCGACGAGCTCGGAGGACCGTATCGACCGCATCTTCCTCGCCGGTGGCACGAGCAAGGTCCACGGGCTCCAGGAGCTGCTGGCGGACCGGTTCGAGGCGGGGGTCGAGATCATGAACCCCTTCAACAACATCACCTACAACCCGAGGGATTTCGATCCCGAGTTCATCAATGAGATCGGCCCCAGCGCCGCCATCGCCGTGGGTCTGGCTGCCCGAAAGGTGGGCGACCGATGATCCGGATCAACCTCCTCGCCGCGGACCGGCCCACCAAGAAGAAGAAGGCCTCCATCGCGGCCGCCCCGGGGTCCGTGCAGGCGTACCTGCTCCTCACCGTCTTCGCGGGCGGGGCCGTCCTCGTCTGCCTGGCCCTGTACCTCTACATGTCGGGCGAGATCCGCGCGCTGGACAGCAAGATCGTGGCCGCCGAGCAGCGCCAGCGCGAGCTGCAGGCCATCAAGAAGCAGGTGGACGAGCTCGAGCAGAAGCGCGCCACCTTCCAACGCAAGGTCGACCTCATCTACAAGCTCCAGGCGGAACAGCAGGGTCCGGTGCACCTGCTCGACGAGCTCTCGAAGGCGCTGCCCGACTTCGTGTGGCTGACGACCCTGGACCAGACGGGCAACCAGGTCCGGCTCGGGGGCCAGAGCAACAGCCTCACCTCGGTCGCCGACTTCATCACCGCGCTCCAGGCCGCGGGCACCGACCAGTACGGCTGCGGCAAGGCGAACCCGCTCGACCGGTCGCTCTGCTGGTTCCCCGAAGTGAACCTGGTGTCCAGCACCGAGGCCAACAACCTCGTGACGTTCGCGCTGCTGGCGACGTTCAGCAACCCGGAGGCCATCATCAAGCAGCGGCAGAACGCCACGCGGCCCATTCCCGGAGCGAGTCCGGCGGCGGGGGCGGCGGCCCCCGCGCCGAGATAGGCGGAGGAGAGGCACATGGCCGACAACGCCTATACGAAGCTTTCGCTGGGAGGGCAACTGGGTGTCTCCGCCGCCCTCGCCGTCCTCATCGGCGGCCTGTTCTGGTACTTCTACTGGACGGACGCGGTGACCGAGCGTGACGAGAAGACGGCCAAGCTCGAGGCCCTGAACAAGGAGATCCGCGCCCTGGAGGTCACGGCCCAGAAGCTGGGCGAGTTCCAGCGCGAGGTCGCGCTGCTGGAGAAGAAGCTCGAGACGCTCAAGAGCATTCTCCCGCCGGCCAAGGAGACCCCGGACCTGATGCGCAAGGTGCAGGCCCTGGCCGCGCAGTCCAACCTGACCATCAACAACTTCACTCCCGGGGCCACGGTGAACAAGGAGTTCTACCAGGAGTGGCCGATTGCCATGGGGCTGGCCGGCAACTTCCACAACCTCGCCCTCTTCTACGACAAGGTCTCGCGGCTGCCGCGCCTCGTCAACGTGAACAACATAAAGATCAACGCGCTGGGCAACCAGACCGCGAGCCAGACCATCTCCGTCGCCAACACCGCCACCACCTTCGTCTACATCGAGACCCCACCGGGCGCGGCCAGGCCGGCGGGGGCGAAATGAGGAGCGCAGCGATGAGGGCCACTCTGGCGCTGATCTCGCTGATGCTGGCGGCCACGATGGCCGCCGCGCAGGCGCCTGCTCCCGTGGCGTCACCCTCGCCGGTCTCGCCGGACGTGGTGACGAACCGGATCGACCAGGAGATCGCGCCCGCCCCCGGGTCCTACGCCTATACCGCCCAGGGCCGCCGCGACCCCTTCGTGAGTCTGCTCAAGCCCGTATCCGAGTCCGGGCCCGGAAAGAGGCGGCCGGGCATGGAGGGCTTCCTGATCCAGGAGGTCGCCCTGAAGGGAATCGTGAAGGACGCCAAGGGCTTCACGGCCATGCTCGTTGGCACCGACGGCAAGTCCTATTTCGTCAAGGTGGGTCAGCGGTTGTTTGACGGGGTCATCACCGCCATCGATGCCTCGACCGTGACGTTCCGGCAAGAAGTGACGGATCCGCTCTCGAGCGTGAGAAGCCGGGACGTCAAGAAGACCCTGTATCCGTCCGAGGAGGGCAGGCAATGAGAGCCAAGCTGGCGGGCTCGCTGTCGCTGGTGATCCTGGCGTCGCTCCTCGCGGGGGGCGCCGTCGCCGACGACCGTGCAGCCGCCATCACCGAGATCAGGCAGGAATCCAACTCGCACTCGACCCGACTGGTCGTGGCGTGCACGGGTCCCGTCGCCTACACCTATTACAGCCCCGACCCCCTGACGCTGGTGGTCGACATCCCGGAGGTGGACCCGTCCAAGGTCCCGTCCCGGATCAGCGTGGGCACCCGGGAGGTCGAGTCCGTCCGCGTGACCAGCATGGTCCGCGCCGACGGGCGCAGCCTGGCCCGGGTCGAGGTGCGCCTGGCCAGCCTCGTGCCCTACCAGATCTTCTCCAAGGACACGACGCTCAACCTGGTGTTCGAGCGTGGCGCGGAGGCGGCCTCTTCCGGCGCCGCCGCCAACCGGACGGCGGCCACCGAGCCGGCGCCCGCGCCCCCCGCCGCGGCCAAGGCCGTCGAGGCGCCCGAGCCGCCGGACGTGACGGTGGCCAAGGGGAACGAGCCCAAGGCCACGGAAGCCGCGGTCGTCATCACGCCCCGCAAGCGCCAGACCCCGGCCCCGACCGCCGTCGTCGAGCTGCCCGCGCGCGGCAACGGGCACCCGGCCTCGCGCATCGTCGCCCTGAGCCAGGCCGACGACGACGGCCGCCTCAGCTTCGACGTGAAAGCGGACGGGACACTCAAGTACCAGGACTTCTTCCTCGGGAACCCGGACCGGCTCGTCATCGACTTCAAGGACGTGTTGAGGAGCGCGAGCATCCGCACGCTCGACGTGAACAAGGGGCCGGTACGCAAGGTCCGCCTGGCCCAGTTCAGCGCGGCCTCCCCCCGTATCGCCCGCATGGTCCTCGACCTCTCCACACGCGCACCGTACCGGATCGTCGAGGGCGCCGATGGCGTGAAGATCCTGTTCGGCGAGGGCGAGGTCCCGAAGGCGGCGCCGCTCGCCGCCCTCAAGCCCGAGGCCGACGCCGCCGCCGCGATGCCGGCGCCGGAGGCGGCCCTGCCGGTGCAGATCCTGCCCGGCCCGGCGCCGATGCCGGTGCTCCCCGATCCGCAGGCGGCGCCCCCGACGCCGGAGCGCCCGGCGGAGTTCCAGCCGGTGACGCTCAATCCCGGCGAGAAGCAGTTCACGGGCCACCCGATCAGCCTCGACTTCAAGGACGGCGACCTCCAGGACATCTTCCGCCTGTTCGCCGACATCAGCGGCCTCAACATCGTGGTCAACCCTGGAGTTTCGGGCAAGGTGACTCTGAAGCTCAACGAGGTGCCCTGGGACCAGGCCCTCGACCTCATCCTGAAGGCGAACGGCCTCGGCTACACGCTCGAGGGCAACGTCATCCGCATCGCACGCCTGACCGACCTGCAGACCGAAGAGCAGGCGCGGCGCAAGTTGGCGGAGGAACGCGCCTTGGCGGGTGACCTGTCCAGCCTGACGACGCGGATCTCCTACGCGAAGGCCCAGGAGCTGGCGGACGTGCTGCGCAAGGCGGGCGCCCTTTCCGCCCGAGGCAGCCTGAACGTCGATCCGCGCACGAACACGCTGATCATCAACGACCTCCCCAACTTCCTGGAAAAGGCCAAGGACCTCATCGCCACCCTGGACCTTCCGACGCGCCAGGTCGAGATCGAGGCGCGCATCGTCGTCACCAGCCGCAACTTCACTCGTGACCTCGGCATCCAGTGGGGCTTCAACCAGGCCAACACTCCGCAGCTCGGCAACACGACCGGCCTGACCTTCCCCAACGCGCTCATCATCAACGGCACGGGAGTGCCCGCGACGGGCGGGATCAGCGCGGACCAGAACGGACAGGCCTCCAGCGCCGGCATCGGCGCGGCCGGGCGCGGCTACGCGATCAACCTGCCGGCGGCGGGCTTCAATTCCGCCATCGGCATCTCGCTGGGCAACATCCTCGGCAGCTTCAACCTCGATGCCGCCCTCACCGCCCTGGAGCGCCAGGGCCGTGGCCGCCTCCTGTCCACGCCGAAGATCACCACCCAGAACAACCAGGCCGCGGAGATCAAGCAGGGCGTGCAGATCCCGATCCAGACCGTCGCCAACAACACGGTCACGGTCAGCTTCCAGGACGCGGTGCTCACCCTGAAGGTCACGCCGCAGATCACGGAGGCGGGCACGGTGATCCTGACCGTCGACGTCCAGAACAACTCGGCCGACTTCGCGAACCTCGTGAATGGCACAGACGGCCCAGCAAATGACGCCATTCCTGGGACGTGTGCCGATCCTGGGCTACCTGTTCCGCAATCGGTTCGTCACGAGCACGAACAACGAGCTGCTCCTGTTCATTACGCCTCGTATCATCAAGGACAGGGGCTAGGGTGATGCGGGCTAAGGACTCGAAGTTCCCGATCCGATCGGGGAGGAATGTGATGAGAGCAAAGGCCATCGTGTTCGTGCTCGGCGCGCTGGCGGCGAGCGGGTGCGTGCCCGACTGGGCGAAGCAGGGGGACTCCCCGGAGATCCTGCTCATGACGGGAATCAACAGCGGAACCCCGCTCACGTCGGACGTCCGCATCTCGACCGGCAGCGTCTGCCCGGACTTCGCGTCCCTCCGGGTCGAGAACCATCCCAAGAACCCGCTGGTGAGCGGTACGGGCTTTCGCGGCGACATCGTCATCGAACGCTACGGGGTGCGCTACTTCCGCGCGGACGGCCGCAATACGGAAGGCGTTGACGTTCCCTACGCAATTTCGGGCAATGTGGCCCAGGAGATCCAGGAAGGGTCCTCCGCGGTCCTGAACCTGGAGGTCGTGCGCCGGCAGGCCAAGCTCGAGCCGCCGCTCCGGAACCTCCAGGGTCTCGGTGGCGCGCAAGTCGTGACGATGTTCGCGGAGGTGACGATCCACGCGCGGAGCACGATCAACCAGACGACGAACACCGCAACCGCGCGCCTGCAGATCGACTTCGCGGATTTCGCAGACACACTCACGACGTGCCCGTCGTCGTAGTGGCGCGGAGGTCTTGATGCCACGTTTGATCGTCGCGCGTGAGCGAAGTGAGGGAGACTATGACTCGGAACGATTTTAGAGGTCGGCGGGGGCTGCGGCCGCGGATGGCGGTGGCTCTGTGCCTCGTCCTGGCCAGCGGCGGCTGCGGCCAGCACGACATCGAGATTCCCGATCTCGAGGGCCCGTCCGAGACGGGGTTGTCCCTGTCGCTCACGGTGAGCAAGGACGTCCTCGTCTCCGACGGCCGCGACTTCGCGGTGGTCACGGCGACGGTGAGGGGGCCCAACGGGAGGCCGTTGGCCAACCAGGACGTGTTCTTCGCGATCGCCGACGAGAGCGGCCGCTTCGCCGACATCGGCGTCATCGTGGGCAGCAACGGCCCGGGCACGGGCGCCACGGTGCGTACGAACGCGCAGGGCGTGGCCCAGGTCATCTACGAGGCTCCTGCTCGTACGGATGCGACGGCGAACCAGACGGTCCTGGTGATGGCTCGGCTGGTCAGCAACGACGCGAATGGCGTGATCTATCACCGCGTGCGGATCGAGCTGCGCTCGGCCGAGCCGAAGCTGTTCCCGGCCAACCCGGACAACCTGCCGCCGCATTGCCAATTCATCACCGAGCCGGACGCCGGGCCGTTCAAGACCAACACCGTGATCGGGTTCCACTCCACCTCGTTCGACCGCGACGGCGTGATCATCCGCTACGAGTGGAACTTCGGGGACGGCACGACCGGAGACCAGCCGGACAACGCCAAGGTCTATCGCATTGCGGGCAACTACACCGTGACCCATTCCGTCATCGACGACGACGGCGCACGGGACAGCTGCTTCGCTTCCATACCGGTGCGGTGAGGTAGAATCCCGCCGTCCGACGGCGTGATCGGTCCCAGGCCCTCTCGGGAGGGCCTGGGACCTTCTCCTTCTCGAGGCACCGTGGCCGGCAACCCCCGCATCGACGAGCTCCGGAAGAAGCTGGACAAGGAGCCGGGCTCGCGCCTCTTCGCGCAACTGGCCGAGGAGCTGCGCAAGGACGGCGACCTCGAGGATGCCATCCAAGTGGCCCGCGAGGGCCTCCAGAAGCACTCCAACTACCCGTCCGCGCGGATGACCCTCGGGCGAGCCCTGTTCGATACCGGAGACTGGTCGGCCGCGCGCGCGGAGTTCGAGCTGGTCCTGAGGGGGGCGCCGGACAACATCCTGGCCAGCCGCCTGCTGGCGGAGAGCCTGGAGAGCCTGGGGGACATCCCGGCGGCCATTGCGCGATACAAGAAGACCCTCGCCCTCGCCCCCGGGGACAAGCAGGTCCTGGCGCGCCTGGAGGCCCTGGAAAACGGAGCCGCGCCGGTGGGCGCCGCCCCGGCCGCCGCCGTTCCGGCGCCCGCCGAGCTGCGGGCACCCATTCCGGTCGTGGCCGTGGACACGCCGATGGAGCTCGAGCAGCCCCACGAGCGCGCGACGGCCTTCGCCCCGGGACCGGCCGCACCGCCCCCGCCGGCGGCTCCACGCCCCCCCGCTTCGGAGTCGCGAACCTCGGGAGCGGCGGCGTCAGCCGCCCCGGCCGCCGCTCGAGCGCGCGGGCCCTCCGCCACGCCGCCCGCGGCCCGGCCTTCCGCCGAACCCCCGATGATGGAGTTCGAGTTCGATGCCGTTCCGGGCCCGACGATCCCGTTCGCCCCCCCGCCGGCCCCGGCTCCCGCTCCGGCAGTGGCCGCGCCTCCACGCGCGGCCACGCCGCCGCCTGCGGCCCCCGCGGCACCGGAGACGCGGGCGGCGTTCGAGCCCCCGCCGCACTCGCCGGTGCGCCCCGTGGCCGCGAAGACGGTCGAGGTCCCGTGGGCCGCCCCGGCGCCGCCGGCTTCGGTCGCCGCGCCCGTACCCACATTCGCTCCGGAGCCGGAGCCGGCGCCGTCACCGGCGCCAGCGCCCGAGGGCGCCTCCAGCGAGCTGATGTCGGCGACGCTGGCCGAGCTCTATTTCAAGCAGGGTTTCGCGGAGAAGGCGGTCGAGGTCTATCGCCAGCTCGTCGAGCGCGAGCCGGAGAACGACCGGCTTAGCCGGCGGCTCGCCGAGCTGCAGGACACTCGGTCTGCCCCTGCGGCGGCCCCGCACGCCGGCACGGAGGCCTCGCGGAGGGTGGCCTTGGAGCGTACGATCGCGAAGCTCGAAGGCATGCTGGCCGCCATCAAGAAGGGATGAACGCTTGACCGGTTTCGCCGACGCCCTCAAGACCATCGCGGCGCGCGTGCCGGAGACGCACGTGCTGATCGTGATGGGCACGGACGGCATTCCCATCGACAAGCTCGTGGTGCATCCGGAGCCCAATCTGGACGCGGTGGCCGCCGAGTACACGACGCTGCTGCGCGCGAGCCTTTCCGCGGCTTCCGATACTGGTCTCGGCGACCTCAAGGAGCTTTCGATCGTCACCGAACGGATGGTCGCGCTGCTGGTGGCCATCACCCCGGAGTACTTCCTGTTCGCCGCCCTCGCGCCCGGTGCGCTGATTGGCCGGGCCCGGTTCGCCCTGCACGCGGCCGGGCTGGCCCTCGAGCGGGAGTTCGCCTAAGGGCCAGAGCCCCCTCGTCCGTCGCGCGCGCGGGATCAGGAGTCGTTTCCTTGACACCCCGCGAGCGTGGGCGGAATAATGGGCTTTTCCCGATCCGATCGAGCTCGGCAGACCCAGCTAAGGAGAGGCATTGGACCTCAAGGAGCTCAAGGAGATCCTCCAGATCCTCGAAGAGAAGGAGATCACGGACTTCGAGCTGGAGGAGGAGGGCATGAAGCTGCGGATCCGCAAGGGCCCGGCTCCCTCCGCCAATCATGCATCCGCCCCCGCCGGTGCGCCGCTCGTCGCCTCCGTGCTTCCCTCCCTGGGAGGCCCGGCCAGTGCGCCACCCGCGTCGCCGTCTCCCGTAGGCGCCGTCGCCGCCTCGGCGGCCGAAGCCGAGCCCGGAGTGACGCTCGTGAAGAGCCCGATCGTCGGCACCTTCTACCGCACGCCCGATCCAAGTGCTCCTCCTTTCGTCGACGTCGGCGACCATATCCGCGTCGGACAGGTCCTCTGCATCATCGAAGCCATGAAGCTGATGAACGAGATCGAGGCCGAGGTGGCGGGGGAGGTGGTGAAGGTCCACCGCGAGAGCGGGCAGCCCGTGCAGTACGGGGACGCCCTCTTCAGCATCCGGGCCGACCGCTAGAGGCCGCGGGCGCACGGCCGCTCCAGGAATGTTCAAGAAGATCCTGATCGCGAACCGGGGGGAGATCGCCCTCCGCGTCATCTGGGCCTGCAAGGAGCTGGGAGTCAAGACGGTCGCGGTGTACTCCGAGGCCGACGCCCAGGGCCTGCACGTCCGGTTCGCCGATCAGGCCGTGTGCATCGGACCCCCGCGCAACATCGAGTCCTACCTGAACATCCCCGCCATCATCAGCGCGGCCGAGATCACGGGTGCGGACGCCATCCATCCCGGCTACGGGTTCCTCTCCGAGTCCGCCTACCTGGCCGAGATCTGCGAGGCGTGCAACATCCGCTTCATCGGCCCGGGCCCCCAGGCCATCCGCCTCATGGGCGACAAGAGCCGCGCGCGCAAGACGATGCAGAAGGCGGGCGTGCCCGTGACTCCCGGCTCTCCCGGGGTCCTGGAGGACGAAGCCGCGGCGGCGAAATGCGCCCGGGAGATCGGCTTCCCCGTGATCCTCAAGGCGTCGGCGGGTGGCGGAGGCCGCGGCATGCGCGTGGTGCGCGCGGCTCCCGATCTGGAGCCCGCTTTCCGGGCCGCCCAATCGGAGGCCCAGGCCGCCTTCGGCGTCCCCGACGTCTACCTCGAGCGCTACGTGGACCGGCCCCGCCACATCGAGATCCAGGTCATGGCGGACACCAAGGGACAGGTGGTCCACCTCGGCGAGCGTGAGTGCTCGGTCCAACGCCGCCACCAGAAGATCATCGAGGAGGCGCCCTCGTCCTTCGTGACCGAGAAGATGCGGCGGCGGATGGGGCAGACGGCGGTGGACGCGGCCAAGGCCGTCCAGTACGTCAACGCGGGCACGGTCGAGTTCCTGGTCGACCCCGCGGGCAACTTCTACTTCATGGAGATGAACACGCGCATCCAGGTGGAGCACGGCGTGACCGAGCTCGTCACCGGGCGCGACCTCGTGAAGGAGCAGATCCTGGTGGCGGCGGGGGAGCCCCTCTCCTTCGCCCAGAAGGACATCGTCTGGACGGGACACGCCCTGGAGTGCCGGATCAACGCCGAGGATCCGGACACCTTCGTGCCCTCGCCCGGCGTCATCCGCCACATGAACCTGCCCGGCGGTCCGGGCGTGCGCATCGACACCTACGCTCACGACGGCTGCGAGGTCTCGCCGTACTACGACAGCCTGGTCGCGAAGCTGATGACCTACGGCCGGGACCGCATGGAGTCGGTCGCGCGGATGAGGCGCGCGCTGGACGTGGTGGTGATGGAAGGCATCAAGACCAACGCGCCCCTCCACCGCCGCATCATGGACGACCCGGACTTCCTGGCCGGCCGCCTCGACACCCACTTCATGGAACGCTTCCAGCCCCACAAGAAGAAGGCCGCAACCGCGGCCTCCTGACCGGTCCCACCCGTGGCCCGGATGCCCGATGCCCCCTTCGCGTATCCCATCGTCGACGCCGGACGGCTCCGCGGCCGCGATGCCGCCTTCGTGGTCGACACGCTCGCGCGCGCGGGAGCGCGACTCATCCAGCTCCGGGTGAAGGGCCTGGCCGATCGCCCCTGGTTGGCCATGGCCCGCGCCGCTCTCGCCGCCGCCAGGGCCTCGGGGGTGCCGCTGGTGGTGAACGATCGCGCCGACATCGCGCGCATCGTGGGGGCGGACGGCCTCCACGTCGGGCAGGACGACCTCACGGGGACCGACGCGCGCAAGGTCGTGGGCCCCGGCGTGCTTCTCGGCGTGTCCACGCATCATCTGGCCCAGCTGGCCGCGGCGGCGGCGGAGCCCGTGGACTACGTGGCCATCGGGCCCGTCTTCCCGACGCGCACCAAGGACAACCCGGATCCGGTGGTCGGCCTCGAGATGGTGCGGCGCGCTCGCGCCGCCACGTCCCGTCCCCTAATCGCGATCGGCGGCATCACGCGCGACAACGCACGATCGGTCGTGGACGCGGGCGCGGACGGGGTGGCCGTGATCTCCGACCTCATGGACGCGCCGGACCTGGCCCGCGCCTTCACGGAGCTCGCGGCCGCGATCCGCGGCTGACGCAGTATCATCCGCGCGCCATGCCTGCCCGCGTCCTCGACGGCGCCGCCACCGCCCGAAAGGTCCGCGAGGAGCTGCGTCCGCGCGTGGCCGCCCTGGCCGCCCGCGGCCTGCGGCCCGGCCTGGGCGTGCTCCTGGTCGGCGACGATCCCGCCTCCGCGGTGTACGTGCGGAGCAAGACGAAGGCCGGCGACGATCTCGGGCTCCTTCACGACACGGTACGGCTGCCCGCGACCGCGAGCACCTCCGAGGTCGCGGCGGTGGTCGAAGCCTACAACGCGCGCCCCGAGATCCACGGCATCCTCGTCCAGACGCCCCTGCCGCCGCAGGTCGACACCGCGCGCGTGCTGCGGCTGGTCGATCCGGCCAAGGACGTGGACGGCTTCCATCCCGAGAACGTGGGCCTGCTCGTGCAGAAGCGGCCGCGTTTCGTGCCCTGCACGCCCGCCGGCATCATGGAGCTGCTCGCCCGCGAGGGCATCGCCCTGTCCGGGCGGCGCGCGGTCGTGCTCGGCCGCAGCGACATCGTGGGGAAGCCGATGGCGCTGCTCCTCATGCACGCGGACGCGACGGTCACGGTGGCCCATTCGAAGACTCCCGACCTCGCTTCGGTGACGCGGGAGGCGGACGTCCTGGTGGCGGCGGTGGGGCACGCGGGCCTCGTCCGCGCCGAGCACGTCAAGGTGGGTGCGGTCGTGATCGACGTCGGCATGAACCGGGTGCACGACGCGGCCGCCGCCGCGGACCTGGGCGGTGCGGAGCGCGCGGAGGAGTTCGCGCGCAAGGGCTATCTGCTCGTGGGCGACGTCCACGCGCCGTCCGTGCGCGAGCGCGCGGGTGCGCTCACGCCGGTCCCGGGCGGCGTGGGCCCGCTGACCATCGCGATGCTGCTGAGCAACACGGTGTCCTCGGCGGAGCGGTGCTGAGGGTCGGCCTCACCGGCGGCATCGCCTGCGGCAAGTCGCGCGTGCGGCGTCATCTGGCCGCGGCCGGCTTCGGCACTCTCGACCTCGATGCCGTGGCCCACGAAGTGATGGCGCCGGGCGGGCCCGCCTACGACGACGTGGTGGCCACGTTTGGGCGCGGGATCCTGGCCCCGGACGGGACCGTCGATCGCAAGGTGCTCGGGGCCCGCGTGTTCGCGGACGCCGCCGCACGTGCCGAGCTCAATGGCCTCGTGCACCCGCGCGTGCGCGACGAGGAGGCGCGCCGCGCCGCCGCCCACGCTGCCTCCGGAGGCCGCGTCTTCGTGACCGACGCCGCCCTGCTCGTCGAGGCGGGGCTGCATCTGCGCTTCGACCGGCTCGTCGTGGTGGATTGTGAAGGGGGCGAGCAGCTCCGTCGCCTGGTGGAGCGCGACCGGATCGAGGAACCCGCTGCGCGGGCGCGCATCGCCGCCCAGATGCCGGTCGCGGAGAAACGGCGGTTCGCACACATCGTGTGCGACGCTTCGAGCAGCCTGGACGTGACCGATGCCTCGGCGGTGCGGCTCGCGGCCGAGCTGGCGGCGCTGGCCGATCACGCGCCCGCCCGCCCGCCGGTGCGCGAGACTGCGTTGGTGGCCGCGCTCCGCCGAGGCCCCGTTCACGGGCCGCGCGGGCTGGATCCGGTGCGCCTTGCGGCCGGCGTCGCCGCGGGGAGCGGCATGGAGATGGAGCAGCTCAAGCGGCTGCTGGTGCCGCCGTTCGACGGACCGTGGTTCACGGCCGCGCAGACGCCGGGGGACCGGAGTCCCGGTCCGGAGACGCTGTCCCTCGTCGTGGGCCTCTGGTCGCTCGTCCGGCGCGGCCTCGATACGGAGTTCACGGCGGCGGCGATGTTCTCGATGGTGTACTTGACCGATCGTGACGCCGCCCGCACGGCCGGCGCCTGCCTCGTCTCTCTCGCGGCCGCACATCTGGGCGCCGGCATGCGCCCTCGCGCGGACGAGCGCCGGGCCTGGACGGCGACGGCGGAGAAGTGGGCGGGCGCCACCGTGCCCCCGTGGGCACAGGCGACGGTGGACGGGGCGCTGCGCGAGCCGATCGATCGGGGGCCAGTCGTGGAGGCGGCACGCGCGGGGGGTGTGGATCCGCGGCTGGCCGACGGCCTCGTCGCCTGCGTGACGGCCGCTCCGGATCCGGACGCCCCCGCGGTGCTGGTCGACGCGGCGCGCGCGCTGGTTGGCCTGAGGGATCGATTCGCTTAATTCGTACTACCGTCCGCCCGCCGGCCCCGGTCCCAGCCGCTCCTCCACGAACGTGTTCCATTCGTGGCAGTGCGGGCAGCGCCACAGCATGTCGTCCGCGCGGTACCGGCAGGCGGTGCAGATGTGCGGATCGCGATAGAACACGGAGCCCTCGGCGGTGTCGACGTAGGCCAGCGCGGGTGGCGCGGGCAGGCCCAGCGCGCGCAGCGTCCGCCACATCTCGAGGTGCACGAGCATGACGTGGGGGTTGGTCTCGAGGGCGCGCAGGAGCAGGCCGTGCGCCTCCTCGTTCCTCCCCTCCGCGCGCAGGTGGCGGGCGAGGTTGAGGCGCGCACGCCAATCGCGCGCGTCCTGGCCGATGATGCGCTCGCAGAGGGCGACGAAGCGAGAGGGCTCACCCGCGGCCGCGTAGTACCGGGACAGCCGGTCGAAGGCGAGGTAGGCGCGCTCGGGCACGGCCTGCACGGCGTCCTCGAGGATGGACGCGGCCTTCAGGGGCTCCGCTTCCGCGAAGAGGTCGGCCAGGCCCAGATGGGCGGGAAACACGCGGCGGTCCAGCGACAGCGCGGTGCGGAAGGCCCGCTCCGCACCGTCGCGGTTGGCCGCGCGCGCCGCCTCGCGCCCCAACTCCGTCTGGAGGTACCCGAGCACGAGGCTGTCGTCGGTCTTGCGGAGGCGGCTCAGGCGGGTCTGCAGCTCGTAGGCCTCGCGCCACTGGCGTTGGTCCTCGTGCAGCTTCTGCATCCCGATCAGGGCATGGATGTTCCGCGGGTCCACGGCCAGTCGAGGAACCCCGCTTTGCGGAACTCGGTGCCGAGCGACGACAGCAGGTGCGCACGCTCGGGACGGGTGAGGTCGGGGCGCACGAGCAGGGACTGATGCACCTGGATCGCCCTCTCCGCCTGGCCGGCCTCGCGCAGCAGGTTCCCGAGCACGTGGGACACCTCGACCGCGTCCGGCTCGTCACGCGCCACTTTCGCGAGCTCGCTGATGGCCAGCTCGAGCTGGCCGGCGGCCAGGTAGTGCAGGCCCTGGATGTAGTGGGGGGAGGCGCGGAAGGCGGCGCGGTCCCTCTCCTCGCCGCGGCGGAGGGCGGCGGCCCAGGCGCGCCCAGCCACCACGCCCGCGATAGCCGCGAGCAGCACGGCGAGGAGGGCCGTGTCCGTCAACGGCCGGACGGAGGCGCGGGCCCTCTCACGGCAGGACGGCCCCGATCTCGGCGAGCAGCGGCTCCCACTGTCCGCGCGCCTTCAGGATCGCCTCCAGGAACTCGCGGAAGCAGCCCTGTCCTCCACGGGCGTCCGTCACCATGAAGGCCTGCGCGCGCACCTCGAAGGGCGCGTCCGCGGGCGCGGCGGAGAGACCGACCTCGGTGAGGACGCACAGGTCGTTGAGGTCGTCCCCCATGTAGGCGACCTCCGGCGCGCGCAGACCCTGCTCGCGCAGGATCTCCTCGAAGACGGCCCGCTTGTCGGAGACGCCCTGGCGCACCACCTCCAGGCGCAGCTCGGCCGCGCGCGCGGCGACGGATTCCGAGGCGCGGCCGGACAGGAGGCCGAGCTTCAGCCCCGCCCGCCGCGCCAGCACCATGCCCAGGCCGTCGCGGATGTGGAAGGACTTGGCCTCGCGTCCGTCGGGGAGGATGAGGACGGTGCCGTCGGTGAGGACGCCGTCCACGTCCGTGAGGACGAGGCGGAGCGCGCGGCAGCGCGCGGCCAGGGCCTCGTCCTTCATTCATCGACCCCCGTCCGCAGCCCGACCCTCAAATCATCTCCGTCTTCCAGAGGTCGTGGAGGTGCACGACCCCCTCCACGATTCCCGCCGCGTCCACGACGGGCAGCGACGTGATCTTCCGTTCCTCCATTACGGCCAGCGCCGCGGTGGCCAGCTCGCGCCTCCCCACGCAGAGCGGCCCCGGTGTCATGCACTGCCCGGCCGTCTGGTCGAGCAGCGCGTAGCCGTCGCGCTCCATGTGGCGGCGCAGGTCGCCGTCCGAGATCATGCCCAGGAGGCGCCCGCCGCCGTCGACGACCGTGGTCATGCCGAGGCGCTTCTTCGTCATCTCGAAGAGCACGTCCTTCATGGCCGTCTCCGGCCGCACGCGAGGGGCCTGCTCGCCCGCGTGCATGACGTCCTCCACGCGCACCAGCTTCTTGCCCAGGCGGCCTCCGGGATGGAGGACCGCGAAGTCGTCGATGGTGAACCCGCGGCGCTCGAGGAGTCCCATGGCCAGGGCATCGCCCATGGCGAGGGCGGCGGTGGTGGAGGCGGTGGGGGCAAGGCCGAACGGGCAGGCCTCCTTCGGGATCGACACGTCGAGGTGCACGTCCGCCGCTCCCGCCAGCGACGAGCGCGGGTTGCCCGTCATCGCGATCATGGGTGCGCCGAGGCGCCGCATCCAGGGGATCAGCGCCAGCACCTCGTCCGTCTCCCCGCTGTAGGAGATGACGAGCAGCACGTCGCCCTTGACGATGCGGCCGAGGTCACCGTGCGTCGCTTCCGCCGGATGCAGGCACAGGGACGGAGTGCCGGTGGAGGAGAGGGTGGCCGAGATCTTCTGCCCGATCAGCCCACTCTTGCCCATCCCGCTGACCACGACGCGGCCCGTGCAGGCGTAGAGGACCTCGACGGCGCGGTCGAAAGCCTCGTCGACGCGCGGCACGAGGCCGAGGATGGCGTTCGCCTCGATCTCCAGGACCTTGCGCGCGGTCTCGCGGGACATTCCGTCGATGGTACCGCGCGGATCACGAAACCCAGAAACGGGAAGGCCTCAGGGCAGCCGACCGAGGGGGTTTCAGGGGGGTCGCGAACGCCCATCGCGGATGATGCGTGAGTACCCCCTTGACTTAGTGGTGTATTCCACAATTACGGTGACGTATCGATCTCAGGCAACATGCGCCAATTCCTCGGCTTTGAGCTTGGCGAGCACGGCGGCCAAGTCAGCGCGAGTGAACTTCCATTGAAACGGCTGCGCGGTCCGTTCATAACGTGTTTGGAAGGCCAAGAGGCGGTCGGCGAGTTGAGGCAGCGAGCTGAAGTCGTTCGGGGTAACCACCTTTCGCTGCACGATCGAGAAGTAGATTTCGATCTGGTTGAGCCAGCTGGCGTGAACCGGTGTGTGCACGAGAGTCAGCCTGGGCCACTGCGCCCGAAGGCGCGCCGCGGCTTTCTCGCCTCGGTGCGACGAGCAATTGTCAGCCACCCAGAAGACGCGGCGAGCGGAACGATAGGGCTCTGTCTGCATCACCTCAGCCACGAGACGGTCGACAGCGCCGATGGTGGTCTTGGGCTCGCAACGGCCGAAGAGCTTCGCCCGATGGACGTCCCACGCAGCCAGATAGGTCAACGCGCCCGTGCGCAAATATTATTCGTGTTCGACTCGCGTGATACGTCCGGCGGCTGGGCCAAGCGAGGGATGCTTGCGCCGACGCGCTTGGATACTCGGCTTCTCGTCTGCGGACACCACAAACTCATCCGCGCGCAAAGCAGCACCTTCCCAGCTGCGCGCGTACAGATCGAGCACGCGGCCGGCCCTCTCGGGCGAAGAGCGGGTCTCGAGGAAAGATCCAGCTGCGATGGCGCCAGGGCTGGAGGGCATCCGCACTGAGCCAGCGCCAGAGTGTCACCCCGCTGATTTGCGCGACGATACCGCGGGCGATGACCTCACGCTTGAGTTCGTGAATCGAGAAGCGCGCCAGCGGTACTCCGAGTCGAGAAGGGATCTCGCAGGCGAGGCGCTTAACCTCGACGACGACGCTGGGGAAAAGCGGGCTGGACGCCCGCCGCGGGGCTGTTCGTCCAGCCCGGCGAGGCGTTCAAGGAAGAACCTGTGGCGCCATTTGCTGACGATCTGGCGTGGGGTATCGAGTCGTGCAGCAATAGCATCGTTTCCAATGTGTTGCGCAGCGAGCAAGATGATCTTGGCGCGAATGATATCTCTATACGGTGACGTATATCGATGAAGTGCGCGTCGCCCCCTGAGCGATCGCCCAGTCCGCCCGGCCGCTGCACGCTGTGGGTGATGTCGTAGATCACCGGTAGCCGAAGGTCCGCATGGCGGGGAAGGAGCGCATGTCCACTACGAGGTTGTTGTAGCCGAAGCTGAACCCGCGCTCCGTCACCATGATCTTGCGGTTGCCGCTCGCCGCCGCCTTCTCGACCACGCCTTTCATGCTGATTGTGCAGATTGGGTCAGATTTCACAGGATCTCTGCCTCTTCGGGGGCCACCAGACCACTACGCGGTTCGATGTGGGCGAAAGCCCAATCGTAGCCTCGACCGGTGCCTTCTTGACACTTCCGCGGATCCGGCCCGGAGGAGGTCAAGCGGGTGCCGTGGGGGCTCGCGGGCGCGTGCGCACCAGCACCACGGCCCAGGCGGCAAGCGCCATGAGCGACACGCCCGAGCCGATCCAGAGTGGTCGCGAGTGGTACTCGATGACGATGTCATGGCGACCGCGCCCGAGCGGGATGGCCCGCATCCAGGCATTGGCGGGCACGCACGGCGCCTCGCGGCCGTCCACATTCGCGCGCCATCCCGGATACCAGGGCTCCGCGAGAACCAGCCAGGCGTTGCGCGCCGCGTCCACCGTGACCTCG
>WNGB01003763.1_pt1 | contig 24770 bp, 26 predicted proteins | sample 5400681 | NCBI WGS metagenome assembly WNGB01 (sample SAMN13153367, study PRJNA577476) | soil metagenome | isolation source: 115 cm soil or saprolite under grassland replicate 2 | place: USA:California | collected 2016-06-15
TTGCAGCATTAGGACGCGGTATATGGATGATCGCGAATTATGCAACAACGCCACTCCGTATCGATGCCCCAAAACCACAACCTGTAGTGGTCGGCTGTTTTTCGGGCCACAAGATAGCGGAATAATTGTGCAACAAAGCTTGGACCGCTGCCGACTGCCGACCTGGGGATCGCCGAACCGTATCGCCGAGGCGCACGACGTGAGTCATCGAACCGCCTTCCAGACGCACCTCGTCGCTCATGGTTCGCCTCGCACAACACCTTGAGAAAGCCGCCTGTCCGCCCAACGCCGCAGTTCAGGTGCGGCTGGCGCGCGTAGCGGGCCAGCCGTCACCTGCAGCGCCAGACTGTGTGAAAATGCTTTGGGCCCTCCACTCCCCGGCGATTTCGGCCGCTCGAGCGTTCCTGCCGCTCCACTTTGGCCGTCAAATGACGAGGAAAACGAGCTTCGCATGGAGTAATTGCCCCACCGTTTCGACTTTGCACGGCTACGATTTGCCCAGTACGATGTGTGTGGCATTTTCCGATGCCACATGCTCTTTGCACCGGTAGCCGAGCGCTGGCAGATCAAGCCCATGAAATAGATGCTCTCCAGACCCGAGGAGGATCGGTGCAATCGCAATATGCAGCTCGTCTATCAACGCCGCCTGCAGGAATTGCCGAATGGCTGCGGCCCCTCCTCCAAGGCGAACATCCTTGCCATTTGCAGCTTCACTTGCACGAGCCAAGGCAGAGCCGATCCCATCAGTCACAAAATGAAATATCGTGCCGCCTTCCATTTCAACGGGTTTGCGCTCATGGTGCGAAAGCACAAATACGGAGGTGTGGTACGGCGGATTATCGCCCCACCAGCCTTTCCAACTGTCATCCGGCCACGGGCCGCGAATAGGACCGAACATGTTGCGCCCCATTATCCAGGCGCCGATGTTCTCGAATCCCCGAGCTGCAAAGTCGTTGTCTATACCGGTCGTGCCAGCTTCGTTTCCGGACATCCGCTGAAATGTTGCGGTAGGAATGATCCACTCATGCAACCCTTCGCCGCCTTTGCCGAGAGGATTGTCCAGGCTTTGCTCTGGGCCGGCTCCAAACCCATCCAGGGAAATAGAAAAACTCTCAACTCTTAGCTTACTCAATGTCGCCTCCTATTTAGCTATGCTTTTTGACGCCCAACAAGGTATGCAGCATGTTGTATGCCATGGCGGAACCTGGTCAGCGGGCAGGTGGAGCACACCGCCGCGTGCGGGATACGATGCGGCGGTCACGCTCTGGCGTTTGGATCGATCGTGCGGTAATCCTGCGGCCCAACGGCTTGCGCGTTAGCTGCCGGCTGGAAGGAATCACACCCATAGATCGGGAACGCCTTTTTGCTTCTTCTGAACGCCAAAATCGCCCCGATCCAGCCGGTCAGCTACACGCGCTTGTTGGGCGGCTACCGAGTATTGCTTTACGGTTTCGATGATTATCTAGCCTCCCAAAGGGCAGAATACGTGGCAGACGATAGCCGATTTTAGCGTACCGGTGTGCGTTTTGTTTTGAGTTCCTTGACGCGACCCTGATGTGACTGCTGAACGAACGTGCGGACGCTATCTCCTAGCAGCCATGGTCCTAAGCGAACCGCAAGTGCTTGCGCGCCGTGAAACGGAAACGCGCATCAGGCACAGCGTACGAAACGCGCGTACAGACAAAGACGCCTGAGGGCACCACGTCCGCAAGCTCGGCCATGAGCGCTAGCGTGCGCTCGACGGAGATAAACTCCGCGATGGTCATATGGGCAGAGAACGGGTATTTTCGCGTTGGGGCGTCGGCGAAGACAGTTGCCGTTTCTAAGGTCAGTCGAAGCCGATCCAGCGCATCTTGCGGCTCAATCGCCAGGCAGATGCCAGGATACGGCAGGTAATGGCGCAGCGGGCCGTACTGGATCGGGAAGGGTGCAATGCCTGCGACAATGGCCTTCAATTCACTCCAATGCGCTTCGCTCATCGGTCTTGGCAGCGGGCGTGTCAGGCTAATATGCGCATCACATGCTGCCTGGGATGAGGGGTCATAGGTGGCGCGAAGGGCATTCACCTGGGCGAACACTGGGTTGGGAGGGAAAATCAAGAGCACACCAAATCGGTACTCCTGCTGCCAATCCTGCCAGTGACTGACAACTGATTCGTACCGGGTAATCATCGCTGCCTCCCACGGGCCATAATCGCGATACATCGCTTCAATGGCATGTTACCACATGAGAGGCGTCGCATCTGGCACAGGCGGTCATGGCAGCCGCCCAACAACCACTAATAGGCTGTGCGTCGTCCTATATCGCCGCGACGCGACTAGCGTCCGCCGATTCCGCCACATGACACCATGGTAGGCCGCCTCATCTCCATGTATTGTGACGCTCCGGGAGTATACAGCGACCTTCGTCCGTCTATTGCTCGCCAAGCGAGCACTGCGTCATCCAAGCGACACCAGGCAGGCGCGCACACGAAGCCGTGTTCGTACTTGAAATAACACGCTGCCGTGTTTTTGCCGCATCGTCGAGCTGGAACGCCGTGTTGGACGGCGCACGGTGGTCAGCGTTGGGATACGATCTTCAGGTGTAGTGATACCTGGCTTGCAGGAAATCAATTCGATCCGCACTCACAACATAGACGAGCCGATGCTCTTGGGTAATCCGCCGCGACCACACGTCCGCGCCCAAATACTTGAGTGGTTCCGGTTTCCCCACGCCGCTAAATGGGTCACGCATGATTGCTTCCATCAAGGCTAATACCCGCAGTGCCGTGCGGCGATCGATCTCGACCCAATAGCGTAAATCCTCGCGAAACTCGTCCTGGAAAATTGCATCACGGGCCTGCGCTGGCGCGATCGCTGGTTTAGTCTTCTTCGGCAAGGCCAACCTCACGCCGCAGGTCCGCGATTGATTGTGGTGATCCAACGCGCTGGCGGACACGTGCCAAGGCCGTGAGGAGGCGTTCGGCGTTGGCGGGTGAGCGTAAGAGGTGCGCCGTCTCCAGTAAACTGCTCAACTCATCGGCCGCGATCAGCGCAACATCATCCGCGCCACGCCGTTGGATGATCACCACTTCGCGATTGTTGGTAACTTCATCCAGGAGTGTGGCGAGCTGCGCGCGGGCCTGCGTATAGGTTGTTTGAATCGTCATCGCATGCTCCTCTCGGTACGTACAGCAGTACTGTACAACAAATAGAGGGTCATGTCAAGCGCTGGCGCGCAACCGGGATGTCATCTATAGCATTCGCCAGGTGCTGCTATGGCCCCATCCAAACCCCCAATTTCTAACACATCTCTAACGCCGATCTTATAGCGTGCTATCGCAACTCGGGTACACTATTGCCAGCGCGAGTTGCGGTGGAGCACGTATCAAGACGCCGCGCGCGCCGTACCGCGACTCGTTACTATCGCAGAGTGAGGTTTACAATGGCAAAGATTGTTGGTATTGATCTGGGAACCACCAACTCGGTGGTGGCGGTGATGGAGGGCGGCGACCCGGTCGTCATCCCGAACGCCGAGGGCAACCGCACGACCCCGTCGGTCGTCGCGTTCACCAAGAACGGCGAGCGGCTGGTCGGCCAGACGGCCAAGCGCCAGGCCACCATCAACCCTGAGAATACATTCTTTTCGCTCAAGCGCTTCATCGGCCGCAACTACGACGAGACCGACGTCGAGCGCGCGATGGTGCCGTTCAAGGTCACCAAGGGTGCGCGCAACGACGTGCGCGTGGGCTCGCCGCAGACCGGCAAGGAGTACGCGCCGCAGGAAATCTCGGCGATGGTGCTCCAGAAGCTGAAGACCGATGCTGAGGCCTACCTGGGCGAGCCGGTCACGCAGGCCGTCATCACGGTGCCGGCCTACTTCAACGACAGCCAGCGGCAGGCCACCAAGGACGCCGGCAAGATCGCCGGGCTCGAGGTGCTGCGGATCATCAACGAGCCGACCGCGGCCGCGCTGGCCTATGGGCTCGACAAGAAGAAGGACGAGACCATCCTGGTCTTCGACCTGGGCGGTGGCACCTTCGACGTGTCGGTGCTGGAGGTCGGCGACGGCGTGGTCGAGGTGAAGTCGACCAACGGCGACACGCACCTGGGCGGCGACGATTACGATCAGAAGGTCGTCAACTGGATGATCGACGAGTTCCGCAAGGACCAGGGCATCGACCTGGGCAAGGATCGCCAGGCGCTGCAGCGGCTCAAGGAGGCGGCCGAGAAGGCCAAGATCGAGCTCTCCAGCATGTCGGAGACCGAGATCAACCTGCCGTTCATCACCGCCGACGCCAGTGGCCCCAAGCACCTGCAGATCAGGTTGAGCCGCAGCAAGTTCGAGCAGCTCACGCAGGATCTGACCGAGCGGCTGAAGGGCCCGTTCCAGCAGGCGCTCAAGGATGCCGACCTGAAGCCCGGCCAGCTCGACGAGGTGGTGCTGGTCGGCGGCTCGATCCGCATGCCGGTCGTGCAGGAGCTGGTGCGCAAGCTGACCGGCAAGGAGCCGAACAAGAGCGTCAACCCCGACGAGGTGGTGGCGATCGGCGCGGCGATCCAGGCCGGCGTGCTCGGCGGCGATGTCAAGGACGTGGTGCTGCTGGACGTGACGCCGCTGTCGCTGGGCGTCGAGACGCTCGGCGGCGTGATGACCAGGCTGATCGAGCGCAACACCACTATCCCGACCCGCAAGAGCGAGATTTTCTCGACCGCGGCCGACGGGCAGACGGCGGTGGACATCCACGTGCTCCAGGGCGAGCGCGAGATGGCGCCCGACAACATGACGCTGGGCAAGTTCCGGCTGGAGGGCATCCCGCCCGCGCCGCGCGGCGTGCCGCAGGTCGAGGTCACGTTCGACATCGACGCCAACGGCATTCTGAGCGTCTCGGCCAAGGATAAGGCCACCGGCAAGGAGCAGCGGATCACGATCACCGCGAGCACCAACCTGGGCAAGGACGAGGTCGATCGGATGGTGCGCGACGCCGAGGCCCACGCGGCCGAGGACAAGCGCCGGCGCGAGATAGTCGAGCTGAAGAACCAGTCCGACAGCCTGGCCTACCAGAGCGAGAAGTCGCTCGGCGACCTGGGCGACAAGGTCGACTCGGTCCAGAAGGGGCGCGCCGAGGGGCTGATTAAGGACCTGCGCGATGCGATCGCGCAGGAGGACGAGGGCCGCATGCAGACGCTGTCGAACGAGCTGCAGCAGCTGATGATGCAGATCTCGCAGAGCGCCTACAGCGAGCCGCAGGGCCAGCCCTCCGGCGGCGGCAGCGGGGGCGCCGACGAGGGCGTGGTCGAGGGCGAGTACACGGTCGAGTAGGGCGGCGCTTCCGATCCTCGGTGGCTTTGACAGAGGGCGGATGGCGAAGGACGAGCCGGTCTTTCGCCATCCGCCCTTCGCCTTTCGAGCAAGGAGCGCAGGGCGCGTCACCGTTCTTCGACGTTCAGGGTGGCCAGCTTCAGCGACGCCGGCGCGATCCGCAACACTGCTTATAGTATCATGCCTGCGGGAAGCGCACATGTGTGCTATAATGTAAATGGCTACGAACCTTGCTAAGAAACAGCACTTGCGCGGTGGCGTTCAATTTGGCATGGAACGGATTGCCAAAACTCCCACCATAGGAAAGAATAATCCGTTCACTGTCTGTGACGGCGTAGATCCTGTAAGAAGGAAGCAGCGCTATGAGTACGCTCGACACGGTGCTGGTTGTAGTGATCCTGTTCTGCGGGGCGCTGGGCATCTACTGGGGCTTCATTCGCCAGGCGCTCTCGCTCGCCGGCCTGATCGCCGGGATTGTCCTGGCCGCGCGCTACGGCGGGCGCGTCGCCGACACGCTCTCGTCGTTCATCATGAGCGACGCGGTCGCGCAGGCGCTCGGCTTCCTGTTCGTGCTGATCGCCATCAGCGCGGCCGCCAGCCTGCTGGCGACGCTGCTGCGCCGCTTCGTCGGGCTGCTGTTCCTGGGCTGGCTGGATCACCTGATCGGCGGGGTGCTGGGGCTGCTCCAGGGCACGCTGGCCTGCGCGATCGTCCTGATCGTCGCCGCGGCCTTCCCGACCGAGGCCTTCTCGAACGCTCTGGCAAGCTCGCGGATCGTGCCGATCGTGGCGCGCGTGGGCGGCGTGCTGCTGCTGCCCTTCCTGCCGCCGCCGCTGCGCATGGCCGCCGAGCAGGCGATTGGGGGGCTCTAGCGTCAACGGACCAAGCGGACTTCTAGCGGACAAAACGGAGGCAGTGATGGGGCGCTGCTGATTCACTGGAGTTCACTGCATAGCTACGCCTCCGCTCAGTCCGTTGCCCATCCGTTCAGTCCGTTGAGCTTGCGCCCCTCTCTCGCCGGTGATATACTTCATCCGGATGGGCGCCGCTGCCCGTTCTGCTGCTTGATACGCGCGCTCAGCCGCGCGGCGGCTGGCTTCGACGAGGAGGCCTGATCGGTGAACGAGACCATGCTCGCGATCGTGCAGCCGGCCGGCGCGCCCCCCGCGATCGCATGCCGGCTACGATCATTGTCCGGCGCGATGGCGATCCGCAGCGCTGAATCTCCAATCTCCCAACCCGCAATCCCTGGTAGGAGAAGCACATGCCTGAGTCGCTCGAAACATACCTGGACCAGCAGCTCGACGAGCTCAAGCAGCAGGGTCTCTTCCGCACCTTCCGCATTCTCGAAGGCCCGCAGGGCGCGCGTGCGCGGATCGACGGTCGGGAGGTGATCAACCTCTCCTCGAACAACTACCTGGGCCTGGCCAACCACCCCAGGCTCAAGCAGGCCGCGATCGCCGCGATCGAAGACCTTGGCGTCGGCTCGGGCGCCGTCCGCACGATCATCGGCACGATGGCGATCCATGAGAAGCTGGAGCGCCGGCTGGCCGCCTTCAAGCGCACCGAGGCGACGCTGGTGCTGCAGAGCGGCTTCACCGCCAACGCCGCCGTGCTCGGCCCCATCCTGGCCGAGGGCGACCTGGTGATCAGCGACGAGCTCAACCACGCCTCGATCATCGACGGCATCCGGCTCACCAAGGCCGCCAGGCGCGTCTACCCGCACAACGACACTGATGGACTGGAGCAGGTGCTCAAAGAGACCCGCGGCCAGTACGCCAAGACGCTGGTCGTCTCCGACGGCGTGTTCAGCATGGACGGCGACATCGCGCCGCTCGACCGGATCGCCGACCTGGCCGAGCACTACGGCGCGATCACGATGGTGGACGATGCGCACGCCTCGGGGGTGCTCGGCGAGCGTGGCAGCGGCACCGTCAGCCACTACGGACTGTATGGCCGCTGGGATATCCAGGTCGGCACGCTCTCGAAGGCGATCGGCGCGGTGGGTGGCTACGTGGCCTGCTCGCGCAAGCTGCGCCAGCTGATGGAGCACCGCGCGCGGCCACTGCTGTTCAGCACCTCGCACCCACCGTCCGTCACCGCCACCTGTATCGCCGCGCTGGACCTGCTGGCGAGCGACGAGGGGCAGGCGCTGATCGACGGGCTGTGGGAGAATACGCGCATGTTCAAGTCCGGCCTCGAGTCACTCGGCTTCGACACCGGCATCTCGCAGACCCCGATCACGCCGGTGATCGTCGGCGCGGGCGCGCGGGCGATGCAGTTCTCCGACCGGCTGTTCGCAAGCGGCGTCTTCGCCCAGGGCATCGCCTTCCCGACCGTCGCGCGTGATCGGGGCCGGGTTCGCACGATCGTCACCGCCGCGCATACCCGGGCCGACCTCGAGGAGGCGCTCAACATCTTCGAGCACGTAGGACGTGCGATGCAGCTCATATGAATGTCGCAAGTCTGCATGTCGCAAACTGCAAATTCGATGCGACCTGCGACCTGCGGCTTGCAACTTGCAACAAGCAGTTTACATAGCGCGTCAATTCTGGTAGAATCCAGGTTAGAATCTAGATGAGGAGACCGACCCTGATAGGCGAGACATCAATCGGCGCGGTGGCGCTTGCGCGGCGGGTGGTGGAGATCGCCGAAGACAAGCAGGCGAGCGACATCGTGATGCTGGACCTGCAGAAGCTGAATAGTGTCGCCGACTACTTCGTGATCTGCACAGGCGAGAGCGAGCGGCAGCTCAAGGCGATTCTCGACGCGATCGACGAGACGGTGAGCCGCGAGTTTGGGCGCGATGCGCGCGTCGAAGGTACACCCGATACCGGGTGGGTTCTGCTTGACTACGGCGATGTCGTCGTACATATCTTCTCTGTCGCCCTGCGCGACTACTATCGTATTGAGCGTCTCTGGAGCAAGGCGACCCCGGTCGTGGTCGTCCAATGAGGGGGGCCTGTTATGGACAGCAATAGACGCAAGCGCTACGCCCTCTTTGCGATCGGCGCGGCGCTGGGTAGCGCGCTTGGCCTGATACTGGGATCGCTGCTGACGTTCTGGATCGGCGAGGAGACGGTGCGTGCGATCCAGCGCAGCTTCCGGCGGCTGACCGGCGGGGATGACCGGCCGAACTTCGAGATGCTCCTCCAGTAAGCGTAAAGCGCAGAGCGCAGAGCGAAAAACGCCGAATGCTCTAGGCTTGGTGCTCTACGCTTTGCGCTTTGCGCTCCTTTTCGTTCCCTACCCACTCGCTCTGGCCGTCGGCCCAGCTCTCTTTTTTCCAGATCGGCGCCACCTGCTTGATCCGGTCCATGATCTGCTCGGCCGCCGCGAAGGCCTCGTGGCGGTGCGGCGCGGCCACGACGATCAGCACCGCCGTCGCGCCGATCTCCAGGCGGCCGATCCGGTGATGGATGGCGATCGCGCCCGTGCCCCACTGCGCGCGGGCCTCCTCGGCGAGCTGCCGCAGCACACCCACGGCCATCGGCGCGTAGGCCTCGTACTCCAGATAGGCGGTCGCCCGCCCGCCGAAGTTATTGCGCACCACGCCCGCGAACGTTACGATCGCGCCCATGTCGGGCGACTCGACAAGCTTCACGAGTGGAGCGGGGTCGAGCGGCTCGGTTGTGATGGCGTAGAAACGATTGGATTTTGGATTTTGGATTTTGGATTTTGGATTATCCATGCTCACGCCTCCTGATCCAAAATCGCAAATCTAAAATCCAAAATTGGCGTGCCTCCGCTGACCGGCGGAATGAACGCGACCTCGTCGCCGTCGTGCAGCTCGCTGGCGAGCGTGCCATATTCCTGGTTGACGGCATACAGCAGCCGGCCGCTGTAGCCGCCGAGCCGCGGGTAGCGGGCGACCAGCAGCTCCCACAGCGCGCCCACCGTGGCCCCTGGCGCCAGCTCCAGCCGCTCCTCGGCCTGTCCGGTGATGTCGCGGTGCCCCGCAAAGTAGCGAACCATAATCCGCATATCAAAGCCCCTTCGAATTCAGGAGTCAGGAGTCAGGAGTCAGAATGACAATGCATCCATCGCTAGCGAAGAGATCGACGAGCACGATGTTCTTCTGACTCCTGACTCCTGAATTCTGACTCCTGGCTACCGGCGAATCGGCACCCCGCGCTCCGCGAGGTACTGCTTGACGTCGGCGATCGTGTAGGTGCCGAAGTGGAAGATCGAGGCCGCCAGGACCGCGTCGGCGTGGCCGTCGAACAGGCCGGCGTAGAGGTGCGCCGGCGTGCCCGCGCCGCCCGAAGCGATCACCGGTACGCCGACGCCGTCGGAGATCGCGCGCAGCAGCTCCAGGTCGTAGCCGTCGCGCGTCCCGTCGGCGTCCATGCTGTTGATTACGATCTCGCCCGCGCCCAGCTCGACCCCGCGCCGCGCCCACTCGATCGCGTCCAGGCCAGTCGCGCGCGCATTAGCGCCGGTGTGCGTGAACACCTCCCACCGCAGATCAGGGGTCGGGGGTCGGGGGTCAGGGGTCAGGAGGAACGATCCGACCCCTGGCCCCTGATCCCTGGTCCCTAGGGTGCGGCGGGCGTCGATCGACAGCACAATACACTGGCTGCCGAAGCGCCTGGCGCCCTCCTCGATCAGTCCGGGGTTGAGCACCGCCGCGGTGTTGATCGAGATCTTGTCGGCGCCGGCGCGCAGCATGCGATACATGTCGTCGACCGTGCGAATGCCGCCGCCGACTGTGAGCGGTATGAAAACCTGCGCCGCCGTCCGCTCGACCACGTCGACCATGGTGGTGCGCTCGTCGCTACTGGCGGTGATATCGTAGAACACCAGCTCGTCGGCGCCGGCCGCGTCGTACGCCGCGGCTAGGGCGACGGGGTCGCCCGCGTCGCGGTGGTTGAGGAAGGAAATGCCCTTGACCACCCGCCCGTCCTTGACGTCCAGGCATGGAATAATGCGTCGTGTCAGCATGGCCTACCCTGCCTGCCCTGGCGCGTCGTGGCCGCGCTCGACCTGCTCGGCTTTGATCTTCTCAAACTCGCCATGCAGGGCCGTCGAGAGCGCGTCGACAAACTTTACCATCCGGTGATCCACCTCGCTGATATACACGGCCTGCTCCTGCTGCGTATGGTCGACGCGGGCGATCGCGCGGGCCAGCCGCTGCTCGATATCGCGCACCCATCCGTCCAGTCGCTCCAGCCACGCGGTCACCTGCCGCAGGTGCAGCTCGTCGGTCTCCTGCAGCGCCACAACCTTATCCTCCTGCACGTGGCGCAGCTCCTCCAGCCGCTCCTGGTTCATCAGGAAGCGCTCGGTCGAGACCCGCTCGACGCGCTTGATCTCGTTGTTGATATCCGGAAGCTGGACCGCGATCGACTCGATTCGCCCGGGGAGCTGTTCGGTGACCAGCTCGATGTGCTGGCGAACCTCGTCCAGGCGTACGATCCGGCTGTGGTGGTCGTCGAGGATCGAGCGCACGTCGGCGACGAGCTGCTGGGCCTCGACGGCCTGGCGGCGCAGGCTCTGCTTCTCGATCTGGATCTCTTCGTTGACCTTGCGGACCTCGGCGCGCACGGTTTCGTCGGCGGAGTAGAGCCCTTCGAGCTGGTTCGCTAGCGTGCGGTGGCGCTCCTCGCTCTCGCGGATCTGCGCCTGCCAGGTCAGCGTCCGCTGCTCCAGATCGTCGAGCCGCACGAGCCAGCCGGCGATCTGGTCGCGGTCTTGCTTGCGTGCCTCGCCAATCTGGTGGATCTGCGTTTGCATCTCGCGCAGCGGCTTGCCGCCCTCCTCGACCTTGATCAGCGCGCCGGCGATCTCTTTGCGCAGCACGGCGATATCCCGCCGGTAGCCGTCGAGCGACTGGGAGACCTCTTGGCGGTAGCGCTCGAACAGCCCCTCCGCCTGCGCCGTGGACGCCTCGACCTTGCGGACCTGCTCCATCGCCCAGCTGTATTTATTGCTCTGATCTTTGATCAGCCGGCGCAGCTCGTCGATCTGGCCCTGGAGGTAGACGATCTGCGACTGCTCGGCGGCGCGCAGGCGCTCTTCCTCGTACTTGCTCGTGACGTTGGGCTTATTCGTCATGACAACTCCGATTTTGGATTTTGGATTTTGGATTGCGAATCATACTCCAAAATCCGAAATCCAAAATCTAAAATTACTTGAGGGCTTCGATCGCCTCCGGCAGCCTGATGTCGCCGGTGTACAGCGCGCGCCCGACGATCACGGCCTCGACGTCGATCTGCGCCAGCCGCAGCAGGTGATCGAGCTTCCCGACGCCGCCTGAGGCGATGATCGCCGGGCCTTCAGGCCGCACCAGCGCGGCCGTCGCGGCGTAGTTCGGCTCGGATAGCGTCCCGTCGCGAGAGATATCGGTGTAGATGATCCGCCGAACGCCGAGCGCGGCCATGTGCTCGACCAGCTCCGCCGCGTTGACCTGGGCCTGCTCGGTCCATCCGGATGTCGCGACGATTCCGTCGCGCGCATCCACTCCCACGGCGATCTCTTCGCTGTAGCGCTCGACCAGCCGCGCGATCAGATCGGGCTGCTGGACGGCGGCGGTGCCCAGCACCACGCGCGCCACCCCCAGGCCAAGCGCTGCCAGGACGGCCTGCTCGTCGCGCAGGCCGCCGCCGATCTGCACCGGCACTTCGGCCGCCTGAACGATCGCGAGGATGACGTCGGCGTTCATGGGGTGCCCGGCCCTGGCGCCGTCGAGGTCGACGACGTGCAGCATCCGCGCGCCCTGCTCGACCCAGCGCCGCGCCACCGCCGGCGGATCGTCGTCGTACACGGTCATGCGCGTGAAGTCGCCCTGGTAGAGCCGCACGCATTTGCCGTCTTTGATGTCAATTGCGGGAATGATATCCATAATGAGGAGTCAGGGGTCAGGAGTCAGGAGTCAGGAGTCGGAAGCTTCTGACTTCTGACTCCTGACTCCTGGCTTCTGGCCCACGCTACAAAATTCGTCAGCAGCTGCAGCCCCCACCGGCCGCTTTTCTCGGGGTGGAACTGCACGGCGGCCAGGCGATCGCACAGCAGCGCGCTTGGGAAGGCGAGGCCGTAGTCGGTCGCGCCGGCGAGCAGCCGCTGGTCGGCCAGGTCGCAGTAGTAGGAGTGAACGAAGTAGAAGTCGCTCTCGTCGGGGATGCCCGCGAAGAGCGGGTGGTCGCCCGCGCCGCCAGTGTAGCGCACCTGGTTCCAGCCGATCTGAGGGATCTTCTGGCCCTCCGGCAGCCGGCGCACGCTCCCGCCGACGATCCCCAGGCAGTCGTGCGGGCCGAACTCCTCGCTCTGCTCGCACAGCACCTGCATGCCCACGCAGATGCCGAGAAACGGCCTGCCGGCGCGGATGACCTCGCCGATCGCCTGGTCCATCCCGAGCCGCCGCAGGCTCTGCATGGTGTCCAGCGTCGCGCCGACGCCCGGCAGCACCACCGCCGGCGCCGCGCGGACCACCTCCGGGTCGCTGGTCACCTCCAGCGCCGCGCCGACCTTGGTCAGCGCCCGCACCACACTGCGCAGGTTGCCGGCGCCATAATCGATCACCGCCAGGGGCCTGTCTGTTTGTGTGTTCATCGTACTCGTATTATACCACTTGCGCTGAGGTGGGGGTGTGGGGGTGCCCCCACACCCCCACCTCAACCTGGATCCACCTAGAACGAGTTCTATGCTGTGGCTTTCCAGACGCGATAGCTGCGCGTCTTCGCCACGCAGGTTACCGCCTCGAACGCCGATCCCAGCAGCTGATCGTAGCGAATGAACTGATTCGCCACCAGCCAGATCTGGCCGCCGGGCCGCAGCGCCTGCCGCGCCCGCGCGAGAAACGCGTGCGCGACCTCGTACGCGACGACTTTGCCGACGTGGAATGGCGGGTTGGTGACCACGACATCGTACTGCTGTGCGCTGCCGGCCGGAACGCCATCGCTCGCGAGCGCCCGCGCGCTCGCGACCCCGTTGCGCGCGCAATTTTCGTTCGCGGCGGCCACCGCCAGCAGGTTGGCGTCGACCAGGTCGACGTGCGCCGCGCCCAGCCGCGCCGCCAGCAGCCCGATGATCCCGTGGCCGCAGCCTACGTCCAGCACGCGCGCCCGCGCCGGCAGATCGAGCGCTTCCAGCAGCAGCGCGGTCCCCTCGTCGATCCGGTCGTAGGCGAACACTCCCGGCAGGCTGCGCATCCGCAGCGTGTGTCCGCGCACCAGGGCGTCGAACTCGTGCCAGGTGCCCGGCGCGATGCCCGGCGCGCCGGCCCAGGCGGCGCTGGCCTGCGAGTCGGATGTCTTGCGCGCCAGCGCGACCCGGTGGCCGCGCTTGTAGGCGATCGCTGGCGCACCGCCGAAGAGCGCCGCCGCGTCGGCGATCGTCGAGCGGATGCCGTGGTCGTTCGCGCCGGCGACGTACAGCCGCCCGCCGTCCTTCAGCGCATCGCGCGCCTCGGCCAGCCAGCGGCGCGCGAGCTTGCGGTCGGACGGCGCCTCGATCGCGACCACGTCGAAGGTCCCCGCCTGCTCCGGCAGCACGCTGATCGACTCGCACACCCGCGCGTTCGCGACGGCGTTCGCCCGCAGCGTGCGCCGTGCCATAGCGGCCGCGATGCAGCTGACATCCATCAGCGCGACCTCGCCTGCGCGTGCCCTGCGCGAGAGCGCGACGCCCAGCGCGCCGTGGCCGCACCCGATCAGCAGCGCCCGATCGCCATCCGCCGGCTCGACCGCCTCGGCAAGCAAGAGGCTGGCGGGACTCACGGCGTCCCAGTGCGGTATTCCTGGCTTCGAGACAACCTGGATCGTCTGCTCGCCCAGCCGGGCGGAGAACTCGCGGATCTGATAGTACGACGACTGCGTGGAGCTCATGAGCGATTCAACGGATACAGCCGATGTTGAACAGATCGATGTGCGCGCGGAATTCGCATTGGATGCACTGTCTCCGCTCCATCCGCTTCGCCGGCCGCCAGATCCGATGAAAGGCTACGGGAAGATCGGGTGCCGGTCGCGCACCGACCTGATCAGCGCCGAGACATCCGGCTCGGCCGTCGCGGCTGGGCCAAGCGGATCCGGGTGCGCCTCGTGCCCCAGCAGCACCCGCAGCGTGGCCACGACGCACCCGCTGAGCGCGGGCAGGCTGTAGCCGCCCTCCAGCACCAGCGCGATCCGGCCGCCGCAGATCTCGCCGGCGATGTCGCGCAGGCGCTGGGTCAGCGCGGCGTACCCGGCGATCGAGAGCGAGAGCGGTCCGAGTGGGTCATCCCAGTGCCCGTCGTAGCCGGCGGAGACCAGGATGAGCTGGGGGGCGAAGCGACGGAGCGCCGGCAGCACCACATCGTCGTAGAGCTGCTGGAATCCACCATCGCCCGTCCGGTAGGGCAGCGGCAGGTTCAGCGTGGTGCCGTAGCCGTCCTCGATGCCGATCTCGCTCTCGGCGCCGGTGCCGGGGTAGAGCGGCGCGGCGTGGGTCGAGCAGAAGAACACCTGCCCGTCGTCGTAGAAGCAGTCCTGCGTGCCATTGCCGTGGTGCACGTCATAGTCCACGATGGCTACCCGATCGAGGCCCAGCGTGGCCACGGCGTGGCGCGCGGCGATCGCGATGTTGTTGAGCAGGCAGAAGCCCATCGGCTGCGCGGGAGTTGCGTGGTGGCCGGGCGGCCGGATTAGCGCGAATGCATTCGTCACGCGGCCGGCGACAACCGCCTCGACCGCTGTCACCGCTGCCCCGGCCGCCAGGCGCGCGGCATCCCACGATCCGCGGGTTGTATACGTATCCATGTCGAGCCACACATTGTCCTGGCCCGCCGACCAGCGGAGGACCTGGAGCAGCCGTGGCTGATGGACCGCCAGAATCTGCTGGTCGGCGGCCGGCTGTGGAGCGAGGTCGACCAGATCCCGGCGCAGACCGCTCGCGTCGAGCGCGGCCTCGAACGCGCGGAGCCGGGCCGCCCGCTCGACGTGGCTTGGCTCGTCGTGCGCCGCCTGGACTGGGCTGGTTATGATTGCGGTTGTCATAACGTCAGGTCGCAAGTCGCAGGCTTCAGGTCGCAAGTCGCGGGCGATACAATGCGATGTGCGACGTGTGACACGTCACTCCGTCACCTCGTAAGCTGATTCGGTGCGCCCGCTATTATAGCACAGCGATCCGCGGTGTACGGTTGTTCACCTGCAATCAGCGGGTTCTCGGTTCTCAGGTGGGCAGCCGCACGGTATCGCCGTCGATCGCCAGCAGGCCGTCGCGCGCCAGCCCGGCGACGAGCGACCGCAGCCAGGGCATGTCGTCGTCGCCGAAGCCGGCTTTGATCCGCAGGCCCAGCTCGCGCAGCGGCAGGGCCTGGTCGTGCGGGAGCCGGCGGAGCGCCTCGACCGCGCGCCCGCGGAAGAAACGATTCGAGCCGGCGTACGGCGCCTCGCGCCGCTCGGCCAGGCGGCGCCGGCGGCTCGGCTCGGGCGCTGGAGCGTCGCCGAAGATCTGCTCGTCGGCCGAGCGCCAGGCGGCGTAGGCCTGGCACTGTGCGCGCACCGGGCAGCGCCAGCAGGCCGGCGCTGCCGCCGTGCAGATCAGCGCCCCCAGCTCTATCATCGCCTGGTTCCAGGCCCAGGCCTGGCCCGGCGGCACCGCCGCCGCCGCGATCGCCAGTAACTTCTGCTCCCCCGTCGGGGTGTCGTCCTCGGGGCCGGCGAACAGCCGCTGGGCCACCCGCCGGATGTTCGTGTCCATGAAGGCGACATCCTGCTCGAACGCGAAGCATGCGATCGCGCCGCCGGTGTAGGGGCCGATCCCCGGCAGCTTGAGCAGCGCCGCCATGTCGCGTGGGAACTGCCCGCCGTGCTCGTCGAGCACCGTCCGCGCCGCCCGCTGCATGTTGACGGCCCGGCGGTTGTAGCCCAGCCCCGCCCACGCGCGGATGATCTCGGCGGTCGAAGCTGCAGCCAGCGCCTCCAGGGTGGGGAAGGTCTCGATAAAGGCATGGTATTTCGGCAGCACCCGATCCACCTGGGTCTGCTGGAGCATGATCTCGGAGACCATGATGCGATAGGGATCGCGCGTGCGGCGCCAGGGCAGGTCGCGAGCCGACGCGGCGAACCATTCCAGCAGCGCCGCGCGGATCGCCGGCAGATTGGCGATCTGTCCGCCATGGAGAGAACTACTAGTCCGTGTCATAGCGTTAATTATATCAACTGAATGTGCTTCCTGAGATCGAAACCGTTCCTTTCATATTCTTAACTTAACTGCTCGTATATAGTAACATTTTTGTAACACTATGACCTGGTCGGTGATGTATTCTATATGTCGATGATCGTAACATCTCTCGATGAGAGCAGCGCGCGGCCCTCTCCGTAGATAGCAGAGCAATGCACACACGGCTCAGCATACCGCCCGACCCGCTCGAAGCGCCGGTGGATGTGCCGGTTGGCGACGCTCGGGCGTGCCGGCCGCGGTACCCCTGGCTCGCGCTGCTGCTGGCCGGGCCGCTGCTCCTGCTGGTGCTCCAGATCTTCCCCTCGCTCGACCAGAGCGTGTTTCATGGCGCGCCGGCCCACCTGCTGATCACGCTGGTGGCGTCGGTTCTGGGCGTGGCGCTCGCGCTGCTGGTGCTGCACGTCGCGCGGCGCGCCCAGGACGCGCGGGTGTTTCTGGTCGGGATGGGCTTCTTTAGCACGGCGAGCATCTTGATGACCCACTCGATCTCGACGCCCGATGTGTTGATGAGCGGCCGCGGCCTCGCGACCTCGATTTCGGCGCTCCTGAGCCTGGTGCTGGGCAACATCTTTTTCGCGCTGAGTGGGCTGAGCCTCGTCCCATCGATCGATCGGTGGCTCATCCACCGCGCGCGGATTCTGCTGCTGGTCTACGTGATCTTCTGGCTGGTCTACAACTGGCTGTTTCTTGTCACCATCCCCACCAGCTTTTCCGCCCAGGCGCCAGCCCGGCCCGTGGCCGGCGGCGCGGCGCCGGCCACGTCCTACGCGCAGCTGCGTGAGGACGGCGCGCTCGATCCGCACGCGCACGCGACAGCGCCGCCCGCTCAATCAGAGGCGCCGGCACTCGCCCTGCCGCTGCTCGACGTCCTGCCCGATCCGCTGGCGCTGATCGGCTTGCTCTGCTGTGTCTTCGCGATCGCCCGTCACTACCATCTCTACCGCCGCTTGCCCTCGCCGGCGGGCCGCGCGATCACCTGCGGGATCGCCCTGTTCGGCGAGGCGCTGCTGACGCAGCGCTTCGCACAGGTCTACACAGTTTCATTCTGGCTCTACCACGTCCAGGAGTTCTCCGGCTTCGGCGTGATTAGCTATGCCGTGCTGGGCGCCTACCACCGCGGCCAGGCCGGCGAGAGCCTGTTCGAGAGCCTGTTTCTCTCGCGCACGCGCGCCCGGCTGCAGGCCGGCTACGTCAGCGCGATGGACGCGCTGGTGGCGGCGCTCTCGCGCGGCGAGCAGCCCACCGCCGAGCTGCGCGAGGCCCTGCGCGCGCGCTTCGGGCTGGCCGAGAGCCAGGTGCAGGCGCTCGAGCGAGCGGCCCTGGCGGTGGCCCAGGAGCGCCGGCAGCGGCAGGAGCTGGAGCGGCTCAACCAGGAGCTGCGCCAGCTCGAAGAGCACAAGAGCCAGCTCATCCAGATGATCGTCCACGATCTCAAGAACCCGCTGACCGCCCTGATCGGATTTATCGAGATCCTGCACATGGACCATCCGAGCCCCAGGCAGCAGGTGCTGCTGGCGAGCGCGCTGCGCAGCGGCAGGAATCTGTCCGGGCTGATCGGCGACCTGCTCGACGTCGGGCGGATCGAGGCGGGTCGCCTGGAGCTCGATCCCAGTCTGATCGCGCCGCGCGATCTGCTGCATGACTGCGCGGACGAGATGCGCGGCTGGCTGGCTCAGGATGGCAAGACCCTGGTGGTCGAGTCGCCGGACGATCTGCCGCTGCTCTGCGCCGACCTGCGCCTGATGCGGCGCGTCATCCTCAATCTGCTCTCCAACGCGATCAAGCATACGCCCCCCGGAACCAGCATTGTCCTGCGTGCGACACCCGCCGTGGGCCAACCGGCGCCCGGCGACGAAGACCGCGCTGGCCCGCCGCACGTCGTCGTCGAGGTTGAAGACGACGGGCCCGGCATTGCGCCCGATCGGCTGGAGCGAATCTTCGATCGCTTCGGCCGCTTCAGCAGCGAGCCAAACGCCCGGCAAGACAGCACCGGCCTCGGGCTGACCCTCTGCCGCCTGGTGGTCGAGGCGCACGGCGGCCAGATCGGCGTGTCGAGCGTTGTCGGCCGGGGCGCAACCTTCCGCGTGACGCTGCCGGTCGTCTAGAGCAGGCGGCAGTAGGGGTGATGCCTTGCAAAGCGATCGTGCGCTAAAAAAAGAGGCGTGGAAATGATCCACGCCCCGAGCGTCGTAACGAAGGCTGGCGCTACTCGTCGCTCTGCTGAAGGATCACGTAGAGCAGCTCGAGCAGGACGTGCTTGACGCTCTCGCGCTCGGACGCGACGCACGGCAGCACCTTGATATGCGACGGCAGCCGCAGCGCCAGGCGCAGCTCTTCGGGCGACCAGGCGTTCGGCTTGTCTTGCTTGTTGGCCGCGATGACATAGGGCGTATCGCGGTAGGAGACGAAGAAGTCGATGATCCGGTTGGTCTCGCGGAACGTCTCGGGGCGCGTGCTGTCGACCAGGATCACCAGCCCGAGCATACCCTCTGAGAGAATCTCCCACATAAAGTCGAAGCGCTTCTGGCCCGGCGTGCCGAACAGGTGTAGCACGAGATCGTCGGCGACGGCGATGCGGCCGAAGTCCATGGCGACCGTCGTCTCTTTCTTGATCAGCTTGGTGTCGTCGGTGGCCCTGCGCTCGGTCGACACCACCTCGATCTCGCTGATCGCCTTGATGAACTCGGTCTTGCCCGCGTTCACCGCTCCGCTGATAACCATTTTTACCGTCTGCACACCGGCCCTCCGCTGCGGTGTAATGCCTTATACGACCGTCGCCGGCCTGAAGGCCCTTCGGGCGCTCAATTGGACCAACCGGGCATTCAGCCGAACACCCGTGTGAGACCCTACATGCCGCGAATACGGTTGATGATCCGCGAAACCAGGCCCTTCTTGATCTTCGGCGGCTCGGCCAGCGGCCGCCCGGTCGGCAGCACCGGCATCGGCTTGGGCTTCCTGAGCACGTCCACCAGGCCGGCGGTCAGGAATCCGTACACGATCCGGCAGACGTCGAACTCGGTCAGGCCGGTCTTGCGGGCGATCTCGGCCAGCGTATCTTTGCCGTTGATTCGCGCGAAGACCCGCCACTCATCCGGCGCCAGCTGCACCCCTTTGGCCTTCTCGCCGGGCTGCTCGACGAATTTAACGACCATGTCGGTGCTGGGGATACGGTCCTTGATGCGGCCCCACTCGTCGATCCGCCGCACACCCTCCATGATCAGGTGCTCGACCGGCAGCGGGATCGGCATGATCGGCGCGGTCGGCGCGGGGTGCTGGTTTTGCTCGAAGCGAAACTCGCCGTCGGGCCAGCCGAACAGCCCGTAGACCGACTCCTCGATGTGCTGCTGGAGGGCCTTCTGGAGATCCTCGCGCGAGATGTAGTTGAGCTGCATCAGCACCTGCGAGAGCGTGGCGCCGCCGTCGTTCTGCTGGACGAAGATGGCGTGCTGAACCTGCTGATCGGTCAGCTTGCCCTTGATCGCCAGCAGATCGGTGACCAGCGCGGCCTGATCTCGGCGCGACGCGGTGATCAGCTTGCCCTTGTCGAAATAGAGCGAGGCCGACTCGTCCAGGCGATCGAGATGCAGACAGCCGGTCTTGTAGCCACGATCGACCAGGTACAGGAAGTCTGAAAGGCCAAAATCACGAAGGTTGCCGACCAGCGCCATAAGAACCTCCGCTCACCGGCGCGAGCTGATTAGACGTACAACTGCTTTGCTTCGATCAGCGGCTCCACGGCCGGCCGCACGCCGCCGGCCAGCGCCGTATCGTACTCGCTCGGCGCGACGCCGTCGGCGGCCAGCACCGGCAGCAGCGCGGCGATGGCGGTCGCGATCATGGCGTCGTCCGGCTCGCGGGTGGTAAGCTTCTGAAACGCCAGCGACGGCGCGACCAGCACGCGCACCCAGGCGCGATGGTACTGTGCGGCCGAGAGGCGCAGCAGCTCGTAGCTCATCGCCGCGATCAGAGGGATCACCGGGATGTGGCTCAGCACGCGCGCCCACAGCGGCAGGTCGCGCACGAGCAGGAACGACACGACGAAGTTAATCAGCAGGACGACCAGCAAGAAGCTGGTGCCGCAGCGAGGATGGATCAGCGTGAACTCGCGAACCCGCTCCACCGTCAGCGGTGCGCCGGCCTCGTAAGCGTTGATCGTCTTGTGCTCCGCGCCGTGGTAGCCGAACAGGCGCTTGACTTCCTCCAGCCGGCTGATCGCGACGATGTAGCCAACGAAGATGCCAAGCTGGATCAGCACCTTGACGGCCTCGCGCACGGTCGGCGTGGCGCCCAGCCGGTCGGCCAGGCTGGCCAGCAGCGTGGGGAGGACGAAGAACAGCCCGATGCCGAACAGCAGCGAGACGATCAGGGTGCCGGTCATCGCCGCGTCGGAGGGTGGCTTTGGCGCGGCCTGGCCGCCCTCAGCCGATTGATCCACCTGGGCGATCGCCACCGACGCCGAGAAGTTCAGCGCGCGCGTGCCGAGGTTGAGCGCGTCCCACAGCATCAGAACGCCGCGCAGGAACGGCAGATTCTCCCAGGCGCGCCGGCGCTTGACGTCCAGCGGCTCGTGCTTGAACACAAGCTCGCCGGCGGGGCTGCGCACGGCCACCGTCGCCTGGCGCAGGCCGCGCATCATCACGCCTTCAAGAACCGCCTGGCCGCCGTAGGGGAACCGCTTGACGCTCATGAACCTACCTGCCTGTCCACGCGCCAGATCGCATTCTGGAGCGATGGAGGAACTTCCAATACCGGGTATGATACCACGTAGCAACGCCGACGACAATAGGGAACAGGTACCGTATGGCAGGGGGGCCCATTGGGGGATCGAGCGCTACGGCTCGCCGCGCCGCGCCAGGAATCGGGCTGCGGCGCGCACCCCGGCGAACAGCCCGGCCGTCCGTATGATTGGCGACACGACCCGCTCGGCCACGTAGTTGGTGGTCGTGCTGACCGCCGTCGTCGTCTCGACGACGTTGCCAGTGATCGCGCGGGTATTGTCGATCACCTGGTCGAGCTTGGTCGTCAGCAGATCGACCTTCGGGACAACCGTCTCGATGGTCACGCGCCTGATCACAAAGACCGTGTAGAGGACCGCGATCAGCAGCGCGGCGGTGAGAATTGCCCCGATCATTTGAAAGACCGCCAGAATCACGATCGCGATATCGCGCGTGGCGATGCGAAAATCGGGGAACACGTAGGCGGCGACGATAAAGGCGATCGCGATCACCCCGATAATCGCCAGGCCAATACCGATCCACTTCGTCAGCGTATTCAAGGTGCTTCTCCTCTTCCTGCGGCGCAGCCTGGCGCGCCAGAAGATATCTTTGGACACGGCTTTGGCTTTACAGTCGGTCTCGTGGAGGTGGGGTGTGGGGGCGGGGCACCCAGCGGGTACCCGGCCCCGCCCCACACCCCACCTCCACGAGACTATCAAGGTGCCGCGAGCCTCGTATTAGCACTCGATCTGTTCCTGATGGGCAATCCGGGCGATTATATCATACTCGTAATCGTGAGGCAATTATGAGCAGAATCCATGCCCCCAGCACGGCTTCGAGCACCGGCACGCCCCCCGGTGTCGGCAGGTGCAGCGGCAGCCGCAGCCCGACCGCGTAGACCAGCAGGCTGCCGGCAAAGGCGGCGACCCAGAAGATCGGCAGCTGGATCCAGCGTCTGCCCCAGAGCAGGTGCGCCAGCGCGGCGCTCGCCGTGGCGATCAGGAACAGGAGTAGAGCGGATGGTGACATAGCTCAGAATTCAGGAGACAGGAGTCAGGAGTCAGAATAGCACTGGAGATCGACGAGTTCATGGTTATTCTGACTTCTGACTCCTGACTCCTGACTACTCGGCATTGATGCGACCGCCGCCCAGCACGACATCGCCGTCGTAGAGGACGACCGCCTGGCCGGGCGTGACGGCGCGCTGGGGGCGATCGAAGGCGACCTGGATTCGGCCGCTCTCGCCCTGCGTGACGCGAGCCGCCACCGGGGCGGCGTGCGAGCGGATCTGGGCCTGGCAGTCGAACGGCCCCGCCGGCCAGCCGCCGTCGACGAATGTTACCTCGGTGGCCGCGAGCGCGACGCGCTCCAGCGCCTCCAGCGGCCCGACCACCAGCGCGTTGCGCGCGACGTCGAGCCGCGTCACGTAGAGCGGCTGGCCGGCGGCGATCCCCAGGCCGCGGCGCTGGCCGATCGTGTAGAGCGGCAGCCCCTGGTGTCGGCCGAGCTCGCGGCCGTCGCCGTCGACGATCGGGCCGGGGCGCAGGCTCGCGGGCTGCTCCTCGCGCAGCAGGTTGCGATAGTCGCCGCCCGGCACGAAGCAGATGTCCTGGCTCTCGGGCCGGTCGGCGCTCGCCAGACCGCGCGCGGCGGCCATCGCGCGGACCTGCGGCTTGGTGTGCTCCCCGATCGGGAACATCAGCCGCGCCAGGTCGGCCTGGCCGAGCATGTGCAGCATGTAGGACTGGTCCTTGTCCAGATCGAAGGCGCGCAATAGCTCGTACTTTGTTGCCGCAGGTCGCAGGTCGCAGGTCGCAGGTTGCTGGTCGTCAGCGTTTGCAGCTTGCGACTTGTGACGTGCGACTTGCGCCCTGATGCGGGCGTAGTGCCCGGTCGCGACGTAGTCGAAGCCGAGCGCCGCGGCGCGGGCAAGCAGCGCACGGAATTTGAGGTCGCGGTTGCAGGCCAGGCACGGGTTGGGCGTGTAGCCCTGCGCGTACTCCTTCAGGAAGTACTCGATCACGTGGCGCCGGAACTCGCGCTGGTAGTTGAAGACGTAGTAGGGGATGCCGAGCTGGGCGCAGACGCGCCGCGCGCTCTCGGCCATCTCCTGCGAGCAGCACAGGCTCTCGGCCAGGCGCTCGTCGTCGCCGTCCCACAGGTGCATCGTCACGCCGGTGACGTCGTGCCCGGCCTCGTGGAGCAGCGCGGCCACGAGCGAGCTGTCCACCCCGCCGCTCATGGCGACCATGATCTTTGCCATTGCCAGTTCTCAGTGGTCAGTCGTCAGTAGTTAGGGCGTGTCAAGGAATATCTTGGAGGAAGGGAGAGGTCTGGAGGGGGTGCCGCCCCCTCCAGACCACCCCGCTCCACGTTGAAAACGGGAAGTCGCTGCTTGACAAGCTCTTAGCTTTGATTGCACGTCATTATACCGTATTCAGGTGAAACTTGCCTTTAGTCGGAGGCGGCGGTAGATGCTTGACCCCAGAATTTAGAGAGGGTGTGGTCCGCCTGTCTCGGTGGTCTCTGTGCACTCTGTGGTTAGATCGCTCCACTCGTTGCCGGAGATTTGTGGCGTGCTGGCGCCGATGGTGGTCTCCAGCACGCGCTGCGCGCCCGCCTGGTCGAGCGCGCGCGTCACGGCCTCGCGGGTCGCCGGCGTGACGAGCGCGAGCATGACTCCGCCCCAGCCCGCGCCGGAGAGCTTGGCGCCCAGCGCGCCGGCCCGCTGCGCTGCGGCGACCAGGGCGTCGAGCTCGGGCGAGGAGACGCCGATCTGCAGCAGCAGCAGGTGGTTCGCGCTCAGCAGCCGGCCGACGCCGACCGGCGCGCTGGTGGCGCTGTGGACGCCGGTGTCGCCGACAAGCAGGGTGAAAGGTTGAGCGATGGCGATTGGCTCGATCAGCGGAACGTTCGAACGTTCGAACGTTTGAACGTTTGAACGTTTGAACCAGATCGGCCGCTCGTAGGCGATCACTGTGTTGTCGATGCCGCTGGGCGTGCCGTGGAAGCGCTGCTCGCTGGTGTAGACCAGCGCGGAGACCTCGGCGGGCGCCAGGCTGCGGCCCAGGTGGCCGGCGATCGCGCGGACCAGCGCGGTCGCCACGGCGGCGCCGCTGCCCATGCCGCTGGCGATCGGGATGGTAGATGTGATGGTAATCTTGAGATCGGGCATGTGGGTGAGCGGGTGAGCGGGCGAGCGGGTGAGCGGGTGAGTGTCGAAATACTCAAGCGCGCTGGCGACCAGCTCGCTCAGCGGATTTCCCGGATCGTCGGCCACGCGCCAGCGGCGGCGTAGGTCGCGCGCGACAACGAGGATGCCGCTGCCGGCGCGCCCGTCGGCGACGGCCGCGCGGGCGCGGATGCCGTCGAGTGGCAGCGCGATCGCCGGGCAGCCGTAGACCACGGCGTGCTCGCCGCAGAGGATGAGCTTGGCAGGGGCGGAGGCCGACGACCGACGACCGACGACCGACGACCGCTGATTGTCGGCGGAAGATTGGTGGTCGGTGGTCGGTGGTTGGTGGTCGGTCATAGAGCTACTTCGGATCGACGATCGATCCCATGAACAGGATCGCGCCGGTCTGATGATCGCGA
>WNGB01010430.1_pt1 | contig 24766 bp, 24 predicted proteins | sample 5400681 | NCBI WGS metagenome assembly WNGB01 (sample SAMN13153367, study PRJNA577476) | soil metagenome | isolation source: 115 cm soil or saprolite under grassland replicate 2 | place: USA:California | collected 2016-06-15
TCCCCGTCCGTCTGGACCCAGTGCAGGCACTCGCCGCGCCACCCCTCGGCCCAGCCCAGGGCCGAGGACGAAGGTGGCAGCGCGTCCGGCAACGCGCTCCGCACCCCTCCTTCGGGCAGGTTTTCGAGCACGTGGCGAAGGATCACCAGAGACTGCTCCACCTCACGCGCGCGCATCATGAAGCGGGCGCGGACATCCCCCCCCTCCTCGACGGGGACGACGAAGCGCAGCCCCGAGTAGGCGTCATGGGGCTGATCGCGCCTCAGGTCGAGGTCGAGGCCGGACGCCCTCCCGGCCAGGCCGACGACGCCGAAGTCCCGGGCGACCCGGGTCGGCAGGATGCCCGTCCCGTCGACGCGGTCCGTGAAGTTGCCGGAGTCGATCAGCAGGGTCACGAGATCGTCGAACTCGCGCTGCAATCCCTCGAGATCCAGCAGGATCTCGCGGCGGCGGCCGAGGGTGAGGTCGCACTTCACGCCCCCGAGGGCGATGGTGCCCCGCAGCAGTCGTGACCCGAACAGGCGCTCCTGCATGGTGACGAGTCCTTCACGCAGGATCTGGGCCCGGGCCGCGGGAACCGTGAAGGCCACGTCGGTGGCGATCCCCGCGATGTCGGCGACGTGGTTGTAGACGCGCTCGAGCTCGAGGAGGACCACGCGCAGATGGCGTGCCCTTGGCGGCGGCTCGACTCCGACGAGGCGCTCGATCGCGTGCGCAAACGCCAGGGCGTGCCCCACGGAAGTGTCGCCGGAGATCGACTCCGCCAGGAACAGCCCGTGACGCCAGGGCAGCCGCTCGAAGCGCTTCTCGGTGCCCTTGTGGGTGTAGAAGAGCCGGACCTGCAAGTAGAGGATGGGCTCGCCCGCGACGCCGAACCGGAAGTGACCCGGTTCGATGATGCCCGCGTGGACCGGTCCGACCGGAACATGGAACACGCCCTCTCCGGTCACCGGCCGATACGGCCGGGACCGTCCCTGGACGCGCGGCACGACCTGGCGTTCGTCGAAATCCTTGCGCAACGGCCAGACGTCCGCTGGCCAGTCGTCGTGAAGAGCCACTCGACTCCGGTTGGGATGGCCCTCGGGCATGAGGCCGAAGTAGTCCATGATCTCGCGTTCGAACCAATTGGCGACGGGGTACTTCGCGGCGATCGAAGGGAAGCGCGGAGCCTCGCGCGCGACGGGCGCCCAGACGCGCACGAAGCCCGGAGGCTCGGTGGCCGCCCACAGGTGGTGGACGGCGAAGCCGCCGCCGGGACCCTCGTCGCTGCCGAACAGCGAGGCCAGGCGCAGGCCGGCGGCCATCGCCCGATCGGCCGTCTCCGGAAGGCCCGAGAGCGGGACCTCGGCGACGAACTCGCCGGGCCTCGGCTGGGTCAGGCTCTCGAGACCGAGCCTCGCTCGCAGGATGTCGCGGGCGGCCGTCACTGTCCGCCCTCCACCACGCGGACGGCCGCGCGGATCAGCTCCAGCAGTCCCGGCGGGAGGTAGAAGGCGGAGACCACCGCGAGCACGGCGGCCAGGATCGTGATGGCCGCTCCCGCGTCGAACCTCTCGGGATCGGGCGCCCGCGCGGAAGAGCCCGGCTGCTCTCCCAGGACGAGACGGCCCACCTGGTAGAAGAACCCGCAGAAGAGGAGCACCAGGCAGGCCAGGAAGAACGGCACCGCGACCACGTGCGGACCCAGGAAGCCGGCCCGGAGAATCGTCATCTCGCTGAAGAACATGCCGAAGGGCGGGGACCCCGTCATCATCACCGCGGCCACGACGAACAGCGCGCTGGCCACCGGGGTGCGGCCCAGGCTTCCGCTGCCGATGTCGTCGAAGTCGGAGGAGCGATGGAGCTGCGCCAGGGTGCCCGCGGAAAAGAAGGCCAGTGGCTTCGCGAAGGTGTGATAGGTCATGTGAAGCAATGCCCCGAACGTCGCCGCCTCCCCGCCCAGGCCCAGGCCCACGGCCATGATCCCGACGTGCTCGATGCTCGAATAGGCGAGCAGGCGCTTCAGGTTCCACTGGATGAGGATGAACGGTGTGGCGACGGCGACGGACAGCAGGCCGAGCATCAGGAGGAGGCCGCCGGAAAAACCCGGACCCAGGGCCGCCTTCGCGATGAGGTGGATCCGGAGCAGGCAGTAGAGGGCGCCGTTGAGCATCCCCACCGCCATGAGCACGCCCGCGGGTGAGGGCGCCTCGCGATAGGCGTCGGGCTTCCAGGTGTGCATCGGGGCCAGGCCGGCCTTGGTCCCGTAGCCGATCAGCGCGAAGACGACGCCGAGCTTGAGCGTGAAGGGATGGAGCTCATGGGCCAGGCTCATGAGACGGGTCCAGTGCAGGCCGGACATCCCTTCCCCGAGAAGGCCCCGGCCGGAGGCAAAGAGCAGCACCGTTCCCAGGAGAGCGAAGGCAAGGCCGAGGCTGCCGAGCACGAGGAACTTCCAGGCCGCTTCCAGGGAGGTGTCCCGGTTGTGGAAGGCGACCATGAAGACCGACACCAGGGTCGTCAGCTCGACCGCGATCCAGAGAATGCCGAGGTTGTTGGAAACGGAGACGAGCAGCATCGCGAACACGTAGAGCGGCACCAGCGCGTCGAATTCACGGCGCCGCCACCGAGGCACCAACCGCCTCTGGTCGCTCGGCCGGGGCGCCCGTCTCTCGTTTTCCCGCGGCATGTACGGCCCCCGGCGCCTCTCCTCGTTTCGGCGCAGGTATCCCACGCTGTACGTCCCCGACATCAGGCCCACGAACGCCGAGAGCACGAGCACGAGGGCGGACAGACCGTCCACGCGCAGGGCTTCGCCAAAAGCGGAGGGCACGCCTCCGGCCAGGAACGTCCTGGCCGTGGCCACGGAGAGGATGAAGGTCACGGCGAGTCCCGCCACGAGGCGCAGTTCCCGCAGCCACCGTGGCCCGGGAAGCACGGCCAGGACCCCGGTCGCGAGCGGCACGAGGAGCGTCCAGAGGAGCAGGGTCACCGCGGTTTCAACCCTTCAGCTTGGAGAGGCGGCTGACGTCCATCGACTCGAAGCGCTCGGCGATGCGATGGACGAGGATGCCGAGCACGAGCACGGCCAGGATGACGTCGAAGGAGATGCCCAGCTCGACGACGAGGGGCATGCCGGAGGTTGCGCCCAGGGCCACGAGGAAGACCGCGTTCTCGACGGTCAGGAGGGCCAGGATCTGCGTCACCGCCTTCCGGCGGGTGACCATCATGAAGAGCCCCATGAGGAGCATCGAGAGGGAGACGCCGATCACGTGATGCGTGACACCGTGGCCTCCGTCCGCGAGCCCGGTGCTCACGCGGTACCCGACCACGGTGAGACCGAGGCAGATGAGCAGCGATGCCGGAACGTTGACCAGGGGCTCGATCTCCCGGTGTATTCCGATGCGGTCGATGACCCGCATGAGGAACCAGGGGATGAGCACGCCCTTGAGCGCGATCGTGAGCGCGGCCCCCGTGAAGAGGTGGAAGCGATGAGCGGCGAGACCCATGGTCAGGGCGACGGCGCCCAGCAGCACGGACTGGAGGCCGTAGAGCCGGATGGCCACGAAGAGCGCCTTCTGCCCCACCATGAGGTAGGCGGTCACCAGCATCCCGGCCGCGCAGAGGATCACGACGTCGTCGCTGCTCATCGCCTTCGCCTCAAAGGAATCGGAGGGCCAGGGCCAGGAAGCCGAGGCCCAGGGACACGGCCATGAGCTCCGGAACCCGGAAGAAGCGGAGCTTGGCGTTGGTGGCCTCGACCACCGTGACCGCCACCGCGAGCAGGAACACCTTCCCGGCGTACAAGGCGACGGCCAGGCCCACCGCGATGGGACGGACGCTCACGGCGAGACCGAGGGGCAGGAAGAGGTTGGCCAGGACGGTCATGAAGAGGAGCTCCTTCAGCGCGGAGGCCCACTCCACCAGGGCCAGATCGGGACCCGCGTATTCGAGCACCATCGCTTCATGGATCATGGTCAGCTCGAGGTGCGTGGCCGGGTTGTCCACGGGGACGCGGCCCGCTTCCGCGATGAGGACGATGAAGAGCGCGGCCGCGGCCAGCAGCTCGCTGGGATGGCCCGAGATGCCGCGCGAGATGGTCGCGCGCACCAGGTCGCCCAGGTTGAGGGAGCCGCCCCAGAGGGCGACCGCGAAGAGGCCCAGCATCAAGGCCGGCTCCGCGAGCGCGGCCACCGTCATCTCGCGGCTCGAGCCCATGCCCCCGAACGGGCTCCCGGTGTCGAGCGAAGCCGTCGCGAGCGCGAAGCGGCCCAGAGCGAGCAGGCCGACGAAGACCAGGATCCCGCCCGCCTGCTCGAGGGGCGCCCCCGCGAAGAGCACGGGTACGAGCGTCGTCGCCGCCACCGCGGTCGCAAAGTAGACGCGCGGCCCGGCGACGAAGACCCAGGAGGCGGTCTCCGAGCGCACCGGCTCCTTGCGCAGGAGCTTGGCGAGGTCGTAGTAGCCCTGCAGCAGCGGAGGGCCCTGGCGGCTCTGGAACGCCGCCTTCATCTTCTTGATGGCGCTGCGGAGAAGCGGCGCCAGGGCGAGCAGCGCCGCCGCCTGCAGGGCGGCCGCGGCCAGCGATTGCGCGAGACTCAGCGGCCACCTCCGAGCCAGAGCAGGAGAGCGATGCCCAGCACCAGCACGTAGGCGAGATAGGCGTGGAGGCTGCCGGCCTGGATCACCTTCATCCGCTCCGCCGCTCCGAGCACGCCACGGGTGAGCGGGCCGTACACGAACCGCTCGAACGTCGGCTCGATCTCCGCCCGGTACCGGACCTCGCTCGGGAAGTAGGGCGAGCCCTCTCCCACCCTCGACACCTCGCGTGTCGGGCGATAGATGGCGCTGAAGATCATCATCAGCGGCTTGGAGAACGCGGTCGCCGTGTACTCCGTGCGCGCGGAGAGCTCCCCCCCGCACCCCCAGGTCGGCGCGCGCCTCACCGCGAAGCGCGCACCGAGGGACAGCGCCGAGGCGAGCCCCACCGCCAGCAGGAGGGAGAGAGCCACGAGCGGCGGCGTCAGGTGGTCGAAGCGTCCGGGCCCGGGCGCGATCGTGAACAGTCCCCGCACCATCTCCGGCGCGGGCCGCACTCCCGGCAGCGACGCCGTCACGCGGTCGAGCACGCCCAGGACCCAGCCCGGGGCGAGCCCGAGGACGAGACACAGGCCGGCCAGGCTGGCCTGGGACGCGAGCATGGTCCACGGCGACTCGTGCGCCTTCTCCGCGCCCGTCCCGCGCGGCCGGGCCAGGAACGTCATCCCGAACGCCTTCACGAAACAGGCCGCCGCGAGCGCGGTCGTCAAGGCCAGAAGGGCACCCGCGACGGGGAAGATCAGGCGGCTCAGCGTGGGCGTGGCCTGGAAGCCCTGGAGCAGGGCCTGGAAGAGGAGCCATTCGCTGACGAAGCCGTTCAAGAGCGGGAGGCCGGAGATCGCGGCCGCGCCCACCAGGAAGAAGAGCGCCGTCCAGGGCATCCGCTTCACGAGGCCGCCCATCTGTTCGATGTTCCGAGTCCCGGTGGCCATGACGACGCCTCCCGCGCCCAGGAACAGGAGTCCCTTGAAGACCGCGTGATTGAGCACGTGATAGAGGCTCGCCGCGATCCCCAGGGCGGCCAGGTCCGCGCGCCCCGACGAGAGCGCCATCGTCGCCGCGCCCAGTCCCAGCAGGACGATCCCGGAGTTCTCGATCGTGCTGTAGGCGAGAAGGCGCTTCAGGTCGTTCTGGGTCAGCGCGTACAGGACGCCGAGGATCGCGGAGAGTGAGCCGATCAGGGCGAGCGCAACGCCCCACCCCCACGCCGGTACACCGAGACCGAACACGCAGACGCGCACGAGGCCGTAGATCCCGGTCGTGATCAGCACGCCGGACATGAGGGCGGAGACGCTGCTGGGCGCCGCCGGGTGCGCTTCCGGCAGCCAGATGTGGAGCGGGATCATGCCGGCCTTGACGCCGAAGCCGACGCAGAAGAGGGCGAACAGGACGTCACGTCCGCCGCCGAGGGCCGGTGAGCCGGCCAGGAGGTCGGAAAAGGACAGCGAGCCGGAGGGGGAGGCCAGGATCATGAAGCCGGCCACGAGGCATCCCGTTCCGACGTGGGACATGGCCAGGTAAACGTAGGCGGCGCGGCGGTGGGCCGCCGTCTCGTGCTCGGTGGCGACGAGCGCCGCCGTGGCCAGGGTCATGAACTCCCACGCGAACAGGAAGACGACGACGCTGTCCGCGACGAAGACCCCCTCCACCGCCGCCAGCAGGACGTTGAAGCCGGCGGCGACGAAGGTCGTCCTCTCCGCCGACACGGCGTGAGACAGGTAGCCGATGCTGTACACGGCGGCCGGGATGGCCAGCACGCCCAGGACGAGGAGGAACCAGGCGGAGAGGGGCGTGACCGCGTAGCTGAACGAGAGGCCCGAGGCGTCGTGCCTCAGCAGCACCCCCAGGCGCGGCACGCCGGTCACCACGACCGATGCCGCCACCGCCGCCGTGAGAAACGAGGCCACGACGGAGCCCACGAAGGCAGACAGGCGACACCATCGCGCCCGGCCCGCGAGGGCGAGCGCGAGAGCGACGGTGCCCAGGCGCACCGCGAAGGCGAGGGGGATCACGTCAGCCTCTCCACCAGAGCAGCACGACCAGGCTCACGACGAGCGCGATGACATAGGCGAGGTAGGCGTGGAGGCTGCCGGCCTGGATCACCTTCATCCGCTCCGCCACTCCGAGCACGCCCCGGGTGAGCGGACCGTAGACGAACCGCTCGAAGGTCGGCTCGATCTCCGCCCGGTACCGGACCTCGCTCGGGAAGTACGGCGCCACTCCTACCCGCGAGACCTCGCGTGTCGGCCGGTAGATCGCGTTGAAGATCATCATCAGCGGCTTCGAGAACGCGGTCGCCGTGTACTCCGTACGCGCGGAGAGCACCCCACCACATCCCCACGTCGGCGCGCGTCTCACCGCGTATCGCGCCCCTAGGGAGAGCGCGGAGGCGAGCCCCAGCGCGAGCAGCACGGAGAGACCCACGAGCGGCGACGCCAGATGGTCGAAGGTCCCGGCCCCGGGGGCAATCGTGAACAGCCCCCGCACCATCTCCGGATCCGGCCGCACCCCGGGCAGGGACGCGGTCACGCCTTGCAGCAGGCCGAGCACCCCGCCCGGCACGAGCCCAAGCACCAGACACATCCCGGCCAGGAAGGCCTGCGGCCCCAGCATCACCCACGGCGATTCGTGCGCCTTCTCCGCGCCCTCCCCGCGCGACCGGGCCAGGAACGTGATCCCGAACGCCTTCACGAAGCACGCCGCCGCCAGCGCGGTGGTGAGGGCGAGCACCGCGCCCGCCACCGGGAAGAGGAACCGCACGAGGGCCGAAGGCGAGAGATGGAACCCGAACAGGAAGGCCTGGAAGAGGAGCCATTCGCTGACGAAACCGTTGAGGAGCGGCAGGCCCGAGATGGCGGCCGCGCCCACCAGGAAGAACAGCGCCGTCCACGGCATCCGCTTCACGAGGCCGCCCATCTCTTCGATGTGGCGAGTCCCCGTGGCCAGGACCACGCCCCCCGCGCTCAGGAAGAGGAGCCCCTTGAAGACCGCGTGGTTGAGCACGTGGTACAGGCTCGCGGCGAACCCCACGGCGGCCAGTCCCGGCCGCCCCGACGAGAGCGCCATCATCCCCGCGCCCAGTCCCAGCAGGATGATCCCGATGTTCTCGATGCTGTGGTACGCGAGCAGCCGCTTGAGATCGTGCTGCATCAACGCGTAGAGCACGCCGAGGATCGCGGAGACGCCGCCGCAGAGCAGGACTACAACCCCCCAGGACAGGGGCGGAGGTCCGAGTCCGAAGGCGCAGACGCGGAAGAGGCCGTAGATCCCGGTCTTGATCATCACCGACGACATGACGGCGGAGACGTTGCTGGGCGCGGCCGGATGGGCCTCGGGCAGCCACACGTGAAGCGGAATGGCGCCGGCCTTGATGCCGAACCCCGCGAAGAACAGCACGAACACGAGCTCGCGGGTCCGGCCCGAGAGAGCGCTGCCCGCCGTCTGCGGAAGGCCGAGGGATCCCGTGAATGCCGAGACGAGCAGGAAGCCCGCGATCAGGCATCCCGTCGCGACATGGGACATGGCGAGGTACAGGAAGGCGGCCCGCCGGCTCTCCGCGCTCTCGTGCTCGGTCGTCACGAGGGCGGCGCTGGCCAGCGTCATCAGCTCCCACGCGAAGAGAAAGGCGATGACCCCGTCCGCCGCGAAGACCATCTCGACCGTGCCCACGAGCACGCTGAAGCACACGCCGACGAAGGCGGTCCGGCGGCGCAGCGCTCCGTGGGCGACGTATCCGAGGCTGTAGATCGCGATGGGGATCGCGAGAAGGGCCAGGACGAGCAGGAACCAGGCGGAGAGCCGGTCCACGGCGAATCCGAGACGGAATCCCGAGGCCGCATGCCACAACAACTCTCCTCCCGCGGGGCGTCCGGTCACCAGGACCGTTCCCGCCAGCGCTCCGGTGAGGAGCGATGCGATCACGGACCCTCCGAAGGCCGCCCAACGGCTCGAGGCCGGCTGCTTGGCAAGCGCGAGCGCGAGGCCGACGCTGCCGAGCCGTACGGCAAGGGCGGCGGGGAGCCAGGCCGCGGGATCCGGCATCAGGAGCGGGGAGCCGAGTTCTGGCGTGGGCTTCGACCCGCAAGCGCCTTGTCCTCGACGGCTTCTTCGGCGGCCCGTCGTGAAAGCAGGGCGGGCGCGTACAGCATCCGGCGGCAGCGCGGGCACGCGTAGATGCCGATGGAGCGCTTGAGCCGGTCCGCGATCATGGTCGCGAGCCGCACGTGGCACCCCGAACAGGTTTCCTGCTCGACGGCCACTATCGCCGGGTATCGGCCAACGGCCCTCAGCCATCGATAGCGCGTGAGAAGGTCGTCCGGCAACCGGCGCTCCGCCGCGTCGCGGGCACGCGCCTGGGCCTGCGGAACGACTGGTTCCGCGCGGGCGTCGATCTCGGTCAGCTCCAGGAGACCGAGGATGTCTTCCCTCGTCGCCTCGATCTTCATGTCAGTGGGTTCCTCCGCCCGTGACTCCGTCCCGTCGCAGCGCCGCCGCTTTCCACCGCCTGCCGTACCGCTTCCTTCGAGGCGGGCCAGGACAGGAAGGCCGTGGCCCCGCTCTCGAAGGCCAACTTGAGATCAGGGTTCGTCGGAGACCTTGCGACGACGACGATCCCCGTCTGCGGAGACGTCTGCCGGATGCGGCGCAGGATCAGGAGATCGCTCGCCCCGAATGGTCTCGCGACGACGAACAGCGCCCGCACGGCGACGACCTCGACGATGGGGATCACCGCTTCGAGCTCCGGCAGATGGCCGGCGGCGTAGCCCTCGGCGGTCAGGAGCGATTCGAAGTCCGGGGGCCAGTCGCGCGGATCCCCGATCAGAACGACGGCGCGCGGCGCGACGGCAGCGCCTCCCGTCGTTCGCGCCCAGACTTTTCGCACCATGTACGCGGGCGTAGTGCGAGGAATGTGCCCGCCGCGTCAAGCACCTCGCAGAGCTCTGATAGATATGGGCTAAGCGCCGACGGAGACCTCCGGCGACTGGTGTCCGAAACGGGCGGAGAGCGCCGATTCAGCACGCCCGCGAAGAGTCGCCGGCGCGATCGTGCCGTTTTGGCACTTCGATGTGGTCGTCGGCCTCATGGAAATGCCGATTCGGCGCAGAGACGGCGCTTGGGTTCAGGAACGGCGGTCGCGAAGGCCGTAGGCCCTGATCTTCGTATGCAGCGTCCGCAGGCCAATTCCGAGGACGCGGGCGCTCTCTTTCACGGAGGGATAGGCCTCGAGCGTGCGTTTGATGATCTCTCGCTCCGCCGTATCGAGCCTGGTCCCGACCGGAACCTGGATGGCGCCTTCGGCAACCTTCCGGACGTTGGGGGGCAGGTCCTCCACGTCAATCAGCGTTCGTGCCGTCATCAGGGCGACGCTCTCCATCACGTTCCGCAACTCGCGGACATTGCCGGGCCATTCGTAGCGGACGAGCTGAGCCTGGGCCTCCGGCGTGAGGCGCCGCGCGGGAAGGTGCGCCGTGGCCGTCACCTCGTCGAGGAACCGCTGGGCGAGCGCGGGCATCGCCTCCTTGCGGCTCCGCAAGGGCGGCACCTCGAGGCTCAGGACCTTCAGGCGGTAGTACAAGTCCGGCCGGAAGCGATGGGCGGCGACGGCGTCCTCGAGGCTGACGTTGGAGGCGGCGATGACGCGCAGGTTGACCTTGATCTTCCGGGTGCCGCCCACCCTGCGGAACTCACGCCGCTCGATCGCGCGGAGCAGCTTGGCCTGGCAGCCCAGGCCCATCTCGTTGACCTCGTCCAGGAGCAGGGTCCCTCCGTCCGCGCTCTCCATCACTCCCGGTTTTGGACGGTCCGCGCTGGTGAACGCCCCGCGCTCGTGTCCGAAGAGCTCGCTCTCCAGGAGCTGGTCGGAGAGGGTCGCGCAGTTTATCGCGACGAAAGGGCCGCTCGCTCGCGCGCCGAGCGCGTGGAGCGCCCGCGCGATCAGTTCCTTCCCGGTTCCGCTCTCGCCCGTGATGAGCACGGTGGATTCATGGGGTGCGGCGCGCTTGAGGGCGTCGAACAGCTCCTGCATCGCCCTCGACTCACCGACGATGCCGAGCTTCTGCATCTCCGCTCTCGCCGCCGACGGAGGCGTGGACACCGCGCCCGCCTCCCCCGCGCGCTCGATGGCGCGATCGAGGATCGAGAGGAGGTTGTCGACCCGGATCGGCTTGGTGAGGAAGTCGGCCGCGCCCCGTTTCATCGCCTCCACCGCCGAGTCGATCGTCCCGAAGCCGGTCACGACGATGGCGGGAAGCCCCGGCGCCTCCGCCAGCACGGCCTCGAGGACCGAGAGACCGTCCATGTCCGGAAGCTTCAAGTCCAGGATGAGCGCGTGAAGGCGCTCGCGGCGGGCGGCGGCGAGCGCGGCTCGCCCGTTCGGCGCCTGGTGGACGACCTCGCCTCGCTTCTCGAGCACGTAGGCGAGGCTCGTGCGGCTCTCCGCGTGGTCCTCTACGAGCAGGATCGACCGGCCGCCGGGCACGTTCAGGCTCCGCGCGCGGGCGGGAATGCGAGCGTCACCGTCGTCCCTTCGCCGAGCGTGCTCGAGATCTCGACGGAGCCGCCATGCTCCTCGACGATGCGGCGGACCAGGGGCAGACCAAGACCGGTTCCGTCTTCACGCGTGGTGAAGAACGGCGTGAAGGCCCTGTCCCTGGTCTCCGGGCTCATGCCCTCGCCGTCGTCCGCGACGGCAACGACGAAGCGCCTCTTGTCCCCGGCCGTGCGCACGACCACGTGCCCGCCCCTCGGCGTGGCCTGGAGGGCATTGAGCACCAGGTTGAGCACCGCTTGCTTGAGCTGGAATCCGTCGACGAGCGCGGTGTCGGGGCCACGAAGATCGGCTTCCAGCGCCACGCCCTTCTTCGAACACTCCGGTGCGATGAAGGCGACGAGGTCCGTGATCAGGGGACGCACGGCCAGGCGCTCGACGTTGAGCTTGGGTGGCCGCGCGAACCGCAGGAACTCCGACACGAAGTCATCCAGGCGCTTGATCTCGCCGGAGATCTTCTGGAGAACCGAGAAGGCATGGAGATCGTGGTCCGGGAGGAGCTCCGACAGCTCCTGCTCCAGGATGCCGACGTTGATTTGAAGCGAGTTGAGGGGATTCCGGACTTCGTGGGCAATTCCCGCGGCGAGGGTCTCGATCAGGCCCGGCTCGTGCGGCGGCTCGATGCCCATCCTCGGGCCATCTTATAGCCCACGTTCAGATTGCATGCGACCATCGGACGATGCCCTTCACGCGCCTCTTTCGCCGTCTGCCTCGGCTCCGCCGCGGAGACGCGGACCCGGAGGCGGCGACCTATCTGGCTGCGATCGTCGAGTCCTCGGATGACGCCATCATCTCGAAAGACCTGAGTGGCGTCATCCAGTCGTGGAACACGGCCGCCGAGCGCATGTTCGGCTATTCGGCGGCGGAGGCCATCGGCCAGCCGATCTCCCTGATCATCCCTCCCGGCCGCGAGGCGGAGGAGCTGCAGATCCTGACCCGGCTCCGGCGTGGGGAGCGGGTGGACCACTTCGAGACCGTGCGCGTGGGACGGGACGGCCGCGAGCTCGCGATATCCCTGACCGCCTCTCCAATCCGCGATGCCGCCGGCGAGGTGGTCGGGGCGTCGAAGATCGCACGCGACATCACGGAGAAGAAACGCGCCGAGGATGCGCTGGCCGAGCAGAGGGAATGGCTGCAGACGACGCTGGAGAGCATCGGCGACGGCGTGATCGCGGCCGACGCGCGGGGCGAGATCGTGTTCCTCAACGCGGTGGCCGAGCATCTCACCGGCTGGCGGCGGGAGGACGCCCGCGGCAAGCCGTGCACCGAGGTGTTCCACGTCGTCAACGAGATCACGCGCCGACCCGCCGACAACCCGGTCCAGCGTGTGCTCGAAGAAGGCCTCGTGATCGGCCTGGCGAATCACACGCTGTTGATCGCGGCCGATGGCACGGAGAGGCCGATCGACGACAGCGCCGTTCCCATCCGCCACCGTGACGGCCGGATCGCAGGTACCGTGCTCGTCTTTCGGGACGTCAGCGACCGCCGGCAGGTGGAGAACGAGCGCTACACGGCGCTCCTCGAGCGCGAGCGACTGCTGGAGAACGAGCGCGTCGCGCGCGCGGATGCGGAGCGCGCCAACCGGCTCAAGGACGAGTTCGTGGCCATCGTGTCGCACGAGCTCCGGACGCCGCTCAACGCCATGATGGGGTGGACGGAGATCCTGGCCAACGACCCGTCCGACGCCGAGACCCGAGGACGCGCGGTAGACGTCCTCAGGCGGAACACGCGGCTACAGGCGCAGCTCGTCTCCGATCTCCTCGACATGAGCCGAGGAGGGCGTCGGCATCGCCCTGGCTGATCCCGCACGACTCCAGCAGGTGCTCTGCAACCTTCTGCTGAACGCGGTCAAGTTCACGCCGGGCGGGGGACGGGTGAGGGTCACCCTCCGGCAAATCGACGGCGGCGCGGAGATCACCGTCTCCGACGACGGCGTCGGTATACGGCCGGAACTCCTGTCGTCGATCTTCGACCGGTTCCGGCAAGCCGACAGCTCGACGAGTCGGCGTTTCGGCGGGCTCGGCCTCGGACTGGCCATCGTGAAGCAGCTCGTCGAAATGCACGGAGGCACGGTGCGCGCCGCCAGCGCCGGTGACGGCCAGGGCGCGAGCTTCACCGTGTCCCTTCCCGTCGAGAGGACCTCGGCCCGGCCGGGTGGCCCATCGCGGCCGGAGCCGGCCAGCGATGCGGCCGCACCCTATATATCCCTGCACGACCTCACCGTGCTCGTCGTCGAAGACGACCCCGACTCGCGCGACCTGATCGAGCGCTGGCTCGGAGCCCACGGCGCCCAGATCGCCAGCTCACCCAGCGCCCCCCGCGCGCTGGAGATGCTGCCCGCGGTTCGTCCCGACGTGCTCGTCTGTGACATCGGCCTGCCGGACATGGACGGCTACGAATTCATCCAGCGTATCCGCGCCCTGGGCCCGGCGCAGGGGGGCACGATTCCGGCGGTGGCCGTCACCGCGTTCGCGCGCCCGGAGGACCGCAGGCAAGCACTGCGGGCCGGCTACCAGGCCCACGTCGCCAAGCCGGTGCGACAATCCGACCTGATCGCGATCGTCCGCAGCTTTGGCGACCTGGCGGCGGCCCGACGGCGGTAGGCACGGCGCACGGCGTCGCCCTCAGAACCAGGCGGGCACGCAGGTGGCCCGGTAGGACGAGTCCCCTCGACGGAGGTAGCCGGACGACCACATCAGCTTGTACTGGTCGCTGGACGAGTTGTTGCGCTTGACCGCGATCTCGAGGTCGGCGTCCACCATGGCGCAGAGGTGCGAGCCGTCGGCGATCTCCTGCACGACCAGTCGATAGAACTCGTCGATGTCGCGCACGAAATAACCGCCCGCCCCGGCCTTGTTGTCGAGGTCGAACACCTCCGGATGACCAGCCACGACACGATTAATCGCGGCGTCGACCTCGTCGAGGAAGCTCGGCGAGGTGCGCGGGCAATGCTCCTCCAGGCCGTCACCGGTACCGGCGCCCACCCCGCAGGCCACACGGGCGCTGCTGGGAGTGGGAGCGGGAACAGGCGTCGGGTTCGGCGTGGGCTCCAACGCGGGCGTGGCCGGTGTGTGCGCGCCGCAAGCCGAGAGAAGAAGGACGGCGGTGAGCGCGGATGCACGAAGTGGCATGCGAGCGTCCTCCGAACCCGGGTTCGTTCGATACTGAAGCCGCGGGAGCGGCACCTGTGGAGTGACGGATTCTAGCTCCCATTTCCGGTTGGCTACAATCTCGCGGTGAGGTTCCGGTCGTGATCGCCCTGGCGGCGGTCGGCTCCGTCGAGCCGGACGCCATCGCCCGGCTCGCGCCGCTACTTCGTGAGACGTTTCGCGCGGAAGCGGTGGTGGCGCGACCCTTGCCGCTCCCCGACCGTGGCTGGAACGCGCGCCGCACTCAGCACCTGTCGACGTCGATCCTCGACGAGCTGGCGCGCGCTCGCCGGCCGGAATGGGAGCGGCTGCTCGGCATCTGCGACGTGGACCTGTACGTCTCAGGACTGAACTTCGTGTTCGGGGAGGCGGACGCCGCCCGCCGGGTGGCCGTCTTCTCGCTCTGGCGCCTCCACCCGTCTGGAACCGGAAAGGAAGCGCAGGAACTCTTTCAACGTCGGGCGGCTACCGAAGCCATCCACGAGCTCGGGCACACGTACGGGCTGGCTCACTGCATGGAGCGGCGCTGCGTGATGTGGTTCTCCAACACGCTCGCCGAGAGCGACGCCAAGGGGACGGCCTTCTGCCCGACGCACGCGGCCGCGCTCTCGCGGTTCCGCGAGAAGCGGGAATAGCCGGGAACCGGGGCTAGATGACGCGCTGGAAACGGCCGTAGCTGCGCTCGGAGCGGTAGAAGCCTTCGCCACGCTGCTCGTCTTCGTTGCGCCGCTCGCCCGAGATCACGAGCCCTCGTCCGTCATTTCCACCTTCAGGTCATCCTTCGAGAGGCCCGGCAGCTCGGCGCGCACGGTCAGCTTGCCTTTATCCTCGTAGACCTCGATCGGCGGGGAGAAGGCCGCTCGTGCTGTCTTCGACGTTCACTTTCGCCATGACTACCTCCTCAGCTCCGCAAGCCGCCCCGTCCCTCCGGCCGCGCGCTGCCGGTCGTCCTCGTGCCGGCGGGCGCGCGGCAGGAGATCCTGGACCTCCGTCGGTCGTCTGTGACCACGCGGTCGATCACCGCCGGAGGAATGCCGAGGGCGCCGACCACCGTGGAGTTCAGGACCCCACGCCGCCGCTCGCGATGGCACGCATGGCGAAGTCTTCACGGCCGGGCACGCCCAACTTGCGGACCAGAAAGGATACGCAATTCAACTCGCTACCGTCTGATCGGTCGCGGTCGCATACGCGGTCAGGGCTATGGCCGGAATGTCTCGATGGGCAGAAGGCACCGTCTTTGCAAGAGGAGAGTTTGACGGCAGGAAGCGGTTCCGAGGGGAGAAATCGCCAGCTCCGGCACTCCGGTGGCGAGATTCCCAGACCCGCCGATGGAAGGGAGCGAGGTCCATCATGAGGTGTTCGGCACGTGGTTTGACGAGCGACGCTTGGCCGCGGGCCAGGAGCGCCGGTCGATGACGGCGACCGCCATCCATCGGATCCTCTCCCCGGTGGACTTCTCAGAGAGCTCCCGGCGTGCGCTCGAATACGCGCTGGACCTGGCGCGGCGCCGCGGGTCAGAAGTGACCGTCGTGCACGTGGCCGCGCGCGCGTTGCCGCCGCTGTCCGCGCTGGCCGCCTACGCCAGCGCTGCGTTGGAAGGCGGCGTCCGCGAACGCCTCCGCCGCGACCTCCTCGAAGAGCTACGCCGGTTCGTGGAGCCGGCGGCTCAGGACGTCCGCGTGAAATACGCGGTCGAGGAAGGTAACGTCGTCGGCTCGATTGTCGAGATGGCCGGCCGGGCCGATCTTCTGGTGCTCGGCACCCACGGACACGGACAGGTCGAGGGCGTCGTCCTGGGATCGGTGGCGGAGAAGGCGCTGCAGCGGGCGCCGTGTCCCGTGCTCACCGTTCCCCGTGCCGCCGTGGCGGGCGCCGGCGCTTCCGCCACTTTCGAGCACATCCTTTGCCCGTTGGACTTCTCTCCATCATCGAACGATGCCCTCGCCTACGCCCTCGCCCTCGCGCGCGAAGCAGGCGGGCGCGTCACCCTCCTCCACGTCATCGAGGGCCTCTTCGGCGAAAAGCCGCTGGACATTCACCTGGAAGTCGGCGGCCATCTCGAACAGGCGCAGGGAGAAGCGCGCGAGCGGCTACGCGCCGCGCTGTCCGCGGAGGACGCCCGCTGGCAGGAGGGAGAGCCGCTCGTGGCGACGGGCAAGGCCCACTCGGAGATCCTGCGGGCGGCCGAACAGCGCAGATCCGACGTGATCGTCATGGGCCTCCACGGCCAGAGCGGCCTCGGCCAGGTGCTCCTGGGCTCCACCGCGCGGCACGTGGTCCGTGCTGCTCCGTGCCCGGTGCTGACGCTGCGCTCGCGGCGCGAGGGTTAGTTCAGACCGTCAACTGCAGTCCATGAGGAGGGCGTCGACGGGTGCATCAAGCATCTTCCCGCAACTTCCGGACATCAGGCGGTCATTGCGCGTAGCGTGGAAATTGAGGGAAGCCGCCATTGCCAAAAGGAGGTCTCGTGCCCGAAGATGATGATGACGCCCAGGCAATGGAACGGGCGCGCCGCGACGCCGAAGAGGGGAGGGCCCCCTCCACGCAGGCGGGCGAGTTCGTTCGCGAAGAGATTCACCATGTCCGAGAAGGGAAGCATGGTGTTCGCTCGACCAAGCAGGCAATCGCGATCGGGCTTTCGAAGGCCCGGCGGGCGGGAGTGGACCTGCCAGTGCCGGAGGCAGGGGCCGCCCCGGAGGAGACGCGGCGCAAGGCGGCTCGAGACGTCGCCAAGGGCCACCGGCGCACGCCGAGTCCGACATCGGCCCGCCGGTCGCGTGCGGTCACTTCCGCCCTCGAGCGGGAGGGCCGCGGTGCGGCGACGCCGAGCGCCCTCGCTCGTCAGGCCCGCTCCAGCGCGCGCAAGCGGTCGCCCGCCGCGCGGTCGGCGGCGGCGAAGCGCGCGGCGCGAACGAAGGGCCTTCGCCAGCGGTCCGCGGCGGCGCGCAAGGCGGCCAGGACGCGCGCGCGCAAGATGTGAACATTGGCATCAGGAAGCCGCGATCCCAGGCTCGGCGCGCGCCGTCGTCTCACCCGCGGTGATCCGTCGCGATATCCACAGTCCTGGCACCATCGGGAGCCAGAAGCTCAGGCCCCGGAAGAGCAGGGTCGCGGCGAGGGCCGGCGCGATGGGAAGGCCCATCACCTTCAGCGTCCAGACCGATGCGGCTTCGAAGGTGCCAAGCCCGCCGGGCACGATCCCCATCGTGCGGAGCAGGCTCGAGATCATGAAGCTGGTGAACACCGCTCCTTTCGCAGCCGACGCTCCCAGCGAACGAACGAGCACCCAGATGGTCGTGGCGTCGAGGACGAAGATGACCGCCTGCCACGCGACCGCTTCCCCGAGCACGCGCGCGCTCCGCATGAGGTGTGGATCGGCGTCCTTGATGAACGCCAGCATGTGCTTGAGAACCGTCAGCCGCCGGACTTTCGCCGTCAAGGACTCGGCCCGAGAACCGGACAAGAGAAGCACCGCCGCCGCCATTGCGCCGCTGAAGGCTACGAACGCGGCCGAGGCGAGCAGCAGCGGCCGCGGCAGGTTCGTCCGGGTGCGGGCCATCGTTACGGCGAGGGCGATGAGTAGACACAGCGCGTAGGCCGCGTGGTAGGACGCGTAATTGACCAGCACGCTCGCGGCCACGACGGCACGCGGAATGGACCGCCGCTCGAGAGCCTTGGCCACGAGCACGCTGCTGCTGAGGCCGGCCGACGGCAGGGCTTGATCGATGAAGAGCTTGGCCAGGCTCAGCTCGTAGACCGCGCCGAACGGTACGCGGCGTCCCGAGGCCCGAGGGGCGCCGCGGAAGACCTCCCCCTGGGCCACGTATGTGGCCGCCTGCAGGCCCACGGCCAACATGATCCACCCGGGATTCGCATGCTGAGCCAGCTTCAAGAAATGTCGGCCTTCCGAAACGTGGAGGGCCGCGACAATCACGACCGCGAGGATCGAGGCGCCGAAGATCCAGGAAACCCATGCGGCGCTCCGACGAGCGAATCCACTTCTGCCCACGGGACTGCGGGAGCCGGACATAAATGGGGAAGCCTATCGCGACCGCGCGCGAATTCCGCTGATCAGGCTCTGCTGATGCGCCTCACCGCGTATTGGAGAGGGTTCTTGTCGAAGGCTGCCCTGCACTCCGCGGAGCAGAAGTAATAGGTCCGGCCCTGGTATTTGCTGCTCTCGGCGACCTCGCCGCGACTCACGGTCGTTCCGCAAACGGGATCCATCTCCATATGGTCCTCCATGCACCGCTCCCTCGGCTCTGGATGCAACCAGCGGGCCGTCGTCCGCTCGGCCTACCCGGGCCGTATCCCGGCAGGACGATTGCATAAGTTCCGGGGAGGGCCACTCCACTGGTACCCCCCAGAAGGAAGGAATTCCATGAACCCGTGTGAACACCTCCAGAACCTGGCCGCGAGCGATTTCCCGCCGCCGAAGACTCCGGACGCCTGCGAGGACTGCCTCAGGGAAGGCACCCAATGGATGGAGCTCCGCGAATGCCGGACCTGCGGGCACGTCGGCTGCTGCGACTCGTCGCCGCGGAAGCACGCGACCGCGCACTTCCGGCAGACCCAACACCCGGTGATGAGATCGATCATGCCGGGGGATACGTGGGACTGGTGCTACGTAGACGGCGTTTACGGTGACGTCGGCGTCGCCTCGCGGAGCCCCGAGCCCGTCGGCAGTCCGCGAACCTGACGCCAAACGCGATCGAGGCGACCATGAAGGCGGCACGGATCCATGCGTTCGGCGGATCGGAGAAGGTGAGGGTCGAGACCGTCCCCCTTCCCAGGATGAGGAAGAACACAGCGCTCGTTCGGATCCGTGCCGCCGCTGTGAATCCCGTGGATTGGGCGGTCAGGGAGAAGATCTACAACCCGAAAGGAGCCGAGAAGCTCCCGCTCACCCTCGGCCAGGACTTCGCGGGCGTCATCGAAGCGATCGCGCCCGGTTCCCGCACCACCTTCCGAAAGGGTGACTCGGTCTTCGGCGAGACCTGGGGAAGCTTCGCCGAATACGCGGTCGTCCCCCTGAAGGATCTGGTCCGAAAGCCGCGCTCGCTCAGCTTCGTGGTTTCGGCCTCCATACCGATGCCGGCGCTCACCGCCTGGCAAATGGTGATCGACACCGCGAAGGCCTCGCCGCAGAAGATCTTCCTGATCCACGGTGCGAGCGGAGGCGTGGGTTCCTTCGCGGCCCAGTTCGCGAAATCGAGGGGAGCGCACGTCATCGCCACGGCGAGCCGGCGGAGCTTTCGATACCTCAAGCGCATCGGCGTCGACGTGATCGTCGATTACAAGAAGGAACGGTTCGAGAAGAAGGTCGCCGGCGTGGACGTGGTCATCGATCCCATCGGCGGCGCCACCCAGCGACGGTCGTGGGGCGTCCTGAAGAAGGGCGGGATGCTCATCAACCTGATCGGCGAGATCGATCGTGCGGCCGCCCGGAAAGCCGGCGTTCGCGGGGTCGAATTCGGGATGAGGTACGACACGCGAGACCTCAAGGAGATCGCGCGCCTCGTCGAGCGGAAGGTGGTCCGACCGCACATCTCTCGGGTCCTGCCGCTTGGACAGGTCCGGCGGGCCCTCGACATGAACGAGAAGGGCCGCTCGCACGGGAAGATCGTCCTCGACCTCACGTAGTCCCTAGCGAGCCCCCGCCTCGGCCGCACGGGCGGCCAGCCACCCGGGCAGCTCGCGGATGCTCTCCAGGGTGGCGAACGTCCGGCCCGCCATTGCGTCCTCCGGCACCTGCTCGTGCGCCCACGTGGTCACGTACGGGATGTGCACGGCGGCGCCGCCGGCCTCGAGCACGGGCAGGACGTCCGAGCGCAGCGAGTTGCCGACCATCAGGAAGCGCGCCGGCGTCAGCCGGTGGCGCGTCATGATGGTCGCGTAGGTCCGCGTGTTCTTCTCGGAGACGATCTCCACCGCGCCGAAGTGCGCGCCCAGGCCGGAGCGTGCCAGCTTCGATTCCTGGTCGAACAGGTCGCCTTTGGTCAGCAGCATCAGACGGTGCTCGCGGGCCAGAGCCGCGATCGTCTCGCGCACGCCGTCGAGCAGGGCGATGGGCGCCTGCAGCATGGCGTGGCCCCAACCCAGGATCGTCTGGATCTCCGCGCCCGTGACCCGGCCCTCCGTCAGCTCGACCGAGGTCTCGATCATCGACAGAGTGAACCCCTTGATGCCGTAGCCGAAGTGACTGAGGTTCTTCAGCTCCGTCGCGAACAAGCGCTCCTGGATCCACTCCGCGGGGTGATGGCTGGATAGGAGCGCGGCGAAGTCGCGGGCCGTGGCCTGGAAGAGCGTCTCGTTGTGCCAGAGCGTGTCGTCGGCGTCGAAGGCAATCAGTTCGAACATGGCGCGGACGGCCGAGTCTACTGCCCCGGGCGGAGCCCTTGACAAGAGTTAAACATCTGTTCACCGTGCGCCTGCCTTCGGGTGCGGAGCGTCCCGGCGTCGTCTTCTACCGCGGCGCGGACGCCGCCTGCGCGACCCAGCGCGACGTGAGCCGCACCAAACGCGACATCAAGACCTTCGAGGTCCGGCTCCGCGTCGATAACCGCGACCGCGCCCTCGCCGTGAGCATGACGGTCTACGTGTCACTGCCCGGCGCGAGATCTGCCGCGCTGCTCGCGCGAACGTCGCCGCCCGGCGCCCGGCGCTTGACAATGTAGCCTCATGTAGCTACATTCACCATCATGAAGGCTGTCGGCGTGCGTGAGCTCAAGAACCGGCTCAGCGAGTACCTCCGTCTCGTCCGGAACGGGGAAGAGATCCTTGTGACGGACCGTGGCGAGGTCGTCGCCGAGCTGCGCCAGCCGAGCCCTCGCTTGGACCTTCCCTACCCTGCTCTCCTGAAGGCCGTGCAGCGCGGCCGCGCGCGACTGGGAATGGCGAACCGCGCTGACCTCTATCGGCCGCTCCCCCCAGCGATGCCTCCGGGTTCCGCGGCGAAGCTTCTCGACGAGGAGCGAGGCCGCCGCTGAACGTCTACGCGGAATCCAGCGCTGTCCTTTCCTGGCTCCTCGGAGAGCCCCGCGCCGACGAAGTCCGTGAGCCGCTCGGTGCCGCAGAGATCGTGCTCTCGTCTTGCATCACGCTGATCGAGTGCGACCGCGTCTTGATCCGGGCCGTGAGCACCAGCGCATTGCCAGAGGCGGTAGCTTCAGAGCGACGGGCGGTGCTCGCTGGTACAGTCGACCACTGGGTGGTTTTCGATCTCGACGCGGAGATCGTCGAGCGGGCGCGACGGCCGTTTCCGGACGAGCCGATACGCACTCTTGACGCGATCCATCTCGCGACGGCGACTCTCGCCCAATCCCTGGTCTCGGAACTGGCCGTCGTTTCGCTCGATGACCGCGTCCGCGCTTCCGCCCGTCAGATGGGCTTCCGGGTCCTTCCCGAACACCCCGCCTGACGCGCCCACTCCGAAGAGCCATTGCCGTTAGAATCGGCCACTTCAGGAGGGATATGGGGGCAGACCGCCCGTCGGTGCGGAAGAGGACGCTTCACCGGACGGGCCTTCTGACCCTGCTCTTCGGCCTCGTGGCCGCGGGGACGCTGGCGCAGGGCAGGAAGGCGGGCAATCCCGAGAAGGAGCTGCCGCCACACATCACCCAGCTCACCGGCTTCGGCGAGCGCGCGGCGTGGTCGCCCGACGACGAGCGCGTCGCCTTCATGGAGAAGAGTTTCGGCGACGCCTTCGAGATCGACCTGCGCACGAAGCTGACCCGGCTGCTCACCGGCCACTTCCCCCACGCCGGCTTCCTGCGCGTGCAGTACCTGCCGAGCGGCGACTTCTTCCTCATCGGCGCCCGCACTTTCACCGACATCCGCACCACCCGCGGGCGCGACCAGGAGATGTGGGTGCTCAAGGCGGACGGCCGTACTCCGCCCACACCGCTGGACCACAAGATCTCGGAAGGCGTCGCCATCTCGCGCAAGCAGATGAAGATCGCCTGGTCGAACACGCACGGCCAGTATCCCGACCTCCTGCCGGAGGGCGAGTCGGTGATCTACACCGCGGACATCGTCGACAAGGACGGCCGTCCCACCCTGGCCAACCAGAAGGAGGTCCTGCGCGCGAAGGCCCCGGAGTGCACGCTCGAGGCCCAGGACTTCCGCAACGACGACACGGACCTGATCTACACCTGCTATCGCTCGCCCTATGCCGACGTCCTGGGCGTGGACCTGCGCACGGGCAAGGTCACGACCTATCGGAAGCTGGCCGGCGAATACAACGAGGTCGAGGGCACCTCGCCCGACGGCCGGTGGACGCTGGTGGAATCGAGCCGCGACCAGGGGCCGGATCGGCAGGACTCGCGCCACATCGACATCTGGAAGCTGAAGCTGGAGCCCGGCAGCACCGACTTCGTGCGCCTGACCCACTGGGGCGACTACGAAGGCTACAAGGCGTCGAACCCGGTGGTGAGCAACGACGGCAAGCGGATCGCGTTCCAGTCCGCCCGCAACGACGAGCCCGCCGGCGTCGGCCACGGCATCTTCATCCTGACCCTGAAGTGAGGTGGGCCCAGCTCTACGACCCGCTGGGCCAGCCCGCACTGTCGACGCTGGCCTCCGCGCTGCCCGTGGTCGTCCTGCTGGGCGCCCTGGGCGTCCTGCGCTGGCGCGCGCACACGGCGGCGCTGGCCGGCCTCGCCACCGCGCTGTTCGTCGCCATCGCGATCTTCGGCATGCCCGCCTCCATCGCCTTGAGCACCGCGGCCTATGGCGCGGCCTACGGCCTGCTGCCCATCGGATGGATCGTCCTCAACGTGATCTTCCTGTATCAGCTCACCGAGCAGCGCGGCCTGCTGGCCGTGCAGCGCGAGAGCATCACCAGTGTGACCCGCGATCGCCGCCTCCAGCTCCTGCTGGTCGCCTTCTGCTTCGGCGCCTTCTTCGAGGGCGCCTCCGGCTTCGGCACGCCGGTGGCGGTCACGGGGGCCGTCCTCATCGGCCTGGGCTTCACGCCGCTCCTGGCCTCCGGACTGTCCCTCATCGCCAACACCGCTCCCGTCGCGTTCGGCGCCCTGGGCACTCCGATCATCGCGCTGCAGAGCGTGACCTCACTCGACCTCCATGCGCTGAGCGCGATGGTGGGACGGCAGCTCCCTTTCTTCTCGATCCTGGTCCCGTTCTGGCTGGTATGGGCCTTCGCCGGCTGGCGCGGGATGGCCGGAGTCTGGCCGGCCGCGCTCGTGGCGGGCGTGTTCTTCGCGATTCCGCAGTTCCTCGTCTCCAACTTCCACGGCCCCTGGCTGGTGGACGTCGTGGCGTCCGTGATCTCCATGGCCGCGCTCGCCTTGTTCCTGCGGGTCTGGCAGCCGCGGCAGCATTGGGCGCTGGAAGGCGAGGCCGCCTCCCCCACCGTCGCGCCCCGCCATCCGCGCGGGACCGTGCTCCGGGCCTGGGTCCCCTGGCTCATCCTCAGCGCGGTGGTATTCCTCTGGGGCCTGCCCCAGACGCGCGCGCTCCTGGACGGGGTCTCCATCGTGCGGGTGGCGGTGCCCGGGCTCCACAACCTGGTGGAGCGCGTGCCGCCCGTCGTCGCCGCCCCCCGCCCGGAGCCCGCGATCTACGCCTTCAACTACCTCTCCGCGACCGGCACCGGCATTCTCGTCGCCGCCCTCGTCGCCGGGCTCGTCATGCGCTATCGGCCAGCCGAGCTGCTGCGCGCCTACTGGAGCACGATCAAGCTCGTGCGGCTCTCGCTCCTCACCATCGCGGCCATGCTCGCCCTGGGTTTCACCACGCGCTACTCGGGCCTGGACGCAACGCTGGGGCTGGCCTTTGCGCGGACGGGCGTTCTCTATCCCTTTTTCGGGACGCTGCTGGGCTGGCTGGGGGTGGCCCTGACCGGGTCGGACACGTCCTCGAACGTGCTCTTCGGCAGCCTGCAGCGGATCACCGCCGAGCAGCTCTCCCTGAGCCCGATCCTGATGGCGGCCGCCAACAGCTCGGGCGGAGTCATGGGCAAGATGATCGACGCCCAGAGCATCGTGGTCGCGAGCACCGCCACCCGCTGGTACGGCCACGAGGGCGAGATCCTGCGCTACGTTTTCCGGCACAGCCTGGCCCTGGCCTGCCTGGTCGGGCTGCTGGTCGTGCTCCAGGCCTACGTGCTCCCCTTCTCGGCGATGGTCCTCCGCTAGCGTTCAGGCCAGCTTCAGCTCGCGCATCAGGGAGTCGACCATACCCCAACGAGAGTGCATGGAATATGCGCCCGCCTGTAACCAACGGGAGGGTACGCCCGGCCGGGGACCGCCGTCAAGTGCGTGGGCCACAACTGGGCCGCTACCGGAGGACCATCGCCGAGAAGGGGAGCACGTATGCCTGCAGCACCACCAGCAGCCCGACCAGGCAGGCTAGGGCCAGGCTGTGCCGGAAGACGTAGCGCAGGATCTCGCCCTCGTGGCCGTACCAGCGGGTGGCGGTGCTCGCGACCACGATGCTCTGGGCGTCGATCATCTTGCCCATGACTCCGCCC
>WNGB01008519.1_pt1 | contig 24763 bp, 20 predicted proteins | sample 5400681 | NCBI WGS metagenome assembly WNGB01 (sample SAMN13153367, study PRJNA577476) | soil metagenome | isolation source: 115 cm soil or saprolite under grassland replicate 2 | place: USA:California | collected 2016-06-15
GGCGGCACCTGGGTCAATCCCGAAAGCGAGGAACGCCGCTACACGGGAGGCAAGTGGATCGAGATCACCTACAGCCGCCCGATCCTGCGCGGACGCACGAACATTTTCGGCACGGGCGCCGACTACGGCAAGACCGTCAACGCGGGAGCGCCGGTGTGGCGCCTGGGCGCGAACCAGACGACGAGGTTGAAGACCGAAGTCCCGATCGAGATCGGAGGAAAGAAACTCGAGCCCGGCGAGTACAGCCTCTTCGTGGATCTGAAGGAGGCAGGCTGGACTTTCATCGTCTCGAAGCAGCCCTACCAGGAGAAGTACGATCCCAACGAGAAGGTCAAGACGTGGGGCTCGTTCGGCTACGACCCGAAGCATGACGTCGTGCGGGCGCCGATGAAGATCGTGACGCCGGCCGTCTCGATCGATCAATTCACGATCGGCTTCGTCAACATGACCGACAAGGGCGGCGCCATCGGCATCGGCTGGGAGAAGACCGGCGCCTTAGTGCCGTTCGCCGTCCAGTAGCTTCTCTCTCTCAGCTCTCGGCGTCGGCTTGGGAGTGGGCTTTGTAGTTTGTGTCGCCGGGGACACCGGCACACCCGCGGTAAAGGTGAGCGGGAGTCGCAGCGCCACGCCTTCGTCCTCCACGATTCTTCCTTCGAACGCGAAGGTCGCCGTGCCTTTCGCCGACGGCCGGTAGGACCATCCCGCATCCGGGCACACGCCTCTTCCGACGCTCAGGAGCTTCTCCGGCCACGCCTGTTGTCTTGAAGCCGCCCGCTCGGCCCGCGCGTCCAGAATCAGCGCCGTCAACTCCACGTCGATGAGGTAGTGCCGCCAGCGCTCAAAGGTCCGCATCAGGTTCGGCGCGCGATAGTCCGCCGTAGGATCGTCCTGCTCGCGAGTTGCGAGGTTCCACGCCTCCTGGAGTTTTTCCGGCGTCCACCAGCAGAGATCGCGCCGCTGAAATTCTTCGGCCACTTGCCGAAGGATTCGACCGAACGCCCCAGCTTCCCCAGTCAGATCCTGAACGTCGTTGGAATACCAGACCTGATTCTGGAACGCCGCCAGAAAGCCGGAGAAGAGGCTCTGACTCCGGAGACGATCCGCCCAGCCGTAGACGGGCGTGTCCAGCTTGCGGAGTGCTCCGGCCTGGAGCTTCGCGATGGCGACGACGATCAGTTGGCTGATGAATTCGGGCCGCGAAGAGAGAGTCTCATTAAACCGCCACGAGGCTTCAAGCGTCTGGAGAGCGTTCTCTGTCTCCCCTCGTCGCGCTTCGATCAACGCCCGCGCGACGAGCAGCTTCTGCAACCTCAGTTGTCCCTGGATGTTGGGAATGGGAGCCGTATGGCCCTGGGTCACGTCCATCTCCCACTGCACCTCTGCGCCGCGCAGAAGAACGGACTCGACGGCAGCCATCGCGCCCTCGTGATCCGAGAGGAAGCGTTCCGAGGGCGCTGGCGGCGCGCCGATCCTCTCCTCCGGAGTTTTCAATTCGCGCTCCACGAACTCCGACACGGAGGAGGCAGCTTGTTGATAAGCGGCAATCTCCTCTGCGGCAGGCCGAGAGCGCTGATTGCCGTTGATCGGAAAGGATTTCGGGCGAGCTTCCGTTTCCTTCGGTCCGCCTTCGGCCGGAGGCGCAAGAGACTCCTCCTTCGGAACGAGGTCGAGCCCGAGCGTCGCCGCGATCCTCTCCAGCTCCAGCGCCGCCGCCGTCGCCTCGGCTTTCGGGAACTGGGCCAGGAACGCGCTTCGAAACGGGGCCGCCGCCGGCTCGGAGGCCGGAAGAGCCAAGGCCACGGCAAACCCGAGACTCAGGGCGAACAGGCGATTTGGCTTCAGCTTATTCTTCTCCGAAGACCCGCAACTCTAGCGCGTAGGGCGTCGCGACGCCTGGTTGAACCGCGGCGGGAAGGACGAAGCCCGACTTACTCAACGGAAAGAACTGCACGGGGGGGATACCCGTCTGCGTGAAGTAGTACTGCCGCCCGTCCTCGGGATCCGTCCACACGGCCCGCGCCTTGAACGCGAGAGCAACTTTCTTGCCGTCTCGCGAGACGTAACCGGTGAGGGCGTATCCCCGCAGCACGCCGACTCCGGAATCCGTCTCGCTTCCGAGAGCCTTGAACACGCTCCCGGCCGTCGAGTGAATCCGCGGAGAAAACACGGGTGAGGGCGTGCCTCCTTCCGAGATCGCGGACGCCTGCACGGACACCGTCACCGGAGCACCGCCCCCGGAAGGCTGAAAGACGAGATCGGCGCAATCTCCCCTCTGCACGAATCGGGCGATGAGCTTCGGAGACTGCGATACCGACAAACGAACGGACTGGCCGTCGCGTGTCTTATAGACCGAGACTGGGGCGCCATGCACGGCGAGCAAGAACGCGTTCCGGAAGCTCCCGTCCACGGATTCCAACGCTATGGTGCGGCTCTTCCAGACAGGGTCATAACCCATGTCGGCGACCACGAGCGCATCCGGAGCGCCGCTCTTGGAGAGAGGGACTTCCAGCAGACCTCCTCCGCCGCTGCCAATTCTGGCGATGGAGCACGTGACTTCGCCGTTCCGCGCCGCCGTAATCAGCAGGGGTGGAGGGCTGGCCGCAGCCGGGGCATACTCGGTCAGGAGGATCCGCGGAGCGTCCCGGAACCGTTCCGGGAGCGCCGGCGCCGCGATGGGCGCTTCGCGCGAGCGGGACGCGATGAGTTTTCCGTCCTCGATGCGCACGGAAATCCCGTTCTCCCTCGACAGGAGCTCGAGGATCTTGTCGAAAGGAACCTTCTCGAGCCGGAGCGTGACCTTCCCCTCGATCCCTGGCTCGATGACTACGGGCAGGTTGGCGAGAGCGCCCAGGGTGCTGATGACGTCCGTCAACCTGGCGTCGCGAAGGTCCAGAGTCACCGGTTCTTTGGGAGTGGCTGCTTTAAGAGCGGCCAACGCGCCGGAGAGGGCCAGGAAGATTCCCGCCGTGAGCCAGGGTCTTTTCATCTCAAAATCTCCTTTCCGGAGGCGCCCGGCGGAGCCACGCCGACGACGATGCCTTCGGGTGTGTACGCCACGACACCGGACGCGTCTCCGACGATAACGTAGCGGGCCGATGTCAGAACGAGAGGACGCCCAGTTTCGCGCGCCTCTCGTTGAAAACCGAGAACGATCAGGACGACGATCGCAGCGACCGCGGTCCATCGTGCGAGCTCTTCGGCCAGGGATTTGCCTGCCGGCTCGAGCCCCGCCAGAGCTTTGTCGGCCGCGCGCTCGTCCCGGCAGCAAAGCGCGCAGGCCCCGGCGTGCGACAGGACGGCGGCGACGTCGTCGGCCGAGTCGCTGAAGAATTCGATCCGCGTCAGATATTCCTCGTGGGTCATCTCTTCCTCCGGGAAATGGACAGTCGGCGAGCCAGGAGCGACCTTGCCCGGCAGACGCGCGCGCGCACCGCGTCCGCCGAGCAACCCAGGACCTCACCTGCCTCAGCGGCCGGCAGGCCCTCGAGCCGCGTCAGGAGGAGGGCCTCTCGCAGAGGCTCCGGCAGGGAGGACAGCGCCGCCCGAATGCCGATAACCCCCGCATCTTCCGATCGACCCGGCAAGTCGTGAGACAGGGGCGACGACTCCTTTTCCGAACGTCGCGACGAAACGAGCTTCCGGTAGGCGATCGAGAAGAGGAGGGAACGGAATCTCCCCTGCTCCCTGTAGGAGGGCAGGAGCGCATAAAGCGCGAGCAGCGTGTCCTGCCGCAGCTCCTCGGCGCGCCCGTCGTCGGGCAGCCGCCGGCGGAAGTAGGAATCGAGGACGCCGCTGTACCGGGCCGTCAGGCGATCGAAGGCGTCCCGGTCACCTTTCGCGAAAGCGGCCAGCAGGAACTCGTCGGACGGAAGGACCATCATGATCTGTTTCTGTTATCGCGGTGAGAGAGCGAATGTGACAAAAAAGTAGCAATCGGCGGACTTCTTCCGCGAAAGCCCTTTCTCACTGCTACTGTAAGAACCCCGCGGCGGCGGCGTTCGCGCTGAGAAAATCATGCTCTCACTCGGACGGCACGCGACCACATGTAGGAAGATTGTCTCGTGGGCTTCGACGTCTCGGTGGAAAGCCTCGCCCGCGAGTTTCCGGTACGGAAGAACCTCGTCTACTTCAACCACGCCGCGGTGGCTCCCCTGCCGCGCCGGGTCGCCGAGGCCATCGCCGCCCACAACGAGAACGTGCGCGATCGAGGCGCCGCCGACTGGCGCCGCTGGTACGCGGCAATCGAGGCGGCGCGCGAGAAGGTCGCGCGGTTCATCGGATCCTCGCGGGAGGAAATTGCCTTCCTGCCGAACACGAGCTGGGGATTGAACCTCGTGGCTCAGTCTTTCCCGTGGAAAGAAGGAGACAACGTCGTCACCGACGACATGGAGTTTCCCTCCAACGCCTACCCGTGGCTATCACTCGAGAAACGCGGCGTTGAATGCCGTCTGGCAAAGAACCGCGAGGGCCGCGTCGCCCTCGACGACATCGCGGAGAAGGTGGACGCCCGCACGCGCATCGTCGCCGTCTCCTGGGTCGCCTTCCACAACGGCTGGGTCTTCCCCATCGAGGAAATCTCGAAGTTCTGCCGCGAGCGCAGCATCCTCTTCGTCCTCGACGCGATCCAGGGACTCGGGGCGCTTCCCCTCGATGTCGAGAAAGCCGGAGTGGACGTCCTGGCCGCCGACAGCCACAAGTGGCTGCTCGGCGCGGAAGGCTGTGCCGTCTTCTACGTCTCCGAGAACGCCCGCGAGCGAGTTCCGCCCCTCTTCGCCGGCTGGTGGAACATCAAGCACGAGCGCGGCTACCTCGCCTATGACATGGACCTCTACCTGAGCGCCCGCCGTTACGAGCCGGGCACCCTTCCGACCGCCAACATCGCGGGCCTCCGCGCCGCTGTCGACCTCCTCACAGAAGTCGGCCCCGAGATAATCCGGAGGAGAGTCCTCGATGTCTGCGAGCTCTTGAAATGCGGCCTCGTCGATCGAGGCTGGACCATCACCTCGCCCGAGCCTCTCCGGTCCGGCATCCTCGCCGCCGCTCGCCCGAGCACCGACTCCCGTGTTTTGGCCAAGCACCTCGAAGAACGCGGCATCATCACAGCCCCGCGAGAAGGCTCCGTCCGCTTCTCCCCCCACTTTTACAACGACGCGGAAGAAGTCGCCCGAACTCTCCAGACCCTGGATGAGATCGGCTGAACTTCAAGAATTGAGCCACGCCAGCGCCGTGGCGGGGTCGATCGGAGTCACTGGGGAACCGCGAAAGCCGGCCGGATCTCGGGTGACGATCGCCTCGCAGTTCGCCGCAGTGGCGCAAGCGGCGCAAACCGCGTCCTCGAAGTCTGCCAGGGGCAGCGACAACGCCTGCCGGATGATCTCTTGATCCACCGCAGCGACCTCGAAAACCGACAGAAGATCCTCCACAGTCTGGCGGGCGAAGCGTTTCCCGCGCGCCCGGTGCGCGAGGTAATGGATCGTCGTGATCCCGTGCGCGGCGAGATAACCCGTGACGTCGCCTCGCTCGACGCGGCTCCAGAGGGCCGCAGCGCTCGTGACATGGGGCTTGCGGTCCAGAAGAACGTCGAGGATGACGTTCAGGTCGAGCAGGAACCCCCGGCTCACCTGTACTTTTCTTTCAGGTGACGGCGGTAGACGGCCGGCTCGCTCCCCTTCAAAGAGCCTCGAAGACGGCGCAGGACGGGCGGCGTCTCAGAGTGGTCCGGGGGCAGAGTTATCCGATCCAGAAAACCCTCCACCAGGCGCGAGACCGAAGTTCCCTTGCGGCCGGCATAACGCTTGGCCCGTTCCACCACATCCCGCTTCACGCTCAGAGTTAGTTTCGGCATTATACGTGCTCCCCATTTTCAACAATACGTATTGTAACTGCCGCCGAGCTCGCGTCAAGTCAAGTCGTCGGGGCTCACAACCGCAGGGTCACGCGGCGGGTCGGAGGATGCGGGCTGGAGCCCTGGACGGGCTGGCGGGCGGGCGAGGGAGGGACCAGACGAAAGACGCCAGCGCCGTCGGTGGCGGCGTAGAGAGTTCCGTTGGAGTCGAAGACGAGGGCATTGATCGTGAGATTACCGAGGCCCGCGTTGACCGCCGTCCAGCTCGCGCCTCTGTTCGTCGAGGAGAAAACTCCGGCGCCCGTGCCGGCATACAGGACGGAATTGCCCCGGTCGAAGGCGAAGGCAACGACAGTTAGCGTGGAGATCCCGGAGTTCGCGGCCGCCCATGTGCCGCCGCCGTCGGTGCTTCGGTAGGGACCGCTCGCCGTTCCGGCGTACAGCGTTCGCGGAGCCGACGGATCGATCGCCAGAACGAAGACGGTTCCCGCGGGAAGACCCGAGCTTGCCGGCGACCAACTCGTTCCTCCGTTGGACGATTTGAAAACGCCGTCGCTCGTCCCGGCGTAGACCGTCGAGGACGCCGATGGATCGATCACGAGCGTCCGGACGTTCGAAGAGGCCAGCCCCGTCGAGGCGGACTTCCAGCTCGCGGCTCCGTCAGTCGTCTTGAAGACTCCGCCGGCGGTGCCGGCATAGACCGTCTGCGGCGCGGCCGGATCGATCGCCAGCGCCAGAACGAACAGGTTGTTCAGTCCGGTGTTGACGGAAGGCCAGTTGGCGCCGCCGTTGGTCGTCTTGTTCACTCCGAAGCCGAGGCTTCCGGTGTAGATCGTCAGCGGTTGGGAAGGATCCACGGCGAAGGTGCTGATCGCGCCGCTCGGCAGCAGTGTCTGCCACGTCCCGCCGCCGTCCGTGGTCCGAACGATGCCCCCGAGGAGCCCTGCATAGACCGCGCCGGACGGAGAGGCCGCCAGAGACAGAACAGAGATGTTGCGGATGCCGCTTCCCGACGCGATCCAGCTTCCCGCAAAACCGCGATCCGTGGACTTGAAGAGCCCGCCCGCGGACGTCGGAACATGGCCGACGCCCGCATACACGGTGCCCGGCTCGGCGGGATCGATCGCCAGACAGTTGGCGGAAGCGAATTTAGAGAAGCCCCAGGTCACGCCGCCGTCGGACGACCCATAGATCCCCAAGTTGGTCGCGGCCAGGATGTTCGAAGGACTCGTGGGGTCGATCGCGAACGCCGCCACCGCCACCGACGTGGTCGCGAGGCCCGTGTTGAAGGCGTCCCAGCGGGAGCCGCCGTTTGTGGTCTTGTAGATCCCGCCGGTCGAGGTCCCCGCGTAGATCGTCGCCGGCGAAAGGGGATCGATGGCCAGGGCCTGCACGTGGAGATTGTCCAGGCCGTTGTTGATCGGGGTCCAGGTCGCCCCGCCGTTGGTGGACCGGAACATCCCTTGCTGGAGCGTTCCGAGGTAGAGCGTCGAGGGAGCGGAGCGGTCGAGCGCGAGCGTCCGCGGGTTTGTGCCGGCGAGGCCCGCATTGATCGCGATCCAGCTCGTTCCGGCGTTCGTTGATTTGAAGACGCCCGCTTCCGTGCTAACGGCGTAGATCGCCGACGAATCCGTGGGATCGAAGACGACGGCATTGAACACCGTCCGGGGAAGCGCCGCGACGGGCGACCAGCTTGCGGCGCCGTCCGGGCTGAAGAAGATCCCGGAGGGCGTTACCGCGTACACGATGGCGGGAACAGCCGGATCCACGGCGACGGTCCGGACCGAGAAATCCGTCAAACCGGAGGAGGCGGGAAGCCATGTCGAGGCCCCGTCAACCGACTTGTAGACGCCCGCCCCGTCCGTTCCCGCGTAGAGCGTCGAAGTCGCCCTCGGGTCGATCGCGATCGAGAGCACGGCCCCGATCCTGTCGGGTCCCACGGAGAGCCAGGTCCCGATCACCGCCTGCGCGTGAAGGGCTGAGACCTGCCCGGCGAGCCCGAGCAGGACGCCGACGAAGAAGAGAAAGCGCCGTCGCGACATCGAGGATCGAGGATCATCCCGAGCAATCGGCGTGCCGCGCATCGCCTCCACAGTATGACCCGGATAAACTCATCGCGCGTGGATCTCAAAAGACATATCGAGGGCGGAGTGATCTCCCTTCTCTTCGCGCTGGCGCTCGCCCTGGCAGGCTGCGCCTCCAAGAGAGGCGCGACCGCGGTGCTCGTCGTCCACGATCCGGAGCTTGTGCGCGGTTGCGCCTTCCTCGCCCGACTGACCCAGACAGCGACCGAGAACGAGCCAACGGGTGAAGGAATGCTGCGGCAGCACACGGCCGACCTCGGCGGCAACACTCTTCTCATCCGCGCCGGCGGCACCGGAGAAGCGTGGAACTGTTCCGACAGGTTCCGCGTGTACGCCCCGGCCGCGCAACCCTCCCCGACGCGAGCCATCCCCGGCCTCATCCCGACCGCCCCGGCGACGCCGCGTTACTGACTCGTCACTGCGAGGTGACATTGCGTCACCGCCGGGCGTCATGCCCGCAGCGACGCTTCGCGCAACTCCTTGTTCCGGAAGAGGCCTCTTGCGGCAATTGAATTGCTTTAATCAGGCGGGCTCTCCCCGGGTCGACAATCCTCTCGCCAAGGAGGTAGCCAATGCGCCGACCTGCCGCCTCGGTTCTGTCTCTTCTCTTCGTCTGCTTTCCGCTTCTGGGCCAGGACAAACCACATCAGGACGCGTTCACGGAACGGGTCGAGGTGAAGGTCCGGACGATCGTTGCGATCGTGACGGATGCCGGGGCAAAGCATCTTGTTTCGCCTCCGTCGGAGGCAGACCTCGAGGTCCTGGAGGATGGAGAACCGGCGGAGATTGTGGGAATCGAGCTCGTCAGCCTCGGGTTCGTCGTCGTTCCGGTCACAAATGGCGCGCCCCCGACCTTCGAATTCGAAGGTTCCGCTCAGCAGAACGGGGCCATCAAGTCCTCAGACAACCGGAGGACCTACCAGGGCGCGGAGAGCCTGGCCTCCGCGGTCCGGAGGATTCCCCTCGCGCCCGCGAGCCTGGCGTGGCAGCCGACGGACCCGCTCTACAACATCGCCGAAGCGACGGGCGGAGAGGTCGCGATCGGAGCGGGGCATCTGCGCAAGGCGCTCGAACGCTTCGACGACGCGTACGCGATCTCTTACAAATCCCGGACGGCCGGCCAGCGCGGCGTCCGGAGCCTGGAGGTGCGCGCGAGGCGGCCGGGATTCGTCGTCCGCGCCGCGCGCGCCACGGCTGGCGGATCGTTTGCCGCCGAGATCCTCGCGCACGGGCGCGCCGCCGCGGCGCTCGAGGCCGCCAATCCCGAGGGCCCGCTCTCGATTGTGCTCCGCATCCAGGGATGCCGGAAGGCGGGAAAGGGCCTCACGGCAGGCACGCTCCTCGTCACGACGGATCTCGCCCCGGCCGCCGGGGCGCTGACGAAAGTCGGCGCCGCGCGGGCGCGCGTGACGCTGGCCGTCGAGACGGACGACCCGACGCCGTTTCTGACATCCCAGGAGACGAACGTGGACCAATCCGGGGAAGGCAGTCTCTGGACCTACGAAGTCCCGATGACCTGGCCGAAGGAAGCTCGCCGCGTCTCGGTCCTCGTCGAGGAGTTGAAGACCGGCCTCTTCGGCTCCGCTTCCGTGGACCTTCCCCGATAGACTTCATGCGCAGGTTTTCGCTTCCCCTGATCCTTCTCGCCGCCGCGGCATCCGGCCAAACCCAGTTGCAGCCTCCCGGATTCACCGAGAAAGTCGAGGTCAGCGTCCAGACGGTGCTCGCCGTCGTGACCGATGCGAACGGGAAGCCGATCGAGAGGCCGCTCTCTGTCGAAGAGGTCGAGGTGCTGGAGGACGGGATTCCAGCGAAGGTGTTGGGAGTGGACCTGGTGCGGCCGGCGAAGACGGCTGGCTCGGCCGGCAAAGAGCTCTCAAGGACGGAAGTCTCTCCCGCAGCGCCGCCGGAGGTCCTCGCGCGGATGCCTCAGATCCTGTATTTGGACGCGAGCCTCCTCCAGAAACAATCCGTCAAGAAGGTCTGCGAGATGACTGCGAAGAACCTCGAGATCCTCCTCGCGCGGGGGCCGCTTGAGATCGTCCTGGCCGACGCCGAGCCGAAGACCGTCCTGCCAAGCACTGCGGATTCCGCGCCGGTCCGAGCGGCGCTGGCTTCGCTCGCGAAGATGGCCCAGGGCCGCGACCGACTTTTGGACGTGCGCGCGGACTTCATCCCGGGCGCCAATTCCATTAAGAGCAAGGGCCGCGACCTCGATGCACTCGAAAGGCGCATGCACGCGCGCGCGTCGATGCAGGAAGAAGTCCACCTCGTCCGTCAATCTCTCGAACGTCTCGGGAAATGGGCGGGTCTTCGGGCGGAGCGCCGTCCAGCGGTCCTCTATCTGGCCAGCGACGGATTCGACCTGGTTCTCTCCGATTTCTATCGCGACTATCTCCAGGGCTCGGATGGAGAACAGCTCAAAATGGAATTCGTGCCGCAGATCCCAAACATGGTCGCGCAGACCGAGACCGCGCTTGCCAATCAAGGGCTTATGACTGTCCCGCTCGCCATCGGCGGCACCGAAGCCTTCCTCGCGAACAGCCCGTCCATCGTCGGAAAACGGCCGCTCAGCGAACTGCGCGATTCCGTGAGCGACGCGCCGGCGTTCCTCTTCGTTCGCCCGCTGGACCCGTTGCGCGAGATCGCCGGCGCGACCGGGGGCGAGGTCGTCACGCGCGCAGACCATTTCGCGCTCGCGCTCGACCGCCTGTCCAACGCGGTGGCGATCACCTACCGGATGAACCGCCCGCCCAACGGCCGCGTCCACAAGCTGGAGGTCAGGACGAGCCGGCGCGGAGTGACGCTTCGGGCGGCACAATCGGTTCTCGACGCGCCCGAGCTCGCGGCAGCGGCTCAGTCGGCCGTCCAGGCGCTCGAGAGTCTCCCCGCACCGGGCGCGCTCCCGGTGGACATCCTCGTGGACCTGCTGGAGGTCAAGGCCGACAGGCGCCTCGTCGGGGACGTGCAGGTCTCCGTCGACCTGGGCACAATCGTCGACGCGCTCGCGAAGGTGGGACCGGGCCGGATGCGAGTGACGCTCGCCGTCCGCGCCCCGGGCATGCAGCCCTTCGTCCACCACGAGCAGGTTGACCTCGCGCGGGAAGGCAACGGGACTGAATGGACCTATGTGTTTCCCCTGGAATGGCCCCCCGAGGCCACGCGCGTCGCCCTCACGATCGAGGAGTTGAAGACCGGCGCGCGCGGCACGGCCGCCGCCGATCTGCCGAAGCCGGAGTGACAGATTGGACATCCTCTCCTATCCCGTCGGACTCCTGATCGGGCTCTTTCCGGTCATCGTGGACCTGGGCGGCCGGCCGGAGCCCGCCGAGCTGCTCCTCGATGGGCGGCCGGCCTGCACGATCCCGGCGCGCGCTCCCGCCTGCACCGTGGATCTGGGGCCCGATCCCGTCCTTCATCTGCTCGAGCTCGTTCGCAAGGACAAGGCGGGTCGCGTGACGGAGAGCGTGCGGCGCTGGGTGAACAAGCCGGGCGTCGAGGCCGAGGTGCGCGCGGCCGGGCGCTGCGAGAAGAAGACGCGCGTCTGCGACTTCACGGTGACCTGGGCGCACCCGGCCCGGCTCGACCCGGCTTCGTTGACTGTCGCGCTCGACGGCGTGACCGTCGCGCGCTCCGTCGTGTCCACTCTCAGGGTCCCTTTTCCGCGCGGCTCGACGCCCCAGGTCGTCACGGCCGACGCCACGTTTCCCGACGGAAGGCGCGCCACCTTCACTCAGCTTCTGCAGGGCTCGTATCCGGAGAAGGCGGAGGCCTCTCTGCAGGCGATTCCGATCGTCCTCCAGCCGGGAGTCCGCGACGAGGAGCTTGCGGCCTCGCTCCAGGAGGAAGGTTGGCCCGTGCGGGCGGTCGAGCAGGGGGGATTCGAGTTGGTCTTCGTCGTCGAGCCGGGAGCGTTTGGGTCCTCAACAAACGTCGGGACCACGGCCCTCAAGGCGCAGTCCGCAACGCTCCTGGGAGATGCCGAACGGATCCGGGTCATCGTCGCCAACGACTCGCTCACGGCCTTCGACGTGCTCCAGGAAGCTTCGACGCCGGCTCGGCAGTTGCCTGGCGCCGGTACCGGAGGGCCGACGGGCATCGACAAATGGCAACTCGAAGCTGTTCCCAAGACACAGCCTCGACGCGGTCAGGAATCCTGGCTGCGGCGCCTCTTTCTCGCCCCGCTCAACGCGCCCGCTCTGCGGAGGTTGAGGACGTCGGACGCCGTGGCCGTCGCCGGGTACGACCTCGGCGGCTCGTCCCGGAGGCGTGCGGTCGTGCTCATCGCCGGCTCCGAACGAACGGACGAGAGCACATTTTCCCCCGAACAGGCGCAGGCCTATCTGGGCCAGACCTTCGTTCCGCTCTTCGTGTGGCGCGCGACCGCCGGCAGCGCCTCGGACTGGCCCCAGGGATCGCCGCTTCGGCTTCTGGGCCAGGACATGACAGAGCTACGCCGCGATCTCGACCATCAACGCATCGTGTGGCTGGAAGGACACGTGGATCCTCGGAAGTTCCATCCGAAGCTGCCTGCGGGCATCGTGGTCGCGGGCTGGAGCGAGCCGGACCATCCGCCGCCCGCGCGGGAAATCCTCTCGCCTACGGGAAGAGTCTCGAAGGCAGACATCGTCTTCACCGTGGCGGTCGATCCCGGATCGCCGCAGATCCTCTACGCCGGGACCCGCAGCGGCCTGCAGGTTTCCCGCGATGGAGGAGATCACTGGAGCCCGCTGCGCACCGGCGCCGAACCCGGCGAGATCTACTCGGTCGCCCTCCACTCCGGCGGACGCGAGATCTTCTTCGGATCGAGCGGCGCTATCGGGCGCAGCATCGCCGGCGGTGAGAGCTGGGCGCTCGCTCCCACGCTCGCCGTCTTCTCCATCCTGCCTTTTTCGAAAGACATGGCTCTCGCCGCGACGCGCGGAGGCGTATTCCGAACGGCCGACGGCGGCTCGCGGTGGATCCCATCGGAGGCGGGAATGGAGAAGACGTTCGCTCTCTCGCTCGCCGCCCATCCCCGCGACCCGGGAGTCTTCTATGCGGCAACGGCGGGGAGCGGCGTCTTCAAGTCCACCGACAGGGGCCAGTCCTGGAAACCCGCGGGGCGCGAGCTCGATCGGACGGTCGTCCGCTGCGTCGCGACCGGCACGGCCCACGGAGACTCGGTGTATGCAGGAACGGACGGCGGAGTCTTCGTCAGCGCAGACCGGGGGAAGTCCTGGCAACGGCGAAGCGCAGGCCTGCCCCGCGCCGTCGTCTACGCGCTCGTCCTCGACCCGGCCGACCCGTCGCGCGTCTTCGCCGGAACCGCCGCCGGCCTCTTCGAGAGCCGCGACGGCACGAAGAGCTGGAACCGGATGACCGGATCGGACCCGGATGTCCAGGTCACGTCCCTCGCCCTCGACTCGTCGGAAAGAAGGCTCTACGCCGGGACGCTCGGCCGCGGCGTAGTAGTCCTGGCTGCGCGATGACCAAACTTCCCGCATCGGCCCTCCTGATCGCGCTCACCCTTCCGCCGGCTCAGGAGACCGCGACCAAGCAGAGGCGGCCGGAGATTCAGGAGGTCCAGGAGCGCGTCACTGTCGAGCGCGTCGTTGTTACCGGTCGCGTTATCGACCGTTTCGCGAATCCCATTCCCGGGCTCGGCATCGGCGACTTCCGGCTCCGCGTGGAGGGACGGGAGGCTCCGATCGAGTCGATCGAATGGATTCCGGGGGAGCCGCGTCCTCCACGGAGCGCGGTCGAGACCACCACCAGCCAGGCGCTCGAGGCTGGTCTTCCGCCGAAGGTTTCTACGGCGGGCCAACAGACTCCCGCCGCCCCGTCGCGAACGATCGTCATGCTCTTCCAGTGGGAGATCGCCGGACAGAAAGACACCGGGTTCGTGCGGATGATGCGGCAGGCGGAGCGTTTCGTGAATTCCGCCAACCCAACAGATCGCTTCGCCGTGCTGGGTTTCGGATCGAGCTTGAAGCTGCTCCAGGACCTCACCACAGACCATGGAGCCGTGCGTGACGCCATCGAGGCAGTTCGGAGCTTGACCTTCAGCGGCAGCGCCGTGACGCCGGACGGCCCCGCGTTGTCGGCTTCCATCACCGGCTGCGGTTCGACGGGCTCGATTCAGAAGGCGATCATCTGCATCGGAAACTCGCTTCAGTCCTTTCCGGGATCGAAGACCATGCTTTTCTTCGGGTGGTCCATCGGCCGGGGACGGGGACCCGAGCGTGTCGAGTATCCGAAGATGATCGAGGCCATCGGAAAAGCCCAGACCTCGGTCTGGGTTCTCGACGTCAGCGGTGGAAAGCACACGCTTGCGGAAGGGATCGCAAGGCTCGCCTTCGAAACCGGAGGTCTCTACAACGGCGGCTGCATTTACGAAACGGTGTATTGCGCGGACCTGATCAGGCTGAAGGTGCACAGGGCCGTCGAGGGCGGCACCTATGAGATCGTCTTTCGGAATCCCGCGGCCGGCCGAGGCTGGCACGAGGTCGACATCGAGCTGATCAACCGCTCCGGCACGCCGCTCTTCCAGCGCTGGTACCGAAACTGAGACGGCAAGGCATTCACGGCGATAATTGGATTTGAGGCGGAGAGTCGAGCGGTCCCTCGAGGGCTACTACGAAGCCGGTCCGGCACGCCCCTCTTCCACCGCTGGTACAGCAACTGAGGCCTCGACCTACTTCAGGTACTTGCCGAACCAGGCGAGGACTTCGCCGTACCAGTGTTTGGAGTTCTGGCCCTTCAGGATCCAGTGGTGCTCGTCGGGGTAGTAGACGAGGCGAGCGGGGACGCCCTTCGCAGTCAGGACGCCGTAGAGCTCGAGCCCCTGCGTCACCGGCACGCGGAAGTCGCGCTCGCCATGGACAACGAGCATGGGCGTCTTGAAGTTCGCCGCGTAGCGGTTCGGACTCCACTTCTCGACGTTCTCGAGGTTCGTCCAGGGATAGCCGCCGTAGGAGTGATGACGCCCGTATGTTCCGTCGGACGCCGACTGGCCGAGGAGCGAGTAGACGCCGGCGTGCGAGATGAGCGCCTTGAAGCGGTCCGTGTGTCCCTCAATCCAGTCCACGAGGAAGCCTCCATAGGAGCCGCCCGCGGCGGCCATGCGATTCGAGTCCACGTAACCCTTCGCGATCAGGAAGTCAGTCGCCTTCATCACGTCGGCGAAGGGCTTGACCGGATGAGCGCCCAGGATGGACTCGATCCACGCGTGGCCGAAGCTCGAGGAGCCGTGGAAGTTCACCATGGCGACGATGTAGCCGGGCGCGGCGAAGACGTGGGGGTTCCAGCGGTAGCCGAAGGTATCGCCGAAGGTGCCTACAGGGCCGCCGTGGATCAACTGCACGAGGGGGTACTTCTTCTTCGCGTCGAAGCCCGGCGGGAAGACCACGAACATCTGAACCGTCTCGCCGCCGGCGCCCGCGAACGTCATCTCCTCGACTGATCCGAGATCGAGCTTCGCCGTCGCGGCGTCGTTGAAGCTCGTCACGTAGCGGAAGCCCTTGCCGTCGAGGCCGGTGACCGCGATCTCGGCCGGGCGGGAGAGCGAGCTGGCCGCGAAGAGGACATGCCCGTCGCGCGTCACGCGCGCGCCTGCGGCCGATCCGCCGTGGTAGATCTCCCGGGGCGCGCCGCCCCGCGCAGAGACGACGTAGAGGTTTCCCCGGGCGCGCGCCTCCGCCTGGAAGACGATCGCCGCGCCGTCCGGCGTCCACCGCCAGCCGCCGCACGACCTGTCGAAGTCCTCGGTCAGGACGCTCGTCTTGCCGGACGCGAGGTCGAGCACAGCCAGCCGCGTCTGGTCGGGCCAGCCGTCGGCCTTCCTCTCGAGCCCGTAGGCAAGACTCCTGCCGTCGGGCGAGAAGACCGGGTTCTTGTCTTCCGCCGGGTTGTCGGCGGTCAGGTTCTTCGGCTCACCGCCGGAGATCGGCACGAGGAAGATGTCCGTGTTCCATACGTGGTACGGCTCGGGAGTGCTGTTGGCCTCGAAGGCAACCCACGCGCCGTCGGGAGAGATGTCGAAGGAGCCCGCGCCCTCCTCCAGGCCGAAAATCCGTTTCGAGCCCGAGAGCAGGTCGGTCACCTTCTTCGTCGCGACGTCCACCGCGAAGATGCGCGCGTACTCGCCGTCGGTCAGCCAGTGGTCCCAGTAGCGGTAGAGGCGGTTCTCGGAGACGCGCGCCTTGACCTTGCTCTTCTCCCGCGCTTCGACGGCTTTCTTCGTCGCCTCGGGAGTCTCCGCTCCGGCGATCACCGAGGAGACGAACGCAATGCGCGAGCCGTCGGAAAACCATTTCGGGTTTGAGACTGGAAGCGGCATGTCGGTCAGCCGCTCCGGCTCTCCGCCGTCCACCGGCAGCACGTAGATCTGCGCCGCCTTGTCGTCTTCGCGCTTCGAGACGAAGGCGATGCGCCGGCCGTCAGGGCTCCACGCCGGCGATCCGTCCGAAGCCTTGTTGGTGGTAAGGCGCTTGGCCGGCCCGCCGGACACGAGGGAGATCCAGATATCGGAGTTGCCGCGGTCGGCTTCCATGTCGTAGACGTTGACCGTGTAGACGGCGGTCTTTCCGTCCGGCGAAACGACGGGGTTGCCCACGCGCTGGAGCGTCCAGAGCTCCTCGGCGGTCAGCGGCTTCTTTTCCGCTGCGGCGAGCGATGACACGATCGAGATCGCCAGAGAGATGAGAGCAAAGACGCGCATGAGGGCCTTCCTCCTCGCGTTGTCTGACGTCAGTGAGATGCGCCGCATACGCCATCGTAGCCAGGCCCGAAAGTCAAATGGAGGCCGACTCCGAATAGACTGAAGAGCCATGGCCTCTCCCCGCGGATCCCGCTGGCGGCGTCTCGAGACCGAGTCCGCCAACCCGAGATCCGCGAGGCTCGACCGGCTCGGGATCGCGCGCGTGGTCACGCTCATGCAGTCGGAGGACCGGAGGGTGCTCGCCGCGCTGCGCGGGGCGCGATGGGAGATCGTGCGCGCGGCCGAGGCGTTTGCGAGGACGTTCCGGGCGGGAGGCACCTGCTTTCTCTTCGGGGCCGGCACGAGCGGGCGGCTGGCGGTCCTCGAAGCGGCGGAGCTGCCTCCGACCTTCGGCACGGAGCCGAAGCGGGTCCAGGCCGTCATCGCCGGCGGCCACAGCGCGGTCTTTCGCGCGCGCGAGGGAGCGGAAGACAACTACGAGGACGGCGTCCGGCGGGCAGGCCGCGCCCGCCGCGAGGACCTCGTCATCGGGGTTTCCGCGAGTTCGGTCACGGCGTTCGTGCGGGGAGCGCTCGAGCGGGCGCGGGAGTGCGGAGCGCGAACCGTGCTCATAACGGCGAGCCGCTCTCCCGGCGTCGAAGACGTCGCGCAGATCCTGGTGCGGCTCGAGACGGGGCCAGAGGTCGTGGCCGGATCGACGAGGCTCAAGGCCGGCACGGCGACGAAGCTCGCTCTCAACCAGATCACGACCTCGGCCCTCGCCTCCTCCAGCAAGGTCTTCGGCCCGTGGATGGTGGACCTGCGGACCGGCTCCGCGAAGCTCAAGGACCGGGCAGTGCGGATCGTGGCAGCGGCCGCGGAGACTTCTCCGCGAAGGGCGCGGGCGTTTCTCTCCCGCGCGGGCGGTGAGGTCAAGACCGCGATCGTGATCGGACGCGCCGGCGTGTCCGCCGCCGAGGCCCGCCGGCTCCTCGAAAAGGCGCGGGGAGACTTGCGGATGGCCCTCGAGGTGGAGAGCCGACGGAAACGGTAGCTACGAGCAGAAGGTCGAAAGCGAGGGTTAAGGGCCCCCCTCACCCCTGCCCTCTCCCGCCGGGAGAGGGAGAAGATTCGCTACCTCTTCTTGCGCGTGGCGGCGGCCTTCTTCGCCGCCCTCGACCGCGATGCCGCCGAGCGTCTGGCCGCTGCGCTGCGCGCCTGGCGCGCGAGCGACTTCTTTGTCGCGGCGCGGTGCCCTTCGCGCTTGAGCGCCTTCCGGACCGCGCGCGCACGGGTCGCGGAAGGCTTCGTCCGGCTCTTGCCCCGGCGGACGTCCCGTGCCGCCTTGCGGCGCGTCGCTGCCGGCGCCTTCCCCTTCCTGGGGGCTCGCAGCCTGACGCCCGCGCGGCGCGCCTTGGACAGGCCGATCGCGATCGCCTGCTTTGTGGAGCGCGCGCCGTGCTTGCCCTCCCGGACATGGTGCATCTCCTCACGGACGAACTCACCTGCCTGGGTACTCGGCGCCTTGCCTTCACGCTTGTCCTCCTCGGCGCGCTCCTGAGTCTCCTTATCAGGCATGACAACTCCTTTCTGACACTCATCAAAGCAAGACCGGTGCCTCGCTCTCGTCATCTCGAGCGCTTGCACGGTCTTTGCATCTCGCGACGGCGAATGGTGACCTTCATTCGCCGCGTGCTTTTCCTGGTGACTGCGCTGGCGATAACGCTGCTCCTCGGGTGAGGGAGTCGAGCCGCGGTTTCCGGCCGTCCGTCGCCGCTTTCCTTCGAACGTGACTCGACCGCGGGAGTCGTGAAATAAATCGCCGGAGAATGCGGCTTCTTCGATCGGACTTCGACCTGGAGGGGTTTTTCGGCCGCCTGGCGCAGGCGCCCGCGAGAGCGCTCGTGCTCGACTACGACGGCACGCTCGCTCCTTTCCGCGAACGGCGGGAGTCCGCTCTCCCTTACCGGGGGGTGCGCGAGGCGCTCGCCGGGATCCAGGCCAGAGGGCGAACCGTCCTCGTGCTCGTCAGCGGCCGCCCGGCAGAATCGCTCCAGGGGCTGCTCGACCTCTCCCCCGCTCCCGAGGTCTGGGGCAGCCACGGCCGCGAGCGTTCGCGCGGCGGCCTGCCCGAAGGGGGCAGGGAGCTGCCGCGGAAGGACCTCCGCGCCCTCTTGAGCCTGGAAGAGTGGATCACGAGCGAAGCCGGCGAGAGCGCGCTCGAGCGGAAACCATTTGGCGTGGCAATCCATTGGCGAGACCGGGACTTCGAAGACGCCGACCGGCTCCGGCGGCGGGCGATCGAGCGCTTCCGATCTGCTACGGCGGACACGGGACTCGAGGTGCTCGAATTCGAGGGCGGAGTGGAAGTCCGGCCGCGCGGCGACCACAAGGGCACGGTCATCGAAAAGCTCCTCGAGGAGTTGCCGCGCGGCGCGGCGGTCGCCTATCTCGGGGACGACCGCACGGACGAGGACGCTTTCGCGGCGCTCTCCGGACACGGCCTCTCTGTGCTCGTCCGGCCTGCCTTTCGCCCCACGGCAGCGGACCTCTGGTTGAGGCCGCCGAAAGAGCTCCTGGAATTCCTCGACCGGTGGCTCGAGGCGACCTCGCCTTCTCCCGACGGGAGAGGGCAGGGGTGAGAGCACTCCGACCTCAGAGGATCTCGGCCCAGCGGGGCGACGCGGCGAAGGCCGCCTGGATGAGACCAGCGTGCGAGTAGGCCTGCGGGAAGTTGCCCCACATGCGGAGGTTCGAGGTCTCGTAGTCTTCGGAAAGAAGGCCGAGCGGCGAGAGGGCCGGAGAGATGTGGTCCATGACGGCGCGGGCGTCACTCGTGCGCCCGGTCGCCGCCAGCGCCTCGACGAGCCAGAAGGTGCAGATGATGAAGGCGACCGTGGGCTGACCGAACCCGTCGTCGAGCCGGTAGCGGAAGAGCCAGCCGTCCTTCGAGAGCTCCTTCCAGATGGCGTCGATCGTGCCTCGCAGCCCGGGATCGTCGGCCGGCAGCAGACGCAGAGTCGCCATCTGGAGAAGTGAGGCGTCGAGGTCCCGACCGCCATAGGTCGCGACGAAGGTCCCGGATCCCGAATTCCACGCGCGGCCGGCGATCTCATCCCGGATGTTGACCGACGCGCGCCGGAACTCCACCTCCAGGTCGGCCGCATTGCGCGCGCAGATTCTCGCCATTCGGTCCGCAGCGGCCCAGCACATGAGGCTCGAGAACGTCTGCGGCTTCCACTCGGTGCGGTGCTCCCAGATCCCGGCGTCGGGGGTTCCCACGACGGAGATGGCCTTTCGCGTCAACCGCTTCAGGAGATCGAAGGCTCTCTCGGACCGCTCCCCGCTGAACCGTTCGTCCAGAAAGACCGGCGCCAGGGCAAGGACCATCTCGCCGAAGATATCGTTCTGGACGTGCCGGACGGCGGCGTTGCCGACGCGGACCGGACCGTCGCGGCCGAAGCCCGGCCAGTTGTCGAGGATGCGCTCATCCAGATCGGAGGTTCCGTCGACCCGGTAGAGAGGAGAGAGCTCGAGCCGTGGCGACCCGGAGGCGATGTCGAGCAGATACCGGGTGAAGAGCTCGCGCTCTTCGAAGTGGCCGAGCCGCCGGAAAGCGCCGAGGACATAGTAAGCGTCCCGGAGCCAGCAGTAACGGTAGTCCCAGGTCCGCCCGCTGCCGGCCGCTTCGGGAATCGACGTCGTCATGGCGGCGACGATGGCGCCGGTGTCCTCGAAGCAATGAAGCTTGAGCACCAGGGCAGAGCGGATGACCTCCCTCTGGTAAAGGGGAGGGATGTTGCATTGCTTGACCCAGCGCTGCCAGTACCGGACGGTCTCGCCCAGAAACCGATCGCAGAGCGCGGGCAGCGGCTCCTCGATGGGCGACCCCCACGTGAAAGCGAGGTGTCGGCGCTCCGTGAGCGCGAAGGGCTTGCCGCCGAGGTAGGAGAGAGGAACATCGGTCGTCAGCCGCACCGGGCTCGGAAACCCGTCGAAGCGCACGTGGTTCGAGCCGTGGAGTTGCACGGGAAGCGCCTTCGACCAGCCGATCCGGGGATCGCAATTCACACGGACATACGGTGTTCCCTCCAGAGGCTCGACGACGCGGAAAAGCTGCGTGGGACGGAAGACCCGATCGTATTGGACGAAGCGTGGCGCAAAATCCAGGACGCGAAAGGATCCGCCTTCACTCTTGAAATTCGTTTCGAGGACGTTCGAGTTTTCGATGTAACGCTGCGTCCCGGCCGCGCCGTCCGCCGCGCCGACGAGGAAACGGCCCCCGCTCTCATGGTCGAGCAGCGTCGAGAAGAGCGGCTCCGAATCGAAGCGCGGCAGGCAACACCAGACGACTTCGCCCGTGCGCTCGATGAGCGCAGAGAACTGGCAGTTGCCGACGAGGCCCAGGTCCTCCAGGCGCACGCGCGGAACCTAGCAGATCCGCCCGGGTGATCAAAGCATTTGTGTTTGAATAGCCCCATGCGCCGCGCGCTCAAGTTCGTCGTCGCGCTGATTCTCGGGCTCGCGCTGGTCACGTGGGCAGCTTCCATCGCCGTTCGCGAGACCACCCGCGGCTGGTTCGAGAAGGACGTGACCCTGCGCGTGCAACTCGTGGTCAACGGGGCCCGTCAGGCCCTGATCTCGAACTGGAGCAAGGAGGAGCGGGCCGGCCTGCAGAGTCTGCTCTCCGAAATCACACGGGACGAGCGCATCATGGCGGCCGCTGCTTGCTCGGCCGACTTTGCGCTCCTCACCCGGACGCGGGACTATCCGGAGCAGTTCAATTGCCGGGAGCTCGGCAGGCACGTCCGCGCCACGGGCGAGGGGACACCCACCGGCTGGGTCTCGTGGCAGAGCATCGAATCGCTCCCCGGTGGAGACGTTCACGTCAGCGCTATCCCCATACTCGATCGAGAGCGGCCGCTGGGGTTTGTTGTCCTCGTCCACGATCTCTCCTTCATCGAACGTCGGGAGGCGAAGACCAGGCTGTTCCTGCTCCTGGCCTTCGGGTTCCTGGCCGCCGCCGCGGCCGCCGTAACCATCGTCGCCGCGCGCCTGTCGTGGCGCGGATGGAGCCGGGAGCTGCGGAGCTTCATCCAGGCCGGGACTCACCGGCCCGAATTTCAGCCCATCCTCCGGGATGTCCGGGATCTCGTCGAGCGCATCGTCCTCGAGAAGGAGGCCGACCGGGAGGGCGGCGACTGGACTCCGCAGCGGCTCAAACAGACTCTCAACCGCTACCTCCAAGGCGAGAGGGTCGTCATCGTCGCGAACCGCGAGCCCTACATCCACGCGCGCGTCGAAGATGGGAGCGTGCGTGTCGTTCATCCGGCGAGCGGCCTCGTCACCGCGCTCGAGCCTGTCGTGCGCGCCTGCTCCGGCGTCTGGATCGCCCATGGGAGCGGCTCCGCGGACAGAGAGATAGCCGACCGCAACGGCCGGGTGCGCGTCCCTCCCGGGGAAGAATCCTACGTCGTCCGCCGCATCTGGCTCTCTCCCGAGGAGGAAAAAGGGTACTACTACGGTTTTTCCAACGAGGGCCTCTGGCCGCTGTGCCACATCGCGCACACGCGCCCCATCTTCCGCACCGAGGATTGGAAGCAATACCAGGCCGTGAGCCGCAAGTTTGCGGAAGCGGTCTGCGAGGAGGTCGATTCCGAGGACCCGATCGTTCTCGTTCAGGACTATCATCTCGCCCTCGTGCCGCGCCTGATCCACGAGAGGCTGCCCCGGGCAACCGTAATCATGTTCTGGCACATCCCCTGGCCCAACTCGGAGCAATTCGGCATCTGCCCCTGGCGCGAGGAGCTTCTCGAGGGAATGCTCGGCGCAAGCATCCTGGGATTTCACACCCAGCTTCACTGCAACAACTTCCTGGATTCCGTGGACGGGTTCCTCGAGGCGCGGATCGACCGGGAGCAGAACGCGGTCGTCCAGCATGGCCGGAGCACGCTCGTGCGCCCGTACCCGATCTCGCTCGAATGGCCCGTGCGGCTGGTGAAGCAGGTTCCCTCCGTACAGGAGTGCCGGTCGGGCGTGTTCCGAGAGCTCGGGCTCGCGCCGGATGCCCTCCTGGGAATCGGAGTGGACCGCCTCGACTACACGAAGGGGATCGAGGAGCGGTTTCTCTCCGTGGAGCGCCTTCTGGAACGGCTTCCGGAGTTGCGCGGCCGGTTCACCTTCGTCCAGCTCGCGGCGCCGAGCCGGACGGCCATCCAGCGCTACCAGCGGCTGAACGAAAATGTTGAACAGTTGGCCGCGCGCATCAATACGCGTTTCGGCCAGGAGAGCTACCGTCCCATCATTCTGAGACGAGCCCACCACGAGCCGCCGACCGTATTTCGATATTACCGGGCGGCTGACGTCTGCTACGTCAGCAGCCTTCACGACGGAATGAACCTGGTCGCCAAGGAGTTCGTCGCGGCCCGCGAGGACGAGCGCGGAGTTCTGATCCTCTCCCAGTTCACCGGCGCCGCCCGGGAGCTGACCGAGGCGCTCATCGTCAACCCCTACGACCTCGACGAAGCGAGCTCGGCGCTCGCGACCGCCCTCCAGATGTCGCCGGTCGAACAACGGGACCGCATGCGCTCCATGCGGGCGTTCCTCTCCGAGTTCAACATCTATCGCTGGGCCGGCCGGATGCTGGTGGACGCGGCGCGCCTGCGAAGTCGCGACCGTTTGACCGGCCGCTTGAGGGGCCACCTCGTCGCCGCGACGGGACGTTCCGCCTGAGGAATTTCGGATCTCGGATTTCAAGGGACGAAGCGGCCGCGGAGTCGAGGAACACCGACAGAGAGCCGTGGAGCGTCAGAAAAGAGGCGGGACAGGAGGGCGTGACGCGCCCTTTCAATGCGCGCGCGACTGCGGCCGCCTTGCGCCGCCCCGTCGCGGCGAGCACGATCTCGCGCGCGGAGAGAATCGTCTCGATCCCCATGGTGAGCGCTTCGCGCGGCGCCGGCCGAATGCCCTGCGCGGCCAGGTCCCGGCGCGTCGAAGGGGAAAGGCATACGCGCGCGGTCACGGGGGCGAGCGAGCTGCCTGGCTCGAGGTAGGCCAGGTGGCCATTGGCGCCGATGCCGACCAGAGCGATGTCCGGTCTTGCCCGGGCGAGCTGCCGCTCATAATGCCGGCACTCCGCCTCGAGATCTGCCGCGTCGCCGCGGAGGAACTGGACGTTCTCCGCCGGCAGGCCGACCCGTGAAAACAGATGCCGTTCCATGAAGGCCCGGAAACTCCGTGGGTGGTCCGAAGGAAGAAGGAGCTCGTCTAGATTGAACGTCTCGGCGCCCCGGAAAGGCGCGCGGCCCCGCCGGTGGAGCCGGACGAGCTCCGCGTAGACGGGGACCATCGTCTTGCCCGAAGCCAGGACGAGCCGGCGCCGGCCCTTGCGGCGCAGAACGCGGGCAATTTCCTCCGCCGCGCGCCGCGCCACGGCCCGCGGGTTCTTGAGGACCTCGAGCCTCAAGCCAACTCGCGGAAAGTGATGAGCTCGATGGCGTCCGCAGCCAGGCTTTCACGGATCGTCGGATCGCAGAGCGCGGCGACCTCCAGCTCCCGTTCCCGCGCGTAAGAGCTGTCGGCGATCAGCGCCCCGTCGGAGTGGCCCGGATGGCACATCAGCTCGCTGACTCCCTCCCGCAGGTGTGCGAGGACGAACCTGAGGTTCTCCGCCGTCGCTCCCGATCCGTAGAAAGACTCGATGAAATGGTCGGGGATGTGAAGCCCCGATTCTCGCAACTGCTCGCGCGCCCGCGAGTTCGCGGCGCGGACGGGCAGCCCGCGCGCCAGGGCCACCGTCGCGAAAACCGGCTGAACCGAAACGTGCAGGGCCGAATGGTGGTGGGAGTCCAGGTGCGTGGGAGGTCTTCCCGCGAGCTTTTCGAAAAGAGCGATCTGAGCCTCGAGCTCGCGGCGGACCTCCTCTTCAGGAATCCTGTCCGGAAGTTCTTCCACGGATCGAACGAAACGACCTCCGGGCGCGAGCCGTGGGAGGGTACCGGCGGGGCTGGCGGAGACTCCGCCGCCGGTGACGGCAAAGTGGAGACCGAGGGCCAGGTCTGGAGCGGCGGCGCGAGCGAGATGGATTCCTTCCTGCGCCGCGGGCTCGAGGATCATGACCGTCGCGGAAGTGACGATTCCCTTGACATACGCTTC
>WNGB01003466.1_pt1 | contig 24759 bp, 20 predicted proteins | sample 5400681 | NCBI WGS metagenome assembly WNGB01 (sample SAMN13153367, study PRJNA577476) | soil metagenome | isolation source: 115 cm soil or saprolite under grassland replicate 2 | place: USA:California | collected 2016-06-15
GCCGCCCGCGCGTCTTTCACCGCCGAGCGGGCGCCAAGCCGGCGCGCCGCTCGGGCTCTCGTGACGAGGCCCAGCGCTTCGTACTTCGGCCGATGTCGCGACCGGCTCTGATCGATCACATGCGTTGCCGATTGAACGGCTTCGTCCCATGCGCCGCGGGCGTAGGCCAGTTCGGCTCGCGCCTGCGACAGCCGCATGTTCCATTTCCATGCGTGCCAGCCGCTGGCCTTCCGCACGGCCTGCGCAATCTCGTTCAGCAATGCTTCCGCCCGCCCGGGATCCTGTTGTCGGGCAAAGATCATAAGTAGATCGATGCCTGCACTGACCAACGGCGGTTCGAACGCTACACGATGCGCGAGCTCCCGTGCTTCGAAGGCTCGCGCCATCGCGCCATTGAGATCCCCAAGACTCAACAGGGGCGCTACGGACATCGATGTGGCTCGCGCCAGCAGCGGAAGCGCGCCGCATCTCCTTCCGAAGGCGCGCGCCTCCTCGAACACCCGCAACGCTTCGTCAAACCGACCCGCACCTGACAGGCTGAGCCCAAGATGCTGGAGTGCGTACAGCAGAAAGGGCGGATCCTCGGATGCCCTGGCTGTTTCTACCGCCTGCAAGCCATGCTGGATGGCTTCATCGATCAGGCCAGCCCAATAGAGCGTCAAGGGTGTGCGAGCAAGGCCGAACGAGCGAATTCCACCGGCACGTGCGAGCGCCTGGTGGTCCATCTGGATTGCTGCCAGGACGTCGCCATCTGAAACCATGGCGCTGGCCATCCACGCCTGTGCGTCCGCCCAGAGATCATCGCGACCGGAACGGTCCGCGAGCCCCTGCGCTTCACCGGCGAACTTCCGGAGAGCTGGAACATCCATCAGCCAGAAGGCGGTTTCTGCAAGGCGGACGAGCAGTTCGGCCCGCTTCTCGTGCTCGGCTGGATCGAGCAGACTCGCGGCTGCCTCGAAGGCGTTCTTCGCCGATGCCCACTGTCCGACAGCGAAGAAGCTTTTCCCGCGTTTGACGTGCAGCTCGAATCGTTTTGCGGTGGCATCCGCGTGCGGCCCGACGAAATCCATGGCCCGCAGCGCCATCTCGTACCAGTGCGCCGCGTTCTCGAACGCCAACGTCGCGATCGCATAATCGCCGGCTCGCGTGGCGTAATCGACGGCCTTGTCCGCGCTCTTGTATACGGCTGCTTGTCCAAAGTGGTAGGCGACTTCGGCAACGCGAGACTCGAAGGGCGAGGATTGCTGTTCGAGCGCGGTCGCAATCCGATGATGCAGCCGTACACGGCGGGCGGCCGTAATGCTCGTATAGAGCGCCTCTCGGATCAGCGTGTGCGTGAATGAGAAATTCCCGGGCACTCCAGGCTCTTCCGAAACGATGCCGGCTGTGAGTGCTTCGTCCATGGCATCCAGCACAGCGTCCTCATCGACGTCGACGAGTCCCTCGATTGCCGACAGCCGGAATTCGCGCCCCACGACGGCGGCGATCGTGAGAAGTCGCCGGGTCGTCAGCCCCAATCGCTCGAGACGGCGTCCGATCAATTGCCGAATGCCTTCGGGAAGACCGACTTCCTCCAGGGTGATGGGCGCATCCCACTCCTCGCGACCTGTGAGCGCTCCCACCTCGCCGAGATGCTTCAACATCTCGACGACGAACAGGGGATTGCCTTCGGTGTGTCTGGCTAGCAATCGTGTCAGCGACGGCGGAGAATCGCGGCCGATCCGTGCCTCGATCATGTCGCGGACGTCATCATCCGAGAGCCGATGGAGGGCGATTCGCGTGGGATCGTGCTCTCTGCGCAACGACTCCAGCAGGTCGCGAAACTCCGACGACCATTCGGGCACATCATTGCGGTGCGTGATCACGATGCAGATCGCGGCCTGGCGGGTGGAGCGAATCATGTGTCGCAGGAGCAGCAAAGAGCCTTGATCGGCCCAATGCAGGTCGTCGATGACCAGGAGAATCGGCGCTCTTCGTGAGGCGGCCACAAGGAGTTGCGACACAGCCTCGAACAACCGGTAACGCCGGCCGTCAGGCGTCGCCGAGCCGGGCGCGCCGATGTGAATTCGCGTGCCGATCTCCGGAACGATTTGCGCCAGCTCGCTTCCGGCTTCGACGTCCGCCAGATGCTGCTGTAAAACCTGCCCTGGCGTTGCGCGAATCATCCACTGGAGAATTGCGACCCACGGCGCATACGCGACGAGCGCCTCGCGGTCGCACCGTCCTACGAGCACGGTGGCCCGTCTGGTAACGGACCGCGCAAATTCCAGGACAAGTCGCGTTTTTCCAACTCCTGGCTCGCCGGTGACGACAACGATCTGCTGCTGTCCTCGAGAGGCGCCCTCCCAGCTCGAGCGAAGAACGTTGATCTCCTCCTCGCGTCCGGCGAGATCGATCGCGTCGTGGGCGTCGCCAGCCAATAGCGGAGGAGTCGGAAGGCGCCCGGATAAACCCGACGCGGCTGTTGTCGCTGCCCCCGGATCGTCGACCTCTTCGCGCCGGCTCTCAAACCACGTGTCGAGTTCTCTGGTATAGGCGTAGATCGAGCCGAGTTTGGTATGCCGATGCCGATGAACTGGCAGCCCCTCAAGCTTTTCCCATCGCCGAATAGTCGTGACGTGTCGATTGAGGTATCCAGCGATTTCCTTCCAGGACTCGAGCCGTTTTCCCCGCGACTCCTGTTCAGCATCCTTTTCGGCCCCGGGTCGTGCAGACATGTGACCTCCACCGCCACTCGCCGGCAATTCTGCCACTGTCCAGGCTCGCGACCACGACAACTTCGTCCGGTGAGCAGCGATGAGCGACTTTGCTCCTCTTCGCTCGTTGCGGCGGACGGTGACACGCCTGTAGCGTCAGGGCGAACCTTTCTCAAAGGGGGAGCGATGAAAACAACGATCCGTGCCTCAATCCTGCTGGCGATTGTCGTCGTGGTCTGCAGCGTCTTCGCGTGGGCGCAACCGGCCATGGGTGTCAGGGCGATACTGCTCGCGCGCGGCACGTACGATGCGTTCAAGGTGGAAACCGAGGAGGTGGACTTCGAGGCAAAGGCGAGGTCGCCGCTCGATATCGTGGTCCGGCAGCACGAGTACGACCCGGGTGGGACTACCGGATGGCACTCCCATCCCGGGCCCGTGTTCATCACCGTGAAGGTAGGCCAGCTCAGGTTCTACGAGGTGGATGACCCGACGTGCACGCCGAAGATCGTCAATGAGGGCGAGGGCTACGTCGACAGCGGCCGGGGGCATATCGCGCGCAACGAGAGCGGTTTGCCCGCCACCGACGTCTCGGTCATCCTCGCCCCGGTCGGGCAGCCTTTCCGGACCAATCTGTCGGCAAACGCGAATCCGAACTGCCCGTTTTCGTTCTAGCCTGGAGAACGATGTCAAGCGTCGCCTCATCCTGTGTCTGAGCGCGTCGGTACTTGCCATGGTGAGCCCAGGAATTGCGCACATGTCGCCCTCCGGCGAGTCGTCCTGTCGTTGACGCCGGCGGCGGGGGAGGACAGTCTGTTGGGGTCCTGCAGGAGGATCTGGAATGCCGCACGTGTTCTGTTCGTCGTGTCGATCGGCCTTTTGGCGCAGCACGGGCGGACGGACCCTGTTGACTACACACGGTACAACGCAGCGAGTCCGTCGTCGCGTCGCTGAGCCGGCCGCGTCCTCCGGTCTCAAAAATCGGATCGCTTTCCCGATTCGGTGTTCAGCTGTGTCACGTCGAGCCGCGCCTTCCGGGGATCAGGGCCGGCGCCCGCGGAGCCATCGGCGCGGAACTCGAAGATCAGGTCTTTCTTGGGATCGTGACGCGGCCAGTTTGGCAGGCCCGTACCGTTCGGATCACCGGTCTTGGCAAAGTTGACCCAATAGCTGTGGGCCATCCGTGAGGCCGCCTGATCCTCTGGCGTCAACGTCGAGCCCTGGCGAGCCGTGAGCGTCCCGAACACGTAGGGGATTTCGCTGGCGTGCGGGGCGCCCGCGCGCAACTGTTCCCGCATCGCACTTTGGACATAGGAGAAACGATAGAGATAGACGGGTGCGCCAATGGCGGCGAACGCGTTCGCGGCGAAGCGCGTGGGCTCGGCCTGGCCATAGTCGTCATTGGCCCGCGACACAAGGGTGGCCAGCTCGGTCGATCCGTCCGGATCGTAGGCCGCTCTTGCCTGGCCACTCCACTTTCCGAACCGGGCGAACAACTCGTCCTTGGTGGCAGCCCTTATCCGGTTGCCTGCGGTATCGGCGCTGTTGCTGCCGAGCAGCACCGGAACGCGCGCTTGGCGGCGGGCCTTGTAGGCGCTCTCGGCCGTCTCGGTGACCAGCCGACCGTCAAGAATCGGCGTCGTCTCGATGGGCGGCGCGTTGGCACCCGCCGCGGCCGGTGCGCCCCGCAGGACCTGCTCGGCACTGAGGGCGCGCAGACTGGTCAGAGCGCCGTCGTCCGTTCCATCGATTCCCATCGATCGCGCGAAGTTGATCCCGATCGTCTCGGCCGACACCGGATACTTGGGATCGACGCCGTCGCCGCGCATGGGCCGGGCGGTCAGCACGCCGTCCCTGGCGCCGCCGGATTCGACGATCGCCTTGTGGAACAAGCCACGCGCCTGCGGTGACGCGAGCAGGCTGTGCACCGAAACCCCGCCCGCGGACTCTCCAAAGAACGTGACATTGTCCGGATCGCCGCCGAAGGCCGCGATGTTCCGCTGTACCCAGTGCAGCGCTGCGATCTGGTCCATGTACGCGTAGTTGCCCTTGGTCTCGTTCGGGCGTTCACGACTCAACGCGGGGAAAGCGAAGAAGCCGAAGCGCCCAACCCTGTAGTTGAAGGTGACCAGGACGACGCCATCTCTGGCGAACTCGACGCCTGACGTCATGGGTGAGGCGCCCGAGCCTCCAACGAAGCCGCCTCCAAATATCCAGACCATCACGGGCAGCCGGCGCGCGGCGGCCTCGGCGGGACGCCACACGTTCAGGAACAGGCAATCCTCGGAGGGAACCCGAGCGGCAGGCGCACCTGGTGCGGCTGAAGGCGGCGGGCCGAAACGTCCCTGCATGCAGTCCGCGCCGAATTCCGTTGCCTGGCGCACACCCGTCCACCGCGCCGCCGGCTGCGGCGGGCGCCAACGCAAGTCGTCCACGGGAGGCGCCGCGAAGGGAATGCCCTTGAACGAGATGACCCCGTCAGCGAGCACTCCTTGCAACTGGCCGTCGTCCACCCGCACGAGTGCAGGCGTTTGCGAACGCGCAACAGTGCCGACACCCGCCGCCGCCAGCGCCGCCAGCGAGCACAATAGAAACCTAGTCTCTGTAGAAGCACTCATGCTGACGGATGATACCGACGGCATCCGCGCGCGGCTTGCCCAAGCCTCCGCAAAACGACGCGTTTGCGCCCCGTACGTGAGAGAAACAGGCAAGGACGAGCGTGGATCAGGACTCTCTGGGACCGAGTCCCTCGTCTCGCAGTCGCGCAATATCTCTGCTCGGCGCAGTCCCGAAGAAGCGGGCGTACTCGCGACTGAATTGTGACGCGCTCAGGTAACCGACGCGCTGGCAGGCGTTGCCCGCATCCATGTTCTGAAACAGCATCAGCCGCCGGGCTTCGTGCAGCCGGAGGACTTTCTGATACTGCAGCGGGCTCATCGTGGTCACCGATTTGAAGCGCTGATGAAATGATGAGGCGCTCATGTGGACGGACGTGGCCATTTCCTCGACCGTCACCGGTTGCGCGAAATGCGCGCGGATCCAGATGACGGCGTCGGCGATCCGCTGCACGCCAGATTTGGTGTGTCCGATCTGAGCGATACGGTGTCCGATAGGCGTGCGCAACAGACGAATCAGAATCTCGTCGATGACGAGAGGTCCGAGCAGATCGGCATCCTCAGGCTGGGCCATCAGGTCGAGCAAGCGTGTGACCGCATCGACGATGTCGTCGGTCGAGCGGCCGACATACAGCCCGCGATCGTCAGAACCTTTGGGAACGCCCCGCGGGTAGACTCGCGCGGCAAGCTCTCGCATGCGCGCGGGATCCAGATCGAGCGTGAAGCCGAGATATGGATCTTTCCGACTGGCGCGAGTCACCTGGCTGGAGATCGGCAGACCCACGGCGAAGACGAGCAGGTGGGCCGGATCGTATTCGAGCACTTCACGGCCAAGCATCACGACCTTGGCCCCCTGCGCGGCGACGCACAATGCCGGGCCCAAGGTGGCATAGCTGGCCTCGGTCGCCATCCGCGAGAGGCGGATGGCATACGTGCCCGGCAGACGAAGCTGAAACGCGCCGTCGTGAGGAGCGTATGCCGCGAGTCGCGTGGCGAGTCGTCGGAGCGCCAATGCGGCGGGCGTTGCGAGAGTCGTGTCCTCGCCGGGCAGCGCGCCAGACCTCGCGGATCCGTCGAGGCGACGGGACTGCACCCTCGGCATGTTTCGAAGACCTCGTGTGTATAGACGGGCTTGCCGGGAGAGTGTCGTCATCACCCAATGCTACAGGCAATATCCAACCGACGTTTGCCGAAACCTCCGCGTCGCATTCGTGATCGCGCGCGATTCGTAGAGGATCGGGCAAGAAAAGCCTGACCGCACCCGGTAGTCTGATCGCCTGATGAAGTCAGGGCGAGCGCAGACCAGCATGACGCGACCCTCCGGTGCAGTCCTCCCGCTGAACAACGGCGTGCAACTGCCGGCGCTTGGCTTCGGCGTCTTTCGGGTCGCGCCGGAGCAAACCGTCGCCGCCGTCGAAGCCGCGCTTGCGCAGGGCTATCGGCTCATTGATACGGCAGCTGCCTACCTGAACGAGCGGGAAGTCGGCGAGGCCATCGCGCGAAGCGGCATTGCGCGCCATGAGCTGTTCGTCCAGACGAAGCTGTGGATCAGCGATTACAGCTATGACCGTGCGCTCCGCGCGTTCGAGACAAGCCTGCGCAAGCTCCGGTCGGATGTCGTCGATTTGTACTTGCTCCACCAGCCGATGCCGAACGAGTGGGAACGGACGGTCGCGGCGTACCGCGCCGCCGAGAAGGTGCTCGCCGACGGACGTGTGCGGTCCATCAGTGTGTCCAACTTCAGTCCTAAGCATCTCGAGGAGCTGCTCGCACGCAGCAATGTGGTGCCGGCCGTGAACCAGGTCGAGCTGCACCCCTTTTTCGTGCAGCGCGAGTTGCGCGCAGCCCACGCGCGGCTCGGCGTCGCCACGCAGGCGTGGTCGCCTCTCGGCGGCGTGAATGTCTACATGGCGCGGGATCCAGGTGAGCCGAAGAATCCGTTGACCGATCCGGTTATCGTCGCACTCGCAGAGAAGCACCGCAGAACTCCGGCGCAGGTCATCTTGCGCTGGCATCTCGAGCACGGCTTCTCCGCCATTCCGAAGTCGATCAAGCCCGATCGCATCGCCGAGAATTTCGACGTCTTCGACTTCGCGCTCAGTTCGACGGAAGTCGCCGCCATCGATGCGCTCGACACCGGCGTACGGGGCGGCCCTGACCCAGAGACCATCGATACGAAGCTGTATACCAAGACGATTCCTGACTGACGACGTGCCCGACGGCGCCCCCTCCGAGTGCTGTCAGGCCAGGAGATGAGACGTGAGAAGCGTGCAGGTGTTCAAAGTGTGCCGGTCATCGTTGCTCGTCGGGGTTGCTGTCGCGGGCATTCTCGGCACAGCGGTCGACGTCCAGGCGCAGGCGCTCAAAGATGTTCAGGCGCCTGATACACCGTTGGTGTTGAAGGCACAAGGCAGCTTCTTCGTCGGCGGCGAAAAGGTCGAACAGACACAAGGGGAGCTCGGCGACCTCGGCCCTGGCGGGCACATCACCATCAATCAGATGTACGTGCGCTTCATGGTGCCGCAGGGCGGCGATGGCAACGTGCCCGTGGTGATGCTGCACGGCGCGACCCTGACCGGCAAGTCCTGGGAGACGACGCCAGACGGTCGAATGGGATGGGACGAGTACTTCGTGCGCCGTGGCCATCCCGTGTACGTGCCGGACCAGGTGGGCCGCGGTCGATCGGGCTTCAACCAGGCTGTGTTTAATGACGTCCGCGCGGGCTCGGTGCCTGCGGGAAATCTTCCCCGCTGGCTGCGATTCAGCGACGAGGGTATCTGGCCGAACTTCCGCATCGGCCCGAAGCCTGGCCAGCCGTTCTCCGGCAGCCAGTTCCCCGTGACCGCACTAGACGAACTCGCGAAACAGGGTGTGCCAGACGTGACGTTTGGCGGTGGTGTCCCGACTCCCAATCCAACGTTCAAAGCCCTCGCCGATCTCGCAGGCGAATTGAAGGGCGCCGTGGTGATGGGCCACTCACAGTCCGGGTCGTTCCCTCTGGAAGCGGCGTTGCTCAATCCGACCGCCATGAAAGGTCTCGTGCTCGTCGAGCCGGGCAGCTGTCCAGCCACCTACACGGCCGACCAGATCAAGGCCCTGGCGACGATGCCCATTCTGATCGTGTTCGGTGATCATCGCGACAACCCGACGGGCATGCCGACGCTGCCGACATGGCAGGCCCGTTTCGAGATATGTCAGACCCTAATCGGCCGCATCAAGAGCGCTGGCGGTCAGGCGCAGATGCTCAGCCCCGCCGAGACCGGCATCCACGGCAACAGCCACATGATCATGCAGGACAAGAACAACCTGCAGATTGCCGATCTGATCCTGCAGTGGATCGATGCGCGCGTGAGCAAGCGAAGCGGGGCGAACAAGTGAGCAAAGGCTCGGCGGATGCGAACATCGCGGGCAAGGTCGTCGTCATCACGGGTGCCAGCAGCGGCCTCGGCGAAGCGACAGCGCGGTACCTCGCCGACCGTGGCGCGATCGTCGTCCTGGGGGCGCGGCGCGCCGAGCGTCTCCAGGCGTTGGCCGACGACATCGCGCGCAACGGCGGCAAGGCTTCCGCGGTCGTCACCGACGTGACCGATCCGGCGCAAATCCAGGCGCTCGTCGATGCCGCAGTCGAAAGACATGGCCGTGTCGACGTGATCCTCAACAACGCGGGCGTGATGCCACACTCGCCGCTCGAGCGACGGAAGATTGACGACTGGAACCGCACCATCGACATCAACATCAAGGGGGTGCTGTACGGCATTGCGGCGGCTCTGCCGCATATGCAGCGGCAGAAATCCGGCCACATCATCAACGTCTCGTCGGTCGCCGGACATAAGGTCGGAAAGAACAATGCGGTGTATGCGGCGACGAAGACGGCGGTGCGGGTGATCTCCGAGGGGCTGCGGCAGGAGGTCAAGCCGTGGAACCTGCGCACGACGATCATTTCGCCCGGCGCAGTCGCGACGGAGTTACCGAACAGCATCACCGAGGCGGACGTCGCGAAGGGCATCGGCGCGTTCTACGAGGAGTACGCGATCTCGGCGGAGTCGTTCGCGCGCGCGGTGGCGTTCGCGATCGGTCAGCCTGAAGACGTCGACATCAACGAGATTCTCTTCCGGCCGACGCGGCAGGAACTTTAGTCCAGATGGCATTCAGGAGATCGACCATGCACATATTCACGCGACCATTGGTCGTGGCGCTCTGCTCCGGTGTGCTCGCCGCGGGCCTGACGGCCTCTGCCCGTCAGGCTCCGCGGCCGCTTGGCTCGTTGACGCTTCCCGCCGGATTTCACGCCGAGGTGTTCGCCGAGAACGTCGGCAACGCTCGCATGATGGTCCTCGGGCCGCAAGGCACGGTGTTCGTCGGGTCGCAGTATGCCGGCAAGGTGTACGCGATCGTGGATCGCGACGGCGACCACAAGGCCGACCAGGTCGTGACGATCGCCAGCGGTCTGCCTCAACCCAATGGCGTCGCGATGCGCAACGGCGCGCTGTATGTGGCGACCACCAGCCAGATTCTCCGGTTCGACGACATCGAAGAGCACCTCGACGCGCCGCCCAAGCCGGTGACCGTCCGCGACAATCTTCCCAATCCGAACCAGGGTCACACGTGGAAGTTCATCGCCTTCGGCCCGGACGACATGCTGTACATGTCGGTCGGAGCGCCGTGCAACGTCTGCTTGCCAGCGGCAATGGTGGCAGCCATCGTGCGGATGAAGCCGGACGGATCCGGACTCGAGGCGTTCGCCGAGGGCATCCGCAACAGCGTCGGCTTTGCCTGGCATCCGGCGACGCACGAACTGTGGTTTACCGACAACGGCCGCGACATGCTCGGCGACGACGTGCCGAACGACGAGCTCAATGTGGCGTACAAGGCCGGCCTGCACTTCGGCTTTCCATACTGCCATCAAGGCGACGTGCCGGATCCCGAGTTCGGCGCGCAACGCGCGTGTTCGACGACTGAGCCGCCCGTCCAGAAGCTTGGCGCCCACGTGGCGGCGATTGGCTTCGCGTTCTACACCGGCAACATGTTTCCGGCCAGCTACAAGAACGCGGCGATCATCGCCCAGCATGGTTCGTGGAACCGATCGACCCCGAGCGGCTATCGCGTCATGGCGGCGCACACCGATGGACGCCGGGTGACGGGTTACGAACCGCTCGTAGACGGCTTCCTGCCTGGTGCGGGATCTGGCGCCCCCGGTGGACGAGGTGCGACGGGCGCTGCCAACGGCCGTCCGGCCGACGTGCTGCAACTGCCGGACGGATCCATCCTGATCAGCGACGACATCGGCAATCGTCTCATCCGTGTCAGCTACGCGGTAGGTGGAAAATGACCGTTCATCGCATTCTCCTCGCAGTAGTGACCTTCGCATCGCTCTCGTCGTTCGTTCGAGCGCAGGGCCGCACCGAGGTGACGATCAACGACACCGGGGTACAAGCAGAGAACCTGACGTCGAGTCAGGACGGCACGGTGTACTTCGGCAGCACGGCGAAAGGGACGATCTACCGTGCAGCGCCGGGCGCTGCGCAAGCCGAACCCTGGATTCAGGCATCGACCGCCGGCCTCACCAACGTGCTCGGCGTGTTCGCGGATGATAAGACCAACACGCTGTGGGTCTGCCAGAACAACACGGGCGGCCGCGGCGGCGCACCCGTTGTCGGACAGACCGCGCTTCGATCCTTCGATTTGAAGACCGGTGCGGCAAAGGGGACCTATCCGTTCCCCACCAATGGCGGCGTCTGCAACGATATGGCGATCTCGGCCAACGGAACGGTGTACGCCACCGAATCGTTCGGCAACCGCATCCACCGGCTCCGGCCCGGCGCAACCGAACTCGACGTGTGGGCTACAGATCCGCGGCTTGCCGCCGTCGATGGTGTGGCGGTCCTTGCCGACGGCGCGGTCTACGTGAACACGTTCTTCAGCGGCGAGATCTTCCGCATTCCCGTGAACGCTGACGGCAGCGCCGGCACGATCGTGAAGATTGAAACGTCGATGCCGCTGGGACGACCCGACGGGCTGCGAACCGTGGGTCCACGGACGCTGATCCAGGCCGAGGGCCAGGGACGCTTTACGGAACTGACGATCGACGGCAATCGCGCGGAGGTGCGCGTGGTGAAGGACGGACTCGCTGGCGCGACCGGTGTGACCATCGTCGGTGATTCCGCCCTTGTCCTGGTCGAGCGCGCCAAGGCTGTCGTCGTGCCGTATCGCCCGCAGTGACGAGGCAGACATGATTCGCTTCGCGGCGCTCACGATGCTGGTTCTGGTCGCTTCGGCGTCCACGAGGACTCAAACGCTGGTCATCACGCGCGGAGACTCTCGCGCGGTCCGGCCAGGGCCCGCGGCGAACTTCACGGGTGACGTTCGTGTCGAGATGCTGTTCGAGGCGGTCGAGCCGTCACACGCGAGTGGCGGGTTCGTCACGTTCGGGCCCGGCGCCCGCACCGCGTGGCACTCGCATCCCGGTGGCCAGATCCTGATTGTCACGGCGGGCACCGGCCGCGTTCAGCTATGGGGTCATCCGATTGAGGAGATTCGGGCGGGCGATGTTGTCAGGATCCCGGCCGGGGAAAAGCATTGGCATGGGGCGTCGCCGCATGCGTCGATGACCCATCTCGGGATTACGGAGGTCCGCGACGGTACGGCGGTGCAATGGATGGAACAGGTGAGCGACGAGCAATATAACGGCGCGTTGTCGAGTCCGGAGGAACACCCACAGGCATCGGCGAGACCGTCGGGAGAGCTCCAGCAACGAATCGCACCCGGCCTGGCGACGCTCACCGACGACGTGCTGTTCGGCGACGTGTGGAGGCGACCCGAGTTGTCGCCCCGCGACCGCAGCCTGGTAACGATCTCGGTGTTGATCGCAACGGGAAAGACAGGACAGCTGGCCGGCCACCTGGGTCGAGCCCTCAGCAACGGTGTCAAGCCGAGCGAGGCTTCCGCGCTTCTGGGGCACCTGGCGATCTATTGCGGCTGGCCGAGCGCGGTCTCGGCACTCGAGGTCTACGAGCAGGTGTACAGCGCGCGGAAGGTCGACACCGCCAGTCTGGGCGCGGTGAGCCCGCGACTTGCGGCTCCCGCGTCGGAGGCGGCACGCGCCACAGCCACCCGCGACGAATTGGGGACCGTCGCGCCGAAGTTCGTGCAGCTCACCAACGACGTGGTCTTCGATCATCTGTGGCGGCGGCCCGATCTCAGTGTGCGCGATCGCAGCCTAGTCACCATCGCCGCACTGGCCGCGATGGGCGACGACGACCAGCTCGATGTGTACCTGCGCCGCGGACTCGAGAGCGGTCTGACCCGTGCTCAGATCGCCGAAGCATTGACCCACCTGGCGTTCTACGCCGGCTGGCCCAAGGCGACCAGGGCGTTGACGGCGGTCACGAGACTCGGCAAATAGCTGGACGGCTCGAGCGCCCGTCACGAGGACTCATATGACATACAGCCGGCGCGTCCCCGCGATTGTCTTCTCGATCATCTTCGTCTGCGTCATCAGTGTCGCGGCGCAGGAGCCGGTCCTCTACACCGACAATCGGACGACCTCGTCAACGTTCCGCGATCGCGGTCCGTCCTACGCGCCAACCTACCTTGTTTATGTCGACAAGCCGCGGACCGCAGAGGAGGCGAAGCAGCTGATCGCCGATCTCGGCATGGGACCTCACCTCGACGAATACAAGGCGCGAGCGTTCGTCGTCGGTCCGACCAATGGCAAGGTGTATGAGCCGTCAGATCTCACCGCATTTCAGAATCTGCTGCGCACGCGCCGTTCGTCGAACCTGAAAGTGATCGGCGTCGGAGCCGGGGCGACGTTCGTCAACAACGTCATCTCCAAGTACGCCTTCGCTGTCGCCGGCATCCTCACGTACGGCGGGACCGTGGACAAAGGCGTCGCATCCTCGATCCCGGTTCCAGCCTACGTTCATGGAGCGAATCGTGCCGTCGCGGAGCTGTACATCGCGGCGAATGGCGCCACCGCGAAAGACGAATCGACAGCTTTCACGACCCACACGAACCCAGGCCCTAACGAGGCATTGCAGCGCGTCGTCGTCAGCAAGCAATCGGACGCGAAGGAGAACCTCGCGCAGGCGTTTCAGAATGCGTGGAAGACGGTGTTCAGCAGGAACTACCGGCTCTACATGACGCAGACCGAGTCGTACAGCCAGGGCTTCGATCCGAACAACCACAAGGAACCCTGGGAACTCGAACCGTACGTGATGTACGACGAGCTCGGTGTCGGTTATGAGGCAGTGACGGAAGACCTGCCCGGCATCGGCTTGTCGCTCCGTTACGAGTACGTCCCGCGGAAGGCCCTCGTCGCCACGCCGAGATCCGTACCGCTCGTCATCATGCTGCACGGCAACGGGAACGATCCGCGCATTCAGGGGGAGAGCAGCGGGTGGGTCGAGGTCGCAGCGAAGCACACCATCATCCTCACATCGGTTGAGTGGCAGGGCCGGACGATGCAGGACACGACCTTCGCCGCGATTGGCGAGGCCGGCACGATGGCGGTGCTCGATCGTCTGCTGACCAAGTATCCCCAGATCGATCCCGGCCGGGTCTACTTCACAGGGCTGTCCGCGGGCGCCATGAATTCGTTCACCTACGGCGTGAACAATCCGAAGCGCATCGCCGGCGTCGCTGGCCATTCGGCGCCCTTTGGTCCGCCACCGCTGCTCGACGCGGCGACGAAGGCAAGGGCGAGCGGCCAGTACCTGCCCATGTATGCGATTGCCGGCAACCGGGACATGTACAAACCGCTCCCGGTCAACCAGACGCCGCGGTCGTTCTACAACGTCATTCGCGCGTTCGCCTTGCTCAACGACATCACGGTCCCAGACGGCCCGGACCTCGCGGTCAACGACCTATTCGGATTGAGGCTGGACGGACCTGGGTGGAGCCAGCTCGCCGGCCGACGCGCCATGATCGGGACCCTATCGAACAGCAAGGGCGCCATGATCAACCTGGTCGCGCTCGATCCGTATGGACACTGGAACTTCAAGCCGGCGGCCGAGGACATGTGGGCGTTTCTCTCCCGGTTCCGCCGGGACGTGACGAGCGGCGCACTGCAGGTCGACCCGGGCCGTGAAGGACGCTGACGGTGAAAGATGAGCCGATTCGCGCTCGAGTGGCTCGTACCCGGCCAGCCTGATCGACTGACCCACGTCATGCTATTGGACCGAGAACGGCCGGCGCCCTTCATCGTGGCGGCGGGTCATGGCGCCGGCAAGGCACTCGCGCTGCTGAGCCTGTGGCGGACCCTCGTAAAGGGTGCCGAATCAGCGGACGCGGTCAAGTACATCGCGGATGAGTACACGCGTCGCGCCGGCACGGCACCCACAGCATCGGGACAGGGATAGCAATTGATGTGCATGCAGGAGCATGGGCGAGCATCTGACCGCCGACCACACGATCTCGGATCTTCCGGACGATCCGATCCTGTTCGTCCGGAGACTGTTGGCCGCAAACTGGTCGCGTTCACGCGTGCTTGCCGGCCAGTTGCTGTCCTGGAAAAGTGGTGGCTCGCGCGCGTTGCATTCGATGTCGACCTGCGGCCGTCGTGAGGTGATCACATCTGGCGTTACGTCAACGCCGTCGGCCATCACGACAACGATGCTGCATCTGTGCTCGGCACCGTGCAAGGCGCTGCGCTTCGCTCCGCCCGCGCGTACGCGCGGCCTTCGGGCCTTGACGGTGCCTGCGCGCAGACGATCGGCAGGCATTTACGTGATGGCCGTCGAATGTTCTTTCCGTCCGGAACGCATGGCGCATTGATCGATCCGTTGGGGATCTTCAGAAGCGCTCGCGTGTGTTCGATCGTTTCCGGAAACGTGCGCTTCAGCCGCTTGGTGAGGTTCATTTTTCGCGATCTTGATCGTTGACCGCCGTCGCGAGTGGCGCTAGAGCGTTTTTCAGTTGTACTCAGTACGCGGTTATGGTACTCCTCTCGCCGAGGAGGTGGCGATGGCGGCGGCGTACTCGATGGATTTACGCCAGCGCGTCCTGAAGGATGCGCTCGCCGGACGGTCGTCGAAGGATCTGGCCGAGCGATTTCACGTGAGTCGAGCCTGGGTCGACGCCCTGAAGCAACGGTGGCGGGAGACGGGCTCCGTCGCCCCACGCGCGCAGACCAAGTTTCGTCCGCGCGTGCTGGCCGGTCAGGAGACCCGGCTCGCGGCGTTGATCGCGGCACGACCCGATGCCACGCTGGTGGAATTGCGCGACGCCTTGTCGACGACCGCGGGACTGAGCACGCTGTGGCGCGCCATCGAGCGGTTAGGCTTCACCGTCAAAAAAAACCGTACACGCCGACGAACAACGTCGGCCTGACGTAATGGCCGCGCGGCGGCAGTGGCAAACGTGGCAACCGTTGCGCGACATGGCGCAATACGTGTTCCTCGATGAATGCGGGGTGACGACCGATCTGATCCGGCGCTACGGTCGGAGTCCCTGTGGTACGCGGCTGCGCGATCACGCGCCGTTCGGACATTGGGACACCCACACGGTGGTCGCGGCGCTGCGGGTCGAGGGCCTCGGCGCACCCGCCGTCTTCAACGGGCCGATCGACAATCCGAGCTTCCTCGCGTACATCGAGCAGGTCTTGGTCCCAACGCTGCGCCAGGGGGACATCGTCGTCCTCGACAACCTCCCCGTCCACAAACAACCGGAGGTGCGCGCGGCGATCGAAGCCGTCGGGGCCCAGCTCCGGTTTCTGCCGCCCTACCGTCCGGACTTCAATCCAATCGAACTCGCCTTCGCGAAACTGAAGGCCTTCCTGCGTGCGGCACGCCCCCGGACCTTTGATCACGTCTGTGCGTTGATCGCCGCCGCGCTCGATCTGTTTACGTCGACGGAGTGCCGCAACTTCGTGCGGCACTGCGGCTATCGCGTCGCTACAGAATTATGAAAAACGCTCTAGTCTGTTCGCATTCGACGGTGCTGCGACGCACCATCCTCCGCTTTCGGTCACCGACGCGGAGGCAGCCGTTGATCCCGGCGATCGTGGAGGTCAGCGACGACCTCACGTCACAGTCACGTCACAGTTTGGTTTTGCGCGGATCCCCACCTGCCGGTAAACTGTTGATTCCACTCAACCGGAGAGATGGCCGAGTGGTTGAAGGAGCACGCTTGGAAAGCGAAGCGGGCCAGCAGCACCGAGCGATTTCGAACCACCTTAACGCGTACGCGATCAGCGACTTAACCTTCCAAAACGATCACTTGGTGTGACTAGGTAAACCTCGATGTTCTTCGAGGTTTTGACCCCGACGTATCATAGTCCTATCACGATCGTCGCCTTCATTTACTATTAGAGGGTGATGCGCGACTAGAGCTGGCAAGGCCGTGCTCCCGCTCTGACCAGCGAGACATGGGCTCGTTCCCGGTTTGTCGATCACTTCTTGAGATTCCTCGTCCAGTTCTGAACGAGGGTGAGAGGCCTCGTGCCGGCATCGGGTGCGGGCTTGACCACGAGGAAGCGCTGACCGTCGGCGGTGACGTCAAGATACTGCGAGACGTCTCGAAGCGTCGTCGCATCGAATAACAGCCGCGGGGCGCTCGCTTCAAATGACGACTCCAGCTGTACGTCGACGGCCATGAGCTTCCTGTTGGCGTCGGCGTAGAAGAGTTCTCCGCCGTCAGATCGCCACATCGGCGACCAACCGCCGTCGGTCGAGACTCGCGAGCGAGCGACGGAAGGCGGGAAAGGCTGCACATAGATCTCGTTCGATCCCGTTTCGTCCGAGCTGTACGCAATCCATTTTCCGTCCGGTGATATCTGGCCACCTGACTCCTTCGACGGAGTTTTGAGCAGCCGTGTCACTTTCCCGTCTGGCAGCGACAGTTGCCACAAATCCTGCTCGGCGCCTGAGTTGTTCACGATCACAGACTGTCCATCACGCGACCAGGACGTGGCGTGGCTGTCGAAGTCCGATGCGAACACCGCTTCGTCCGTCCCCACGCCGGTGGATCGCTTCCGGTACAAGTTCAATCGTCCGGTGCGGTCGGAGCTGAAGAGGATCCATTCGTCATCCGGGGACCAGAGCGGATCCCAGTCGGCCGCCGGGTCAGTCGTGATTCGGGTTCCTACATGGCGAGCGAGATCGTAGACCCAAATATCTCCCGCGCCGACACCCGACCCGTCGAAGCTGGTGAGCGCAACGCGACGCCCGTCGTGCGACAGCCTCGGCGCGTAGAAGTCGCCGCGGATCGGAAGCGCTTCGATTTCACGGCCGCTCCGATCGAGCCAGGCGAGCTGGAACAACGCCCGCGGGGCGTAGACGAGGATGCCAGTCTCCGACACAGAAAATGGTCCCGGCGTCAACGCGACTGCAATCGCGTTGCCTTTGAGGCGTAGCCGCGTTTCATCGAAAGGTGCGGCCATCACTGTGCCTTCCTGCACGAACAACAGCCGTCCCGCTGCGACGAACACCTTGGACACCGGTGTGGTGATGCCGGTCGTTCTGACGATCAGCGTTGTCGCTTTCGAGTCGAGCGATGCGGCGTAGATCCCACGCATGCTTGGGTTACTGTTCGATGTGTTCCGGAAAAGCAAGTGGCGACCGTCCGGGAGAAAGGTCGGATGGACATGACCCCCATCCCCCCTGGGTTGATCCAGCTCGGTCACGGGAAAGGGATCGCCACCGGCTGCCGAAATGCCCCGAAGAGGATTCCCGCTGCTGCCAAATACGACGATTCCGTCACGGCTCCATGTGCCTTGGCCGCTACACGGAGAACAGAGTTTCTGTGGCGGCGTGCTGCCAGAGGAATCGATCTTGTAGAGCGTGTTGCCAGAAAAAAACCCGAGCGTCTGACCGTCCGGCGACCAGAACGGAAATCGGGCTCCCTCGGTTCCCGGCAAACGCTGCGCGGAGGGTCTGCTCAGGGAACGGACCCAGAGCACCTCTTTTGCCTCGTCCGCGATCCTTGCGACGTAGGCGAGATCTCGCCCGTCAGAGGAGATGGCCATCCCACACTCCAGGCAGAAGACAGCGCTCTCGGCCGGCAGGAGATTGGAATAGATCACCGACGGTGGCTCACGCCGTACAGCGACAGCGGCAGCCACAACGAGGCAGATTGCGCTGACCGTACCGGCGATGAGCCACAGCACACGTCGGAGCGCGCCACGTCCGTTCGCTGCAGGTAACGTTTGAGCATCGCCGGACTCGAGCAGACCGCGCAGCTGAAAGGCGAGATCCTGCGCCGATTGAAAGCGCGCCTCGGGTTGCTTCTCGAGACAATGCGCGACGATCCGACGCAGGGCGCCGTTGTCCGAGGACAGCTCCGGCGGTTCGTCGTTGAGAATCGCCGTCAGTGTCTCCGCGATCGTCGGGCGCTCGAACGCCCGCCGGCCACCCGTCATCTCGAAGAGCACGCAACCCAGGGAGAAGATGTCACTGCGCGCATCCACTTCCGCGCCCGATACCTGCTCAGGTGACATGTACCCCGCGGTTCCGAGGATCACGCCGGGTATGGTCTGCTCGTTCGCGTGCGAATCGACGGCGTTCGGCATTTTCGCCAGACCGAAGTCTAGGACTTTCACGTGGGCGGCGGTCGTGATGAAGATGTTCTCGGGCTTGAGATCGCGGTGCACGATGCCCCTGGCATGGGCGGCGGCAAGACCGTCCGCGATCGCCGCGCCCATCTGCATCGCCTTGCGCGAGGGCAGCGCGCCGCGCACCAGCCGCGCGCGCAGCGTCTCGCCGTCGAGGAGTTCCATGACAGCGTACACACGGCCGTCCGCTTCGCCGACGTCGTAGAGGGCTCGGATATTGGGATGCGACAGGGCAGCTACTGCTTGTGCTTCCCGATGGAATCGTTTCCGCGCGGTGTCGCTCTCTATGGCGAGAGCGGGAAGCACCTTCACCGCGACGTCACGGGCGAGCCGCGAATCGCGGGCGCGGTAAACTTCTCCCATTCCACCAGAGCCGATCCGCGAAACGATGTCGTAGCAACCCAACCTGGTGCCCACGAGCGTTTCCGCGCGTTCTTGGGCCAGCAACTTCGCCGCGTCTGAGATCGCCCCCACGTTGAGGAACTGTCCCGCTGCGGCATTGCTCGCGAGCAGCGATTCCAGTTCCCCGCGAAGCGCGTGATCGTCTCCGCAGGCGTCCCGCAGAAAGCCCGCACGCGCCTCCGCCGGCAGCTCAGATGCCGCTGAGTAAAGCCTGCCGATTCGTTCCCACCGATCGGGTGTCACGTCACGCATCCCGAGTGAGTTCCCGATACAACCACGCACGAGCCAGACCCCAATCGTTTCGGACCGTTCGTGGCGAGATGCTGAGGACCTCGGCCACTTCTTCTTCTGTGAGGCCACCGAAGTAGCGCAACTCTACGACCCGGCTTTGCCGAGGGCTGAGAGCCGCGAGCCGTTCGAGGGCCTCGTCTAGTGCGAGCAGGTCGGTGCCTCGCTCCGGCACCGAGACCATCACGGCGTCGAGAGACACCGGCTGCGCGCCTCCCCCACGTTTGAGGTTCTGTCTGGCACGCGCGAAATCAACCAGGATATGGCGCATCACTTGTGCGGAAACGCCGAAAAAATGCGCGCGGTTCTGCCACTGCACTCCCCGTGCGTCGACCAGCCGCAGGTACGCCTCATTAATCAGAGCGGAGGTCTGAAGCGTGTGGCCCGGGCGCTCTCGACGCATGTAGCGTGCTGCGAGCCGGCGAAGCTCGTCGTACACAATGGGAGTCAGTTGCTCCAGTGCTGCGGTGTCGCCGTGGCGCCAGGCCTGGAGCAATCGCGTCACGTCGCCTGGCGTGTCGCCCATCTCACCTCCCGCTGCCGCTTTTTTCCGCCGATCCCGCTTTACCCAGTGGAGGCCGTCCCATGGAAGCCCAACATAGATCATCACGACATCGCGCGCGGTACCTGATTGTAGCGGCACTTATCGTGGCGGGAACCTCGATGTCAGCGCGCGTTTCGAGACGGGCCGATGACAATCTGACCGTTCACGCGTTGTTCAACCTGTCGGCGCCGACCGGAAGTCCATTCCCCAGCGATCGATTCACGATCGCCGACACGGATCAGAATACCGCCCGTCGCATTGCCCTGCCGATCCCCTCGGACTGCGTCGCCAATCGATCGGATTGCGACGACATCACGGTGCTCAACCAGCTCGACGGCTTCAACGTCCAGCCGCGCCTGTCGATCCCGTTTGACGGCGACGTCGACGTGCGGTCAATCACCAGCGATACGGTGTTCCTCGTCAAGCTGATCTGCGGCCACGACGACGACGCCTGTGACGCCGGCCCCGCGGCGCCGCGAATTGGCGTCAATCAAATCGTCTGGGATACCTTCACCCGCACGCTGCACGTCGAATCGGACGCGTTGCTCGACCAGCATTCCCGATACGCGCTCATCGTGACGACGGCGGTTTGCGACGGATACGGGTCACCTGTAGAGGCCACGCCTGCGTTCCGCAGGTTCCGGCAGACGGTAACCGGCGTCTACAAAGACGACATCCTCGATGCGGTGCACGCTGCGCGACGTGCTGGAGTCGACGAGGACCAAATCGCCGTTGCTAGCGTGTTCACAACGCAGAGCACCACGGCGGTCATGGAAAAGATCCGCGATCAGATCCGGCGCGAAACGCCCGCTCGCGCCCAGTTCACGATCGGTCCCGGAAAAAGTCGGCTCGTCTTTCCGTTCAGCGATGTCGTCAGCGTGACATGGACGCAGCAGACCCGGACGACACCGAGCTTCGCGACGGTGACATTCGACTTGGCGCAATTGCGATCGATTCCCGGCGCCGTGGGGTATCTGGCGTTCGGCAAGTACGTGGCGCCGGAGTATCGAACGAGCGCGGGAGTCATTCCACCTGTCGCCACGCGAACCGGATCACCCGCGGTGCAGGGTACGAGCGACATCTATTTCAATGTCGTGCTGCCGGCGGGAACGCCGCCTCCCGGCGGGTGGCCGATCGCCATCGTCGGTCACGGCGGCGATGGCAGCAAGGAGAACCTGACGATCGACACTACCGGTAGAATCGCAGCGGTTCTCGCACAACGTGGCGTCGCGACCATCGGCATCAATATCGCCGGTCACGGATTCGGTCCGCTCGGCACGTTGACCGTGAACCGCAGTTCGGGAGCGTCGGTAACGTTCACGTCCGGTGGACGCGGCGTGGATCAGAACGGGGACGGCGTTATCGGCACGCGTGAGGGGCTGGAGTCCACTTCGCCTGCGAGCGTACTGAACGACACCGACGGGCTTCGACAAACGGTCGCCGATCTGATGCAACTCGTCCGCGTCATCGACGTCGGCGTCGACGTCGATGGCGACGGCATACCTGATCTCGATCCGTCGCGTATCTATTTCGTGGGGCAGTCGCTGGGCGCGATGATTGGCACGGACTTCCTTGCGCTCGATTCACTCGTGCGAGCCGCCACGCTCACCGGCGTCGGCGGACCGCGGACGTCGACGGTGCTGAACGCCGTCGGCGGCCGGGCGGGTTTTGGTAATATTCTCGCCTCGCGGACGCCTTCGCTGATCAATGCGCCGGGTGTCGTCCGTCTCGACGGGGTCGCCGTACCGCTTCCGCCGCTGTTCAACGAGAACCTGCCACTTCGCGACGACGCACCGCTCGAGGTCGGTCTTGCCGACGGGACCACCGCCCTCATCCAGTCGCCGGTGGTCAATACAGTCGCTGGTGCGATGGACATTCAGGAGTATCTCGAACGCGTGGAATGGGCGGGGCAGGGGGCAAATCCCGTGGCGTACGCTCCGTATCTGAGGAAAGCTCCGTTCAGCGGCTCAGTTAAGCCGGTGATCGTGCAGTTCGCGACAGGCGATCGTTTCGTGCCGAATCCGTCCACCACGGCATTGCTGCGCGCCGGCGATCTTGCTGATCGCGCGACCTACTATCGACACGATCTTGCCTCGGTCGAGAATCCGGCACTGCCGAAGCCCGCGCATGGGTTCATGGTCAACACTCCCGCGTTTGGCGACATCTCGCGCGGAGCGCAAGAACAGATTGCGGTGTTCCTGGCCAGCGACGGCGTTGTGGTGATTCACCCCCAACCAGTGCGCTTGTTTGAAGTGCCGATTGCAGGATCGCTACCGGAGGCGCTGAACTTCATCCGCTAGACGATGTTCAACGGAGTCCCAGATTCCAGGCGGTGTCGGATCCCGCGGGCTGGTCAGATTGAGTTGGCCGGCCCGCGCTCACCGTGCCTTTCGCAACTCCTTGCATTGATTCGGATCGGATTGCATCTTATGAGACCAAGATGGATTGCGGGTCCGAGACCAGCTCTACCAACTCGGCGCGAGTGATCGCCGCAGATTAGGAGGTCTATCACAATTCCCGCGACGTGTTTCCGCTGCGTGGCTGTAAGCCGCTGAATCCAAAGCTCCTGGAAGAACGCTCGCATTCGAAGGAGGGTTTTGCGCTACACTGCTCCAGACCGCTCGCAATTCGTTGATTCTAAAGCGGAGAGATGTCCGAGTGGTTGAAGGCGCACGCTTGGAAATAGATTCCCGTCGCGCGTGCTGACGCACACCAAATCCCCCCAACACAGTTCCGATCAACGACTTCCCGCAACATCGATATGCGTTGGCGTGTTCCCGTAAACCCACGTGTTTGTCCGGGGTTTCCGGGGCTATGTGACACAGTTCTGACACAATCCCTGGTGCAACTTCGACCGACACGTACCGACACACACCAAATCGCATTGAGGTGACGAGGCACGGCGCAGTCGCGCAGCGGCGCGCAATGCGGTCCCATGCACGTGACTGACGTTGAAAGCATCGCTGCCGCGCCGGACCGTGAATACACGCGTTGGCTTCGATGACGTGCTCGTCAACAACGTGGCCGAAAGAACGGATTCAGCAGCCGCCGTAGCGCCTATGGCAAAGCCTAGGGGTGACGATGGAACGCACGTGAATCGTACCGGGTTTATCGGAGGGCCCATTCCGAGAGAGGATGGACCCGATGCCCCGACCCAGCAAGTACGCCCCTGAGTTGCGTGACCGCGCCGTCCGGATGGTGTTTGACCACGCCCACGAGCATCCGTCCCAGTGGGCCACGATGCGATCCGTCGCCGAGAAGTTAGGCTGCACGACAGAGGCGCTGCGGCGCTGGGTGCGGCAGGCCGAGCGCGATACCGGGAAACGCGCGGGTCTGACGACGACGGAACGCGAGGAGCTGAAACGGCTCCAGCGTGAAGTCGTCGAACTGAAACGCGCCAATGAGATTCTGAAGAAGGCGGCGGCGTTTTTCGCCCAGGCGGAGCTCGACCGCCGAGCGAAGTGATGGTGCGCTTCATCGATCAGCACCGGGACACCTACGGAGTCGAGTCGATCTGCGCCCTGCTGCCGATTGCTCCGTCCACCTATTTCCTGTCGAAGGCGCAGCAGCAGGATCCAACCACGCGGTCGGCACGGGCGCAGCGCGATGACGAGCTGCGGGTCGCGATCCAGCGCGTGTGGGATGCCAACGAACAGGTGTACGGGCCACGAAAAGTCTGGCGGCAGTTGCGCCGCGAGAAGGTTGACGTTGCTCGCTGCACCGTCGAACGCCTGATGCGCGAGCTGGGCTTGCGCGGCGCGGTGCGCGGGCGCGCGTGGAACATCACGACGCAGGCCGATCCGGCCGCCGGCCGGCCCGCCGACCTGGTGGTGCGCCAGTTCACGGCGACCCGCCCAAATCAGCTCTGGGTCGCGGACTTCACCTACGTGGCGACGTGGCGCGGCTTCGTCTACGTCGCGTTCGTCATCGATGTCTTCGCCCGGCGCATCGTCGGGTGGCGCGTCTCGGCGTCGCTGGCGACGAACTTCGTCCTCGATGCGCTCGAGCAGGCGATCTACGATCGGCGCGGCGCCGGGATTGAGGACTTGGTGCATCACAGCGATCGCGGCACGCAGTATCTGTCGATGCGCTACACCGACCGCCTGGCCGAGGCCGCCATCGCGCCGTCGGTCGGCAGCCGGGGCGATTCGTACGACAACGCGCTCGCCGAATCGATCATTGGCTTGTTCAAGACGGAAGTGATTCAGCGGAAAGGCCCGTGGCGCCATCTCGAGGCCGTCGAGTTCGCCACACTCACGTGGGTCGATTGGTTCAACACCCGGCGACTCCTCGAACCGATCGGCTACATCCCGCCAGCCGAGTACGAAGCGCAGTACTATGCACAACTGGCGGCCGATGCCACCGCCAATCCGGATTCACGGCGTGGCGCTCGCCGGCAGCTACATTCCGACGACAGTCCTCACGGGCAGGCCGTCGAGCGCCCGCATGACGTTCTCGACGACAGGAGACCGACATCACTGAACAGCGAATGCGCTCACACTAACGGCTCTCCGACAAACCCGGTGTGGTTCAGAGGTCTACGCGAAGAGATACGTGCTCTGGGGTGTGGACGATGAGCGAGTCTACGGTGCCGACGCAGAATGACGTTGGGAGTCCGCACAGTTCGAGCAAATCTTTCCAAGATGACGCTACGCTCATTCACGTCGC
>WNGB01003467.1_pt1 | contig 24756 bp, 17 predicted proteins | sample 5400681 | NCBI WGS metagenome assembly WNGB01 (sample SAMN13153367, study PRJNA577476) | soil metagenome | isolation source: 115 cm soil or saprolite under grassland replicate 2 | place: USA:California | collected 2016-06-15
GAGCTGCGAGGAGAAGGACGAGACGATGAACACGGTCCCCATCGGAAGGATGAAGAACGTGAAGGCGTTGAGCGCGCCGGCGGTCGTCGCGGCGAGGGCGGCCGCGCCGAGGTGGGCGACCATCACCGCGTCCGCGATCCCGACGACCACCTGCGAGGAGCGGGAGACGACGATGGGCCACGCGAGCGCGAGGAGCGCGCGGAGCCGGCCGCCCCGCGCGCCCGCCTCGACCCCGTCAGCCGCCGCCCCGTCCGCCATGGCCGGGATTCTTATCCCAGGCCCGAGCGCCTCGCGACCCGCGCGGCTAGGGCGGCGGGCGGCGGGCGGCGGGCGGCGGGCGGCGATGCGATAGGCTGTCGGCCAGAAGGAGCACACCTTGGGCGACGAGACCATCCAGTTCGCGTCCCGCTTCTCGGGCGCGGTGAAGAACCTCTCCCTCCTCGCGGGCGACGCGACGGCGGCGGAGATCGCGAAGGCCCTCGGGCCGGACGTCGCGGCGCGGACGCGCTCCGCGCTCGACGCGGTCGAGGCCGTGTACGAGACGGGCACGGACGGCGTGCGCAACTGGCCCGAGCAGCGCAAGCGCGTCCTCGCGCAGCTCGCGAGGGTGCGCGAGGCGCTCGAGCGCTCGGGCGTGGACGCGGAGCTGCGCCGGCGCGCCGGCGCGCTCGTCGAGGCGATCGAGGCGCGGGACGCCCGGTAGCCGCCCAGCCCTCCCTTTTCGACTAGACTCGCGCGGAAGATCGTTTCCGGGCCTCGCGCGTTCCACCTCGCGAGGCCCCGACGGAGGCCGGCCGGTTTGGACAGCGACGAGCGGCTCATGCTCCGGTTCCAGGCCGGCGACGTCCGGGCCTTCGAGGAGCTCGTGCGCCGTCACCGGACCCCCCTCTTCTCCTTCCTGCTCCGGCTCACGGGCGACCGCGGCCGGGCGGAGGACCTCTGCCAGGAGACGTTCCTGCGCGTGGTCCGGGCGGCGGAGCGCTGGGAGCCGCGGGCGCTCTTCCGCCCCTGGCTGTACGCGGTCGCGCGGAACCAGGCGTTCGACGACGCGAGGCGGCAGGCCTTCCGCCGCACCGAGGCGCTCGACGACCCGGCGCGAGCGCCGGCGGCGTCGGACGATCCGGCGCCCGATCGCGCCGCGGACGCCGCGCTCGTGCGCCCGAAGCTCGAGGCGGCGCTCGCGGCGCTGCCGGCGGAGCAGCGCGAGGTGTTCCTCCTGCGCGAGCACGCGGGGCTCCGCTTCCACGAGATCGCGGAGGTGACCGGCGTCCCCGAGAACACCGTGAAGAGCCGGATGCGCTACGCCCTCGAGGCGCTCCGCGCGAAGCTCGAGGCGCTCGGGGTCGGCCCCGGCGCGGACGGCGAGGCGAGGAGCGCGACCCCATGACCCACGACGAGCTCAGGGAGAAGCTCCTCGACCTCGCCTGCGGCGAGCTCTCCCCGCGCGAGGCGCGGAAGGTCGAGGAGCACGCGGCCTCCTGCGAGGGGTGCCGGGCGGAGCTCGCCCGGATGCGCGAGACGCGCCGGCTCATGTCCGCGCTGCCCGAGGAGGCCGCCCCTGCGGGCGGCGAGGCGGTCCTGCTCGCCGCCGCGCGCGAGGCGGCGCGCCGGCGCGAGCCGCGGCCGGTGCTGCCGCGTTGGGTGTGGGGCGCCTCGATCGCGGCGATGTCGCTCGCCGCCGTCGTGGCGGTCTCGTACCGCGTCATGTCGATGCGCCCCGGTCCGCCCGGACGCGAGGATCCGAACGCGCTTCTCGGCGACTCGCCGTACGCGAGCGCGCCCTCTTCCCCGCCCGCGGCGGCGCAGGACGCGGCGGGCGCGGACGAGACAGTGGCGGGCGCGCGGCCCCGCGCCGAGCAGGAGTCGCGCGGCCCCGGCGCCGGCGCCGCGCCGCGCGCGAGGCCTCCCGCGCCGGCGGAGAGGCCGGCCGAGAAGAAGGCTCGCGCGCTCCCGGCAGAGCCCGAGCCGGCGCCGTCCGCGAAGGGTGCCCCGCCCGAGCAGCGCATGGAGCGTGTGGAGCGCGGGAACCTCGCGATGGCCGAGGCCCCCGCCGCGGCGCCGCCACCCGCGGCCGCATCGCGCCAGCCGGCGCCGGCGCCCGCCCCGGCGGAGGTCCCGGCCCCCGCGGGCGCCGTCGCGGGCGTCATCCCTGATCGCGCCGCCGCCGCGCCCTCACGCGCCGCCCCGGCCCCCGCGCGCCGTGCCGCGCCGGTCCGGACCGAGCCCGAGCTCGGGCGCGGCCGCGACGCGAATGACGCGGACGCCGGTGCGGCGCTCGCGCAGTACGAGGACCTCCGGCGGACGGGCCGGCTCCGCGCCGAGGTGCGAAGCTTCCCCGGCTGCGACGGCGAGCTCTCCCGCCGGCTCGAGCGCGATCCGGCGGGGCGCGTCGTGTCGTACGCGTGGGAGGCGATGCTCGGCGGCCGGCGAGTCCGGTACGAGGTCGTGTACGCGCCGGACGGCTCGGTCGTCCGCGCGCGGGCCATGGACGCGGCGACCGGAGGGATCGAGCGGGCGCTCTTCCGCCCGCCGCCGCTGCACACGATCGATCTCGACGCCCCCCCGCGCTGCCGCTGATCGCCCTTGCGCGAGCGGGCGGCACCGCGGACGCGGATACCGAATCTTGCGCCGGGCTGGCCCTCGCCCACCGGGCGAGCGGCCGGGCGCCCCCGTATCCGACCGATTGTGGCGGGCCCGCTCGCTGCGGTACGTTCCGCGCCCGTGACCGATCCAACGCCGCGCTTCACGAACCCGTGGCGCCGCCTCCCGGCAGCCCGCGCCGCGGTGCAGGTCGCCTACCTCGTCTTCCTCGTCGCGGTGGGCGTCCGCTTCGCGCGCTTCGTCGCCGAGGTGATGGGAGAGGGCGCGATCGGCGCCGCGCGGCCTGCGCCGGTCGAGGGGTTCCTGCCGATCTCGGCGCTCCTCGGGCTCAAGCGCTGGCTTCTCACCGGCTTCTGGGACGAGATCCACCCCGCCGGCCTCGTCATCCTCCTCGCGGCGATCGGGGCGTCGCTCGTCGCGCGCAAGGGCTTCTGCGCGTGGGTCTGCCCGGTCGGGGCGATCTCTCGCGGCCTCGAGTGGCTCGGCCACCGGCTCCTCTGGCGGCGCGGCTTCCCGCGCGTGCCGCGCGCGGCCGACCTCGCGCTCTCCTCGCTGAAGTACGTCGTCCTCGTGTTCTTCGCGTGGCAGGTCTTCGTCGCGATGTCGCCCGCGGCGGTGGACGCCTTCATCGGGTCGCCCTACAACCTCGCGGCCGACGCGAAGATGCTCCTCTTCTTCACGCGGCCGTCCGGGACGGCGGTCGCCGTCGTCGGCGGGCTCGCCGTGCTCTCGCTCGTCGTGAAGCACGCGTGGTGCCGGTGGCTCTGCCCCTACGGCGCGCTCCTCGGCCTCGCGAGCCTCGTCTCGCCGCAGCACGTACGCCGCGATCCCGCGGCGTGCAACGACTGCCGCGCCTGCACGCGCGCGTGTCCGGTCGAGATCCCGGTCCACGCCCGGCTGCACGTGCTCTCCTCCGAGTGCACGGGGTGCCTGTCGTGTGTCGCCGCGTGCACGGTGCCGGACTGCCTCGGCGTGACGCTCCGGGGAAGACGCGCGCTCTCGCCCTGGCTCGTGCCCGCGGGCGTGCTCGGGGTGATGCTCGGGTCGTGGGCGGTCGCGCGCGCCGCCGGCTTCTGGGAGACGTCGGTGCCGGCCGCCGCGTTCCGCTGGGCGTACCGCGCGATGGGGCTCTGATCCCGGGCGCCGCCGGCCCCGCCCGTTCGCTAGCGCTGCTTGTCGTGCCCCTTGCCCTTGTCGTGGCACCGGCCGTCGCTCCAGACGTGGCCGGGCGGGCACTTCTGGTCAGCGGTCGCGGCGGAGCGGGAGCGGCCCACCGGCACGACGATGCAGCCCGTTGCGGTCGCGAGGGCGGAGAGGGCGAAGGCGGCGAGGACGAGGGTCTTCATGGCCGAGAGCCTGCCACGCCGTCCGAAGCCGAGGCAAGACTCCGCCGGCGGCCGGAATCCCACACCTCGCACCTGACGGCCCGGTAGAGTCATCGAGATGCAACCCTCCTGCCAGGGGACCCGGCGGTGAAGCTGCGCGTCGTCGCGGTCGGCAGGGATCGGTCCGGGCTCTTCGCCCCGGCGGCGGAGGAGTACGCGAAGCGGCTCGGGCGCTACGTCAAGTTCGAGCTCGTCGAGGTGCCCGAGGCGCGGCGGCACGCGGGCACGCCGCGCGCAAAGGACGAGGAGGGCGAGTCGCTCCTCGCCCGGATCGGCGAGCGGGAGCGGGTGGTGCTCCTCGACGAGCGGGGGACGGAGGAGACGAGCGAGGTCTTCGCGAGGCGCGTAGCGCGGTGGCTCTCGCGCGCGCAGGACGTGGCGCTCGTCATCGGCGGGTCGGACGGGCTCTCCGACGCGATCCGCGCGCGCGGCGAGGAGACGCTCGCGCTCTCGCGCCTGACGCTCGCGCACCGGCTCGCGCGTGTCGTGCTGCTCGAGCAGCTCTACCGCGCGATGACCATCCTTCGCGGGGAGCCGTATCATAAGTAGCCGGACGCACGGTCCGGGGCCCGTTTGATTCTTGTGGCGCGCGGGCCCTTTCGCCGACAATCACCCGTCCCGACTTGCGAGCGCAGGGGCAGCCGGATGAGGCTGCCCCGGAGCGAGCGGGGGGTTCGGGGGGGCGCGAGGCCCGAAGGGCCGAGTGTCCCCCCGCCACAATAGAGGTGCCGCGTGCCGAAGACGAAGCCCGTCCTCCTCGTCGTGCTCGATGGCTGGGGGATCCGCAGCGAGCGCGACGCGAACGCCATCGCGATCGCCGGGACACCGAACGTGGACGCGCTCGTCCGCGAGTTCCCATCCACGGTGATCGAGACGAGCGGCCTCTCGGTCGGGCTACCCGAGGGGCAGATGGGCAACTCCGAGGTCGGCCACACGAACCTCGGCGCCGGGCGGATCGTCTACCAGGACCTCGTCCGCATCAACCGGGCCGTCGAGGACGGCTCCGTTTTCGCGAACGACGCGCTCCTCATGGCGTGCCGGCGCGCGAAGGAGTCGGGCGGCGCGCTCCACCTCATGGGCCTCGTCTCCGACGGCGGCGTCCACAGCCACCTCGACCACCTCCACGCCTGCCTCGAGCTCGCGCGGCGCGAGGGCGTCGCGCGCGCCTACGTCCACGCCTTCATGGACGGGCGGGACACTCCCCCCCGCTCGGGCCTCGGCTACCTCGCCGGCGTCGAGAAGCGGCTCCAGGAGCGCGGCTACGGCAAGGTCGCGACCGTCTGCGGCCGCTACTACGCGATGGACCGTGACAAGCGCTGGGACCGGGTGGCGCTCGCGTACGCCGCGCTCGTCCGGGCCGAGGGGCTCCGCGCCGCCTCCGGCGTCGTCGCGATGGAGGCGTCGTACGCGCGCGGGGAGGGCGACGAGTTCGTGAAGCCGACCGTCATCGTGAACGGCGACGGCAAGCCCGTCGGCCCGGTTCGCGACGGCGACGCGATCGTCTTCTTCAACTTCCGCGCGGACCGCGCGCGCGAGATCACCCGCGCCTTCACCGACCCGTCGTTCGCCGAGTTCGACCGGATCGCCGTGCCGCGGCTCTCCGCCTACGTCTGCATGACGGAGTACGACCGGACCTTCGGGCTCCCGGTCGCGTTCGGCCCGACCGACCTCAAGGAGATCTTCCCCGAGATCGTCTCGCAAGCCGGGCTGAAGCAGCTCCGCTGCGCCGAGACCGAGAAGTACGCGCACGTCACCTTCTTCTTCAACGGCGGGCGCGAGATGGTCTACCCGGGCGAGGATCGCATCCTCGTGCCGTCGCCGCGCGACGTGAAGACCTACGACGCGAAGCCCGAGATGAGCGCGCGCGAGGTGACGGACAAGCTCGTCGTCGCCGTCGGCACCGGCCAGTACGGCTTCGTGCTCGTGAACTACGCGAACCCCGACATGGTCGGGCACACGGGGATGCTCGACGCCGCCGTGAAGGCGGTGAAGGTCGTGGACGAGTGCGTGGGCCGGCTCTGGCAGGCCGCCCGCAAGCAGGGGATGGCGATGCTCGTCACCGCCGATCACGGCAACTGCGAGATGATGACCGACCCCGTGACGGGCGAGCCGCACACCGCGCACACGCTCAACCCGTGCCCGTTCATCCTCGCCGATCCCGCCTTCAAGGGCGCGAAGCTCCGGGCGAAGGGGGTCCTCGCCGACATCGCGCCGACCGCGCTGCAGGTCATGGGGCTCCCGCAGCCGAAGGAGATGAAGGGGCTCGGGCTCGTCACGAGGTGACCGTGCGCCCCGGCGACCTCGCCCGCGCCGCCGCGCGCGCGCTCCTCGAGCTCGTCTATCCGCCGCGCTGCGCCGCGTGCGGGGAGCCGACGGAGGCGGAGCCGTTCTGCGAGGTCTGCGCGGGCGCGGTGGACCCGCTCCCGCCCGGCTGCGCGCGCTGCGGCCTCCCCGGCCCGGACCCGCTCTGCGGCGCCTGCCGCGCGGCGCCCCCCGCGTTCGACGCCGTCCTCGCGGCCGGGCTCTTCGGCGGCCCGCTCGCCGACGCGATCCACGCGTTCAAGTACGAGAACCGCCCGGCGCTCTCCCGCCCGCTCGGCGCCTGGCTCGCCGGGCGCGCCGCGTTCTCCGCGGACGCGCTCGTCGTCTCGATCCCGCTCGCGCGGACCCGGCGGATCGAGCGCGGGTACGACCAGGCCGCTCTCCTCGCCGACGCGCTCGCCCGGGCCGCAGGCGCCCGCGGGCGGCGCATGCGCGGAGCCCTTCGCCGGACGCGGGAGACGCCGCCTCAGGTCGGGCGCTCCCGCGAGGAGCGCGCCCGCAACGTGGCGGGCGCGTTCGAGGCCACGGCGGCCGTCGCCGGCCGCGACGTCGTCCTCGTGGACGACGTCGTCACCACCGGCGCGACCGCGGACGCGGCCGCCTCCGCGCTGCGCAAGGCGGGCGCCCGGTCGGTCGTGGTCGTCGCGCTCGCCCGCGCGGAGTAGGCTCGCCCCTCCATGCCCGCGCTCCCCCTGCTCGCCGCCGCATTGCTCCTCGCCGCGAGGCCCGTCCCCCCGGCAGGGGCGCCGGACCGCCTGGCGCGGCTCGAGGCCGAGCTCGCTCGAGGCCGGCGCGACGCGCGCGCCGTCTCGGCGCTCGCGGACCTCGGCGGGCTCGCCGACGAGGTCCCGGACCTCGCCCGCGTCGCGTCCGTCCTCGCACGGCTCGCCGACGACCGGAGCGCTCACCCGGAGGCCCGGGCGCTCGCCCGCTTCCGGCTCGCCGGGATCGAGCGTGCGCGCGGGAACCTCCAGCGGAGCGCCGCGCACCTCCGGCGCCTCGGCTTCGTCGGCGGGTGGAGCGTCATCGGCCCGTTCGACGACGAGGGGAAGCGTGGCTTCGACGTGGTCCTTCCGCCCGAGAAGGCGGTGGACCTCGGGGCGAAGCTGCCGGGCAAGGTGCGCGAGGTCGCGTGGCGCCGCCTGCCGCCCGAGGTCTTCTCGGAGGGCTTCGTTCACCTCGGCGCCGCCGTGAGCCCTTCGCGAGAGGTGGTCGCGTACGCGCTCGCCGTCGTGGAGGCGCCGCACGACGAGCGCGTGCAGCTCTGGCTCGGCGCGAGCGGCGCCGCGAAGGTCTTCGTGAACGGCGCGCTCGCGCTCGCCGACCGCGGCTACCACCCCGCGCGGATCGACCAGCGCGGCGCGACCGTATCGCTCCGGCGTGGAGCGAACCGGATCCTCGTGAAGCTCTGCCACGCCGAGGGCCGGATGGGCTTCTACCTCCGGCTCGCGGACGAGCGCGGGGAGGGCCGGACGCTCGCCGCCGTCGATGCGGCCGCCGCGCTCCAGCCGCCCGGGGCGGCGGCGACGCCCATCGCGGGCGCGATCGCGGAGCTCGAGCGCCGCGCGGCCGCCGCGCGGGGCCGGCCGCGGGAGGAGGCGCAGGCGCGGCTCGCCCTCGCGCTCGCGCTCGAGGAGCGCCAGTCGGCCGACGCGAGCGACGGCCGCGCGACCGCGGAGGCGCGGCGGGCCGCCGAGCTCGCCCCGAGGTCGGTCGAGGCGCGCCTCGTCGCCGCGCGGCTCGAGGAGGACCGGGGTCGCCGGCGCGCGCACGTCGAGGCGGCGCTCGCGGCGGCGCCCGGGGATCCGGCCGTCCTCGTCGCGCTCGCCGAGGACGAGCTCGACCGGGACCGCCCGCACGCTGCGGTGCGGCTCCTCGAGCGCGCTGCGCGCGCGGCGCCGGGCTGGGCCGAGCCGCGCGTCGGGCTCGCCGAGGCGCTCTCCCGCGCGGGCCTCGATCCGCGCGCAGGGCGGGCCGCGGCGGAGGTCGCCCGGGCGTTCCCGACGGTCCCTGGGGCGGTCCGGGCGGCGGCGCGCGCGGCGCGCCGGCTCGGCCGCGACGACGAGAACGCGGCGCGGCTGCGGACGCTCCTCGCGCTCCGCTTCGACGACCGCGAGGCGCGCGGTACGCTCGCCCAGCTGCTCGTCGATCGCGGCGACGTCGCGAGCGCGGCGGCGCTGCTCCTCGAGGGGCTCCGGCTCGAGCCGTCCGATCTCGAGGGGCGGCTCGGGCTCGCCGACCTGCTCGCCGCGAACGGGCGGGCCGAGGAGGCCGAGCTCCAGTTCGAAGCGGCGCTCCGGATCGCGCCCGAGGACCCGGAGCCCTTCGCGCGCCGCGGCCGCGCCCGGCTCGCGCAGGGGCGCGCCGCCGAGGCGAAGGGGGACCTCGAGCGCGCGCTCGAGCTGCGGCCGCAGAGCCCGGAGCTGAAGGAGCTCGTGCGCACCCTCGAGCCGGCCCGCGAGCGGTTCGAGCGGCCGTACGCGCTCGACGCGGCCGCGCTCGCGAAGGCCGCCCCCGTGCCAGCCCCGGACGACGACGCCCTCGTCCTCGGCGACCTCGAGGTGACTCGGGTCTTCCCCTCGGGCCTCTCGGCCACCTACGAGCAGCTCGTCGTGAAGGTCCTGACGTCGCGCGGCGCCGACGCGTTCCGGCGCCGCGCCGTGTCCTGGGATCCCGACCGGCAGGAGGTCCACATCGAGCGGGCGCGGGTGCTGAAGCCGGACGGGACGATCGTCGACACCCACGAGGAGTCGGAGCAGAGCGCGAGCGAGCCCTGGTACCGGCTCTACTACGACACCCGCGCGAAGAGCCTCTCGTTCCCGGCGCTCGCGCCGGGCGACGTGCTCGAGATCGCCTGGCGGATCGAGGACGTCGCGAAGGAGAACCTGCTCTCCGACTACTACGGCGACGTGTCGTTCGTGGACGAGGGGACCCGCAAGCTCCTCTTCGACCGCGTCGTGCTCGTGCCCGAGGGGCGCGCCCTCCACGCGAGCGTCCCCGCGGGCGTCGCGCGGACCGAGCGCCACCTCGCGGGCGGCGTCGTCGAGCACCGGTTCGTCGCGCGGGACCTCCCTCGCATCGTCCCCGAGCCGTCGATGCCCGGCTGGAGCGAGGTCGCCCGATCGGTGCACGTGTCGACCTACGCGACCTGGGACGACGTCGCGCGCTTCTACTGGGGGCTCGTCCGCGAGCAGCTCCACCCGAGCGAGGAGGTGCGGCGGACCGCGGCGCGCATCGCCGACGAGGCGCTCGGCGTCGTCCGCGGGGGTCCCGCGCCGCGCCCGGCCCGTGCGAACGGGAAGAGCAACGGCCACGGCGTCTCGCCGCAGCCCGCGTCGTTCTCGCCGCCGCCGGGCGGCTGGGACCCCGCGACGAAGCGGCTGCTCGTCTCCGCCGTGTACGGCTTCGTCGTCTCGCAGACGCGCTACGTCGGGCTCGAGTTCGGCATCCACGGCTACAAGCCTTACCGGGTGGACGACGTCCTGCGCCGCCGCTTCGGCGACTGCAAGGACAAGGCGAGCCTCATGCACGCGCTCCTCGAGGCGCTCGGGATCGACTCGCGCCTCGTCCTCCTGCGCATGCGCCGCCTCGGCCGGATCGCCGAGGCGCCGGCGTCGCTCGCGGTCTTCAACCACGCGATCCTGTGGGTGCCCGAGCTCGACCTGTTCCTCGACGGCACCGCCTCGTGGACCGGCTCGCGCGAGCTGCCGGGGGAGGACCGGGGCGCCGTCGCGCTCATCGTGAACCCCGACGGTCCGCCGCGCTTCCTCGTCGTGCCGGATGCGCGCCCGGAGGAGAACCGGACCGAGAGCCGCTTCGAGATCGGGCTCGCGCCGGACGGGCGCGCGACCGTGCACGGCGCCTCCCGGATCGTCGGGGGGCAGGCGTCCGAGTACCGGAGCGCCTACCTCTCCGCGCACGAGCGCCGCGCCCAGCTCGAGAAGGCGTTCAACCGCACGTTTCCGGGGCTGCGCGTCGAGGCGGTGAACGTCTCCGACCTCGCGCGCATCGAGGAGGACGTGCGCATGGACTTCACCCTGGACGTGCCGCGCTACGCTCAGCCCGAGGCGGGCGGCCTTCGCTTCACGCCGTTCGGCGGCGGGCCGGGCTACCTCGAGTCGTACGCGTCGCTCGCCGAGCGGCGCCACCCGCTCGTCCTCGGCCAGCCGATGGAGAGCCGGTTCGAGTACCGCTACGCGCTGCCGCCCGGGTGGGCGGCGGTGGAGGTCCCGGAGGACGCCGCGGGCGAGGTGCCGGAGGCGGCCTTCGAGGTGCGCCACCGCGTCGAGGGATCGACGCTCGTCGTCTCGGGCCAGGTCACCTTCCGCGCCGGGCGCGTCGCCCCCGAGCACTACGCGGCGTTCCGGGACCTCGTCGCCCGCCTCGACCGCGCCTTCGCCCGGCGCATCCGCGTCGCGCCCGCGACTCCGGCCGGGGAGGTCCGATGAGCCGCTCCTGCCGCTCCGCGCTCGCCGCGCTCCTCCTCCTCGGCGCCGCCGCCTGCGCCGCCGCGCCTGGCCGCACCGCGCGTGGCGCGGTCGACGCTCTCGTCGCCCGGAGCGACGCGCGCGCGGCCGCGGTGCTCACCCCGGCGCTGGTCGAGCGCGCCCCGCGCGATCCCTGGGCGCGGCTCGCTGCGGCGCTCGTCGCGCGCCGCGTCGCCGACGCGCCGGTCGAGGCCGCGCACCTCGTCGCGCTCGCCGTCGCCGCGCCGGACCACCCGCTTGCCCCGATCGCGCTCCGGCGGCTCTCCGAGCTCGTCGAGGAGTCCCCCGCCCTCGCGCGGCTCGTCGAGGACGGGCTCGCCGCCCCGCTCGCGACGCGCCGCTTCTCGGGGCTCGCCGCCTACCGCGCGCGGGTCGCCCGGATCGCCGCCGCCGAGGTGCTCGGGGAGCACGAGCGCGTGGCGGCGCTGCGCGCCGAGAACGGCGCCGTCACCGCCTGGGCCCTCGCCGGCCCGTTCGGGCGCAGGCGCGCGCTCGACTTCGTCGAGCCGCGGCCGGCCGACTCGGGGATCCTGCCGGAGGCCGCGCCCGCGCCGCTCGCGGGCGCGCCCCGGCCGACGCGCACGTTGCCCGCGCCGGACGGGACGATCGCGCTCGAGGGCGAGCCCTCGCAGGGCGACGTCTTCTACCTCGCCGCCGACGTGACGCTCGCCCATGGCGGGCGCTACCTCGTCGCGCTCGGGACCTCGATGTCCGCGCGCCTGCAGATCGACGGCGCGCAGGTGCACGAGCGCCGCGACTTCGCTGCCCACCTGCCCACGGTCGTCCACGTGCCGATCTCGCTCGGCGCCGGAAGGCACCGCGTGCTCGTGAAGGTGGCGCGCGCGGAGGACCGGGCGGGGCTCCACCTCGCGCTCGCGCGCGAGGACGGCGCGCCCTCGGACGCGACCTGGGCGCCGGCGCCCGCGGGCTCGCCCACGCCCCAGGCCTCGCACCCGGCGCCGGGCGCGCCCGTCTTCGGCGCCCGCGCGCTCGCGGCGTCCCTCGCTCCCGAGGCGGGCGCGCCGCTCGCGGCGCTCCTCGCCGGGATGGACGCGGCCTCGATCGACCGCGAGGCGGCGAAGGCGCTCCTCGACGAGGCGGCCGCGGCGCTCCCCGGGTCTGCGACGGTGCGGCTTGCGCGTGCGGTCGTCGTCGCGAGCGACTCGACGCTCGACGAGCAGGTCGCGCGTGCGCGGTCCGAGGCGGAGCTGCGCGAGGCGCTCTCGCGCGACCCGGGCCACGATGCCGCCCGCATCACGCTCGCCTCGCTGCTGCGCCGGGCGGGGCGGCTCGACGAGGCGGACGAGGTGCTGCGGCTCGAACCTCGTGCGGCGGCCCCTGCGCCCCCGCCGGGCGCGGCGCCGGGCCGGAGCGCGGCGCTCGCGCTCGCGCGCGCCCGGGCCGCGGAGGCGCGCGGCCTCGCCGAGACGGCCGAGGCGCTCGTCGCCGAGGCGATCGCGGTGGGGGGCGGCTGCGCCGCCCTCGAGCTCGGCCGCGACCTCGCCGCCCGCCGGCGCGCGGTCCAGGTGGAGGACGACCGCGCGCGGGCGTTCGCCGCGTGCCGCGACGGCCGCGAGCGGCTCGCCGAGCACCTGCGCCGCCGCGGCGATCTCGCGGGGGCCGCCGCCGCGCTCGCACCCGTCGTCCGCGCGCGACCCTGGGCGCTCGAGCCCTCCTTCGCGCTCGCCGCCACCCACGTCGCCGCGGGCGAGCCCGGGCGCGCCGTCGAGGTGCTCCGCGCGCTGCGCGCCGTCTGGCCCCGCAGCGCGCGCGTCGAGAAGCGGCTCGGCGACGCGCTCGAGCTCGCGGGCGACGCCGCCGGCGCGCGCGCGGCCCGCGAGCGCGCCCTCCTCGACGATGGCGGCGACCTCCCTCTTCGCCGCGCGCTCGCGCTCGAGGACGGGCACGAGGTGCTCGACGAGTGGGCGGAGGACGCGGGCTCGGCGATCCGCGCCTACGAGGCGGCCCGCCGGACCGACGACACGTCCTCCGCGATGGTGCTCGACGCGGCGGCGGTCGAGGTGCACCCGGGGGGCGCGATCACCGAGCGGACGCACCAGGTCATCCACGTCCTCGACCCGAAGGGGGTCGAGCAGTTCGGCGAGGTGACGATCCCGCACGGCGGGGAGGTGCTCGCCGTCCGCACGATCAAGCCGGACGGCCGCGCCGTCGAGCCGGAGCGGGTCGGCAAGGACGGCAAGGGGACGATCTCGCTCGCCGGGCTCGAGCCGGGCGACTACGTGAGGCTCGAGTTCGTGCGGAGCCTCCGCGGCGACGGCGACGGCGCGGTCGCAGACCGGTTCTACTTCCGCGCCGAGGGCTCGCGCCTGTTCCGCTCGACCTATGTCGTCGCGGCGCCGGAGGGGCTCGGCCTCGCGGTGGAGGCGCACGGGATGGGGGCACCGGCCCCGGTCCACGAGCGCGGGCGCGAGGTGATCCGCGGGACCGCCGACGACGTGCCGGCCCTCGTCCCGGAGCCGAACCAGCCGCAGCCGGGTGAGATCCTCCCATACCTGCACGTCGGGATCGGCGAGGGGCGTGAGGCGGTCCACCGGGACCTCGCCGACGCCCTCGCCGGCAAGGCACGCTCGACCGAGGAGATCCGCGCCTACGCGCGCCGCGTCCGTGCCGAGGTTGGGAAGGACGCGACGCCGGCCGCGCTCGCGCGCGCCGCCTGGAGGCGGCTGTCGAAGGACGTCCTCGGCAACGGCGGCGCGTTCGACGACGCGAGCGAGGCGCTCTCGCGCGGGCGGGGCGGCCGGCTCCTCCTGCTCGAGGCCGTGCTCGCCGAGCTCGGCGTCCGCGCGCGCGTGGCGTTCGTGCGGCCGTTCGCGGCGGATCCCGCGCCGCGCCGCTTCCCCTCGCGGACCGGCTGGTCGTATCCGCTCCTCCGCATCGAGGCGGGCGGCGCGCCCATCTGGCATGACCCCGCGCTCCGGATGGCGCCGCTCGGGACGATCCCGTCGAGCGTGCTCGGGTGCGAGGCGCTCGTCGTCCCGGAGCCGGGCGAGCCGCTCGAGGTCGCGCGCACGCCGGAGCGGGGCCCGGTCGAGGATCGGCGCGAGCTCGCGCTCCGGATCGCGCTCCGCGCCGACGGCGGCGCGGCGCTCGACGGCGAGGAGCGGTTCCACGGAGCCGTCGCCGCCACGGTGAAGGACGTCATCGAGCGGCTCGACGCGTCGGAGCGACGCCAGCTCGTCGAGCAGATGCTCGCCCGCACCTTCCGCGGCCTCTCGCTGTCTGCCGTCGAGGTGCTCGGCGAGCAGGACCCCGACGCGCCCTTCACGCTGCGCTGGAGCGGCACGGTCGGTGCGCTCGCGCGCGCCGCGAACGGCGGTCTCGTCGTGGACGCGGAGATCGAGCCGGCGCGGCTCGGGGCGAGGTACGTCCAGGTCGCCGCGCGCACGACGCCGCTCGTCGTCGCGCTCCCCGAGATCATCGAGCAGCGCATCGAGGTGGTCGCGCCGGAGGGGTTCCGGCCCGAGCCTGCACCCGCGGGCGCGGTGGACGGGTCGTTCGGCACGTTCGCGCGGAGCGAGCGCGCTGACGGGCGGACGCTCGTGCGCGAGGAGCGGCTCGTGCTCCGCCGCGGGCGCATCGCGCCCGAGCAGTACGCCGACTTCGCCGCGTTCGCCGCGTCGGTCGATCACCTGCAGCAGAGCCCTGCCGCATTTGCGGGCGAGGTCCCGGGCACCGCACCCGCGGGTGTCCCTCGACCCTCCACGCCCCGCCCGTGAAAGCCCGGTGAATCCGAGCCGGTCGGCCGCGCCCGGGCCGGCGCGGCGGCGGGCACGGTCACTGCACTCTCGGTGCTCGTGCGCTTCGTTCGTCGGATCGCCGAGAGCATCACCCGGATCGCCAGCGGCGCATCCGGGCTTCTCACCCCCTCCGTCGCTCTCTGCGTCGCCGTCGCTCGAACGCCTGCTGGTCTGCGCCGCACTCCCCGTCCCGGCGCGTACCATCACCGCATTCGCAGCTGACGGATCGCCGCCCTGCGCGGCGCACGCTCGGGCCGGTGGCGTCCGTTCTCCCTGACGGACGCCTCCCGGCCCGATTCTTTTCGAGCCGCTACGTCGCAGGCACGCCGGGCAGCGCGTCCACGAAGCGGAGTCGAGGTTCGAGCCGAGAGCTTCGCGGGTCGGCGCGCGGGTGAACACGACCTGACACGCCCTTGCACGAAACAAGTGGAGCCCCGAAGCGCGCGAACGCCCGAGGCTCCTGTCCATGAAGTGCGCTGCGCGAGCGACGATGCTGGAGCGCAGGCACCTCGTGCTCCGTCACGCCCAACGGGTGGGTGAGGAACGGCATCGTGCGCGGCCGCCACCGGATCCTCGGTAGGAAGAGGAACACGGTGGCGGTCGCGGCGAGGTTCACGACGGCGCGCTTCCAGAACGGGACAGTGCTATCCGGAGAACGGCTGCATGTCCCAAGGGGGCGCGGGGTCCATGAAGACGTTGTTCGTGTCCTCCGCGAGCGCGTTGCTCGACAGGCCGCCCCAGTACCCGCGGTTGTTGCGTGCGCTCGTGCCGTGGACAGGGTCCGATGCGTACGAGAAGCTCCTCACCTGCCAGATGAAGTGCAGGTTCGCGCCGTCGCTCGTGTGCGTGTCGACGACGTTGTTCTCGATGAGGAGGTTCCAGACGACCGAATTCTGCGACCCGGCGTCGGGCTCGATGTCGATCGGCGGGATGTAGGTCCCGTTGTCCGAGCGGTTGATCTTGCGGTGGTAGCTGTTCCTGATGATCGAGCCGCCCGTACTGAAGAGCGGCGCGACGGTGCACCGGAACGGGTTGTACATGTAGCAGTTCTCGACGATGACGTTCGTGCAGTCGAGCTCCGGGTTGGACGGCGCGCGCTTCCACTCCCCGATGCAGACGGCATCCCCCCACGCGTTGAGCAGGCGGCACGTCGAGACGCGGACGTTGTCGCTGTCCGAGATCGTGATGTTGTGGTCCCACTCACCGGTTGGTTCCGCTCACGTACTGGTTGTCGATCTGGAGCCCGGCGATCACGAGCTGCCCGGCACCGTGGTAGCCGCGCACGATCAGCGTCGTGTGGTAGCCGTCGCCGTTCGACCCGAACCCGCAGTACGTCACCGGCCGCGACGGCAAGCGCTGGAAGCTCCGGAACGCGCGGGCAAGCCGTACGAGTGTGAGGAGCCGTAGGCGATGCCGGTCGGCTGCTGTGCAGCCGACCGGCCGCCGCCTATTGAAGCCGCGGCCTACTGGACTTGCACCGGCACGGTCCAGCTGCCTCCGCCGTCTGCAAGCTCACCGTACTGGGCGTATCCCCATGTCCACAGCGTCCCGTCGCTCTTCACACCGACCGTGTGGGCCTCGCCTGCAGCGACAACCCCAAACCCACTGCCAATCTGCTGCGCGGACCAGCGATCGATCGTCGTGCCGTCCCCGAGCTGACCGCTGCCGTTGGCTCCCCACGCCGTCACGGTTCCGTCCGCCTGCACCGCGATGCTTTGCTGCCAACCCGCGGTAACGGAGCCGTAGCCGCTGCCGATCTGCTCGGGAATCAGGCGGTCCACCGTCGTCCCGTCGCCGAGCTGGCCACGTGAGTTCCACCCCCACGCCCAGAGCGTCCCATCCGTCTTGACGGCCACCGTGTGGGCGGCGCCCGCGGCGACGAATGCGAAGCCGCTGCCGATCTGCTCGGGGGAGTACTGGGACGTCGTCGTTCCATCGCCCAGCTGGCCGTAGAGGTTGGACCCCCACGCCCACAGCGTGCCATCCGACTTCAGTGCGACCGTGTGGCCCCAGCCTGCGGCGACCGAGGCAAAGCCGCTGCCGATCTGCTCCGGCAAGCAACTTCCGGTCGCCGTGCCGTCGCCGAGCTGGCCGTAGTAGCCGTACCCCCATGCCCAGAGCGTCCCATCAGTCTTCACGGCAAGTGTGTGGTAGGACCCCGCAGCGGCGGACGTGAATCCGCTCCCGATCTGGACGGGCGAGTAGCGATCAACGTTGGTCCCGTCGCCGACCTCGCAACTGCTGTTCTGACCCCACGCCCAGAGCGTTCCGTCCGTCTTGATGCCAACTGTGTGGTACTGGCCCGCCGCGACGGAAGCGAACGCAGTCCCTACGAGGACGGGGAAGTTCCTCTGCACGGTCGACCCATCGCCGATCTGGCCGTACCAGTTGCAGCCCGACACCCAGAGCGTCCCGTCGGTCTTAACCGCCGCGGTGTGCAGGGAACCTGCAGCGATCGAGGCAAAGCCGCTGCCGACCTGGGCGGGAGAGTTCCGCTGGTTGGACGCTCCGATGCCGAGCTGCCCGTTCTGATTGAGACCCCAGATCCAAAGCGTCCCGTCCGTCTTGACCGCTACGGTGTGCAACCTGCCTCCGCTCACAGTAGCCAAACCGCTCCCGATCTGTTCGGGAAGGTAATGCTCCGTGGTCGTTCCGTCACCGAGCTGGCCTTGGCTGCTTGATCCCCACGCCCAGAGGACTCCATCGACCTTCACCGCCAGGCTGTGAAGGGAGCCGGCGCCCACCGAAGCGAAACCGTCACCGATCTGGACGGGCTCGTACCGGTTGGCAGTCGTGCCGTCTCCCACTTGGCCGTTCGCATTGTCGCCCCACGCCCACAGCGTCCCGTCGGCCTTCACCGCGAGCGTGTGGTAGTGGCCCGCGACGGTTGACGTGAACCCCCGGCCGATCCTCACGGGTGAGAGCTGGTCCGTGGTCTTGCCGGTACCCAGCTGGCCGTGGCCATTCGAACCCCACGTCCAGAGAGTTCCGTCGGTCTTCACCGCGCCCGTGTGGTACGCGCCCGCGGCGGCGGACGCGAACCCGGTGCCGATCTTCACCGGAGAGTGCCGCTCCGTGGTCGTGCGGTCGCCGAGCTGGCCCGAGCTGTTCGATCCCCACGCCCAGAGCGTCCCATCCGTCTTCACCGCTACCGTGTGGTACTGCCCCGCCGCGACGGACTCGAAGCCGTTGCCGATCTGCACAGGCGAGTACTGGCCTATCGTGGTGCCGTTACCGAGCTGACCATTGCCGTTCACGCCCCACGCCCAGAGCGTCCCGTCGGCCTTCACCGCGACCGTGAAGTCCCAGCCCGCCGCAACCGAAGCGAACCCGCTGCCGATCTGGACCGGCGAGTAGCGGTCCGTCGTTGTCCCGTCTCCGAGCTGGCCGTAGAGATTCGATCCCCACGCCCAGAGCGTCCCGTCCGTCTTCACCGCGACCGTGTGCGCCCAGCCCGCCGCGACGACGCGCCACTCCGAGCCCGGAGTCACAGCAGCCGATGACGTCTCCGGCTGCGGGCCGCTACCGCATGCGGCCACACCAGTGACGACCAGTGCCAGCACAACCTTCCTTAGACCGGACATGGCATCCCCTCTCATAGTGAAAATCGCAGCATCACTTATGGACACTGCGACAGTCAGTCAAGCGATCGATAGCGCGCGGCGATCACTCCGTGGAAGGGCATCGCACACTCACGCACCTCCTCCAAGCGAGGGAACTGCTGAGCCCGCGCGCCCGCCAACCGGGAGGGGCATGGGCGCGTTGACCTTCGCGCCTCATGAATCCGCTGCACGAGCGCCCGCGCCGAGCATCACGCAACGCGTGGGCCGACGATTACGGGACGGCCTCGCTCCGGACAGGCGGTCAAGCGGAGACGAGCGGAACTGTGATTTACTTCATCTTCATTTCACACGGTCGTCGAGCAGACGACGTCTCGCCCGAGCACCAGGATGGCTTCGCGCGTGCAGCCCACATCGGAAGCATCCGGTCCTCCGCCCAGACCACAGCAGGCGCTCGTCCCGATCCTGGTCATCGCGCTCGCGGGCGCGGCGGTCTACTCGAACACGTTCAGGGCTCCGTTCCACTGGGACGACCTGCCGAACATCGTTCGCAACGAGAGCCTGCGCGATCTGCGCAGCCTGTGGCCGCCATCCGGGACGCGGTGGCTCGGCAACGTCTCGTTCGCGCTCAACTACGCGCTCGGCGGCCTGGACGTCTTCGGCTACCACGTCGCCAACCTCCTCGTTCACGTCTGCAACGCCCTGCTCGTGTTCTGGCTCGCGAGCACGACGCTCCGGACTCCGGCGCTGCGCCGCGCGGAGGCGGGGCCGCTCGTCCGGCGCCACCTTCCGCTCGCCGCCGGCGTGCTGTTCGTAGTGCACCCGGTCCAGACGCAGGCGGTCACCTACGTCGTCCAGCGGTACGCGTCGCTCGCGACCCTCTTCTTCCTGCTCTCGGTCGTCCTGTACGCGCGGGCGAGGCTCTCGATGGAGGAGGAGCGTCCTTCGAGAGCGCGCGCAGCCGCGCTATACGCGCTGTCGGTCGGAGCGGCGGCCGCCGCGATGAAGACGAAGGAGATCAGCTTCACGCTCCCCATCGTCGTCGCCCTCTACGAGCTCATCTTCTTCGCTCCGCGCAGGAGGTGGGTGCTCCTGGCGCCCATCGCGGCGACCGCGCTGCTCGTTCCGCTCGCGCTCGCCACGCAGGGACGCGACCTCGGAGACGTTCTCGGCGACGCGGGCCGGGTCGCCGCAGAGACTCCGAACGTCCCCCGATCGGTCTACCTGCTCACGCAGGCGCGGGTGATCGTGACCTACCTGCGGCTGCTGGTGTTTCCCGTCGGCCAGAACCTCGACTACGACTTCCGCCTCTCGGACTCCCCCACCGATCCCGCATTCCTGCTCTCGGCCGGGGTGCTCCTGACGATCGTCGCGTTCACGTCGCTCCTCCTGGTCCGCGCTCGCGAGGCGAACCGCACGAGCGGGGTCGTGATCTTCTTCGGGGTCGCGTGGTTCTTCATCACGCTGTCCGTCGAATCGTCGGTCATCCCGATCCGCGACGTCATCTTCGAGCACCGGATGTACCTCCCGAGCGCTGGGGCCTCCGTCGCGATCGCCACTGCCATTCTCAGTGCGCTCGAGCTCCTGCGCTGGCGAGTCTCGCCCGGGCGACAGGTCGCCATCGTGCTACTCCTCACGGCAGCTCCCTTCGCGATCGCAACGCACGAGCGGAACACCGTCTGGCTGGACGACGCCACGCTGTGGAGGGACGTCGTCTCGAAGAGTCCCGACAAGGCGCGCGCACACGTCAACCTCGGCTTCGCCTACAAGGAGAAGGCCAAGCTGGACGACGCGATCCGCGAGTACCGCGAGGCGATCCGCCTGGACCCGTCGTTGGCCCAGGCCCACAACAACCTGGGGGCGGTCTACCAGGCTCGCGGCGACCTCGCCGAGGCCGCGCGCGAGTTCCGTGAGGCGGTCCGCCTGGACGCCTCGAGCGTTGGCGTGCCCAAGAGCGTCGCGAGCGCTCCGCCCGGGGTTCATCCCGACCCGAGGGCACGCGCGATCGAACGGCAGGGCCAGGCCGTGACCCGGCTCGCGGAGGCCCACGACCGTTTGTGCCGGGCGTACCGTGCCATTGGCCGGCAAGAGGACGCTGCGCGCGAGTTCAGCGAAGCCGTCCGGCTCGCTCCGGCGCTCGCGGAGGCCGACCGCGATCCGTGCTTCGGTTCGAGAGTGCCGGGCGTCGGCGAGAAGGCCGCGCCCGAATCCGCCGAGCCGACGCGCGACGCGCCGGGACTCGCCGAAGCCCACGGCGATCTCGGCCTCGCGTATAAGGCGAACGGCCAGCTCGAGGAGGCGGTGCGCGAATTTCGAGAGGCGATTCGCGTCTCCCCCGGCACCGGAGAGGCTCGCACGAATCTCGGCAACGCCCTGAAGGCGCAGGGCCGGCTCGACGACGCAGCACGCGAGCTGCGGGAAGCCATCCGCGTCTCCCCCCGGCTCGCGGAGCCGCACAACAGCCTCGGCAACATCCACAAGGCGAGGGGCGAGCTCGACGATGCCATCCGCGAATACGTTCGTGCGATCGGTCTGAACGCGAGACCGGAGTTCGTCCTGAACCTGGCGGTCACGCTCGACGACGCCGGACGCAGCGCGGAGGCGGCACCGCTCTACCGGCGTTTCCTCGATATGGTCGGGGATGCCGACCCGTATGCGGAGCGGGTCAAGCACCGGCTCGCGGAGCTCGGCGAGTCGTCCCGAGCGCCGGTCGAGCGCCCTGGACCGTGACGGCGTGGGTCCGCCGCGCACCGCGCACGGCCTTCCCTCGAGCGCGACCCGCACCTACGTCGAGGGCGTCGTCGGCAGCACGTCCACGAAGTGGACCTCGGTGAACCCGAGCGTCATGAGCAGCGCGCGGATCTGCCGCTCCGCCGAGCCGCGCGCGCGGTCGCGCAGCGCGCGGTCCGTCTCGACCTCGCGCTCGAACGCGGCCTTCGCGAGCTCGAGCAGGTGGGCCGTCTCCGCGGAGTCGAGGTTCGAGCCGATGACCTCGGTCTCGCCGGGGCGCAGCTCCACCGTCGCGCGGATGGCGGGCAGGACCACGAAGACCTCGCGCCCGTCGACGCGCAGGCTCGAGGCGTCGAGCCGCGAGAGGTCGAGGCCGAGGTGCGCGTCGGCGAAGACGATCGCCTTCCCGCGTGGCGCCCGGAACGCGTGGCGGAGCCAACCGGAGACGTCGCCCCAGAGCGAGTCGGCCTCGGCGGGCTCCGGCGCGAACGTCACCTTCTTGTAGAGCGCGACGTCGAGCGTCTCGAGGCGCGCCACCTCGCGGATCCGGACCGCCACCGCCGGTGGATCGGGCAACGCGGGCGCGCGGCGGGAGAGGCGGAGGCCGGCGGCGAGGCCGAGCCCCAGCGCGACGGCGAGGACGAGGAGGGAGAGGAGGCGGCGCACGCCGCCGATGCTACCGCGTCCGGCGCCCGCGGGTGACCCGCGCGCGCGCCGGCTTGCGCACCGCGCCGCGCGGCTTCGCGGCGCCCCGCGCCGGCTTCGCGGCCCGGTCCGCGCCCTTGCGCTTCTTCCCCCGCGCCGCCTTCGCTGCCTTCGCGGCGCGGGCGCGCAGCGCGGCTTCGAGCGCGAGGCGCGCCCAGGGGAGCATCGCCTCCGCGTCCTCGTGCGCGTCGTCCGGCGGCCGGAAGTAGCCGGTGTTCTCCATGCGGACCTTCTTGTTCACGTACTGCCACCGGCGGCAGCCCGCCGACACGAAGGTCGCGCGCGACGCGTCGTCCGTCTTGAGGAACAGCTCGCCGTCGTCGAGCAGGCCGAACATCACTCCCTCGGCGTAGAGCCCGTGGCCGCCGAACATGGCGCGCGCCTCGACACCCTCGAGGAGCGAGACGAGATCGAGCGCGTGCGCGACGAAGCTGGGATCGCTGGCCATGGAGCCTCCTCCCCCGTTCTACTCGAACAGCCGCTCGGCGAGGGCGCTGTGAAGGTCCATCCCGCGGCTCGTGAGCACGAGGCGCCCGCCGTGGCGGACCGCGAGGCGGCGGCGCACCGCCTCGTCCGCCTCGCGCGCCTGCGGCGCCGAGAGCACGTCGAGGTCCGCGCCGCGCCGCGTGCGGAGCGCGAGCATGAGCCGCTCGTTCCGCGCCGCCCGCGCATCGACGTGGTCCTCCTCCGCGGTGGGGATCCGTGCGCCGAGGACGAGCTCCATGTACGCCCGCGCGTCTCGCGCGTTCCCGTAGCGGAGCGCGCCGCCGTCGGCTCGCAGGCACCCGTACGCGCCGGCGCCGAGGCCGAGGTAGCTCTCGCCTTCCCAGTAGAGGCGGTTGTGGACCGACTCGCGTCCGGGCCGGGCGAAGTTCGAGATCTCGTAGCGGCGGAGGCCGGCGCGCCGGAGGGCCGCGCGGATCGCCGCCCCCTGGCGCGCGGCGTCGTCCTCGGTCGGGAGCGGCAGGCGCCCCTCGCGCCGCATCCGCGCGAGCGGGACCTCCTCGGCGAGGACCTCCGCGTCGAGCGTGAGCTGGTACGCCGAGACGTGGACCGCCCCCGCGCCGACCGCGCGCGCCGCGTCGGCGCGGGCGATCTCCACGGTCGAGCGGCGCGCGCCGTAGATGAGGTCGACGCTCGCGTTCCCGACCTCGTCGGCGGCGGCGCGGATCGCCGCCTCCGCCGCGTCCGGGCCGTGGCGCCGGCCGAGCTTCGCGAGCACGCCCGGGTCGAAGGACTGGACTCCGACCGAGACGCGGTTCACCCCCGCGGCGCGAAGCCTCCGCAGCCGCTCGCGGTCGCAGGACTCCGGGTTCGCCTCGATCGTCACCTCGGCGTCGCTCGGGAACCGGAGCCGCTCCCGGATCGCCGCGATCACGTCGGCGACCTCGTCCGGGTCCCAGAGCGAGGGGGTTCCGCCCCCGAGGTACAGGCTCACCGGCGCGAGGCCGTCGAACGCCGGGGCGCGCAGCGCGAGCTCGGCGAGGACGGCGCGGGCGTACCGGCGCTCGCCCGGCACCGCCTCCGTCGTCACGGCGAAGTCGCAGTACGGGCAGCGGTGGGTGCAGTACGGGAAGTGGACGTACACCCCGAGCGGCCGCGGCATGGCCGTGGTTCTACCGCGCCGGCGCCCGGCTCGCCGCCTCCGGCTCGCCGGGCCGCGGCGGCCGCTCGAACCCGGTGTAGAGGAGGTACCCCGCGAGCAGCGCGAAGGGGATGAGGGAGAGCAAGTCGGCGCGCGGCCCCTCGAAGAACGGGTTGTGCGCGCTCGCCCAGCGGGTGAGGACCCGGTCGACGGGCTCGAGCACCCCGGCCATGAACGCGATCACGATCCCCGCGATGGCGCCGCCGGCGATGTATCCCGAGGCGAGCAGGACGCCCGGGCTCTTGTCGGCCTCGGCGAGGATCTGCTCCTCGTCGAGCCCGCGGGCGACGTGGCCCGGGCGGCGGCTGTGGTCGACGAGCCAGCGGACGAGGCCGCCGGCCAGGATCGGCGTCGAGGAGGAGAGGGGGAGGTAGACACCGACCGCGAACGCGAGCGAGGGGATGCCGGACATCTCGAGCACGAGCGCGATCATGACGCCGAAGAGCACGAGCCCCCACGGCAGCCTGCGGTCGAGGATGCCCTTGATGATGTACGACATGAGCGTCGCCTTCGGCGCGTCGAACTTGCGGACCTCGGTGCCGTCGGCGCGGCGCGGGTGGACGCCGTTGATGCCGGGATCGACGAGCCACAGCGCCGCGCCGCGGTCGTCCACGAGGTACCGCCCCGGCGGGCCGCCCGCGTCGTCGGTCTTGTGCCAGACGAGGAGCGCGCGCGCCTCGTCCCCCGGGCGCGCCGGGACGCGCTCGCGCGCGCCCGGCAAGGTCGCCGGATCGACCCGGAGCCCCGCGGGCGCGACCTCCGCGGCGGGGACGTACGTCGTCGCCGCGTCGTTCAAGCGCAGCAGGATCGGCCCGAGGACGAGCGCCGACACGAGCGCGCCGAAGAGGATCGCGGTCTGCTGGAGCCGCGGCGTCGCCCCGACGAGGTAGCCGGTCTTGAGGTCCTGCGAGGTGGTGCCGCCGTTCGAGGCCGCGATGCAGACGACGGCGCCGACCGAGAGCGCGGTCACGTAGTAGGTGCCGCCCGTCCAGCCGACGACGAGGAAGACGAGGCAGGTGAGGAGGAGGGTCGCGACGGTCATCCCCGAGATCGGGTTCGACGACGAGCCGATCTCGCCGGTGAGGCGCGAGGAGACGGTGACGAAGAGGAACCCGAGCGCGACGACGAGCACCGCGCCGACGAGGTTCATGTGGAGCGGGGGCGCGAGCCAGACGGCGAGGACGAGCGCCACGGCGCCCGCGAGGACGAGCCGCATCGGGAGGTCGCGTTCGGTCCGGCGCGCGGGGCCGGCGCCGCGCGCCGCGCCGACGTCGCGGAGCCCCTGCCGCAGCCCGCGCGCGATGAGCGGCAGCGAGCGGACGAGGCTCACGATGCCGCCCGCGGCGACCGCGCCAGCCCCGACGTAGAGCACGTACGCGCTCCGGATCTGCGAGGGGCCCATGTCCCGGATCGGCATCGTGCCCGGCGCGAGCGCGGCCGGGATCGCGTCGCCGAAGAACTTGATGAGCGGGATGAGCACGAGGTACGCGAGGACGCCGCCCGCGCACATCGTCGAGGCGATGCGCGGGCCGATGATGTAGCCGACGCCGAGCAGCTCCGGCG
>WNGB01007117.1_pt1 | contig 24756 bp, 21 predicted proteins | sample 5400681 | NCBI WGS metagenome assembly WNGB01 (sample SAMN13153367, study PRJNA577476) | soil metagenome | isolation source: 115 cm soil or saprolite under grassland replicate 2 | place: USA:California | collected 2016-06-15
AGCAGAACCACCACACCGAGCACACCCCACAGCTCGAAACCTGCGGACACACCCACGAGGGCTCCCGCGCTCAACACTCGACCCTCCCGCGCCCAGACACCGGCGAGCACCCAGAGCAACGGAACGATCGCTTCGGCCGGATGACCGTAGACGAACGAGATGTGAGTCAGCCCTGCGGCGACTGCCAGCAGCCCGACCACAACCCGGGCCCGGTCGGAGAGGCCGACCCGGCCGAGGACGTAGAGGAGCAGCGCTGCGACGCCCAACTCGATCAGGAGTGCCAGTGCGGCCAGATCTTGCACTGCGCCGAAGAACGCCAGCTGCAGTGGGCCCGACTGCAGGTGCGGGTCGGCGAAGGTATCCGCCCAGCCGCCCGAGAGCAGCTGCTGGCCCTTGTGGACGAAGTAGACGAGGTCGCCGGAGTCCGTGCCTCGATCGAGGTAGGCCAGGCCGGCGGCCGGGGCCAGGACGGGTACCCAGACCCGAGCGAGCGGCGAACGCAGAAAGTCCCTCATCCAGGGCGATATCGGCCCCTGGAGGGGTGAGGTTGAGGGAGCCGGGATCAAGGGACGGGGGGCTCCTGCCGATACCTCGAACGAGGGATAGATGGACATCGAACGCCCACCGAATCTGCGTACCCCGGGCACCGAGCCCGGATCTGCGAGCACGCCCGGTGGCGGGAGTCTTGGCGGGGCGCCGCCGCCGATCAATGCGCTCGCCGAGCTCGTCGCGGACCTGATCGCCGCCACAGGCCTCGTTCCGGCAGACAAGCTGGCAGGAGTTCGAAGCGCCGCTGGGATGGGCTCTTTCGCGCATGCCCTCGTGGAGCAGAACGTGGCTTCCAGCGAGGGACTCGCCCGTACCCTCTCCGCCCGGTACCAGATGCCGCTCGTCGACCTGGCACTGACGGGGGTCGCCGACGACGCAAGTGGCGAGATCGCCCTCCACGTCCTCGAACGCCTGGCCGCTGTGCCGTACGCGATCGAGGACGGGACGCTCAGGGTCGCCGTTGCCGACCCCGGCAACATCCAGGGAATCGACGAGCTCCGGCTGGCTACGCGCTACCCGCTCGAGCTCGGCGTGGCGGCCCGCGACGACATCCTGGTCGAGCTCCGTCGACTGGCTCGTGCCTCGGAAGCGTTCGGCGCCCGCGCCGCCATCGAGGAAGACCTGGCGCTGGAAGTGGAAGAGGAGGAGGCCGACGACCTCGAGGTCGACGACGGCATCTCCGATGCGCCGCTCGTTCGCCTCGTCAACTCCGTGATCTTTCAGGCCGCCGAGGACGGAGCCTCGGACGTCCACTTCGAGCCGTTGGAGGACGCGCTGCTCGTTCGCTTCCGCGTGGACGGCGTGCTGCACGAGGTCCAGCGGATCCCGAAGAGGATGGCCCCCGGCGTCACCACCCGTCTGAAGGTGCTCGCAAAGCTGGACATCGCCGAGCGGCGCAAGCCGCAGGACGGCCGCATCTCGCTCAACGCGGCCGCCGCGGGTCGAACCCTGGACGTCCGTGTCGCGACCCTCCCAACGGTCGAAGGCGAGTCGATCGTCATGCGTCTTCTCGACAAATCGAAGAAGGCGCCGACGCTCCAGGAGCTCGGGATGTCCGACGACATGCGAACGACGCTCGAAGAGCTGATCCGCAAGCCCACCGGCGCCCTGCTCGTCACCGGGCCCACGGGCTCCGGTAAGTCGACCACGCTTTATGCGGCACTCACCGAGATCAACCGACCCGAGATCAACATCATCACGGTGGAGGATCCGGTCGAGTACCGGCTCTCGGGCGTCAACCAGGTGCAGATCAACCAGAAGGCCGGCCTCACGTTCGCGACCGCCCTGCGGTCGATCCTGCGTTCCGACCCCGACGTGGTGATGGTCGGCGAGATCCGCGACGGCGAGACCGCCAAGATCTCGATCGAGGCAGCCCTCACGGGTCACCTCGTCCTGTCGACGCTGCATACAAACGACGCGCCTCAGGCCCTGACGCGCCTGGGCGAGATGGGCGTGGAGCCTTTCCTGATCGGCGCTGCGGTGTCGGCCGTGGTCGCCCAGCGGCTTGCCCGAAAGCTCTGCACGCATTGCTGCGAGATGTACACGCCGTCGGTCGACGAGCTGATGAAGGCGCGAGTTTCCCGCGAGGTGGCGGCGGCCAGCGACGGGATGGTGTTCTACCGCAAGAAGGGCTGCCCCAGGTGCAACCAGACCGGGTACAAAGGCCGGATCGGCGTCTACCAGCTGCTGACCATGAGCGAGCAGCTCGAGACGCTGGCAGTGACCAAGGCGAGCCGCGAAGACATCGAGCGCGCGGCGATCGGCGAGGGCATGCGAACCCTGTGGGACGACGGCCTGGCCAAGGTGGCCGCGGGCCTGACTTCGATCGAAGAGCTCGCCCGCGTCTCTATTTAAGGCCGCAAGATCCGGCCCGCTTCGCGGGCCATGATGACTTGCGGCTCACGGCGCTCAGTGAGCAGAGGCGGGCAAAAGCCCGCCTCTGCGGCGGGTGCCTATCGGGATGTGGTCGGTTAGGAAGATCCGAGTTGTCTGCGGCGTCTGGCCTCTAGGTGGGTGTGAATCAGGCCAGTATCTGTTTCAAGCCGTATGGCGTTGAAACCATATGAAGCGGCCCCTCATACTCGCCTTGGCCTGCCTTCTGGTCGTCCTGACCGTGGCAGCCGGGGCAGCCCCCGCGAAGCAGGGGGATACGTGCACCTGGGGCGCCTCGTCAGTGGTGGTCGAGGAAATCAACGGCCAGCTCGTCCAGAGCGAACCAGCCACAACGGGCTGCATTCCTTAAGAGACCAGTCGGCGCGAAGGCGGGCTTTGCCCGACTTCGCTGGAACTGCTCTTCGTCAAGGATCGCGGCGGAAAATCATCATGGCCGCGCAGCGGCCGGATTTTCCGACGTTACTGCGCATGGACGTCACAGCCGAGCACCATCAAGGCCTCGACCGCTTCGGTCATGAATGCCGTCGCCTGGTGGACGTCGGCGAACGTGTAGGGGCCGGGCCGCGACGGCTCGGCGCTACGGCCGCCGGCCGGATAGACCTCGGCCTCGACCACACAGGAGTCGCCGTAGTCGACAGCACGGAGGATCGCTACAGAGCGGCCGTCGCGGCGGGCGTGCCGGACGAAGAGCTCGCGTGCCCCATTGCCCTGGGGGGCTGCGTCCGTCACGTTCCGCGGGCGGCGTTCTGGGCGGCCTGCGCGACGGTCTCCTTGTCGGCAAAACCGCTGATTCTCGCGACGAGCGTTCCGGGACGGATGTAGACGAGCAGGCCTGGATCCGGAAGCAGGCCCAGCACCTCGGTCAGCTTCCCGACCTGGGCTTCGCTGAGGACGTTCAGCGGGACGAATCCGACTCCGGCGATCTTCGCGCCGGCGCGCGCCTCCGCGAAGGCGATGCCGTCCACCTGGGAGTAGGGGTTGTAGAGCGAGACGACCACCGTCTGATGCCGCCCGAGTGCCGTAGCGATTGCGTTGGGGAGTCCCGCAGCGAGCGCGGCAATGACGGCCGACGGTCGTAGCGCCGCCTTCGGGGCCGGCGCGGCGGCCGGCGTGGCCTTCGGCTTGGTGGCCTTTGCCGAGTGCCTCTTCGGGGCCACCGTCGCCTTCTTCAGGCCGGGCCCAAAGGGATGGTGCTTGATCACGTGCGGGGTAGCGACCGAGCTCTCGCGGTGACCCAGCACCGTCATCCCGCCGCCGATGAGCAGGGCCGCGACGAGACCGAGCAGAGCGGCATAGCGAATCGGGGGAGAGAGTGTGAAGGTCACGGAATCTCTATCGGCAGCAAAAGAGGTGACTTGAAAGAGGAAGGGCGCGGTTTCCCGCGCCCTTCGATCCTTCATGTCGCGCTGGGATTAGGTGCAGGCTCCAGCGACGATGTCGGCGCCGGGGCCGTCCTTGTTCCAGACCTTGCCGCCGACCGTGCTGTCGACGCAGTAGGTGACCGAGGTCGCCCTGAAGATGACCAGCTTGGTCGGGACGATCGCCGAGTCATAGGTCTGCAGCAGCGAGACCGTCATCCCCGCATAGCCAGCGGAGTTGGCGGTGCCGGTGTTGTCGGCGTTGTAGGCCTCGACGGCCGGAATCGCGGCGCGAACGTTGGCCTTGGCGGCCGAGTTGTTCGCACGATCCCTGAAGCTCAGGTACGAGGGGATCGCGATCGCGAGCAGGATGCCGAGAATAATGATGACAACGAGAAGCTCGATGAGGGTGAAACCGCTTTCCTCACCGGCCAGACGCTGCCGAATCTTGCTGATCATGAAGTGGTTCTCCTTCCATGGGGAACGAACGAAGTGGCCCGTCAGGCATCGGCCGACTCACCCACGGTGGGTAACCCTCGAAGGGGTGATCGTGCCATTTGCAAACGAGCGCCTATGAGAGGTAAAGGCGGCGCCACGGGCTGCCGATGACTCGTTCGAGTTATGCGGCCGGTCAAATCAATTGATGAGCTCCTAGAGCACATGGTGGCGCGCGATGCGTCAGACCTCCATGTGACCGTTGGGACGCCCCCTGTCATTCGCGTGCGCGGAGAAGTCGAGCGCGTGGACGAGTACGCCCCCCTCACGCCGGAGGACACGCAGGAGCTCCTCTACCGCATCCTGTCGAGCGAGCAGCAGAAGAACTTCGAGATCAAGCGCCAGCTCGACTTCTCGCACTCGATTCCCGGCCTCGCCCGCTTCCGCGTGAACGTCTACTTCCAGCGGGAGTCGATCGGCGCCGCCTTTCGCCTGATCCCGGCCGAGATCAAGACGCTGGAGGAGCTCGGCATCCCTGCCACGCTGCACCAGCTCGCAGAGAAGCCGCGCGGCCTCGTCCTTGTCACCGGCCCGACCGGCTCCGGTAAGTCGACGACGCTCGCGGCGATCATCGACGAGATCAACCGGAACCGTTCTGAGCACATCCTCACGATCGAGGACCCGATCGAGTTCCTCCACCGCCACAAGCGCTGCATCGTCAACCAGCGCGAGATCGGGCCAGATGCGACGAGCTTCGGCGAGGCCCTGCGTGCCGCACTCCGCCAGGACCCCGACGTGATCCTCGTGGGCGAAATGCGCGACCTCGAGACGATCTCTACTGCGCTGACCGCCGCGGAGACCGGCCACCTGGTGTTCGGGACACTGCACACACAGAGCGCGCCGTCGACGATCGACCGCATCATCGACGTCTTCCCGGCAGAGCAGCAGGAGCAGATCCGCATTCAGATCGCCAGCTCGCTGCAAGGCGTCGTGACCCAGGCATTGCTTCCGACCGCCGACGGAATGGGGCGAGTTCCCGCGCTCGAGGTCCTGCTCCCTGACGACGCCGTCCGCAACCTCATCCGTCAGGGGAAGGTCGAGCAGGTCTATTCGGTGATGCAGACCAACACCAGCCGCGGCATGCAGACGATGGAGCAGTCGCTCGCGGATCTGATTCAGCGTGGCGTCGTCACGTTCGAGGCGGGCCTCACGCGTTCGAGCCGGCCCGCGCAGCTCATCGGTCTGCTCGAGCGTGCCGGGTTCCCCGTCGAGCTTCCGTCCGATCTCAGCCAGCCGCACGACGAGCAGCCGCTCGCCGGCGGATTGCGCGTCGCGGGAAGTTAGTGATGGACGACCAGTCGCTCTGGAAGAAGGAATTGTCCTTCGGGCGCAAGCCCAAGGACCAGACCGATGCGGACGAGTCGCCGGCAACCGACGAGAAGCCCACGTCCATGTGGAAGAAGGAGCTCTCGTTCAAGCGCAAGCCGAAGGCTGATGCCGTCGAAGGCGACGTCGTCGCGGACACGCCGGCCGAGGAGCCGACCGCCGAGGAACCGAAAGTCGAAGAGCCGGTCGCGGCAGAGCCCGTCGCTGCGGAGCCGGAAGTCGTCGAGGAGACAGTGTGGAAGAAGGAAGTCTCGTTCAGCCGCACGCCGGAGGCCGAGCCGGTCGTCGCCGAGGCGACGACGGACGAGGTCCTGCCGGACGAGCAGGCCACTGACCCGGAGACTGCGCCCGAGGAGACGGTGTGGAAGAAGGAAGTCTCGTTCAGCCGCACGCCCGAGGCTGAGCCGGTCGCCGAGCGGTCGCCCGACGAAGAACCTGTAGTCGAAGAAGAGCCTGTTGCGGACGAAGAGCCCGTTGCCGAGGCCGGGCTCGTTGCCGCCGAGAGCGTCGAGGTCGAGGCTTCCGCCGAACCTTGGGACGCGGCGCCGGCCATGCCACCCGCGCCCGTCGCCGAAGCGCAGGTCGCGAGTGTTTCCGCCCCAACGCCGTCTGAAGTCATCCATCCGCCGGTTGCCGCGGCCGACCTGCCCTCAATAGTCGGCGCGGACGCCCCGAAGGTGCCGTTCTGGAAGAAGGAGCTCTCGCTCGGCGGCAAGAAGGGCGACAAGCCTGTCAAGGAGCGCAAGCAGAAGGCCCCCGTTGCTAAGCCGTCTGAGGTTATTCATCCGCCGGTTGCCGCGGCCGACCTGCCGCCAATAGTCGGCGCGGACGCCCCGAAGATGCCGTTCTGGAAGAAGGAGCTCTCGCTCGGCGGCAAGAAGGGCGACAAGCCTGTCAAGGAGCGCAAGCAGAAGGCCCTCAAGGTGAAGGCCGAGCGCGTTCCGAAGACCAAAGAGCCCAAGGAGCCGAAGCAGCCGAAGGAGCGCAAGCAGAAGACGCCGAAGGTCAAGGCAGAGCGTGGCAACGCCAAGGGGCGTCTCACCGGCTTGAAGATCGGCGCGTCTCAGCTCGCGGCGGCGCGCGTCTCGAACAACGGCTCCGCCGAACTGCTGCAGGTCGCACGCGAACCGCTTGCCCCGGGCATCATCGTCGGCGGAGAGCTCCGCGATCCCGACGCGCTCGCCGAGGCCCTCAAGGATTTCTTCACGAAGCACGGCCTGCCTAAGAAGGGCGTGCGGCTCGGGATTGCGAACAACAGGATCGGCGTCCGCACCTTCGAGATCGCCGGGATCGAGGACCAGAAGCAACTTGCCAACGCAATAAGGTTTCGCGCGCAGGAAACGCTGCCGATCCCGATTGACGACGCCGTGCTCGACTATCAGGTGCTCGGCGAAGGTGTCGACGAGGACGGGAAGCCGACCAAGCGCGTTCTGCTCGTCGTCGCGTACCGCGAGCTGATCGACCGCTACGTCGACGCCTGCAAGAAGGCCGGCATCACCCTCGTCGGAATCGACCTCGAGGCTTTCGCCCTGCTGCGTGCCCTGCAGGCGCCGCAGGAGGGTGTCGGCACGGATGCGACAGCCGCCCTCGTCGTGGTCTCGATCGGTCACGAGCGTTCGACCTTTGCTGTCTCGGACGGCCGCGTCTGCGAGTTCACGCGCGTCCTCGAGTGGGGCGGCTCGGCACTGAACGTCGCGATTGCGCGAGCCGTCGACGCAGCGCCGTCCGAAGTCGAGAGCACGAAGCGCGCGCTTTCCCTGATGGTCGAGATGGTCCCTGACGGGATCACCGCCGATCAGGCGAAGACGGCGCGCGAGGCGATGCGCAGGGCAATCCAGACGTTCGCGCGCGAGCTCGTGTCCTCGCTCCAGTACTACCAGAACCAACCCGGCTCGCTGGGTATCGGTGAGATCGTCCTGACTGGCGGCACCGCCCATCTTCCCGGGCTCGCAGGCGAGCTCGAGCGCTTGATCGGCGTGCACGTTCGCGTCGGCGATCCGCTGGCGCGTATGAAGGTTTCGAAAAAGGTCGGCCAGCCCGAGCAGATCGGCTCGCTCGCCGTCGCAATCGGGCTCGGGATCGAGGACTAAAGCATGCGCGCCGTCAACCTACTGCCGCGAGACCAAGCGCAGCGCACGATCAAAAAGGAGAGCCTGCCGGTCCTCATCGGCGGCTGCTCCGGGGTTCTGGTCCTTGCCGTCCTCGGCGCGATGTTCATGATGGGCAGCGGCAAGGTCGCAGCGCAGCAGCGGAAGGTCGACGACCTGAACCGCGTCTACCAAGCCCTGCCGCCGCCCCCGGCCGGGCCGTCGGCGGCGCAGCAGCAGCTCGCCGGCGAGCAGAGCGCTCGCGTGAGCGCCCTCAGCACCGCGCTGACAAGCCGCGTCGCCTGGGATCGGGTCTTTCGCGAGTTCTCGCTCGTGCTCCCTGAGGATGTCTGGCTGACCACGCTGAGTGCGAAGTCGCCGATCTCGCCGGTCACGAACACCCCGACGGGCACGGGCACCGGTCCTCCCTCACAGTTCACGATTCAGGGCCGCACCTATTCACACGACGGCGTCGCGCGGCTGCTGTCGCGTCTACAGGTCGTGCCCGATCTGACGAACGTGCAACTGCTGAGCTCGACGCTGTCGAAACTCGGTGGGCAGGACATCGTCGATTTCTCGATCGCCGCAGACATCAAGGTCACCGGAGCCCCGGGCGCATGAAGATCGACATGGGCACGATCGTGAAGCGCTTCAAGGGACTTCACCCTGGAGCGTTGATCGGAATCATGGTCGGCGCGGCCCTCGTCGTCGGCCTTGCCGGCTGGTTCCTGCTCGTGCGCCCGCAGGGTGCAAAGGTCAAGGACCTGAAGGCACAGGCCACGGAGGTTCAGGCGAAGATCGACGCCTACCACCAGCAGGTGGCTGCCGTGCGAGCAGCCCCGAAGATCGAGGTCGCCGATGTCTGCCAGACCGAACGGACATGCCCGACCTGCTCCTGGAGCTGAGCCAACTCGCGCGTGACACCGGCATTCGCTTCGACTCGATCTCGCCGCAGCCGATCTCTCCGATCGGCAGCTACACGGTGCTGCCGATCTCCGTCTCGTTCCAGGGCAACTTCTACAACCTGGCGGACTTCCTCTATCGGCTGCGCTCTCTCGTGTCGGTGCGCGCAGGACGCCTCGACGCAACCGGACGCTTGTTCTCCGTCGACACGCTGACGTTCAACGAGAGCACGCTCAAGTTCCCGCAGATCCAGGCCACTCTCGTCATCGACGCATTCGTCTACGGAGCGGGCGCGGCCCCCGCAGCGATCCCGACGACTCCGACCACGACGACGACTGCGACGACCACCACTACCACGACTACCGCGACCACGACCGAGACGGCCCCGAGCGGCGCGTCCGCGACAGGAGCTCCCTAATGGCCAAGAAGCACGTCGATCCGCTCAAGGCAAAGCAGAAGAAGCAGAAGATCTTGCTCGCCGTGCTCGGTGTGGCATTCCTCGGGGTGGTCGCGTTCGAGGGGCCCAAGCTCTGGAAGCAGCTGCATCCGCCGCCGCTCCCGCCGCGCGTGATCCCCGCCAACGGAGGGAATCCGGTCGCGGCTGCCCCCACCACCCTCGCCGCACCGACCCTGAGCGGCGCGCAGGAGCCGGGCGCGACGACGACCGACACGACGGGCTCGCTCGTTGCCGCGGGGCCCACGCTTCAGGACGGCCAGCTGGCGTCATTCAGCCGCTTCGCGAGCAAGGACCCGTTCGCGCAGCAGCTCAGCGACGCGCAGAGCTCTTCGTCCTCGTCTTCCGGCGGCTCCTCGAGCGGAGGCTCCGCCGACCCTGGCATTCCGAGCGTGCCCGGCAAGGCCCCGAAGCCGGGCAGTGCGGTCATCTCCGTAAACGGGACGCTCTACACCGTTGCCACGAAGACCGACTTCCCGCAGCCGAGCGCGACCGACCCGACGGTCGTTCCGCTGTTCCACCTCGTCTCGGTGACCGCGCACACGGCGACGATCTCGATCGCCGGGGGCTCATACGCAACCGGAGCGCCGACGGTCACGCTGAAGGAGAACAAGCCCGTGACGTTGATGAACACCGCCGACGGCACGCGTTACACGCTGGTGTTGAAGCCCCTCGGGACGGCGGTTTCCGCGGGCAAGGCGACGAGCGGCGGCGGCAGTACCGGTAACACCGGCACCGGCACGACGCCGACGACGGTCACCCTCCCGCCGGCGGCTCCGTAAAGGAGCTCTAGGCCCCGGTCGACGAGTCGAACGTCGACGACACGCGTGCAAACGTGCGCGTCAGGTCGTCGAGGTTGCGGATGACGACCGTGACCGCCCGCAGCTGATTCCCGGAAGTGGGCGCGTCGAAGTAGAGATACGTGTCGACTCGATAGGAGCGCTGGTCAGCGCCCGTGGTCGTGTAGCTCGGATCGCAGGCATTGGCCGGGACGTTCGCCGGGCACGTGCTCACGGTGGCGACGAGAGCCTTCGGCGCCACCGGGTTAGCCATGTTGGTCTGATAGACGGTGTCCCCGGTATAGGTGGAGTCCGCGATGGCCGAAGTCCACTCGGAGGTCACGAAGACGATGTTGTCGTACTTGAGGCCGCGATAGGCCTCCATCTGCTTGTTCGCCAGGGCCCCGGCGGTAGAGGTTCGGTTCGCCCGGTACAGCGCTGCGTTGCCGGATGAGAACGCGGCGACGACGGCGAGGATGCCGACGTTCAGCATGACCATTGCCATGAGGAGCTCGAGCATGCCGAAGCCGCTCTCGTCGCGTGCGCGCAGATCCACGTCTCAGCTATCGGCATCCCTCTTTAGAGCCTGAACCCCCCTGCCGATAGCCCTTCAGAGGGACGACTGTGGCTGCATTCTCATATTCCGCAATCAACGCCAACGGGCTCGAGCTGACCGGCGAGCTCCATGCGCCCGACCTGGCGGGGGCGCGAGAGCAGCTGCGTGTCCGTGGTCTGCTGGCCAATACTCTGGACGAGCTTGCCGCTTCAGGCGACGACACTGCTCGGAACGTCTTCAAGAAGGTCAAGCCGAAGACGCTGCAGATCTTCTCGCGGCAGTTCGCGACCATGATCGAGGCCGGCCTGAACGTCGTCGCCGCGCTCGTGATCCTCGAGCAGCAGACCGACGACCAGTATTTCGCCCTCGTGGTCAAGGAACTGCGCGCCGACGTCGAAGGCGGCCTGCTCCTTTCCCAGGCGATGCGCCGGCACCCAAAGATCTTCGACCGTCTGTTCGTCTCGATGGTCGAGGCCGGCGAGGCCGCTGGGATCCTGGACGAGGTGCTCGACCGCGTCGCCTACCAGATCGAGAAGGCGACCCAGATCAAGCGGCGAGTGAAAGGCGCGATGCTCTACCCGACAATGGTGCTGGTCTTCGCGACCCTCGTCCTCACCGGTCTGCTGATGTTCCTCGTTCCGGTGTTCGTGAAGATCTTCGGCCAGCTCGGCGGCGAGCTCCCGACGCTGACGCAGTACGTCGTGGCCATGTCGGACCTCCTCCGGAACAAGTACTACATCATCTTCCCCGGGCTCGGTCTCCTCATCTTTGGCCTCAGGAAGTACAAGAAGACGGAGTCGGGCCGGCAGAAATGGGACCGGATGAAGCTCAAAATCCCGATGAAGATCGGCCAAGTCGTTCTGAAGGTGACGATGGCTCGGTTCTCGCGCACGCTCTCGACGCTCGTCGCCGCAGGCGTGGACATCATTCAAGCCCTCGAGATCACGGGTCAGTCCTCAGGCAACTGGGTGATCGAGGAAGCGCTCGGCGACGTCCGCGTCAAGGTCTCCGAAGGCGTTCCGATCGCTCAGCCCCTCGTCGACAACCCGATCTTTCCCCCGATGGTCAGCCAGATGGTGAAGATCGGCGAGGAGACCGGAGAGCTCGAGAAGATGCTCGGCAAGATCGCCGACTTCTACGAGGACGAGGTCGACGCCGCGATCCAGTCGCTGACGTCGATCGTCGAGCCGCTGATGATGATCCTCGTCGGAATGATGGTCGGCGTCATCGTGATCGCGATGTACCTGCCGATGTTCAAGATGCTCAGCCTCGTCAAATAAACGACGAGCGAAGTCCGGCTCCGCTTCGCGGAGCCATGATGACTTCGCTCGTGTGGGCGGCAGGGGCTCTTCGGCGGCGAAGCCGCCGAAGTCGTGGATGAAGACGGGCGCGTCGCAGTAGCTGTTCGAGGAGTGCAGGCGCCTCCACACGCGCTTATAGGGTGACGCGCGCGCGAGGAGCGAAATGGCCGGGCAGCGCCGGCCATTTCGCTGCGTTTGGAATAGCGGCGGCAGGACTCGAACCTGCGACACGCGGATTATGATTCCGCTGCTCTAACCAGCTGAGCTACGCCGCCCCGTACGCCCCTATTTTAGCGGCCTGCGGGCCTAGCTCCTGCTAGCTACACTTCTCTCTCCGCGCGGGCCCGGGTCTTGTCTCGGCGTGCGCTTTCCTTCTAATTCGAGACAGAAATGGCCACTGGAGTACGAGACAAAATTACGCTCGCCTGTAACGAGTGCAAGCGGCGGAACTACATGAGCACCAAGTCGAAGCGGAACACGCCCGACCGGCTCGAGGTCCGCAAGTACTGCCGCTGGTGCGGCACCCATACCGCGCACCGGGAGACGCGCTAGATGGCGCGCCAGACCCGTGCGCAGCGCCGCGCGCGCCGGGAGCAGATGGCTCCCGGTAGCGAAGCCGCCCTCCCGGGCGGACCTCCCGCGCCGCCCCGGCGTCCGACGGCACGCGCCGGGGGTCGTCCCGAGCCGGCCCGCGAGCCGAGGGCCGCACGCGGCAGCGGGGTGACAGGGTTCATCGCCGAGTCGTGGGCCGAGCTGAAGAAGGTCGAGTGGCCGACCCAGAACCAGCTGATCCAGGGCGTGGTCGTCGTGCTGATCGCCTGCGTGATCGTCGGCATCTTCCTTTATGCCGCCGACCTCGTCTTCAAGCGCCTGGTCCAGGACGTGCTCATCTAAGCCATGTTCAAGTGGTACGTCATCAACACCTACTCGGGGCACGAGAACAAGGTGAAGACCAATCTCGAGCACCGGATCATGTCCATGAACCAGGCGCCGAAGTTCCGCCGGGTCGTCGTCCCGACCGAGCAGGTCATTGAGACGAAGGAAGGCCAGAAGGTCCAGACGGAGAAGCGCGTGCTGCCGGGCTACGTCCTCGTCAACATGGATATGACCGATGAGGCCTGGACGGTCGTCAAGAACACGCCGGGCGTCACGGGGTTCGTCGGCGCCGGCGCGAAGCCCGTCCCTCTGGCCCAGAACGAGGTCGACCGGATCCTCCACACCGGCCGCGGTGACGGGGAACGACCGCGTGCCCAGGTCGAGTTCTCGCTCGGCGAGTCCGTGAAGGTAACCTCCGGGCCGCTCTCCGACTTCGACGGCGAGGTCGTCGACGTCAACGCCGACCAGCAGAAGCTCAAGGTCCTCGTGGACATCTTCGAGCGGCAGGTTCCGGTGGAGCTGACGTTCGACCAGGTGAAGAAATTAGATTGAATCCCGTGCCTGGGTTCAGCCTGGCTCGGGCGTAACTAAATCATGGCGAAAAAAGTTCTGACACTCATCAAGCTGCAGATCCCCGGCGGGCAGGCCAACCCGGCGCCGCCGGTCGGTCCTGCGCTCGGCCAGCACGGCGTCAACATCATGGAGTTCTGCAAGGCGTTCAACGCCCAGACCCAGCAAGAGAACGGCCGCATCACCCCGGTGGAGATCACGGTCTACGAGGACCGCTCCTTCGACTTCATCACCAAGACCCCGCCTGCCGCCGTCCTGATCAAGGAGGCGCTGCGGATCGAGAAGGGCTCGGGCGAGCCGAACCGCGAGAAGGTCGGCCGGCTGACCCGCGACCAGGTACGTGCAATCGCCGAGACCAAGATGCCCGACCTGAACGCGCGAACCGTCGATCAGGCGATGCGCATCATCGCGGGCACTGCACAGTCCATGGGCGTCGAAACGGACATTCTCTAGTGGCGCACGGCAAGAACTACAGGAACGCGAAGTCGCTCTTCGACCGCGAGCACGAGTACTCGCCCGCCGAGGCCGTCCGCCTGCTCAAGGAGATGCAGACGGCGAAGTTCGACGAGACCGTCGAGGTGCACTTCCGCCTCGGCCTGAACGTCCGGCACGCCGACGAGCAGCTCCGCGGCACGCTCATGCTCCCGCACGGAACCGGCAAGGAAGCGACGGTCGCCGTCTTCGCCGAAGGCGAGAAGGCCAAGGAGGCGCAGGAGGCAGGCGCCGATGTCGTCGGCTCGGCTGACCTCGCCAAGCGGGTCGAGGAGGGCTTCACCGACTTCGACGTCGCGATCGCCACTCCGGACCAGATGGGGAACGTCGGCAAGCTCGGCCGCATCCTCGGGCCGCGCGGCCTGATGCCCAACCCGAAGACCGGCACGGTGACGATGGACGTCGCGAAAGCAGTCCGCGACGCGAAAGCAGGGAAGCTCGAGTACAGGACGGACCGCGGCGCGTGCGTCCACGTTGCGATCGGCAAGAAGAGCTTCGACCAGCGGCAGCTCGTCGAGAACTACGCGGCACTCCTCGATGAGATCGTGAAAGCGAAGCCGGCGGCGGCGAAAGGCCGTTACATCCGGCAGATCACGCTTGCCACTACCATGAGCCCAGGGATCCGGGTCGACACTCAGAAGACCCGGGGCATCCTCGAAGACTTGGAGGCGTCAGAGCAAGAAGCAGTTCCGGCTTAGTCAATAGCCCGTCCCCTAAGACAGCTGGCAGCTCGAAAGGGCAGAAGCCCAGCCGAGGTGGATCGGTGAAGAGGTTTCCCTCCTTCAGCGAGCCCGCCTGTGCGCGGGCTCGATTCGTTTCGAGGAGGTGAGTACGTGAAGAAAGAGGACAAGGAACGAGTGGTCGCCGAGTTGACCGAGCGGCTCCGCAGCACGGAGACACTGCTCGTGGCGGACTACCGCGGGCTGACCATGCCGCAGATCGACGACCTCCGTTCGAAGCTGATCGAGCACGGGGCGCGTTTTTCCGTCGTCAAGAACACGCTGACGAGGCGCGCGGCCGAAGCCGCCGGGTCGGACACGCTCCTCGCGCTGCTCGAGGGCCCGACCGCGATCGCTTTCCTGGAATCCGACGGGGATCCGGTCGCAGTGGCGAAGGCCCTGGTGGACGCCGCGCGTGAGACCCGGGTGCTGGAGGTCCGCGGGGGCTTGCTCGAGGGCCGGCCGATCGAGGCCGCCGAGATCGACGCCCTCGCGAAGCTGCCGCCGCTCGACGCCCTCCGCAGCCAGGTGCTCGCGGCGGTCATCGGACCGGTCACGGGGATCGTCGCCCTATTCACGGCACCGCTGCAGGACCTGTACGGCCTGATCGACGCCCGCATCGAGCAGCTCGAGGCCCAAGGCGACACGTCAGGAGCGAAGGCAAGTGGCTCAGAGCCACAAGCCGAGCAAACCGCCGAAGAGCCAGCTGCGGAAGCGGAGGCACCCGAGGCCGAGGAGACAAGTGGCTCAGAGCCACAAGCAGGGCAAACCGAAACTGAAACTGAACAGGAGGAGCACTAATGGCCGCTAGCGCGACCGACAAGGTGTTCGACGAGCTCGGCAAGATGACCGTGCTCGAGCTCGTCGAGCTGAAGAAGAAGATCGAGGACGAGTGGGGCATCACCGCTGCCGCTCCGGTTGCGGTTGCCGCGCCGAGCGCCGGGGGCGGCGGCGAGGCCGCCGCGGAGGAGAAGTCGTCGTTCGACGTCGTCCTCACGGCTGCGGGTGGCCAGAAGATCCAGGTGATCAAGGTCGTCCGCGCGATCACCGGCCTCGGCTTGAAGGAGGCCAAGGACGTCGTCGACTCGGCCCCGAAGCCGGTCAAGGAGGGCGTGCCTCAGGAGGAGGCCGACGCGCTCAAGGCCCAGCTCGAGGAAGCAGGAGCGACCGTCGAAATCAAATAAGGCCTGGCTGATCGAAGTCCGAGGGGCCGCCGCAAGGCGGCCCCTCACCTGTTTGAGGGGTCTTTGCAGGCAAAGCGCAGGCCTCTAACTGCCGATGCGTCTTCTGGACGACAATCCCCGACTTCGCCCAGGAGGCACCTCCGAATGAAAAGAATTGGAATCCTGCTCGCCATCTTCTGTCTCGGCCTTGTGACCGCCTCACTTGCGATCGCAGAGGCTCCCCCCGGCAAAGGGAAGCCCGAAGGCAAAGGGAAGAAGACCACCACCTCGTCGACAGATCCTGCGGCTTGCAAGCCCAAGATCTCGGTCATCCTCAAGGGCACGTTCGTGTCCGGCGGAGGCACCTCGTTCACGATGAACGTCACGCAGACGAACTTCCACGGACGCGACCTCGTGGGCTCTCCTCTGACGTTGACGGTGGACGACAAGACCACGTACCGCAGGAACGGCCACGCCGAGCTCTCGGACTTCAAGGCAGACGACCGCCTGAACGTCCAGGCTCGCGCCTGCAAGAAGCAGAAGAACGCCCCTCCGACGGCCGAGCCGACAGCGATGCTGGCGAAGCGGGTCACCGGCCATCCGGCGAAAGCCTCGGATTCCGCCGGCACCACGACCACGGCACCAACCCCCTAGGCGAACAGACGTCTCTAAACGCCAGAGGCGCCTTTGTGGCGCCTCTGGCGTTTTCTGGACGGTTTCGATACCATTTCCCCCAGCACTCGGCGGATTCCGCAGGGTTACTCTTGCGCAGGCACGCGCATGTTCGGTACCCTGGCGGGTTGCGCCGCTGTTCCGCATGTCCACGCCCGTCCGCCTGCCGTTCCAGTTCTCGTACCACATTTTTAGAGGAGGCTTCATCTCTTGACGACCCAGGTCGCTGCGCCTAGCGCGCGCACCACTTTCTCGCGCCTCAAGCATGTCCTCGACCTTCCCAACCTGATTGACATCCAGAAGGCCTCGTTTCACTGGTTCCTGGACGAAGGTCTTCGCGAGACGATCGACGACATTTCGCCGATCGAGGACTACACCGGCACTCTCGCCGTCGAGTTCGGGGCTTACAAGTTCGGAGAGCCCCAGTTCTCGATCAAGGAATGCCGTGAGAAGGACCTGACCTACCAGGCTCCGCTCTCGATGACCGTCCGCTTCGTCAACAAGGAGACGGGCGAGATCCGCGAGCAGACGGTCTTCATGGGGGACTTCCCGATGATGACCGAATGGGGCACGTTCATCATCAACGGCACCGAGCGCGTCATCGTGACGCAGCTCGTCCGCAGCCCGGGTGCCTACCTGATGGAGCCCAAGGACGCCACGAAGCAGGTCTTCACGGCGAACCTGATGCCGTCGCGCGGCTCCTGGCTGGAGCTCGAGATCGACAAGAAGGGCATCGTCTACGCCCGCATCGACCGGAAGCGCAAGCTCCCGATCACGACCCTGCTCCGGGCGCTCCCGGACGAGGACCCGACGACGGGCTTCAAGCTCGACACCTCGTCCAACGAGGCGATCCTCAAGCTCTTCAACAACTCGATCTACATCGTCAACACGCTCGAGAAGGATCCCTCCACCCGCGAGGAGGAGGCACTCATCGAGGTGTTCAAGAAGCAGCGCCCGGGTGAGCCGCCGACGCTGGACAACGCGCGGAACCTGCTCAAGGCGCTGTTCTTCGATCCCAAGCGCTACGACCTGACCAAGGTCGGCCGGTACAAGCTCAACCAGCGGCTCCAGGTCAACGTCCCCGACGACACGCGTGTGCTGACGACCGAGGACATCCTCTCGCTCGTCAAGCGGCTCGTCGACCTGCCGACGATGCTCGGCGTCCCGGAGGACTCGAAGGACTACGCGGCAGATGCGATCGTGCTCCACCGCGATCCGATCCGCGCTGAGCTAGACGAGTACGAGCACTTCGGCAACCGCCGGCTGCGCACCGTCGGCGAGTTGATCCAGGAGGCGTTCCGCGTCGGGCTCTACCGGATGGAGCGTGTCGTCCGCGAGCGGATGACGACGGAAGACGTCGACACGATCACGCCGCAGACGATCATCAACATCCGGCCGGTCGTGGCCGCCATGAAGGAGTTCTTCGGCTCCTCGCAGCTATCGCAGTTCATGGACCAGACGAACTCGCTGGCGGGCCTGACCCACCGCCGCCGCCTGTCGGCGCTCGGCGCGGGCGGGCTGACGCGCGAGCGTGCGCCGATCGAGGTGCGCGACGTCCACCCGACCCACTACGGGCGCATGTGCCCGATCGAGACGCCGGAGGGCCCGAACATCGGCCTGATCGGCTCCCTCGCGTCGATGGCGACGGTGTCCGAGTTCGGCTTCATCCAGACCCCGTATCGCAAGGTCGTCGGCGGCAAGGTGACGGACGAGATCATCTATCTCGACGCCGCCGAAGAGGCCCAGTTCACGATCGCGCAGGCGAGTGCGATCGTCGACGAGAAGACCGGCCGCTTCCGCGACAAGCGGGTGCTCTGCCGCTCGCGCGAAGGCGAGGCCGTCACGGCCGACCCGAAGGACATCCAATACATGGACGTCGCGCCTGCACAGATCGTGTCGGTGGCGACTGCGCTGATCCCGTTCCTCGAGCACAACGACGCGAACCGCGCGCTCATGGGCGCCAACATGCAGCGGCAGGCAGTGCCGCTGATGATCGCCCAGGCGCCGATCGTCGGCACCGGCCTTGAGTACAGGGCGGCGATCGACACCGGTGACGTCGTGTTGTCCCACCAGGCCGGCACGGTCGTCGACGTCGACGCGGGGCACATCACCGTCGAGACCAAGGACGGCAAGGACGACTACCCGCTGACCAAGTTCATGCGCTCGAACCAGGGCACGCTGATCCACCACAAGCCGATCGTCTCGCTCGGCGACAAGGTCAAGGCGGAGCAGGTGCTCGCTGACGGCAGCTCGACGGACCAGGGCGAGCTCGCGCTCGGCGCGAACCTGCTCGTGGCCTTCATGCCGTTCGAGGGCTACAACTTCGAGGACGCGATCGTCATCTCGGAGCGGCTCGTCAAGGAGGACGTTCTCTCCTCGATCCACATTCACGAATACGAGATCGACGCCCGCTCGACGAAGCTCGGCGACGAGGAGATCACGCGCGACATTCCGAACCGCTCGGAGGAGTCGCTCAAGGACCTCGACGACCGCGGCGTCGTCCGCATCGGGGCCGAGGTCGGCTCAGGAGACCTGCTCGTCGGCAAGGTCACGCCCAAGGGCGAGACCGAGCTCACGGCCGAGGAGAAGCTGATCCGCGCGATCTTCAAGGAGAAGGCACGCGAGGTGCGCGACACCTCGCTCAAGGTTCCGCACGGCGAGGGCGGCAAGGTCATCGACGTCAAGACGTTCTCGCGCGAGAACGGCGACGACCTGTCCCCCGGCGTGAACGAGCTCGTTCGCGTCTACGTCGCGAAGAAGCGCAAGATCGCGGAGGGCGACAAGCTCGCCGGCCGCCACGGCAACAAGGGCGTGATCTCGAAGATCGTGCCCGAAGAGGACATGCCGTACCTCGAGGATGGCCGCCCGGTGGACGTTGTGCTCAACCCGCTCGGCGTTCCGAGCCGGATGAACATCGGACAGATCCTGGAGACGCATCTCGGCTGGGCCGCGGCGCACGGCGTGTTCGCGAACGGAGACGGCCCCAACGGCATGGCCTCCAAGCCGATCGCGGCCGACAACCCGCATCCCGTCGCGACGCCGGTCTTCGACGGCGCGACGGAGGAGGACGTGGACGAGGCGCTCGTCTCGTGGGTGAACGCGAACCCGGACTCGCCGATCAAGTTCAACGTCGACCAGAACCGACCCGTCGGCCGGAAGGTGTCCGGCAAGGTGCGCCTCTTCAACGGCAAGACCGGCCAGCCCTACGAGTCGAAGGTGACGATCGGCTTCATGTACATCCTGAAGCTGCTGCACCTCGTGGACGACAAGATCCACGCCCGTTCGACCGGCCCGTACTCGCTCGTCACCCAGCAGCCGCTGGGCGGCAAGGCGCAGTTCGGCGGCCAGCGGTTCGGTGAGATGGAGGTGTGGGCGCTCGAGGCCTACGGCGCCGCGTACACGCTGCAGGAGATGCTCACGATCAAGTCCGACGACACGGTCGGGCGCGTGAAGGCGTACGAGGCGATCGTCAAGGGCGAGAATATCGCCGAGCCGTCCATCCCCGAGAGCTTCAAGGTGTTGCTGAAGGAGATGCAGTCCCTCGCGCTCGACGTCAACGTGCTCTCCGACGAAGGCACGACCGTGGAGGTTCGCGAGGAGGACGACGAGCTCCTGCGCGCTGCAGAAGAGCTCGGCATCGATCTCTCGCCCGGCTCGCTCCGCGCTGTCGGGCGCCAGCCCACGGCCGAGGAGGCCGAGGAGGGTCAGGAGCGTGTCGATGAGGACGGCGAGCTGGCGCTTCCGAACGACGAGGCGCTCGGCGACCTGACGGACGTCGAGGTGTCGACCGAGGGCGCCACCAGCGACGGCGACAGCGACGGCGATGCGGAAGAAGCACCTGCACTTGCAGAACCAGAACTGGAACTTGAGGAATGAGCTGGGCGCTCATTCCTCTAACTGAACGGGCTCTAAGGGAACGAACAGGGAGATTGATGACAAACACAGTTAGCGATTTCGCCGGAGGCGAAAGCGCATGATCGATATCAACGAATTCGACGCCATTCGCATCGGGCTTGCGTCCAGCAAGCAGATTCGCGACTGGTCCTCCGGGGAGGTCACCAAGCCGGAGACGATCAACTACCGCACGCTCAAGCCCGAGCGCGACGGTCTCTTCTGCGAGCGCATTTTCGGTCCGACGAAGGACTGGGAGTGCTATTGCGGCAAGTACAAGCGCGTCCGCTACAAGGGCATTATCTGCGAGCGCTGCGGCGTCGAGGTGACGCGGCAGAAGGTCCGGCGCGAGCGCATGGGTCACATCGACCTGGCCGCGCCCGTCTCGCACATCTGGTTCTTCAAGGGCGTGCCGAGCCGCATCGGCTACTTGCTCGACATCGCCCCGCGCGAGCTCGAGAAGGTCCTCTACTTCGCCGCTTCGATCGTGACCGCGGTCGACGTCGCCGCGCGGAAGAAGGACCTGAACGACCTCGAGGACAAGGTCAAGGCCGAGGCCGAGCGCATCGAGGTCGACCGCGAGGAGGCGCTCGCCGCGCTCGAGGACCGCCTCAAGCGGCGCCGCGACTACTTCGCGAAAGGCAAGGACAAGGGCTTCGACGAGGACGACGACTTCTGGGCACGCGGCCTGTCCAACTGGGCCGAGGAGCAGGCGATGCCGCCGCTCGAGGAAGCGCGCGGCCTCGCCGGCAAGATGTTCCCCGACCTCGTCGGGCAGATCACGACCGAGGACTCGAAGAAGATCCGCGAGCTCGTCCGCAACGCGGCGATCCGCGACGACCGCAAGCTCACCCCGCGTGAGCTCGAGAACGTCGCCTCCGCAGGCGAGCAGATCCTCAAGGGTCTCGAGCCGCTCTTCAAGCAGCAGGCGAAGGCGACCGGTGCAAAGAAGGGCGCGATCTCGAAGCACATCAACCGCATCCTGGACGCGCTCCTCGACGGCGAGGAGATCGCCGAGGAGGACGCCAAGTTCGTCGAAGGCGTCGACATGAAGAACCTCGACCGCTCGCGCGAGCTGGGCAACGGGCTCCTCGCCGACGTGGTCGACACGTGGGACGGCGAGCAGGACATTCGCGAGCTGACCAACGACCTCTGCCTCCGGACAGACGGGAAGATCCGGAAGGAAGACCTCGACGCGATCATCCAGTGGGCCCTGAAGGTCCGCGAGATGTACCTCGACATCGAGTCGCGTCGCGGCGACGCACGCGAGGCGTCGGTCGACTCCGTCAACCGTCTCGAGCAGACGTGGCTCCTGTTCAAGGACCTCGAGCCGAAGCTCATCGTCAACGACGAGCAGCTCTTCCGCGAGTTGAAGGACCGGTTCGGCTCTCCGTACGGGTTCGGCGTCTACTTCCGCGGCGGCATGGGCGCGGAGGCGATCCGTGACCTGCTCAAGGATCTCGATCTCAAGGCCGAGGCTGCCTCGTTGCGCGAGACGGTCGCCACGGCGAAGGGTCAGAAGCAGCAGCGCGCGATCAAGCGGCTCAAGGTCGTGAGCGCGTTCATCACCTCCGAGAACCGTCCCGAGTGGATGGTTCTCGAGGCCGTGCCGGTGATTCCGCCGGAGCTGCGACCGATGGTGCAGCTCGACGGCGGCCGCTTTGCCACGAGCGACCTCAACGACCTCTACCGGCGTGTCATCAACCGCAACAACCGCCTCAAGCGGCTGCTCGACCTCGGCGCGCCCGAGATCATCGTCAACAACGAGAAGCGCATGCTGCAGGAGGCCGTCGACGCGCTGTTCGACAACGGCCGCCGCGGCCGCGCGGTCACCGGCCCGGGCAACCGGCCGCTCAAGTCGCTGTCCGACATGCTGAAGGGCAAGCAGGGCCGGTTCCGCCAGAACCTGCTCGGCAAGCGCGTCGACTACTCCGGCCGCTCGGTGATCGTCTCAGGGCCGAACATGAGGCTGCACCAGTGCGGCCTGCCGAAGCTGATGGCGCTCGAGCTCTTCAAGCCGTTCATCATGAGCCGGCTCGTCGAGCGCAAGTCGGTGCAGAACATCAAGGCGGCGAAGAAGTACGTCGACTCGATGGTCCCGGAGGTCTGGGACGTGCTCGAGGAGGTGATCGCGGAGCATCCGGTGCTGCTGAACCGCGCACCGACGCTGCACCGCCTCGGCATCCAGGCGTTCGAGCCGGTGCTCGTCGAGGGCAAGGCGATCCAGGTACACCCGCTCGTGTGTCACGCCTTCAACGCGGACTTCGACGGCGACCAGATGGCCGTCCACCTGCCCTTGTCGGCGGAGGCGCAGGCCGAGGCGCGCATCCTGATGCTCTCCTCGAACAACATCCTCTCGCCGGCGAGCGGTCGCGTGCTCGCGACGCCGACGCAGGACATGGTCCTCGGCGGCTATTTCCTCACGTACCACCGGCAGGACCTGACGAAGGCAGACGCCGCGAAGCTGAAGCCGCGCCCGCGCCGCTACCGGTCGGAGGAGGAGGTCGAGTTCGCGCTCGACGCGAAGCAGCTCCACCTCCAGGATCCGATCGAGTTCGAGTGGGACGGCGAGCTGATCCTGACCACGCCCGGACGCGTGATCTTCAACGCCGAGATCGACCGCGCGCTCAGCGAGTCGATGGACCTCGACGGTGTCGGTCACGAGTACGTCAACCACACGCTCGCGAAGCGGGAGATGAGCGACTTCATCGCCGAGCTCGTCGATCGGTACGGCGCTCCGGCGATCGCGCCGGTGCTCGACACGATCAAGGCGCTCGGCTTCACCTATTCGACGCGGGCCGGCATCTCGGTCTCGAAGAACGACGTCGTCATTCCGCCGGAGAAGGAGCAGATCCTGCAGGAGTTCGAAGGCAGGGTCGCGACCGTCGAGGGCCAGCACCTCCGCGGCCTGATCACCGACGAGGAACGGCACGAGATCATCGTCAACCTCTGGACGGAGGCGACCGACTCGGTGGCCGACGCGATGGAGCGCTCGCTCGACGAGCTCAACCCGATCTTCATGATGGCCAACTCGGGTGCGCGTGGCTCGTTCACGCAGATCCGCCAGCTCGCCGGCATGCGCGGCCTCATGGCGAATCCGAAGGGCGAGATCATCGAGCGGCCGATCAAGGCGAACTTCATGGAAGGCCTGTCGGTGCTCGAGTACTTCATCTCGACGCACGGCGCGCGCAAGGGTCTCGCCGACACCGCGCTCCGCACGGCCGACTCGGGTTACCTCACGCGGCGCCTCGTCGACGTCTCGCAGGACGTGATCATCCGCGACGAGGACTGCAAGACGAAGGACTACATCGAGCTGCCGATCCACGTCCCGGGCGAAGGTCTCAACAAGAGCCTGCTCGGGCGGATCGTGGCCGAAGACGTCCACAACCTGAAGAAGGACGGGACGCCGGGCGCGAAGGTGCTGCTCGAGAAGGGCACCATCCTCCGCACGGAGACGGTGCGCCAGCTCGAGGACCTGTTCGCGGGCGAACCGCTCGAGGACGTCCTCATCCCGGTTCGCTCGGTGCTCAAGTGCCGCAGCGAGTACGGCGTGTGCCGCACCTGCTACGGCATCTTCCTCGGCACGGGCACGCTCGCGGAGATCGGCGACGCGGTCGGCATCATCGCCGCGCAGTCGATCGGAGAGCCCGGGACGCAGCTGACGATGCGGACGTTCCACACCGGCGGCGTCGCGGGCGCGGACATCACGCACGGCCTCCCGCGTGTCGTCGAGATCTTCGAGGCGCGGAACCCGAAGGGTGCCGCGCAGCTCGCGGAGATCAGCGGCACGGTCCACGTCGAGGAGACGGACCGCGGCGCGATGCGCGTCTCGATCTTCGGCGACGTCCCGTCGTCGAAGAAGGACGCTGAGCCGGAGGAGCGCGAGTACCTCTTCCCGCGCCGCACGCGGCTGCTCGTGAAGAAGGGCGACTACGTCGAACAGGGCGATCCGCTCATGGAGGGTTCGATTGCCCCGGCCGAGCTGCTCGACCTGCACTCGAAGGCCGAGAAGGGCTCGACGCCGACCGAGCTGTACCTCGTGGGCGAGGTGCAGAAGGTCTACAAGTCGCAGGGCGTCGACATCCACGACAAGCACATCGAGCTGATCTGCCGGCAGATGCTGAAGAAGGTCCGGGTCGACAACTCGGGCACGACGGAGCTCCTGCCCGGCCAGCTCGTGGACAAGGTCGTGCTCGAGCGCGAGAACCTCCGCGTGAAGAAGGCGAAGGGCGAGCAGGCGACGTTCGAGCCGCTCATCCTCGGCATCACGAAGGCGTCGCTCGCGACCGAGTCCTTCCTGTCGGCGGCCTCCTTCCAGGAGACGACGAAGGTCCTGACGGACGCGTCGATCGAAGGGAAGATCGACCGGCTGCTCGGTCTGAAGGAGAACGTCATCATCGGCAAGCTGATCCCGGCCGCGACGGGGCTGAAGCGCTACCGCGGGATCGAGATCAAGCCGGCCGAGAAGATCCCGGCGAGCGCGTACTCGCGGCCCGAGACCGAGGCGGAGCTGCTGGCGGCGCTGGAGGAGATCGGCACCGACGGCGGCGACGGCCTCGAGCTCGGCGGGCTCGGCCTCGACTTCGGCGGCGAGCCGGGCTCCGACGAGACGACGTCGCACGAGGCAGGCGAGGCGACCGAGGTTCCCGAGGTCGACAGCCCACTCGACGAG
>WNGB01004780.1_pt1 | contig 24748 bp, 27 predicted proteins | sample 5400681 | NCBI WGS metagenome assembly WNGB01 (sample SAMN13153367, study PRJNA577476) | soil metagenome | isolation source: 115 cm soil or saprolite under grassland replicate 2 | place: USA:California | collected 2016-06-15
AGAAGCTCCCCGGCCTGATCGTGCTCCTCTCGACCAGTACGATCGGCGCCAGGAACGCCCAGAACCTCGCAGGCCTCTTCAACCTGACCGGCTTCACGAACCAGAAGACGAACGAGATCTGGGACACCTGGATCGTCGGAGCCCCGAGCTTCGGGAGAAACGTCCGCTCGGTGCTCAGGGTTGCAGTGGCTGCCGACAAGAACAAGGACAGGATCTACAACGACGCTCCTGCTGTCGTCCCCGATGCGAATCGCGACGGCCACATCGATGGCGTCGACCTGAGGGCGTTCGGGGTTGCCTCGAACATCGTCGCCGTCCCGTTCGAGATTCGCGATTAGGATCACCGGCCGCATGTGAGCCCTGGGGATCCCGCCGCCTGCGGCGGGATCCCCCACTTACTCACGACGGGTGCGGAGCATTTGCGAAGGGACCGTCAGCCGCGATGAAGATCTCGATCCTCGACGACTATCACGACACACTGCGCACGCTCGACTGCTTCACGAAACTGTCGGGGCACGACGTCGAGGTCTGGAACGATCACGTGCAGGACGTCGACGCGCTCGCGGAGCGCTTGCGCGAGACCGAAGCGCTCGTGCTCATTCGCGAGCGCACCGAGATCCGCGCGCCGCTCCTCCGTCGACTGCCGAAGCTCCGGCTCATCAGCCAGCGCAGCGTCTACCCGCACATCGATATCGATGCCTGCACGGAGTTGGGGGTGGTCGTCTCGTCGAGCATGCACTCCGGGACGCCGTCGTACGCCGCCGCGGAGCTCACCTGGGCGCTCGTACTCGTGGCAATGCGTCAGCTTCCGCAGCAGGTCGCCGCCCTCAAGGCCGGGAGGTGGCAGGTCGGCGTCGGCCACACGCTCCGTGGGAAGACGCTCGGCGTCTACGGCTACGGCAGAATCGGCAGTGTCGTCGCGGGGTACGGGGAAGCGTTCGGGATGAACGTTTGGGTGTGGGCACGCAGCAGCTCGCGGGAGCGCGCTCGAGGTGACGGCTACACCGTCGCGCCGAGCAAGGAGGCGTTCTTCTCGGACAGCGACGTCATCTCGCTCCACATGCGCCTGGTCGACGCCACCCGCGGCGTCGTCACGGCAGGCGATCTCGCCCGCACGAAACCGACGGCCCTGCTCGTCAACACCAGCCGCGCGCAGCTGATCGAGCCCGGCGCGTTAGTTGCCGCGCTGAAGAGCGGACGCCCGGGCCTGGCCGCCGTCGACGTCTACGAGGAAGAGCCCGTGCCGGACGCGCGCCATCCGCTGCTCGCGATGGAGAACGTCGTCTGCACGCCGCACATCGGCTACGTCACACGCGAGGAGTACGAGCTGCAGTTCTCGGACGTTTTCGATCAGATCGTCGCGTACGCGGCGGGCACGCCGATCAACGTCGTGAATCCGAAGGTGCTGGAACGCGGATCCTGATGCGCTTGAGTCCGAGCTGATCAAGCGGCGCAACGCTGACTTCCTCTGCGATCGGCCCCGGCCGACGCTCCCGTCAGCGCGTTGATGGTCGCTTGCTAAGACGGATCACGGGGGTAAAGCGCGGGTTCGAGTCCCGTCGCTCCCGCTCCTATCGAGACCCACTGCCGCGCGACAGCACCGTCTTCCATGGCCGCCGTGGAAAGCCCGGGGCAAGGGAGTCGGAGGGACGGCGGCGCCGGATGCGAACCCCGCCTAGGGCCCGACAGTCACGCAGACAACCCAGGTCTGCACGGCCCAATTACCGGCGTTCCCCCCAGTCGACTCGCGTCCGGTGGCGATCCAACCCGTCCCCGGATCGGTCGGCCGACTGGTCGAGAGGAACGTGTTGCTGGCGGAGCCGGTGATAACGCCGCCGCCACCTACCGCCCGCTTTCCCGCCGGGCAGTCCTGCTGCTGGCTCTTCGGACTGCTGCTGTTGGACACACCGCTGCCGGAGATCAATTGCAGCCCGGACGCGCCGGGCGGCCCCTGCGGGCCAGGCGGCCCCTGCCGGCCGGCCGGCCCCTGCGGCCCGGCTGGGATCTGGCCGCGCACGAAGTCAGCGGCACGGAGTGAGGCGTTCCTCACCTTCGCCGAGTTGACTGCATTGTTCTTTAGCTGAACGGTGCCGACGCTGTTCCGTGGCAGCGCGGTGGAGACGGCGTAGGCCGCGCCGCTCAGCGAGATAGCGAGAGCCAGACAGGCAACGACCAGCGCCGGTGAGGGCGGACGCAGACGCATGTGCGCGCAGAGTCTAGTGATCGCGTCGAAGCCGTTGTCAGTTCGGCGGAGCGCTCGGGTGCGGATCGCGGGGGTAGAGCGCGGGTTCGGGTTCCGCCGACGTCGGACTAGAGTGCGTTTCATGTGGGCCGTCGAGCACAGCGTTGAGACGAGCGCGAGGGCCAAGGCCATCTGGCGCCTTTGGGCGGACGTCGAGCGCTGGCCCGAGTGGAACGCGGGCGTGGAGCGGATCGCGCTTCGCGGTCCGTTCGCCGCCGGGAGCACGATCTTGATGACGCCGCCAGGCGACGAGCCTGTCGAGCTGCGCATCGCCGAAGCCGTCGAGCCCGAGCTGTTCGTCGACGAGGCCGACGGCGGCGACTTCGTCGTCCGCACGACACACCGGATCGAAGCCGTCGGCGACGAGCGCTCGCGCATCACCTATCGGATGGAGATCACGGGTCCAGCCGCCGAGGCTGTAGGTCCGGAGATCGGTCCCGAGATCAGCGGCGACTTCCCGCAGGTGCTCGTAGCGCTGGCCGCGCGCGCCGAGGGTCGCGCCTGAGGCGGCAGGTCATGTAAGAGGGCGCCACTCGGCGCCCTCTCTGCGTTCATTGCTTGTTAGGCCGATACCTACGAGCGTTTTCCTACCTTGATGATCGGGCAATTGAGCCTGGTCGAGGTTGCGCGCTCGGCGAGCTTTCCCTGCTTCTCGAGCTTGTCGATCTGGGTGTCGCTCGTGATCAGGGTCGGCATCGCGCTCGCCTTCCAGGTCAGAATCGTCTCCTTCCAGATCGGCGAGTAGCTTGCTTCGCCGGGCTCAGAACCGAAGACCGCGAGCTGCCCCGCTGCTGCTTTGCCCTGGACGAGATACATCTCGGGCGCTGACTTCAGCGGCACGGTCTTGAGTACGGGCGCGTAGTTGATGTGCATCGCGCCGGCCTCGGCTTTGTCGGAAACATCGGTGTTGAGATACGTGTCCTTGTGTCCGTCGTAAAAGCCATGGAAGGCGGGATGGCTAATGGAAGTCGACGGCCCCATCCTCGGGCCACTGCCCGAGAGCGAGGCGTAGGCGCCGGCAGCCACCGCAAGAGCGACGAGGCTCAATGCTGATAGGGAGAGGATCCTGTGCGGCATGGTCACCTCCGTGATCGAGGGTACGACGGGACTACGACCTCGCCCGAGCCGCGGTTTTGCCGGGCGCCCGACTCCGAGTCGCGGAGCGGGATCGATAAGCAGGCTGCTGGGCGTCTCACCCCAGCTCGAGAAATCCGCCACACTGGTCGAGCGATCGAAGGAGCCCTCGAACTCCAAGGGAGGAGGGACCATGTCCCACGCTCAGCAGATCCTCGAGACGCATCCTCGCACGCTTCGAGTGGAGATCGGCGTTCTGGCTGCATGCATCGACTGGTGTTTCGACTGTGCCCAAAGCTGCACGGCTTGCGCTGATGCCGACCTCGGCGAGCCCGATGTCGAGACCCTCATTGCGTGTATCTCGCTGTGTCGAAACTGCAGTGACATCTGCACGTCGACCGGAAAAGTCCTCAGCAGGCAGACCGAGTTCGTGCCCGAGCTCGCCCACATAGTCATTCAGGCTTGTATCGAGGCTTGTCGGCGATGCGGCGATGAATGCGAGCGCCACGCCCGTCACCACGAGCACTGTCGTGTCTGCGCCGAGACGTGTCGGCGGTGCGAGCAAGCCTGCAAGGACGCATTGGCAGCGCTTCCGACCTAGAGCGTCGATGCGAAGCGCCGTGTCTTTCGCGTTATCGTCGTCAAGATGACGCACGTCGTGATCCTGGGCGCAGGTTTCGCGGGCCTGGAGCTGGCGACGCAACTCTCCGAGTCCCCGGCGGGCGAGGTCCGCGTGACGCTCATCGACCAGAACGACTCGTTCAGCTTCGGGTTCTCGAAGCTGGACATCTTGTTCGGCCGCAAAGCGACGGCGGACGTCCTGCTGCGCTACGAGGACATCTCCATGGAGGGGGTCGAGTTCCGACAGGAACAGGTGACCTCGATCGACCCGGAGCGACGGCGAGTGACGACGGACGCAGCCGCGTACGACGCCGACATCCTCGTTGTTGCGTTGGGGGCGGCTTACGATTTCGCCGCCACGCCCGGATTCCGAGAAGGGGGCGTCGAGTACTACTCAGTCTCGGGGGCCGAGCACATGCGCGACGTGCTCCTGGACTTCGATTCGGGCAAGATCCTGGTCGGGATCCTCGGTCATCCCTTCAAGTGCCCGCCGGCGCCGTTCGAGGGTGCGCTCCTACTTCATGATCACTTCGTCGACCGTGGCCTCAGGGATGCGGTCGAGATTCGCACGGTCGGGCCGATGGCCGCTCCGGTTCCGATCACGAAAGAGGTTTCCCAGAGCATCCTCGACGCCTTGACGGAGCGCGACATCGAGTACGTGCCGAACCAGCACATCGTGGAAATCGACACGCGGAACAACGAAGCGCGGCTGGAGAGCGGCGGAAGCATTCCCTACGACCTGTTCGTCGGGATTCCGGTCCACCGCGTGCCTCAGGTCGTCGAAAGCTGCGGGCTTGCAGTCGACGGCTGGGTGCCGGTGGAGAAGACCAACCTGGCGACCCGCTTCTCCGACGTCTATGCCGTCGGAGACGTCACCGCTCTCCCGATGGCGAAGGCCGGCGTGTTCGCAGAGGCCGCCGCTCGGGTCGTGGCCGACGACATCGCCGCCCGGCTCCGCGGCGACACCCTCCAGCAGCCTTACGAGGGAGCGGGTACCTGCTACCTCGAGTTCGGCGGCGGCATGGTCGGCATGGTCGAGGCCAACTTCTTCGGCGGACCGACGCCAACGGCGCGACTCGTTGGCCCATCCCGAGAACTCGCCGCCGACAAGGTTGCGTTCGCGAAGACAAGGCGAAAGCGGTGGTTCGGGTCAACGGCTTAACGGGCGCCTTCGCAAGGGGTTCGAACTGCAGTGTCCCCTTTCGGGCTCCCGCCTTGCGGTCGGGTCGGAAACCCGACCTCGCGGACTAGAGTGCGTCTCGTGTGGGCTGTCGAGCACAGCGTCGGGACGAGCGCGAGTGCCCAGGCTGTCTGGCGGCCATGGGCGGACGTCGAGCGCTGGCCCGAGTGGAACGCGGGTGTGGAGCGGATCGAGCTCCGCGGTCCGTTCGCCGTCGGGAGCACGATCCTGATAACCCCGCCGGGCGAGCGTCGCGCCTGAGGAAGTCCGGTAGATGCGCCGCCGGCGCATCGATCGCCTCTGATCAGTCGGCGAGGAAGCGGGTGACCGCAGCGGCAACTCGCCTGCGAGAGCGTGTAACTGAGGTCACGGAACCGATGGGATGGGGTAGACACAGCCGATTTCCTAACTATTATCCGACGCTTACGAACAGGCCCAGGGCTGCGCATGCCACGTTTTCGCGGCCCGCCTCTTCCCCCCTCCGTGCCGATTCCCCTCAGCAGCCGCCTGCTTGCGTTCGCACTTGTCGCGTCCGTGCTGGGCTGCGCCGTTGATGTCGCCGCGGCCTCACTCCTCCGGCCGACACGACACGAGCCGACGCGCGTGGTCAAGAAGAAGCGGACCATCGGGGAACGAGCGGCGGCGATCGCCGTCAGAGAGGTGGGCGTCCCCTATCGGTGGGGCGGCGCGTCCCCAGCCGGCTTCGACTGCTCCGGACTCGTCTACTGGGCGTACGGGCGACTCGGCATCGAACTCCCGCACAGCTCGTACGCGCTCTACGACCAGGGTCGACAAGTCGCAAGCTCCAGGATAAAACGCGGCGATTTGCTCTTCTTCTCCGGCCTCGGGCATGTCGGGATATACATCGGGCGCGGACGGATGGTCCACGCGCCGCACTCCGGCAGCCGGGTCCAGGTCGTCAGCCTCCGCCGCTCGTCCTACGGGGCGCGGCTCGTCGGCGTCAGGCGCATCGTCCTTCGCTGATGTCGCACCCCGGCGTCTCACGCCGGACGTCGCGGGTTCGCGTCCCGTCGCCGCGCCGTTACGGAGGTATCCAGTACGCCGGGACGGGCGAGCCCTTGCCCTTCAGCGCGAGCTCTTCCCGCCTCGCATCGGGGAAGGCGAGCGCGACCTCGCGGTACGTCTCCTCGTCGACGACGATCTGCCCGTTCTCTGCCTTCGACGTTAGCCGCGCGGCCACGTTGGTTACGTCGCCGACCGCCGCAAAGTCCTTGTAACCCCCGCCGCCGACGTTGCCCACGAACTCCTCCCCGCTCGCAACGCCGATTCCGACCTCGAGCGAGGTGTAGCGGACAGCTCGCACGAGCGAGCGCGCCGCCTCGACCGCCTTCCGCCGGTAGTTTGACCCCGCAAGCCCCGGCACGAAGATGCCTTCGATCTCGTCACCGGCGATCTGCCCGAGCAGGCCCTCCTGCGCAAGCAACGCCGCTGACGACGTCTCGTAGAACGTCTGGACGAGCGACGCCACCTCCTCGGCCGCGAGTTTCTCGCAGAGCGCCGTGTAACCGCGAACGTCCGCGAAGAGGACCGCGACCGGCACGACCGCGCCTCCTTCAGGCGCGCGCTCGATGCAACGCGCGCAGATGCGCGGGTTCTTCCGCGACGGCGTGTACCCGATCGTCTTCACCGCACCTGCGTACCGGCCCTTGAACGGGGCGTTGCAGAACTTGCACCGAGCCGCGCTCGGCATCAGGCCGAAAATGCGGCGGCCGACTCGCGGCGTCAACGCCAGCGCGCTCTCGCCGCGGAGGATGGCGACCCAGCGCGCGCTCATGGGCGCGACGCCGTCAGGGAGCGTTTCCATAGCTGGATTCAAGCGCTCTCTAGGCAAGAGCGTGAAATCGCGCGACAATCGTCACATGGTCGGGATGATGCGTGATCACTGGTGGTGGCCGTGGTGGGTCAGCACGCTCATCGACGTCGGCGTCGTCGTGCTGGCCCTGGTCTTGCTGCGCCGAGCATCCCGACGCTACATCCGCGCCGCGGCGCTGCTAGTGGCGCTGGTCGGAGTCGTCGCGGCCGTCATGGCTCCGATCGTCATGACGGACAAGCCAAATCACATGAAGCCCGACACGCCGATGATGCCCTGAGGAAGATCCTCGGCTCCTGGCGCGTCGTGTCAAAAGAGAGGTGGCGTCCATGAAGACGCGATTCGTCGTAACCGCAGCATGCACGGGTCTGTTCGCAGGAATGCTCATCACGTACGGTGCACCGAAGCTGCTCTCCGGGAAGCCCGCTTATGCGACGCCCGGTGTGAATTTCAACACGACCGTGCTCGGCCGCGGAACCGTCAGCGGTTTCATCTTCGGCAAGCCCACGACGGCGACGGTCACGCGCAAGGTCACGATCAAGACGAAGGCCGGCGTGTTCAGAAGGACTGTCAAGTTCAAAGTCCCTTCGATCGCGACGGCGATCGACTGCACGAACGGCTGCGACACGGCCTTTCAGCAGGCGACGGTTCCGCCGGGCGGTTCGTCCGGGTGGCACACGCATCCGGGCGCGACGTTCGTCGCCATCGGCCAGGGCGAAATCTCGTACTACCACGCCGAAGGGACGACGTGTCACTCCGAAAAGGTCAGCGCCGGCTCCGGGTTCGGCCAGATGCCGACGGAGGTCCACCTTGGCCGCAACGAAAGCTCCAGCGGTCTCGTCATCTACACCCTGTACGTGTTGCCGACGGGAACGCCGAACAGCGGCATCAGGATCGACCAGCCGCAGCCGACCGGCTGCCCCGACGTCCACTGAACTGAATGACAAGGGCCGTCCGAGGGCGGCCCTTGTCGGGTCATCAAAGGGTAGAGCGCAGGCTCGAGTCCCGTCGGCCAGTCACGGCTTCGGTCGCGTGATGCTAAACGTCTGCATCCCGAGGAGCGGGCCATAGTTGAGGTCGGCGCGGTCGCCGAGGCCCGGCCAGACGTACCAGCGGTACACCCCAGGCGTGAGTGAAAAGCGACGGCCGTCGTAGTGCCATCGCCGCGGCAGAGCCAGACGCGTCTTGAGCGGCCACGCGCTGAGGATCTTTCTCTCGCCACGCCACAGTTGGACGTTGTAGTAGGCCGCCTCCTGCGTGGCTGCCCACCTCAGCACCGGAGGACGTGAGAGCCGCGCGCCGTTCTTAGGCGCGAGTAGGAGAGCCGCGTTGGGTGTGGCCGTCACGATTGCACCGCCGGCCCGATTTCCGGCCGCGTCGACGGCAACGACTGTGTATTGGTACTTCGTGCCGTTCTCTAGGCCGCGATCGACGAGCTTCTTCGCGCCGCCGGTGTAGACGCGCGTCTCGGCGGCCCCGGGACCAAGCTTCGAGCGGAACACATCAACGTGATGGAAGTCTGCGTCGGGCGGACGCTCCCACGAAAGCGTTGCCGACCGGTCGCCCGGCGTCGCCTCGAGACCGCGCACGTCGCCGGGCGGGGTCCGATCAGGTGCCGACGACGACGACGAGGATCCACCGCTCGGCGACTCTGATCCGGGGCGGCCTTGCACGATCGTGATCGACGTCGAGCCCGAGGTCGCGTTGCCGGACGCGTCACGAGCAGTGAAGTTGACGACGGTAGTTCCGAGCGGAAAGGTCGCCGGCGCGTCTGAGCTCACCGCGACGTGCGTGTCGACGAGGTCGACCGCACGCGCGGCGGCAAGGAATGCCGAGATCGAAGCGTTCGTGCGCGGAACGGCGCCGTCGGCTGTGAGAGTCAATGGGCTCGGGGTGGTCAAACGCGGTGGCGTGGTGTCCACGACGGCTACCGCGAAGGATCCGGAGGCGGTCACGCCGTAGGCGTTCGTCACGCTACAGCTCACCATGGTCGTTCCGAGCGCGAACGTCGAGCCGCTCGGTGGTTTGCAGGCGATCGCGTCGGGAGCGATCGGCTCGCCTCCACTGTCCGCACTCACGACGTATGTCAGCATCGCTCCCGCCGGACTGGTCGCTTCGGCCGTCTGTCCCGGAGGCAACCTGAGGTTCGGCGGTGCTGCCTTCACCGTCCACGACCGAGCAGCCGGACTCGAGTCTGTGTTGCCGGCTGCGTCGGTGGATCGAACCTGGAACGAGTGGGTTCCGTCGGCAAGTCCAGAGTACGCCTGGGCCGAGCTGCAGGATTGAAAACCGCCGCCGTCGAGGCTGCAAGCAAACGTCGCACCTGACTCCGAGGAGGCGAACGCGAACGACGCGTCGGCGCTTGTCACCGTCCCGCTCGGGCCGCCGGTGATCATCGTGTCCGGCGCGCTGCGGTCAATCCTCACCGTCACGGAGAGCTGTGTGCTCAGGCCCGCACCGTTCGTTGCGGCGCAGGTCACGGTCGTTCCTGCGGTATCCGCGGTCAGTGTCGTCACTGCGCAGCCGGTCGAGGTCGCTATATCCGAAACCGGATCTGAAACCGCCCAGCTGACGGCCACGTCACCCGTGTACCAGCCGTTGGCACCCAACTCTCCGGTGACCGACGGTGTCACCTCGGGTGGGCTGGAGTCGTATTTGAACGTTGTCGTTGCAGATGTCGACAACCCCGCGCCGTTGGTGCAGGAGCCGCTGACGACCGCGGACTTCGTGTCAGGGCCGCTGTATCCAACCGGGGCTGTGCACCCCGAGATCCCCGAGACGCCGTCGACGCCTGAGAAGGCCACGGTGATGGGCTGGGTTTGCCAACCCCTCTCCGCAGGCTTCGACGTCGGCTCTGCTGCGACCGTGGGGCCCGTCGTATCTACCTTGACAACCACACTCGCCTGCGCGCTCAGCCCTTCGGTGTTCGTCGCCGAGCACGTGAGCGTCTGGCCGGTCGTCTCGCCGCCGACGGTGGTCGTCTCACAGCCCGACGAGGTAGCGATGCCGGACTCCGGATCGGCAACGGCCCACGTGACGGTAACGGGACCCGTGTACCAGCCATTTGCGCCGAGTGTTCCCGACAACTGGGGATCAATCGACGGCGGCGTAGCGTCCGCAGCTGCGAGTTCCGCTATTGGACGAGCGGCCGTCGCGAAGATGAGCGGGAGCAGCGGCAGCAATGCCAGTGACGCGATACAACGGGAAAAGCGCTTCACCCGTTCGCCCTTCTCGCGAGCCGATCGCTGTACCACTGGCTACCTCGCCCGAGCCGCACCCAGCCGTTTGCCGCCAGCGCGCCGAGTAAGTGATCGTGCGCGGCGACGACCTCGGGCTCGTCCGCAGCCGGGTCGGTGCCACGGCAGCGAAACCAGGGCGACCGTGCTACCGCCGCCGGCCGTTGTCCTTCTGAGGGCAATACCTCGGCGTAGAACTGAGACTTCACATAGCCACGAAAGACGCGGACTTCGCAGGTGGCCGCGACGCTCAGCTGGACTTTCGTACGCGGCAACGCACGCGTAATCGATCGCGCGGGATGGTGCCGAGGAGCACCTGGCCACCTAGGAATGCGGCGCCTGCCAACCGGCAGATGCGCGCTTGCGGCGAAGCGCGGCAAGACGCCTGGAAGGGTGAACAGAGTCAGCGCAGCCGTCAGCGAAACCGCCGCCGCGACTAAAAGCGCCACATTCGAGCCGCCGCCGGAGGAAGAGGCCGATTGCGCCAGCCGCCGGAAAGGAACGACGGCGGAGCGCCCGCGTAGCGGCCGCTCCGTGGTTTGAGGCGCCAGGGCTTGTTCGCGGCTCTGCCTGAGAGCATCCACGCGCTTGACCGCAACTTTGTGCCGGCCTGACGAGCGGCTTGGTCGCAGCGGCAAAGGCGGTCGCGTCGACACCGTCCTTACCTGCGTGCGCGGGGGAAGCTGGGCAACGGCCGGTGTCACGCGGGCAGCCGGTTTCGACGGCACCGTGCGCGTCGGTGTTGCGGGCGCCGGCTTCGATACTGGCGGAGCCGGGTCCGGGCTCGGGTCCGGCTCGGCCGGCAGCGTCACACTCGGCGGATCCGAGGCAGGTGGCGGTGGATCATCTGCGCGTGCGCTCGAAGCGAATAGCGCGACGGCGAGCAACGACGCTGCGCACGCGACGGTCTTCGCCGGCAGCGCACGCGACAACCTTGGTCGAGCCCATCTCGGCGGCATGTTGATGGCAGGACCCTCCGCAGATTTCAGTCACGGTTACGCTCGCGCGTCGGCACAGTCGCAGCAACTGGCTATATGGCTAGGCTTCGCCGGCGAACGCGCGCGCCGGCCAAACATTCAACCGCGACTTCGGCGAGAAACCAGTGCGCGCCGCGTTCGGGCCGCACAGCCACGCGGCTGCGCCGGTTAACGCAGTGACTTGAAAGCGGCTCGCACCTCGGCGGCGAAGAGCTCTGGCTCTTCCCACGCCGCGAAGTGGCCGCCCCTCTCGGCCTTGTTGAAGTACGTGACGTTGGGGTACCCCTTCTCGACCCAGCTGCGCGGGCTCTGCCAGATCTCGTCGGGGAACGTGGTGAAGCCGACCGGGAGCGAGACCCGAGGCGGAGCCTTACCGGCCGCAAGGGCTGCGGCTCGTCCGTTCTCCCAGTACGACCGGGCCGCCGAGGCCCCGGTGCCCGTCAACCAGTACAGCGTGATGTTGTCGAGGATGTGGTCGCGGCTGAGATTGCCCGAGGGCTCCCCGTCGACGAAGGCGTGGGAGATCTTGTAGTAGGCGTCTGTATCGTGGTCGAGCATCCAGGCCGCGAGCGCGACGGGTGAATCAAGCAACGCGTAGCCGATCGTCTGCGGCCGCGTCGCCTGCTCCAGGAAGTAGCCAAAGCCGCTCGCCCTGAAGGTACTGATCGCGTCGCGCGCCGCGCGTTCCTCCTCGGAATCCTCCGGCAACGGGGCGCCGGACAAGACCGTTACGAGCAAGTTCATGTGGATCCCGAGTAGCCCCTCCGGTGCCTGGCGGCCCATCGCGTCAGTGACCGAGGCGCCCACGTCCCCGCCCTGGGCGACGTAGCGGGTGTAGCCGAGGCGCCGCATCAGCTCCGCCCAGGCCCCGGCGATGCGGCCGACGTTCCAGCCGACCTCGGTCGGCTCACCTGAGAAGCCGTAGCCGGGTAGCGACGGCAGCACCAGGTCGAACGCGTCCTCGGCGGTTCCGCCGTGCGCAGTCGGGTCGACGAGCGGGGCAACGGCCTCGAGCAGCTCGATCACCGAGCCGGGCCAGCCGTGCGTCATGACCAGCGGCAAGGCACCCTCGTGCTGCGAGCGGACGTGGATGAAGTGGATCTCGACCCCATCGATCTGGGTCGTGAACTGCGGGAGCGCGTTGAGCTTCGCCTCGGCCTTGCGCCAGTCGTAGTCGGTCGTCCAGTAGCGGGCGAGCTCCTGGAGCGTCTCCAGCTGGACACCCTGCGACCGATCGTCGACGAGTTCCCGGCTGGGCCAGCGCGTCGCCTCGATTCGGCGCCGCAGCTCGGCGAGCCTCTCCTCCGGAACGTCGACCTTGAATGGACGGATCTCGGTTGCGGTCTCGACGGTCGTACTCATGAAGACCTCCGTGGTTCGTGCGGGCGGGGTGCGATGACCTCCTCTCTCGGGTTGGGCGGACCTCACCGACACTACTCCTGTGTGTCGGGCCTGAACAACCGGCTACACCGGATCGACACGCCAAACGTCAAAGTTGCCATTGCTTCCGCCCGTGCCATGCTACGCACGTGCTCTCCGAAGTCCGGTACGCGCGCAGTGGGGACGTCAACATCGCCTACCGCGTCTTCGGCGACGGGCCGTTCGACGTGGTCTTCGTTCCGGGCACAACCTCGCACGTCGACTTCGTCATGGACGTTCCGGGATTCCGCGCGATTCTCGAGCAGATGGCCTCGTTTTCACGTCTGATCTTCTTCGACAAGCGCGGGACGGGGCTGTCCGATCCCGTTGATGCCGGCACACCGCTCGAGGTGCGCATGGACGACGTCCGCGCAGTCATGGATGCGGCGGGCTCCGAGCACGCAGCGGTCATGGGCATCTCTGAAGGCGGCCCGATGAGCATCCTCTTCGCGGCGACCTATCCCGAGCGGGCCTGGGCGCTCGTCCTGTACGGAACGTACGCGCGCGAGCTCTGGGCACACGACTACCCATGGGGAACTCCTGAAGCGGAGTACCGGTCGTCGCTCGAAACCATGCCGACACGCGTGGCTCGGCCCGAGCGATTCGATGAGTTTGCACGCTCGGGCTGCCCGAACGGCACCGCGGAGGAGCTTGCGGCGCTGAGCCGTTATCTCCGGCTCGGCGGCAGCCTCGCCGCGCACGTTGCGCTCGCACGAATGAACATGGCAATCGACGTCCGCGAGGTTCTCGGCGCGATTCGCGTGCCGACGCTCGTGTTGCACTGCGGACGCGACCCGTGGGTCTCGGTCGAGCAAGGCCGCTACCTCGCGGGGCGGGTTCCGGGATCGACCTACGTCGAGGTCGACTGCGACACACACATCCCAGCGGAGGCGGAAGTGCCGATGATCTTCGATGCAGTCCGGCCGTTCTTGGAGCGCGTGTGGGCCACGCGCGTGGACGAGGCAGCCGAACCCGAGCGTGTGCTCGCGACCGTCCTGTTCACGGACATCGCCGGCTCGAGTGAACATGCGGCGAGGCTCGGCGACAGCGTCTGGCGGCAGAAGCTCGAGCAGCATCACGAGCTCGTGCGCCGGCAGTTGCTCCGATTTCGCGGCGTCGAGGTCGATACCGCCGGCGACGGATTCCTCGCTTCCTTCGACGGGCCGGCGCGCGCGATTCGCTGCGCATCGGCGATCACGTCCGGCGTGCGCGAGCTCGGCCTCGACGTCCGCGCGGGCTTGCACACGGGCGAATGCGAGCTCGTCGACGGCAAGGTAGCGGGCATCGCCGTCCACACCGGCGCACGCGTGGCGTCGCAGGCGCAACCCGGAGAGGTGCTCGTTTCGAGCACGGTCAAGGATCTCGTCGCCGGCTCCGGGATTGCCTTCGAGGATCGGGGAGTCAGCGAGTTGAAGGGCATTCCCGGCGAGTGGCGGCTCTTCGCCGTCGCGCCTGGCTAAACACGCGCTCGCCGTCTAACTCGACCCGCACGTCATCCGCGCCGTTGCCGCAGTCGGTTGACGCACCTCCGGAAACGCCGGAGAATCGTCCGGCTCATTCCCTCGAAGGAGGTCCGGATGGCCTGGAATCTCAGAGGCAGCTACGTCGAGACATGCTCGTGCGACTTGATCTGTCCATGCAACGCGACGTTCGACCACGGCGCGACGTACGACTACTGCCGTGTCACGCTCGTCTTCAACATTCGCGAAGGCGAGATCGAGGGCACCGACATCGGCGGGCTCAAGATCGCCGCGATTGCAGACACGCCCAAGGTCATGACCGAGGGAAACTGGCGGCTGGGGGTGTTCGTCGACGAGAACGCGACAGATGAACAGGCGGACAAGCTCGTAAAGGTCTTCACCGGTCAACTCGGTGGGCCCATGGCCGGGATCGCGCCGCTCGTCGGAGAGATGCTCGGCGTAGAGCGAGCAGCTATCGACGTTCGCGACGACGGAGTTCGTCACAGCGTGCGCATTGGAAACGTCATCGACTTCGAGATCGAGGACATCGTCCCGTTCGGCGTCGAGACCGGGGAGCCGGTGCGTTTCTCCGGCATGTTCCATCCAGTCGCATCGGACCTCACCATCGCGGAGGCGAGACGCTCGCGGATCAACGCCTTCGGCATCGAGTACGAGGGAAGGACAGGGCTCTCGGCGTCCGAATTCTCCTGGGCCGCCTGAGCGATTGATCGCCTCGGCGGATGAACAACTCCGCGGCCGCGGTGACCTTGCCGTTGCCTTCGCGGCCGCACGCACTCGGCTAGAACTCGTCGCTGTGCTCTTCGTCCTTGCCGGGATCGGCTGGTGGTGGACGGTCGATCAGATGAGCGGCATGGACGACGGCCCGTGGACCGAACTCGGGACGCTGGGGTGGTTCCTCGGCGTCTGGGTGGTGATGATGGCCGCAATGATGTTCCCGTCGGTATCGCCGACGGTCGCCTTGTATGCCCGCATGACGAGTGCGCAGTCGGGCGTTCGTCCACTGCTGTTCGCAGTCGGCTATCTCGTTACGTGGACGACTGCGGGAGCCCTTGCGTTCGTCGTTGCGCTCGCCGGCGGCCGAGCAGCCGGTGACGTGCTCTCCTGGGATCGCGCAGGCCGCTGGGTCGCGGGCGCGACGCTCATCGCCGCGGCCGTGTACGAACTGACGCCGCTGAAGGATGCCTGCTTGGGCAAGTGCCGCAGTCCGATCGGCTTGTTACTCGGCTCTTGGCGTGACGGCTGGTCCGGCGCGTTGCGAATGGGCGTGCAGAACGGCGCTTGGTGCGTTGGCTGCTGCTGGGCGCTGATGGCGTCGTTCTTCGCGCTGGGGATCATGAGCATCGTCTGGATGACGGTGATCGCCGGTCTGATCGCGATCGAGAAGACTCTCCCATGGAGGCGTGTTGCCGCCTACGGGACGACAGTGGTACTGCTGGCGCTCGGCTTTCTCTTGCTCGCGGCCCCGAATGCCGTACCAGGCCTCACCGTCCCTGCGAGCGGTTCGATGTCACAGATGAACGAGATGGGTCCCTAGGGTCGCAGCTGCCGCGCAACAACAACCCTTAGTCGCGCTTAGCCCCGGCCGTACTCGTCGTGGCGACGGAACCAGACGCCCTGCTCGTTCCGTCCCTTGGGCGCCCGGTCGAGCCACTGGTACATGCCCCAAAGCCCGTCGAGGCCGCGCGCGTACGCGGAGTAGGTGTGATAGACGACCCCGTCCTCCAGCGCGAACGCGCTCATCCCGGGTGCCTGCCGCGTGTAGGTCGCGGGGTCGGTTCCGGTCATCGCCGCCACCTGGCCGACGACGCTGTCGGCACCGGCTTCGAGGGCGGGCGTCACGTCCCTCGGGCCGAAGTTGTACTCGACTGTCCCGCCGCGCTGTTGCTCCTCGGTGATCGAGACGTCGAAGTCGAAGTTGAAGTCGCTGCCGAGCGAGGACGCCCAGGGAAAGCTCCAGCCCATGCGGCGTTTGTAGGCCTGGATAGCGGCGATCGGAGCGAGCGACACGGCCATCATCGCGACGTCGTGATTCTGGAGGTGGACGACGGAGCCGTCGAAGCCGTCCGCGATCGCCGAGCAGGCCGGACAGCCGGCCGTGTACTCGGGGCCGAACATGAAGTGGTACATGAGGAGCTGCGAGCGCCCTCCGAAGAGGTCTGCCAACGAAGCGCTACCGTCGTCGGTCTCGAAGCGGTAGTCCTTTTCGACCGGGACCCAGGGAAGCTGCTGCCGCTGTTGCGCGAGCTCGTCGCCGCGCCGGGTCAACTCTTTCTCCGCCTGAAGCAGCTGGAGCCGGGCCTCGAGCCACTCCTCCCGCGTTCCGATCCTGTCGTTCGTCATTGCTCTTCTCCTCTCGCTACATCGGGGGTGTGAGACCGTGAATCGAGGACGGTGCGACCGCGGCGACGATGCCGAGCGCGACGATCGCCGAGGCCAGCGGCACGTCGATGACCGCCGTCGGCGGCAGGAGCTTCTGCGTAAGCGCGACGGCACCGACCGCGACCATCCACGTGACGCTCATTGCGCCCAGTGCCAGCAGCATCACCATCAGTCCGATGCTCGAGCCGACGCAATAGGGCCCGAACTCGAATCCGGAACGGAGGCTCGCTCGGCAGCGCCGCCGGCATTCGCGCTTGAGCGGCGTCAGCTCGTAGACGCCGGCCGCAATGGTCAGGGTGCCGGCCACGGTCGTGCCGTGCGGCCGGTAGAAAGCGTAAACGGCAAGACCGGCCACTGCCCAGACGGCAAGGTACGACCCCACGAAGCCCGGCACGGCGCTCGCACGGGCGTCGCTGCGGGCGAAGCTCGCGATCGCCGGAGCCGCACCGGGCAGCATCATCGCCGCCATCATCGACACCCAGGCGGCGACGAAGAACGGGAACGATCCAAGCTCGGTCGCGACGCCCATGTTCATTCCATCCGTCTGCCGCACGGTGAGGACCCAGGCGGCGGCTGAGAGAGCCAGCGCCGCCACAGCTGCCGCACGCGACATCACGCGGGACGTCGACCCTGGGGGCCGACGGCGGGTTCGAACGCGGCGGTGTAGTGCTCGAAGCGCGCCTGCCATACGCCGGGGTCGGGCTCGAGGCCGACGAGGCGGTCGAGACAGTTTTCCCAACCGGCAGCGTTGCGCGCGGCAGAGTCAGGAGGCAGCTCGTCGACGAGGACGAGCCGCGTCCCGCCCTGCTCCGGCGAGAGCGCGAAGCGCAGCGTGTCTTCGCCCCAGGTGAAGACGAGGAGGTTCGGTTCGTCGACCTCGAGGACCTCCCCGTTGAGGGTCAGGTCCATGACCTCGGGCGGGAACGGGAAGGTGATGGTCGCGCCGACCTCCCACCGCCCACCGTCGAGGATCACGTCGCAGGGGAACCAGGACCGAAGTTGCTCGCGCTCGGTGAGCGCCTGCCAGACGACCGGCGGCGGGTCGGGGAGGTGGCGTTCGAGCCGAACGGCCGGACGTGCGCCGTCGGTGAGCAGCGTTGCGTCGGTCATGATGTCCTCCGTCGGTCGAGGTGGTCCTCGAGGCGGTCCAGGTGCGTCGTCCAGAGCTCGCGGTAGGCGGCAAGCCACTGGTCGAGCTCGGCGAGCGGCTCCGGTCGGATGCGGTACAAGCGGCGCTGCGCATCCGGTCGGGCCTCGACGAGCCCGGCGTCCTTGAGGACGCGGAGGTGCTTCGACACCGCCGGCTGGCTGAGGCGCAGCTGCTCGACGAGCTCCCCGACGGGCCGTTCGCCGTCGCGGAGGAGGTCGAGGATCGCCAGCCGGCGAGGCTCGGCTAGCACCTGGAGCGCGGCAAGTCCTTCCATTCGAACCAGCATGCCATCTCAGTTATATGCTCGTCAAGGAATACTTGGCCGCACGAAGGCGACTAGGCAACGCGACTTAATGCCATGCCGAGCACGGTCCCCTCGCAGAAAGCGCGCGGCGGGCACAGTGCCCGCCGCGCCGTCGTAGCTCGACTAGCTCATTGCCGTTCTCGGCCTGTCGGCCTTGCGGTAGCTGTAGCCACCCTGCTGCTTCGTGGTGAGGCCGAGGAAGACGGCCGCGAGGCCGACGACCAGATGCGGCACCCAGACGTTTGCCGTCTCGTCGGCGAAGCCGAAGATCCACGGCGAGGCGGCGAGCAGCGCGCCGGCCGCAATGTCGATCAGATTGTGCACGGCCATCGGAGCGACCTTCCAAAGACCGAGCTCGTAGTTCGTGAAGAGGCTGTAGGCAATCAGCCCGATCCCGAGGACGACCGGGACGACCGTCGCGGCGGTGTGCTCCGAGAACCGGAGGATCCACGGAGCGGCGATCAGCGCGGCGCCGACGATGTAGTCGAGCGGCGCGTGGAACTTCGTGGCGATGAAGCGCATCGAGAGCTCCTTTCGACAGGTGTGATGAGTTCCCGCCCTGATTCGCAGCGCGCGCACTTTCGGTTCGGCCTCGAACTGCCGCCCTGCGCGGTTAGTGCGCGGTTAGTGCTCCGGCCTAGCCTGCGACAATTCCGACCGCAGAGGGGTCGTTCATGCAAGCTCTCCGTTCTCGAGCACCTACCGCGCTCCGGGCCACACGCCGGGGAGCGGCGCTCGTCGTCGCTGCCGTCTTCACCGCGATGTTCGTCGGCGCCGCCGGCACGGCCCGCGCCGACGACCCCGCCCCGTGCTCCGCGGAGACGCCGTACAGCCTGCAGCTCGAGGCGCTGACCGGCCCCGCGGGCGCTGCCCTCACCATCGGTGTCGCCGCTACGCCGGGGTGCGAGGTGCCCGACGTCCTGAAGAAGGTTCAGCTGAAAACGTTCGCAGCCGACGGCGCTCTCGACGAAGCCCGCAACCTCACCGATGTCACCGCCCCTGGCGGCATCGCGAAGGACATCGACCTCGGCGACATTCCGAGGGACAGGCGCATCGAGGCCGTCGTACTGGTCCAGCCAGGGCAGCCCGCGCGGACATACGTTCTTCGTGGAACGACGAAGACGCTTCTTCGTCCGGACCTCGTCGTCAAGGAGATCACTCCGAAGCAGACGCTCGTCGGAAAGCCGGTGGTCATCAGCGCCGTGATCAGCGAGCGCAACGGTGACGTCGGCACATCCGCGGTTGTCTCGATGTCGGCAATCCCGGGAGCCACCGAGCCCGTCAGCGTTCCCGCCGGCGGGGACGTCACCGTCAGGTTTGCCGAGGTCACGTTCGAGACCCCCGTCCCGGTCGAAGTGACCGTCACGGTCAGCGGCGCCATCCCGGCTGAGACCGACACCTCGAACAACAGCAGGAGCGCGGTAATCGAGGTCACGGAGCACCAGCTGCCGACCCCCCGGAACGTGCTCTTCCCGTCGCTGCTCGGCTACGGCGCCCAATTCGGCATGCACCTCTATGCGCCGGTGACGCCTTGGCCCGCGGGCGTCGGCTACGGCGACGTCGAGGACAAGGTGAAAAAGCTAGAGCCGCAGCTCGTGCGCATCTTCTACAACGACAACTGGGACGGAAACGCGAACGGGAGGTTCCCGGACTGGCAGACGAACTACGCCTCGTTCGTGAGGGTCGTGCAGCTGGCGCAGGAATCCGGTGCGACGATCGACATCAGCTTCCAGAACCTCGGCAACGCGAGGGTCACGCCCGAACCGGCGATGGCCAAGTTCGCCGACGTGCTCGAGGAGCTGGTCAGGAAGTACGGCCTCACCAACCTCCGCTGGGCGGAGGTCGGGAACGAGCCGAACGATCCGAACGGTGCAGTGACGCTCGACCAGTACAACGCGCTCTACCGGGCTCTCCACGCGCAGCTGGTGGCACGAGGGCTCCGCGAGCAGATCCACCTCATGGGCGGCGGCCTAGTCGAGAGCTCCGGAGCCAAGAACCACTACATCTGGATGAAGTGGATCGCGCAAAACATGGGAGACATCGTCGACGCGTACGCGGAGCACGTGTACTGGTGGTACGACCGCTCCGGCCGCCTCGAGTACCGGCTCCGAGACACGTACAACCTGATGAGGAACGAGCTGCCGACGGAGCAGCGGAAACCCGAGTACATGATGGAGTACGGGATCCGCGGCTACAACACGTGCGGCACGAAGCCGCCTCTCCCGGCGTCGAATCCCTTGTACTACCGCGACGACAACTGCACGGAGATCTGGCGGACGAACATCGCCGGCTTCCAGCAACTCTGGTTCAACATCGACTCGGCGCAACTCGGCGTCGCGGGAACGTCGAAGTGGGACGCATTCTGGAGCCGGTACGACAACAGCAGCGTCAACAACCAGCTCTACTGGATGGTCGGGCCTCCGACCGAGGGCTCTCCGCTCACGCCGACGTACTACGCGATGTCGCTCCTCTTCCATGTGACGGCGCCCGGCTGGCAGATCATCGGCGTCGACCCCTGGGAGGCGAATGACTGGGGCGTGCGAAAGTACGGCGGAACTCAGCACCTCCGACGACCAGCCCGAGAAGGAGCTCGTTGCCTACGCGGGGCCGAACGGCGAGCTGACGGTCGTCGGGCTCGATACGCGCGGACGGGACCTGAACACCGCCTCGCCCGACGCGCCGTCCGACTACAGCATCGGCGGACTGCCGCCGAATACGGCGTTCAACCTCGCTGTCTGGAACGCCACCGGTGACGGGACGAACTCGATTGCAGGCAAGGTCACGACCAACTCGGCCGGCGTCGCGCGTTTCAGTGTGCCGCTCCAGGCGGCCTTCGCGCTCACGACCGTTCCCGTGTCGTGATCCACTCGTGCTGAGGCTCGGCGGCCCGGGCCTCAGCACGAATTGAGCGATGTGACTCGAACGCGTCGCGATTGCGCCGAAACGTTGACGGACACTTTCGGTCGCTGCCGCTCCGATCTATGACGGAGAGCGATCCCTCCCTCAACGATCGGAGCGCACATGTCACGACTGTTCCTGTTCGCACTTCTCGTCGCACTGCTCCTCGTTCCTGCCGCCGGCGGTGCCGGTGCGTCGGACGTCGTGGTGAGCCAGATCTACGGCGGCGGCGGCAATGTAGGCGCCACCTACCGCAACGACTACGTCGAGCTGTTCAATGCCGGATCCGGCGCGGCCGACTTGTCAGGTTGGACCGTGCAGTACGCAACCGCCGCCGGAACGAGCTGGCAGGCGACCGCATTGTCCGGCACGATCGCGCCCGGTCGCCACTACCTGGTTCAACTCGCCTCCAACGCTGACGTCGGCGCCGCCCTCCCTGCCGCAGATGCGACCGGCACGAGCAACCTCGGTGGCACGAGTGGGAAGATCGCGCTCGCTCGAGGTGCCGCCGCGCTCACGTGCGGTGCTTCGGCCGGTAGTTGCTCGGCCGACCCGCTCGTGGCTGACTTCGTCGGCTACGGCGGCGCGAGCGACTTCGAGGGCACGGGCTCGGCAGCGGCGCTTTCGAACACCACGGCCGCGCTTCGGGCGAACGACGGGTGCACCGACACCGGCGACAACGCGGCGGACTTCGCGGCGGCCGGGCCCGCTCCCCGGAACTCCGCCTCCCCGGCGAGCTCGTGCGCGAGCACGCCTGCCGGGCCGAGCGGCTCGGTGAACGTGGCTCTCGACGTGGCTTCGGTCCTCTCCGTGTCGGTTGACCGCCCCTCGCTCAGCTTCGGCACGTTCACGGCCGGCGACAGGCCGCAGCCGCTCCCGGAACGGGTGACGGTCTCGAGCAACAACACGGCGGGCTACTCGCTCGTCGTCGCCAGGAGCGTCTTCGCTCCGGCGGATCTTCCGCTGGCGCTCTCCGCGACCGCCCCCGCCGGCGCGGAGCTCGGAGCCGCACTGGGTGGCGGCGCGCTCGTTCCCATTCCAATCGCCCCGGCAACAGCGCTGACAGTGGGCACGAAAGGCGCGGCGAGCGCTGCGGGCGGAGACGTGTGGGCGACCAACATCGGCTTCTCCTCTCCGCTGCCGCTCGTCGCGACCGGCCGCTACACCGCAACCGTCACGTTCACGGCAGCCGCGCGGTGAGAGCTGCACTCGCGCTCGCGGGCCTCACCGCGCTCGTCTCGGCGTCCGCCCCTGCCGCAGAGGGGGCGGGCGCAGCCCGGCCTCGGGTCGCGCTCTCGGTCTCGCCGGCGCAGCTCGCACTCACCGTGCCGGGCTCGAGAAGGATCCGGGTTCGAAACGAAGGCACCGAGCGGGTCGTTGTCGACGTCACGCGGCGGACGTGGCTCCGGATCGTGCCCGCACGCCTGACGCTCCGCTCCGGCGAGAGCGCGACCTTGACACTCGGCCTGAGGCGACCCGCGCACGCGGAACCGGGCGACCATCGCGCGCTCGTCCTCTTGACCACACGTCCGCTGCGCGCCGGTCGCGTGAACGTGCAGATACAGCTAGGCGTCCGAGTTAAGCTGCGCGTGCCCGGGCGCATCGTTCGGCAACTCACCCTGGGCCGCCTTCGTGTCGAACGAGGGCGAGGCGCTCGGTTCATGTTCGTCTGGGTTGCGAACCGCGGCAACGTCACCGTCGCGCTCCGTGGCCACGTCACTGCGTCACTGCTCCGGCGCGGTCGGCAACCGGCGCGGCTTGAGTCTCGGGCACGACGAGCGCTGGTCCCAGGAGCCCACGCGGTTCTCACGCTGCGCTACAGCGGCCGTGTGCGCGGCCCCGTCACCCTGGTGGTGCGGGTCAGGCTTGGCGCGAGTGGTCGGATCGTCGAGCGTCGCTATCGAGCTCGACTCTGAGCGTCACTGGATCAGGCCGACGGTCCGCCCCTTCGCAACCGCCTCGACACGCGAGCGCGCTCCGAGGCCGCGCAGGACACCTTTCACATGGTTGCGAACGGTTTCCTTGGAGATGCCCATGCGCTGCGCCATCTGCGCGGTCGAGTACCCGGCGGCGAGCAGCGTCAGCGTCTCACGTTCGCGCGGGCTGAGCCGTGGTGGGCGTTCGACCGGCGGCTCCAGCTCTCCGAGGACCTGGACGAGCCCGAAGCTCCCGATCATCTCGCCCTCGCCGTTCCTGAGCGGAACGGAGTTGATGGCAACACGAACCCGCGTCCCGTCCCGGCGCGGAAGGGACACCTCGAACTCTGTGTGTAACGCGCCGTTCTGCTTCCGCGCAAAAGCCTCCCGCGCGCGCACGAGAGCAGAACGCCGCCTCGATCGACCTCGTGGGAGATCTCCGCGGCCGCCTCGACGGGAGCGTGGGCCTCGATCCCGCGGTGCCACCGGATCCGGCGGTGGTTGTCGACGATGTACGCCGGGACCCTGAGCGTCTCGAGCGTCGTCAGACACCCCGGCGGAGAGCGCCTTCAGCAGCTCCGCCGCCGGAACCGAACCCGTGCTGTCCATTGTGTCCACCTGCCTGAGCCTCGCCCGCCGTTTCCGCTACACTACTGACCGGTCTGTAGCACGGTCACGGTACCAACCAAGTGGGCATCAGTGACGCAATGGCGACTCGGAGCGACAAGCGTCGAACTCCTGCCGAGCCCGGCGGTGCCCGCGAGCGTCTGCTCAGGGCCGCTTACGAGCTCTTTCGCCGCCACAGCCTGAACACCGTGGGAGTCGACCGGATCGTCGCGGAGGCCGACGTGGCGAAAACGACGCTCTACCGGCACTTCTCGTCGAAGGACGAGCTCGCCGTGTCGGTCCTCGAGCATCACGAGCAGGTCTGGACGAGGGACTGGCTCGAGCGGACCGTTCGCGAGCGCAAGACAGCCGGCGCCGGCCTGCTGGCGATCTTCGACGCGTTCGACGACTGGTTCCGGCGGGACGACTTCCGGGGCTGCCTGTTCACGAACGCGCTGCTCGAGACTCGCGATCCGGGCAGCCCCGTCCAGACGGCCGCCGCCACGGGTCTCCGCAACATCAGGGCCCTCATCGCCGGCCTCGCGAAGGAGGCGGGTGTGCGCGACCCCGATCTCATTGCCCGCCAGCTCCAGATGCTGCTGCTCGGCGCAATCGTCCACGCCGTCGAGGGTCAGCTCGACGCCGCACGGCAAGCTCGGGAGGTGGCGCGAGTCCTGCTCGAGCGAGACGGCGTTCGCCTGGATTCATGACTCGGGCTGCTCAGGGCGGACCGAGGCAATCGCGCGGGTGAGGCCCTCACGCGAAAACGGCTTCTCCAGGATCTGCTCCCCGTCCAGATCCCGAAGCCCCGGATAGTCGGTGACATAGAGGACGGGTAGCACCGGCGTGTGCGCCCGAAACCGCTCGGCGATCGCAGGGCCCTGAATCGAAGGTGTGGCTTCGGTCAGGAGTAGGTCGATCTCCGTCGAGTTCGCGAGCTCGAACGCCTCGGTCTCGTTGGCCGCGACGACCACGCGGCAGCCGGACGCTTCCAGGATGCGCTTGATCAGCACACGGAGGTCGTTGTCGAGCACGACCACGAGGACGGTCACGGGCTCATCGATCCCCGTGCAGGGAGGCTGGCGGCAACCGCCTCACAGACCTCGTCGAGCGCGAAAGGGCTGGAGAGTCTCGCGCTGGGGTCGATGTCGTCGAAATCGTCGTCCGGGCTACCGATGCTGACGATCCGCAGACCGGGTTGGATCGACGTGAGCTCGCCGACGAGACTCTGGCTGCGCTCCTCGAGCAGGGCCCCGACGACCAGGACGTCGACGCGTACCCTGCGCACGACTTCAAGCGCCTCGAGCACGTTCGTCGTCCCCAGGACGCGATGGCCTGCCTCGCGTAACGCCTGATCGACCAGCTCGTGCACGGCGGCGTTTTCCTCGAGCACGAGCACCGTTGAAGGCACGCCGCCACGTTGACCACTGCGCG
>WNGB01003468.1_pt1 | contig 24745 bp, 21 predicted proteins | sample 5400681 | NCBI WGS metagenome assembly WNGB01 (sample SAMN13153367, study PRJNA577476) | soil metagenome | isolation source: 115 cm soil or saprolite under grassland replicate 2 | place: USA:California | collected 2016-06-15
ATCAGGTCGAGTCGGGCGGCGACGAGGTCGGCGCGCTCGTCGTCGGCGGCGGACCGCTCGACGTCGGGGGAGCGCTCGTGGGCGGGTTCGTGGGCGGGCTCGTCGGGCCAACCGTCGGCGGCGCGGTTGCCGGGGTCGTCACCGCCGTGCTCGGGACACTGGACGTCGTCGTGTTGCCGCCGCCGCCCCCGCTGGTGAACGCCAGCGCGACCAGCACCACGAGCGCGAGGACGATCACGACCACGATGCCGGCGACGAGCAGGCGCATCCGCCGCGCCCGCTTCTCCTCGTCGGGCGTCGGACCCCCGGCGGCGGCCACGCCCGCGGGCGCCGCCGCGGCGGCGCGCGGCATCGCCCGCGTTGCGTCGTAGGCGCCCGGCGCGGCGGTCGGATCGTCGACGATCAGCCCGGTGACGGCCTCGTCGTCGGCGGCGGTGTCCTCCTCGACGCGCGTGCCGCAGCGCGGGCAGAAGGTCGCGCCGGGCGCGAGCGGCTCGTCGCACACGCGGCAGCGTTCGGTGCCGTTCGTCATCTCAGGCCCCGAGGGTCAGTTGCACGGAGTGCCATGCAACCCATGGTCACGCGCCAAGCGTCAATCGCGCCGCGATCGCCTGGTCGTGGACCCGGTCGGCGAGCTCGCGAGCAAGCCGCAGCGTGCGTTCGGCCTGCGTCGGCCCGTGGCCGGCGAGCCCGCAGGCCGGGGTAACGATGCTCTGGGTGCGGAGACGGACGGGGTCGCAACCCCGCCGCGTCAGCTCGCACCAGACGCCGACGAGCGCGCGCCACAGCGGCTCGACGGACTCGCCGACCGGCCGGTCCGTCGGGACCGCACCCCACGCGATCCAGCCGTCGGCGTCGAGATGACGGGAGAGGGCGTCGGCGTCGTCGACGAGCTCGGCGCCGACCTCGATGCCGAGCACCTGCGGGCCCGCCTCGAGCGCGAGGCGCGGGTCGCCGGCGCCGCAGACGTGCACCCCGGTCGGGCAGGTGGGCGCGGCGAGCGCGCCGGACAGGACGTCGACGGCCGCTTCGTGATCGAGCGGCGCGTTCGGGCGGCGCCACGCGACGAGCGCCGGCTCGTCGAAGAAGAGCACGAGCGAGGTACCCGGAAGCCGTGCCTCGACGAGCTCCTCGACCGAGATCGCCCACGCGCGCGCGGCCTCGCCGCCGCGCCGGAACGCCTGCGCCGCGGGAAGCCCGGCGTGCATCAGCGCGACCCCGAGCGTCAACGGCCCTGCGATCTGCACCTTGACGCGTGGTGGCTGCGGGCCGTTCCGCGCCTCGTCGAGGAACGACAGCAGGCCGCCGTGCGCGTCGACATCGAACGTCGCCACCGGCGGGATGTCGGTGGTGCCGGCGACGGTGATCGAGCCGTCGCCGCCGATGGTCACCTCGGGAAGTGCGCGCGCCCACTGCGCGACGATTCCCTCGAGCGGTGTGCGCACCGGGAGCTGCGGCGCGGCCGGAAAGCGCGGGTGCGCATCGAGCACGAGCGTGGCGGCCGCATGCGGATCGGTGTGAGGAAGGCTTCCGATTGCGGTGGCAACTGCCGGGACGAGCGGCGGCGCATCAAGGGCGGCGGCCATGAGGCTCGTAGTATACGGAGCGTTCCCGAAGCACCCGGAGGCCGCTCGCGCCGATGACGCTGTGGTTGGTCCGGCTGGCGTGGGCCTCACTCCCGGTGACTGCGGGGCCCGCCGCGGGCGACGCGCTCGACGGGTGGTCCACGCCGCCGCGCACACTCGCGGAAGTGTTCCTGTGGTCGGCGTGGGTGGCCACGCTGGTTGCCGTGCTCGCGCCGCGGCCGATCGGGCTCACGGTCGTGCGCGTCGTGGCGCCGTCCTTCGTCGCGCTCGCCGTCGTCGTCCTCGCCGGCGGGAGTGCCGACGCCGCGGCCGCGGTCGTGGCGCTGGTCGCGACCGCCGTTGCCGCCGCGCTCGCGCTGGCCCTGCCGTCTGTCTCCCTGGCGTGCGCCAACGGCGTCGCGTACGGCGACGAGCGCCGCTACCCGCTGCGGACGCCGCCCGTGCTGTGGTTGGGCCTGCTGCCCCTCGCGTCCCTGCTCGTGGCGGCCGGGCCGGTGGCCGGACCGCTGCTTCTCGCCGACGGCCGGATCGTCGTGGGGGTCGCGGCGCTCGCCGTTGGCATCCCGGCCGCCTGGTTCGCGGCGCGCTCGCTGCACAGCTTGTCGGGCCGGTGGGTGGTGCTCGTCCCCGCCGGCCTCGTGATCGTCGACCCGCTGACGCTGCCCGACCCGGTCCTGTTCCTGCGCGAGCGCATCGAAGCGCTGCAAGCGGTGCAACGGCGCGAACGCGTCTCCGACGAGGTCCTCGACGTGAGGCTCGGCGCGCGGGGCGGATCGGTGGCGATGCGACTCGACCGCCCTGTCGAGTTCCTTCAGACGCGCCGCGGGTTGCGCGGCTCGAGACCGTCGCACGCGACCGAGCTCTGCTTCGCGACCGTCGACACCCCGGATCTGCTCGTGACGGCAGCGTCACGCCGCATCCGCGTCGCCTGATCCCACTGTTCTCGGAAGGCTCCGGCGCGTAGAGCGATCGTTTCGCTTCCGAGAACGAGGAGAGGAGTCAGCGCAAGGCGACGTACGCGACGAACGCGGGGTACGCGGCGAGCAGCACCAGGGCGCCGACCCGACCGAGCCGGCCGCGTGGCACCGCGAGCGCGATGACCGCGGCAAGGGCGGCGAGCATGACCACGACCGGCCCGTGGAGGAGATCCGCGTCGGAGATCGACAGCGGGCGGACGAGCGCCGCCGCGCCGAGGCTCATCGTCGCGTTGTAAGCGAACGATCCGACCACCGCCGCGACGACGGCCTCGGTCACGCCGCGACGGGCGGTCGACCACGCGAGCACGACGAGCTCGAGCGTCGTCGCGAACCCGACAAGCGTCAGGCTGAGGTTGGTCTGGGTGGACTCGATCCCGGAGATGGAGCGGATCGCCTCGACGAGCACGATCGAACCGATCGCCAGCGCGGCCACGCCTACGAGCACGAGGGCGAGCTCGCGCCCGACGCGGCGTGAGCGCGCGCGTTCTTCCGTCTCGCTCAGCTCGGCGACTTCCCCGAGCGCGGGCGGGCGTCGCTCGCGCAGCCAGATTGCCGCGACGTACGCGATGTAGAGAGCGACGAGCAGCGCGCCGGCAGGCCGGCCGACGTCACCGTTCCAGACGACGACCCCGGCCACGACGCCGAGCGGCAGCGCCAGCAGCGCGTAGCGCCTGACGCGCGGCCCGAACGGCAGCGGCGCGACCAGCGCCCCGACCGGCACCGCCACGAGGCACATCGCGATGTTGGCCCCGATGACGTCACCGAACGCGATCGCCGGCACCTTGCGCAGGGACGCGGTGACGGTCGTCGCGAGCTCCTCCGGTTCGGCTCCAGCGAGGAGCAAGGCGAGGGCGAACGCGCTGACGCCGAGCCGGCGCGACGCGACTTCGAGGTGCTCGGCGAACAGCTCGGCGCCCGCGACGACGAGCGCGACACCACCGGCAAAGACCACGACCGCGAGCACGGTGGTCATCGGCGGCGACGCTACCTTTGGCGATTGGAAGGGGCCGCACATGCGCATCGAGTCCTCGGTCACGTCGATCTCGTGGATCCCGTCGGAGGCGGTCACCGGCGTGACCAAGCTCCCGTTCGAGGTCGGCGTCACCCACTACGACCAGCCGCCCCCCGACGTGGTCGAGGACCTCGACGCCCTCGGTGCCGCCGACGGGTTCCGCTTCGCCAACCGGCTCGGCGCGTGGATCGAGGTACAGGGCGGCAAGATCGTGGACCACGGGTACGGCGGCGGCGCCGTGATGGGCTCGACGACGGTGCGGTTGGGCAAGCAGGCGACGTTCGCCGCCGTCGGCTTCCCCGAGCTGCGCCGCGACCCGGAGGTGTCGGCAACGGCGGTGCGCTTCGTGCAGACGGCCGGCGGCCGACCGGCGATCCCCGCGCCCCGGCGCGTCAACCACCCGCCGTTCGTGCAGCTCAAGGGCCCGACCGTGTGGACAACGCTTGCGCTCACGATCAACGTCGACGGGACGGCACGCTTCGACCTCGCCGGCGCGAGCCCCTTCCCGCGCCACTGGGTCTACGACGCCGACGGGAAGCTTGCGCAGAAAGCGGGCCTGACCGACTTCAAGGATTGGTACCGGCACGCATTCGGGAAGCACACGCCGTGGGGCGACGAGGACTCACGCGCGCTCGTCACCACCGCGGAGACCGCGCTCGAGCGCGAGGTCTCGCACGTGGTCATGCGCGGGAGCGCGAAGCCGAAGATCAAGAAGCTGCGGAGGGGCAAGCGGCTGACCGAGCAAGGCGAGCACGGCGACGAGGTGTTCCTGCTGCTGGACGGCGTGCTGTCGGTAGAGGTCGACGGCAAGTCCCTCACCGAGCTCGGGCCGGGCGCGATCCTTGGTGAGCGGGCGGTGCTCGAGGGAGGGATGCGCACGTCGACGTTACGCGCCGTGACGAGGTGCAAGGTGGCCGTGGTCCCGAGCGACCACATCGACCCCGACGCGCTCTCCGAGGTCAGCAAGACCCACCGCCGCGAAGAACGCTGACGGGAGGTCAGGCCGCGATGCCGCCGCCGAGGAGCGTGTCGCTGTCGTAGAGCGCGACCACCTGTCCCGGCGCGACCCGCGGCTGGGGCCGGTCGAAGCGCACGCAGGTCCCGTCGAGACGACCGACCACCGGCGTCCCGTGCGCTCGGACCTGCACGTCGAGGCGGGCGTCGGGGCCGGGCGTGCCGTCCACGAAGCGCAGGTCGCGAAGCTCGGCGCAATCGCGTAGCAAATCGTCGCGGTCCCCGAGCACAACGGTCGCGGTCGGGGCGTCGAGGTCGACGACGTACCGGCGCTCGCCCGTTGCAATGCCGACGCCCCGCCGCTGCCCGATCGTGAACCCGGTGACGCCGTCGTGCGTACCCAGGACGGCGCCCGTGCGGTCGACCACGGCGCCGGGCCGGGCGCCCGCACGCTCGGCGACGAACCGCTCGCGATCGCCCCGCGTGATGAAGCAGACGTCCATGCTCTCCGGCTTGGTCGCCGTGCGCAGGCCGAGGCGCGCCGCGTAATCGCGTACGCGCGCCTTCGTGAGCTCGCCCACCGGGAGCAGCGTCCGGTTGAGCTCCGCCTGGCCCAGCATGTAGAGGACGTACGACTGGTCCTTGGCCGCGTCCGTGCCTCGGCGGAGCGCCCAGCGGCCGGCGTCATCGCGCTCCACTCGCGCGTGGTGCCCGGTGGCGACGGCATCGAACCCGAGCGCGTCGGCGCGCTCGAGCAGGCGCCCGAACTTGATCGACCGGTTGCACTCCACGCACGGGTTGGGCGTGCGGCCGTCGGCATAGGCGTCCACGTACGGGGCGACGACGCGCTGATCGAAGTCGTCGGTGAAGTTGAAGACGTAGTGCGGGATGTCGAGCTGGGCGGCGACCCGGCGGGCGTCCTCGACGTCGGCGGCGCTGCAGCAGCCGGAGTCCGACGCGCCTCCCCACAGCTTCAGCGTTACGCCGGTGACGTCGTAGCCGGCGTCGCGGAGCAGCGCGGCCGCGACCGACGAGTCGACGCCGCCGCTCATCGCGGCCAGGACCCGGGTCGCCGCCGTCATCGGGTCGAGGACGACGCGACCGCCGGGCGGAGCTGGTCGACCGCACGCGGGATGACGTCGAGCGCGGTGTCGACGTCGGCGTCGCTCGACGCGTAGCCCAAGCTCAGCCGGATCGAGGCCAGCGCGGCGTCCCGCGGCAAGCCCATCGCGGCCAGCACGTGCGACGGCTCGGTGGCGCCCGACGTGCACGACGATCCGGCCGCCGCGCACACGTCGTCGTGGTCGAGCGCGACGAGCAGCGTCTCGGCCTCCACACCCGGGAAGCCGACGTGGCAGTTGCCCGCGATCTTGCGCGCCGGGTCACCGTTCACGAACGAGTCGGGAACGCGGTCCCTGAGCCCGGCGGCGAGGCGGTCGCGCAGCTGCCGGATCCGAGGGATCTCGGCCGCCCGACGCTCGCCCGTCAATCTCAGTGCGGCGGCCATCGCGACCGCCCCGGCGACGTTCGCGGTGCCCGAGCGCAGCCCCCACTCCTGCCCGCCACCCTCGACGAGCGGCTCGAGGCGGGTGTCACCGCGGCGTACGAGCGCGCCGACGCCCTTCGGCCCGCCGAACTTGTGACCCGACACCGAAACCAGATCGGCGGGCCGCGCCGCCTCGGCGACGCCGAGCCACGGCACCGCCTGCACCGCGTCGGTGTGGAGCACGGCCCGCGGCGCCCGGGCGCGTACGAGCTCCGCGACCTCGTCGAGCGGCTGGACGGTGCCGACTTCGTTGTTCACCAGCATCACCGAGACCACGACGGTCCGGTCGTCGAGCGCGTCGGCCAGCGCGTCGAGATCGACGATGCCGGCGGCGTCGATCGGAACGCGCGTCACCCGGAAGCCGCCCGCCGAGAGCCGGTCGCAGGGGGCGAGCACGCCCTTGTGCTCGAACGCGGTCGTGACGACGCCGTCGCCGGCGCCGGCATCGCGGGCGGCACGGGCGGCGCCCTTCACCGCGAGGTTGTCGGCCTCGGTGCCACCGCCCGTGAGCACGATCTCCGCCGGCTCGGCGCCCAGCGCGGCGGCGATCCCCTCCCGGGCGTCTTCGAGCGCGGTCTTGGCCGCCCGTGCGGCGGCGTGCGCGCCCGACGGGTTGCCGAACCTGTCCGAGAGGAACAGCTGCATGGCCGCGACGGCCTCCGGATACATGGGCGTCGTCGCCGCGTAATCGAGGTAGACCATTGCGCCGAGTGTAGGAGCCGGCCGCGCGTCCAAATCCGCCGTTCGGTGACATCCTGAGAGCGATGGACACGCGCCGTGGGGGCAGGCCCGTTGTGGCGGTCGTTGCGATCACGGTGCTGGTCGGGGCGGTGCTGGTATCGGTGGTCTCGGCGCCGAAGCGACGGGTGATCCTGTACGGCGACTCGCTGTCGTCGGAGGCCCGCGACTGGTTCAGCCTCGCAATCAATGACGGCGGGACGGGAGAGGTGGTGAACCGGACGCTCGGCGGAACGGCCATCTGCGACTGGCTCGACAAGATGCGCGGCGACGCCCACGACTTCCAGCCGTCGGCGGTCGTGTTCGAGTTCGTCGGCAACAACGTGACCGACTGCGTCAAGGGTCCCACCGGACCGCTGACCGGGCCTGCGCTGGTAGCGCGCTACCGCGACGACGCCCGCACCGCGACGGCGATCTTCGCCGGCCTCGGCGTCCGGGTGTACTGGATGGGCGCGCCGGCGGTGGCGCCGCCGTCGCCGACCACGGCCATCGACATCACGGAAGTGGGCCGCGCCGAGGCGGCGGAGGCCGGCCAGTGGACCTTCGTGCGACCGCCCTTCGACCGGGTGGAGTACGTCGACGCGGGGCAAGCCGTGCTCGACCACGGGATGTACACGAGGACGTTGCCGTGCCTCCCATCCGAAGGCACCGACGACGGCTGCATGGACGGGCGCATCGTCGTCCGGTCCGACGACGGCGTGCACTTCTGTCCGACCCGGCCCCCGGCGGGCGGGGACCGCTGCCCCGTGTACTCGGGCGGAGCGGCGCGCTTCGGCTTCGCCATGGCGGCGCCCGTCCGCCGCGACCTCGGCCTGTGACCACCGGCACGCTCCGGCCGCGGAATACCTGTCATACCCCGCAGCGATACTCCTGGCATGGGTACGCAACTTCGACTCGTCAAGGTCGACACTCCGACACGGTCCCGCCGCCGGGGCGAGGCCGCCCGCCGTGGCCGCCGTGCCGCGCACTGGCCTGACTGGCGCCTCGACGACCGCGCCCGTCACGTCGGACGGGCCGGCGTGGCCCAGGCCCGGGCCGCTCTCGCTCGAGCGCAGAATCCCGACCCCGAGAGCCCGCTCCCCAAGGCCAGCTGACACGCCGGCTCCGGAACGGAGGCGGCCACAAGCGCACAAGTAGATTGGACCTGTGGCCGACGGCGAGTTCCCGCGGAAATCGCTCGACGACTGGCGCGCCCTCGCCGACAAGGAGGCCGGGGGCGACGCCTCCAAGCTCACCTGGCGTACGCCCGAGGGCATCCCGGTCGAGGCGCTCTACACCGCTGCCGATCTGGAGGACCTCGAAGGGGTCGACACCCTGCCCGGGTTCGAGCCGTTCGTGCGCGGGATCCGCGCCACGATGTACGCGAACCGGCCGTGGACGATCCGCCAGTACGCCGGCTTCTCGACGGCCGAGGAGTCGAACGACTTCTACCGCAAGAACCTCGCCGCCGGGCAGATGGGCCTGTCGGTGGCCTTCGACCTCGCCACGCACCGCGGCTACGACAGCGATCACCCGCGAGTCGCCGGCGACGTCGGCATGGCGGGCGTCGCCATCGACTCCGTCGAGGACATGAAGGTCCTCTTCGACGGCATCCCACTCGACAAGATGAGCGTGTCGATGACGATGAACGGCGCCGTGCTGCCGGTGCTCGCCGGCTACGTGGTCGCGGCGGAGGAGCAGGGCGTCGGACAGGACCAGCTCTCGGGGACGATCCAGAACGACATCCTCAAGGAGTTCATGGTCCGCAACACCTACATCTATCCGCCCGAACCGAGCATGCGGATCGTGGCCGACATCATCGAGTACACGGCCAAGAAGATGCCGCGGTTCAACTCGATCTCGATCTCCGGGTACCACATGCAGGAGGCCGGGGCGACGGCGGTCCAGGAGCTGGCGTTCACGATCGCCGACGGCGTGGAGTACGTGCGGGCGGCCACCGACCGAGGTCTCGACATCGACGCATTCGCCGGACGCCTCTCCTTCTTCTTTGCGATCGGCATGAACTTCTTCATGGAGGTCGCCAAGCTGCGGGCGGCGCGGCTGCTGTGGGCGCAGCTGATCCGGCAGTTCGGCCCTACCAAGCCGGGCTCGATGATGCTGCGGACGCACTGCCAGACGTCGGGCGTCTCGCTCACCGAGCACGACCCGTACAACAACATCGTGCGCACCGCCTACGAGGCGATGGCCGCCGCGCTCGGAGGCACACAGAGCCTGCACACCAACTCGTTCGACGAGGCGCTGGCGCTGCCGTCGGAGTTCTCGGCCCGCGTGGCGCGCAACACCCAGCTGATCCTCGCCGAGGAGACCGGCGTCACCCAGGTCGTCGACCCGCTGGGTGGCAGCTACTACGTCGAGGCGCTGACTCATTCGCTCGCGCACGAGGCGTCGAAGCTCATCGACGAGGTCGAGGAGCTCGGCGGGATGACCAAGGCGGTCGAGTCGGGGATGCCGAAGCTGCGCATCGAAGAAGCAGCCGCCCGCCGCCAGGCCCGCATCGACCGGGGCGAGGAAGTCGTCGTCGGCGTCAACAAGTATCAGCCCGAGGGCAACGACGACGTCGAGATCCGCTCGGTCGACAACACCGCCGTCCGCGAGCAGCAAATCGCCCGCCTGCGCAAGGTGCGCGAGACGCGCGACGACGCTCGTGTCCAGGAGGCACTCGAGAGACTCACCGCCGGCGCGGCGGGTGACGCGAACCTGCTCGAGCTCTCGATCGACGCCGTGCGCGCCCGGGCGACGGTCGGCGAGATCTCCGACGCGTTGGAGAAGGTGTTCTCCCGACACCGGGCGACGATCCGTAGCATCAGCGGCGTGTACGGGTCCGCGTACGAAGGTGACGAGGGATACGAGCGCATCCGGCGCGAGATCGCCGACTTCGCCAAGTCCGAGGGACGCCGGCCCCGCATGCTGGTCGTGAAGATGGGCCAGGACGGCCACGACCGCGGCGCCAAGGTGATCGCGACCGCGTTCGCCGACATCGGCTTCGACGTCGACGTCGGCCCGCTGTTCCAGACGCCGGAGGAGGCGGCGCGCGACGCGATCGAGAACGACGTGCACGTGGTCGGCGTCTCGAGCCAGGCCGCAGGCCACAAGACCCTCGTGCCCGACCTGGTCCAGGAGCTGCGGAAGCAGGGCGGCGACGACATTCTCGTCGTCTGCGGCGGTGTGATCCCGCCCGGCGACTACGACTTCCTGCTCGACGCCGGCGTCGCCGCCATCTACGGCCCGGGCACGAACATCCCGCTCGCGGCCGCCGAGATCCTCGAGCTCCTCCGGCAGCGCCACCGCGCATGATGCGTTCGTCGTGCGCAACTATTGCGCACCACGGACGCATCTAAGTCGTGAGCGAGCTCGCCGAGCAGATCGTCGACGGGGACCGGCGCGCGCTGGCCCGTGCGATCACCACGGTCGAGTCGACGCGGCCGGATCATCGCGACGAGGCGGCGGCGCTGCTCACCGAGGTGCTCCCGCGCACCGGCGGCGCGATCCGGATCGGCATCTCGGGCGCGCCGGGCTCCGGGAAGTCGACGTTCATCGAGGCCTTCGGCCTGCATCTCGTCGAGCACGGCCACCGCGTCGCGGTCCTCGCCGTCGACCCGTCGAGCACGCGTACGGGCGGCTCGATCCTCGGCGACAAGACCCGCATGGGCGACCTCACCCGCTCGGACTCGGCTTTCGTCCGCCCGTCGCCCACCGCTGGCACGCTGGGCGGCGTCGCCCGGCGCACGCGCGAGGCCATGTTGCTGTGCGAGGCCGCCGGCTTCGACGTGGTGATGGTCGAGACCGTCGGCGTGGGCCAGTCCGAGGTCGCGGTGGCCGGCATGGTCGACCTGTTCGCCGTCCTGGTCGCGCCGGGCGCCGGGGACGAGCTCCAGGGCATCAAGCGCGGGATCATCGAGCTCGCCGACGTCGTCGTCGTCAACAAGAACGACGGCGAGCTGGCTCCCGCGGCGAAGACCACCGCGACCGACTATGGCAGCGCGCTCCGGCTCGTGCGCTCGAAGACCCAGGCCTGGACACCGCGCGTCGTGCTCGTCTCCGCGTTGGAAGGCACCGGCATCGACGAGCTGTGGTCGACGGTCGAGGAGTTCCGGTCCACCCTCCACGCCGCCGGCGAGCTCGAGCGCCGTCGGGCCGAGCAGGCACGCGAGTGGATGTGGTCCGAAGTGTCCGAGAGCCTGATGGACGCGCTCCGCAACGACGAACGCGTTGCCGTCCTGGCGGACCGTCTCGAAGCCGCCGTCACTGCCGGCGAGCTCCCCCCTGCGGCCGCCGCTCGCCAGATCCTCGACGCGTTCCTCGGCGGCGGGTCAGCGTGAACGGCGCGAAAAGGCGACACAAAGGAGTCCGGGGCAGGGACGGACCCCTCCGTGCCGCAACCGTCACCCTAGTCCACCTGGCGCGAAACGGGACAAAAGATCTCGCCTTGACCGAACAGATACAAGTCTTTACACTCTCAGACCAGCGGCAGGGCTGACCGGCCACTTCCCCGTTCGGCTTCTTCGGGGAGGACGCCCATGCCCGCCATGCTCACGATCACGCCCTGGCCCGACCCACTGCTCGACACGCTGGGCCACGACCCGCGCTCGCTGTACGTCGAGACGTTCTGGCTGCCGACGCTGGGGCCGACGGCCGTGCTCTTGTTGCGTCACCTGGCCACGAAATTCGACGAGTCGCCGTCGGGAGTCGAGCTCACCGTCGCCGACACGTCGCAGGCGCTCGGGCTCGGGCAGCGCGACGGCAACAGCTCGCCGATCGTCCGCACGCTGACCCGCCTGGCGCAGTTCGACCTCGCCTGCGACGACGGCCGCGGGACGGTTGCGGTGCGCCGCAACCTCCCGCCGATCAACCGGCGTCATGTGCGCCGGCTGCCGTCGCAGCTCCAGGTCGCGCACGCCGAGTGGGCCGAAGCGAAGCTCGCCGAGCCGCCGCTGGCCACCGCCCGTCGCCGCGCCCGCCAGATCGCGTTCACGCTCCTCGAGCAGGGCGACGACTCCGACCACGTCGAACGCGTCCTGTACGCGACCGGCTTCCACCCGTCCGTCTGCCACGACGCGGCGCGGTGGGCGTACCAGCGCCACCGCGAGGCGTTGGACGCCGCTGCGGCCGCAACCCCGGACTCCGCCGCATAGTCCTAGCCTGACCGCGTGGCCGTCAGCACCGATCTCGAGACCGTCGCGAGCTGGATCCGCGACGCGCGCCTGATCGTCGTGCTCACCGGGGCCGGGATCTCGACCGAGTCGGGGATCCCCGACTTCCGGGGCCCAGAGGGCGTCTGGACCAAGAACCCCGACGCCGAAAAGACAGCGACGCTGCAGTACTACGTCTCGGACCCCGAGATCCGGAAGCGGTCGTGGCAGAACCGCCTCAAGGGCGAGTACTGGCACGCCGAGCCGAACGCCGGCCACCGCGCACTCGCCGAGCTCGAACGCAAAGCCGTGCTCCACACCCTCGTCACCCAGAACGTCGACGGGCTCCACCAGGCGGCCGGCACCAGCCCCGAGCGCGTCATCGAGATCCACGGGAACGTCCACGAGGTGAAGTGCCTGTCGTGCACGTGGCGCGGCCCCATGACCGAGACGCTGGAGCGCGTGCGGGCGGGCGAGGACGACCCGCGCTGCCTCGGCTGCGGCGGGATCCTCAAGTCGGCCACGATCTCGTTCGGCGAGAACCTGGTGCCGGCCGACCTCGAGCGCGCCCAGCTCGCGGCGCAGGAGTGCGACCTGTTCCTCGCGGTCGGCACCTCGCTGGGCGTCTACCCCGCCGCCGCGCTCCCCGAGGTGGCACTGAACGCCGGCGCCCGCCTCATCATCATGAACGCGCAGGAGACGCCGTTCGACCGCGTCGCCGCCGCCGTCATCCCCGAGCAGCTGGGGACCGTTTTGCCGGCGCTCGTCGCGCTGGTTTGACCGCGTCGGTCTTCGCGTTCCCGGCTTCGACCGCGGCCACGGCGGCGCCGACGATGCCGGCCTCGTTCAGCAGCTGCGCGGGCACGATCGGGGCACGGGTCTTGAGATACCCGAAGAACTTCGTTGCCTTCTTGCTGATGCCGCCGCCGATGACGAACAGGTCGGGGGAGAACAGCATCTCGACGTGACGCAGGTACTCGTCGACGCGTGCGCCCCACTTCTTCCATGTGAGCTTCTTGTTCTCGCGCACGATCTCTGACGCGCGCTTCTCGGCTTCTTTGCCTCGCAGCTCGAGGTGGCCGAGCTCGGTGTTGGGCACGAGCGCGCCGTCGACGAACAGCGCGCTCCCGATACCGGTGCCGAGCGTGACCATCATCACGACGCCCTGCTTGTCGCGCCCGGCGCCGAAGCGCATCTCCGCCAGGCCCGCTGCGTCGGCGTCATTGAGAACCACGAACGACCGGCCCGACGCCTGCCCGAGCCGCTTGGCGACGTCCTCGCCGATCCACGAGCGGTCGACGTTGGCGGCGGTCTCGGCGACGCCGCCACGGACCACGGCGGGGAATGTGGCGCCGACCGTCCCTTCGCCGCCGAACTTCCCGACGACCTGCGCGACCACATCGGCGACGGGCGCCGGCACCGCCGGCTTGGGAGTCAGCAGCCGGTAGCGGTCAGCGGTGAGCGTCCCCCGCTGCACGTCGACCGGCGCACCCTTGATGCCCGTCCCCCCGATGTCGATCCCGAGCACCTGCTGCGCCACGGCTCTCTCCATACCCCCGTGAGACTCCACGAGGCTATTCGCCGCGTTCGCCGCCGGCGGACGACGCGCCGCCCGCCGGGCGCTTGGGAATACCCGACCCCCCGGGTAGCATTTGCTGCAGAGAGGGCCGTCCGAGGCCCGAGCCGAGAGGATTCCGATGCCCGGCTTCCGCGACCTGCTCGCCAAGACCAAGCAGAAGATCCACGAGGTCGACCCGGCCGAGGCGGAGGCGCGCCTCGACGACGCCACCTTCCTCGACGTGCGCGAGCTCGACGAGTACGAGCAGGGCACCGTGCCCGGCGCCGTCTTCATCCCCCGCGGTCACCTCGAGAGCCAAGTCGAGAACAAGGTCCCCAAAAAGGACCAGCCGGTCGTCGTCTACTGCGCCGGCGGTACCCGCTCGGCGTTCGCCGCCGAGACGCTCGAAGAACTCGGCTACACGGATGTCGTGTCGATGTCCGGCGGGTTTGGTCGCTGGAAGGACCAGGGACGCCCGTGGATCACGCCTGCCGTCCTCAACCCCGAGCAGCGCACGCGCTACAACCGCCACGTCCTCCTCCCTGAGGTCGGCGAGGCCGGTCAGCAGAAGCTGCTCGAGAGCAAGGTGTTGCTGCTCGGCGCGGGCGGCCTCGGCTCGCCCGCCGCGATGTACCTCGCGGCAGCGGGAGTGGGAACGCTCGGCATCGTCGACATGGACGTCGTCGACGCGTCGAACCTCCAGCGCCAGATCCTGCACAACGTCGACCGCATCGGCGAGCGCAAGGTCGACTCGGCCAAGAAGACGCTCACCGCCCTGAACCCCGATGTCGACGTCGTCACGTACGACGTCCGCTTCGGCGCCGACAACATCCTCGACATCATCGACGGCTACGACGTGATCGTCGACGGGACCGACAACTTCCCCACCCGGTACCTGCTCAACGACGCGTCGCTGATCAAGCGCATCCCCGTCGTGCACGGGTCGATCTTCCGCTTCGAGGGTCAAGTCACCGTCTTCAAGCCCTACGAGGGCCCGTGCTACCGGTGCATGCTCCCCGAGCCCCCGCCGGCCGAGCTGGCACCGAACTGCGCCGAGGCCGGCGTGCTCGGCGTGCTCCCCGGCATCGTCGGCTCGATCCAAGCGCTCGAGGCGATCAAGATCCTCCTCGACCTCGGTGACCCGCTGGTCGGTCGCCTGCTCGCGTACGACGCGCTCGAGGAGTCGTTCCGCACCTTCAAGGTGCGCCGCGACCCGCAGTGCCCGGCCTGCGGCGAGAACGCGGGAGAGATCGTGATCGCCGAGTACGACGATCTCTGCCTCCCCCACGCCACCCTGGCCGACGGCTCGACGACCGATCACTGAGCGGTAGCGCTCAGCAAACCGTGCCCTCGCGCCGGTCGGCGCGCGCGACGATCGCCGTCCTTGCGGGCGCGCTTCTCCTGACCGCGTTCGACCTCTCGTGGTACTGGAGCCACCGTCGGGGCTTCCCGCTCCACGTCGACGAGTCGGGGTTCACGGCGTTCGCTCTCGAGCACACGCACGCGTTGCGATCCGATGGCCTGATCGGCCTGCTCCGCAGCATCGAGGAGCATTCGGTGCACGCCCCGCTCGTCCCCGTGCTGGCGGTGCCGCTCGACCTCGTCCTCGGGGATCGGGTCGGCAACGGCTTCGTCGTCGTCGCTGCCTTCTACGGCCTCCTCATCACCGTCACCTACTTCCTTACCCGTCAACTCGTCGGGCCGTGGCTCGCCGCGCTCTCGGCGTTCGTCGTCGCGACGGCGCCGGACGTGCTGACGTTCGCTCGGTCCTCCTTCGTCGCGATTCCTGCCGCGGCACTGTTCACCGCGGCGCTCTACTGCCTGCTCCGGTCCGACGGGCTACGCCGCTTGGGCTGGTGCCTCGCCGGCGGCGCGTTTCTCGGTTTCGCCGCACTCACCCGCACGATGGTGCTGGGGCTCGCTCTCGGTCCGTTGGTCGCGGTCCTGATTCAGGGCGTCGCGCGACGCGGCGAGCTGCGCAGCAGACTCATGTCATTCGGCGCGGCCGTGGCGGCAGCAGTCGCCGTTGCGGCCACGTGGTACGCGCGGAACGTGGGCGACGCCGTGGGCTACCTGACCGGCACACGCTTCAGCGGATCTGTCACACGCCGACCGGAGTGGCATCTCGACGGACGAGACATTCGAGAGCTCGTCTCCGCGGTCCAGCTTCCCCTCGGCCTCCTTCTGACGGGGATCACCATCGCCGGCGTCGTGGTCGCGCTGCGCTCGCACAGGTCACGACGGAGCCTTCGAGACGAGCTGCGCCACCTGCTCGGCACCGATGCCGCCGTGCTCGTCCTCGTCATCCTCGAGGGCGCGCTGGCGTTGTCGATCGCCGACTGGTCGCAGGCGCAGTGGCTCCCGCTCGTCCCGGCGATGATTGCGCTCGCCGTCCTCGCCCTGGCGTCTCTGGCACGAGCGCGGATACGCGCGACGCTTGCGTGCGCCGTGCTCGTGCTGAGCACCTTCAACCTCGTCATGGTGAGCGACGTCTGGCCGTGGCTCGGAAAGCCCCGGACGGTCAGCGCGGGTCCGGTCGGCGACCTCACCGTCACGGACGGCCGCCAGTACGTGGAGCGGTTCTTCGACGGCCTGGTCGACTCCGACCGGCCGGGCCGCTTTCCCGACTCCTGGCGCCGCTGGCTCCCGCTGCATCGGAAGCTCACAGCTTGGATGGCTCGCTATGCGGCGGCACATGGTCAACGACCCGTAGTGGTGATAGGAGGAGACGACAGTCGTCTGCTCAACCTCAACGACGTGCTGCTGTCGGATCGGCTGAACGACGACGAGCAGGCAATGATCGTCGGACGCGTCTTCATCGAGCGCGACACGAGCCGGCGCACGATCCGGCGTGACTTCGATGATCCGCAGTTCGGACTGCCGAACTTCGTCATCACACTGGATATCCCGCGTCGTATCGAGCCCGAGCGCCGTGTCGAGGGCGTCCTCCGGGATGGAGGGTTCCGGGTCCTGAAGACGGTGTCGCTGCCTGAGGGGACCGGGCGCGTCTGGTGGCGATCGCAGGCGGACGTGCCCGCGGCTCGGGCTGCGTGATACGGAGTTCGGGTGCTCGTCGACGACATCCGGCTGGAGGAGCGTGATGACCACTGCGAGCTCTCGGGCCGGGTCACGATGGAACGGCTCGACACCGAGGGTCTGCGAATCTGGTTCCGGTTCCCAGGCGAGTATTCGAATGGCGAGCTCGACGCGTCACCGTTCCTGCCCGGACTGCTCGTCACCTCGATGTGGTGGAACGAGCCGCTCGTCATCGACGGTCCGGTTTCGGCCCGTCTGCTCGCGTCGGTGGACCAGGCAATGGCCGTGTATCGCTGCCTGTACCCGGCGCTGCTAGCGATCCGCGTGTCGGCGCCTTCACGCGAATTGGCGCCGGGGAGGTCCGCCACCGCATGCCTCTTCTCGCGCGGCGTCGACTCGTGGTACTCCGTGCTCAGAAACCTCGAGGCGACGAACCCGTCCCGACCGCGACTCACCCACCTCGTCTACGTCCCGTCGATCGACTTCATGTACGGCGACGACAACCGCGTCCGGTCGATCGCCGCGACTCGGCGTGCGGCCGAGGAGGTCGGCTGCGAGTTGGTCCTGCTCGAGACGAACCTGCGTCACTTCACCGAGCGGTTCCAGGAGTGGGGAGTCACATTCGGCGGCGCGCTCTCGGGCATGGGACTGGTGCTCGGCGCGGGGTTCTCGCACGTCGTGCTCGCGGCCTCGCTGCCGATCGGCGCTCCCAGCTCGTACGGTTCGCAGCCTTCGCTCGACCCGTTGTGGTCCACGGAGCGCACCGCCATCGTGCACGACGGCGCCGAGATGTCACGCGCCCGAAAGGTTCGCTACCTCGCCGACCACGCCGTAGCCCTGCGCAACCTGAAGGTCTGCTACGTCGCGGATACGCCAGACAACTGCGGGAAATGCGGCAAGTGCTTCATGACGATGCTCGCCCTTCATGCCGCCGGCGCGCTCGACGCAGGCCCGAGGTTCGATGCCAGCCTCTCACCGCGTCGCGTTGCCACGATGCCGCTGCGTGGACAGCGGCGCCTCCTGCTTCGGGACGTGTTGCACGAGCTCGATGACAGCTCGCGGTTCACGCGCCGGCTCGTGGCAGCAATCGAATGGCGGTTGCTGTCCGATGAGATCGGGCAGGTCGCAGCCCGGGCTCGAGATCTCCTCAGTGCGACCGTGGGGCGGCGGGAACAGGGCCGAACTTGATCGCGTACAGCGCATCGATCCCCCGTCGTTCGACGGACAGGAGCTTTCGAGCGGCGCTCTCGGCGACGGCCGGCGTACCCCATGCCCCTGCGCCGACCTGGTAGACGGATTCGAGCATCTTCTGCGCGTACGCACCGACCTGGATCAACAGATCGATGTACCCACGCGACCCGGGATGCAGCGAGGAACACAGATCCCATTGCGCGACGAGAAACGCGCATGCTCCCGAGCCCGCGACCCACGGCTGAAAGTTCACTGCGGCAAGCGCCTCGGAGTGGTCGAACCCGGCACGGATCAGGTCGAGCCGGTGATCGACGGGCTCGTAGCGGTAGACACCGTGGTCGAGACCATCGACGTCCTGCACGACCAGGAACACTTGTAACCATGGCGAGGGACAGCCCACGCGAAGGAGTATCTCGGAAAGTGCTTGCAAGCCCATGGGCGTGCGGCCGAACGAGCGGACCGAACGTCGGCGCACGAGCGCGTCGAGCGAGATCGGTTCCGTGATGTCGACCGATGGCAGGGCGACGTGACGCACGGCAGTTGGACGCCACGGCGGCGGAGACGGCCGTTCCTCGCTGAGCTCAGCCGCTTCGACGTCGACCTGCGACATCTGGAGGAACGCCGCACGGGACCATCCTCTGTCTTCCCACATGCGGGAGGCGGCGTACCCCGGCGCGTCGATCGGCACGAGGACCGCCGACTCACATGCGCGGTCCAGGTCATCGCGCTCGAAGCCGGCGCCGATCCCCTCGTCGACGGTATGCGGCTCGAGGAAATACTGCGCGATCTCGACGGCTGTGCTCGACACGACGGCGACGCGAGCTGGATGAAGCCCGTCGCACACGATCGCGCCGTTTCCATCGGTCTCCGAGCCGAAGAGCAGCGGATTCGTCGTGAACGAGCGAGCTTGGCTCATCCGAACGCGACGATGGACATCGGCGTGAGGAGCAGTCGATCGACATCGAGCAGCCGCGACAACGCCGCATCGTCAAACCGCTGTGTTGTGGCGTGCGCAAGGCCCAATCGTGTCAGCACGGTTCGATACGCGCCGACGACGTGCCCGATGTCCATCACGGGTGCGCGCCACGACCGCGAGTCTCGGTATCGCCACATCGCACGCTCCCACATCGTCGCGAGGACGACGATTGCAAACGGCGGTGGTCGCAGGCCATCGAGCAAGTCGAAGGTCGCGTCGTGCCAATCCCGACGCTCGTCGCCGACCCGAACCCGCACCAGCGCGTGGTCGATCACGTCGTAGTGGTAGAGGCCGGGCTCCTCCGGCGCACCTTCGAACAGCGCCAGGAATGCCTCCGTCGGGTGACGCGCGCCGCCTGACGGCACAGCTTTGAACAACGCGTCGCCGACCGGCCCGAGGTGGCGTCTCTCGCGTTCTCCAGAGCAGAGGTCGAGCAGCAGCGCCAATCCCGGCGTGCCGCGGCGATCCCGTTCGCCCAGAGCGTCCAGCACCGGCTCCGCCGCTTCGCCCGGACCCAACTTCGTGAGCGGGATTCGAGCCTCGCCCCTGAGCTGCAACGCGACCGGCGGGGGAGGTTCGGCGTCGGCAAATTGCTTCATCAGCGCTTCGTCGTATTCCGCGCCGTCGGGCTGGTCCATACGAACGAACGGAAAGTCTCGGGTGGCCTCGTGATAGATCGCGGCTTCTCTCCACCCGTGCTCGGCCCAGCCGTCGACCTCCTCGAACAGCACGCCCCGCGGATCGCATTCGACGATCAGATCCTCGTCCGTCAGCGTTCGCCAGAGATCGTCACAGATGCCCGACAACTCGGGCGGACGCTCCCAGATGCGAAGCGCTTCCTCCCTCGCAAACCGCGGCGGGAGGAGTGAGATCGCGAACCACACGAGCGGCTCGCGCAGGATCAACGGAGCTGCGCTGGCGCTCGTCTCGGCGACGAGCGTCCGGGAACCGGCCGCCGTGGCCGGATAGATCAAGAGGAGTGGGTGCACGCGGAACTCCGGCGTACCACCCATCACGTGATCTCTCCTGAGCCCGCGGAGCACGCGTCGGCGTGCGCAAACGACCGCCGAATTCGCGCGGTCGGTTCGTTCCTATCGCGGAGCAGGTGCGCGCTGGATGAGGCCGGGCCACGGCCGCGGGGCCCGCTCGACCAAGGCTCGATTGTTCGAACGCTGGATCGGGCCTCGGCGCGCGGGGCGCTTCGGCTCACCGCGTGACTGTTGTGCCCGGTCTGCTCGTACCGCCATCGGGATCCCCTTCGCTCTGTACCGACGGCACGCTACACCTCGCCGCCCTGCGCCGACAGCACCGTCGCGAACGGCGGGCACGGTGCTCGTCGACGATGTTCGCCGGCTGACCGGTCGCCCATAGCAGCGGCGATCGGCACGCGCGAGACTGGCGCCTCCATCGCGGCGGGATGCGAGGAGGGGACCGACGTGCGAGCGCGGGTGGGCATGCACCGCGGCACCGGCATCCTCGTCGTGGGTGGAGGGTTCCTGGGCAGTCACATCGTGGCGGGTCTGGCCGCGGAGGGCACCCGGGTCACGGTCCTCACCCGGACTCGGCCCCAGGGCGCCGCTGCGTACCGGATCGCTGGCGCTCGCACGCTTGTGGCCGACGCCGCCGATCCCGCCGCCGTTGAACGCGCGCTCGAGAACGTCGACCACGTCGTCTGGTGCGCCGGCGGCCTCCTGCCGGCCGATTCCAACCTCGACCCGATCGCCGACGTCCGCGAGGCGTTGCCGCCGCTCCTTGCGATGCTCGAAGCGCTCCGGCGACGACCTGGCGTGGGGCTGACGTTCATGTCGTCGGGCGGAACCGTGTACGGCAATCCCATGATCCTGCCCGTGCCCGAGTCGCATCCCACGAGCCCGCTCACCTCCCACGGCGTCACGAAGGTCGCGGCCGAGCAGTACCTCGGCCTGTACCAAGACGTGTACGGGGTGCCCGTGCTGATCTTGCGGTGCGGCAACGTGTACGGCGAGGGACAGCGCGGCGACCGCAGCCAGGGCGTGATCGCCGCCGGGCTCACCGGTGTCCACACCGGACGGCCATTTTCCATGTTCGGCGACGGCTCCTCGGAACGGGACTACCTCTACATCGGTGACGTGGTCGACGTCGTGTGTGAGTTGCTGGGGCGAACCGACGTCCCCCGCATCGTGAACGTCGGCTCCGGGCGGGGTGCCACCGTGGCCGAGGTGGTCGCCGCGATCGAATCGGTGACGGGCACGACCATGACCCTCGATCCGCGACCGGCCCGCCCGGGTGACGTGTCGCGCATCGTGCTCGACACGAGAGTCCTGCAGTCCCTCGCCCCGTTCGATCCACTCCCGCTTCGCGACGGCATCGCTCTCACCTGGACGGCGCTCGTCGAAGGTGAGTTCGCACCGCGGTGACCTCGCTGCACCGGCTGATCACGCAGATCCTCCGTATCGGAGCCCGTACTCGGCACCACGCCCGCCGGGCGCTTCGGGCGGTGCGCAGGGCGGGGCCGGGTCGGTCGAACGGCGCCGTGGAGTCGGCTCGCAGCTCGCTCGCGGACGTGGTGCACGTGACCGGCTGGGCGTACTGCCCGAACGAGCCGATCGAAACCGTCGTGATCCTCGTCGACGGCGAGCCCCGGGCTGTGGCCGAGCTCGGCGTGCCCCGCCGGGATGTCGCCGCCGCCTTCCACTACGCGGCTGGAAGCGGGCGAGCCGGTTGGTCGGCGACCTTCGCGGTCCCTGAGTTGGCGGGCGTCCGGGTGGCGGTCGGCGCCCTCGCCGTCACGACCGCCGGCCTCGTCGAGCGCTTCGACCCGGTGATGGTCACGGTGGCAACCGAAGAGGAGGCCGGACGAGAAGGGTGCATCGAGATCCCCGTCTCGGGCGCCGAGGTGCCCCCCGATGTCGTGACCGTGGAGGGATGGGCCCTGCCCCGAGAGCCGCTGGCCCGCGTGGAGCTTCGCGTCGACGGCCGCAGCGCCGGACTGGCGCGCCCGCTGGCTGCGCCGCGTCCCGATCTCGCGCCGTCGCCGCGGCCGACCGCTCCGCTCGCCGGGTTCGTCCACACCGTCGACCTGAGTGCGCACGAGTCCGGCGATCGCGTGCGCATCGACGGCGACGTCGTCACCTGCAGCGGGCAGCACGCGGCGCTGGAACGCATCGAGGTCGTCGTACGGAGCCGCCCTGACGCATCGGCCGTCCCGCGCGGCGTGGAAACGCTGCGGGCTCGCGTCGCCGACGCCTGCGCGCGCCCATCTACGGTCGCCGAGCCGCCGGTGCGGCTGCTCGTCGTCACACACCACCTCGGGCTCGGCGGTGGCCAGCTGTATCTGGCGGAGCTGCTCCGCCGGCTCCTCGTCGAGCTCGACATCTCGTGCCTGGTCGTCGCGCCCCGTGACGGGCCGCTGCGCGCCGAGTTCGAGAACCTCGGCGCGACCGTTCACCTGAGCGGCGAGTTCCCGGCCGCATCGCCAGAGCGCTACGAGGCCACACTGCTCGAGCTGGCCACGCTCGCACGCGAGCACGGCTGCAACGTGGCTGTCGTCAACACCATGGGCGCGCACATCGGCGCCGATCTCGCGCGTCGGCTCTCGATCCCGGCCGTGTGGGCGATCCACGAGAGCTACACGCTGGGCGAGTTCTGGCTCGCCGCGTACGGCGCCGACGGGAGCCACCCGTACGTGAGGGAGCAGGCGGTCGAGGCGCTCCGCAGCACGACGACCCTCGTGTTCGAGGCCGACGCGACCCGGCGCGAATACGAGCCCTACGGCGACGGCGGTCGCCTCATCACCGTGCCGTACGGCATCACGGTGGCGGACATCGACCGCTACCGGGCAGACGCGGACCGCCCCGGCCTCCGCCGCGCTGCCGACATCCCGGACGGCGCCAACCTCCTCTTGTGCATGGGCACCTACGAACCGCGCAAGGCGCAGGGTGCCCTCGCGCTCGCGTTTGCAGAGGTCGCAGACGAGTTCCCCGACACCGTGCTCGCGCTCGTCGGTGACACGGGCGAGCCGTACGCCCAGGCCGTCCACGACGTCGTGGCGCGGCTCGGCCTGCGGGATCGAATTCGCCTCGTGCCGGTCGTCGCCGACAGCTACCCCTGGTACCTGATGGCCGATGCGTTCGTCAGCGCCTCCGATGTCGAGTCGCTCCCGCGCTCGGTGCTCGAAGCCATGGCCTTCGAGGTGCCGGTGCTGGCCGCGGCGGTCTACGGACTCCCCGAGCTCATCGACGACGGCGCCAACGGCCTGCTCTGCGCGCCGCGCGACGTCGACGCGCTCGTCGCCGGTCTCCGACGGTTGCTCGGTCTCGCGCCCGAGCAACGGGCCGCGCTCGGCGTCGCCGGCGCCAAGCTCGTGCGGGACCGGTACGACGCCTCCGGCTATGCCGGGGTGTACCGGACGTTGGTGCGCGGACTGCTCGCCGACCCGAGGGCGTTGCCGCACGATCTGCTCGCACCGTGAGAGCGCCGTCCGCCGGTTGGCCCGCAGGCAGTCCTCACGTGCTCGTCGCCGACGGGTGGTTGGCCAACGCCGGCGACGCCGCGATCGCGCTCGCAGTCGACGGGCTCGTCCGCTCGGTGTGGCCCGACGCAGCCGTGCTACACGCCGCGTACCACGCTGACCTCGTCGGCGACGAGGTCCCCGAGCTCGATTTCGTCCCGCCGATCGACGCACTGCTCGGCGTCGATGGCGCCGACCCGGCCCCCGACACGTGGGCGTCGCACGGGGAGCGCCTCGTGCGCGACGCCGATCTCGTCGTGAGCCAGGGCGGCGGGTTCCTGCTCGAGCACTACGCGCCCTGGCCGCGCCTGTTCGCGCACGTCCGCGTGCTCGACCTGGGCGTGCCACTTGTCATCCTCGGCCAGACGATCGGGACGTTTCGCGCCGCGCGCGCACGTGCGCTGCTCCGCCGATCGCTCGGCGCGGCTGCGGCCGTCAGCGTCCGCGACGCGCCGTCCGTCGCGCACGCGGTCGAGCTCGGCGCGGGCCGGTCGCAGGTCGTGCAGACGTCGGACCTGTCGCTGCTCCTGTTCCCCGGCCCGCCCGAGGTTCGGCCCGAGGCGATGGCCGGGTCGGGCGTCGCAGTCGTACTCACGCGACACGAGCAGCGGACGCCCGGCGACAACGCCGACCGTGCGCGGCTGAGCACACAGTTGCTCGCCGAAGTGCTCGACCGGGTCACGGACCAGAGAGTGACGCTGCTGTCGACCGCACAGGGCCTCGGAGCGCACGGCGTCGAGGACGACGGCGAGGTCGCGAGGGCGGCCGTGACCGCTCTCACGCCGGCCGAGCGGCAGCGGGTCGACACCATCGACGGGTACATCGGCCCTCATGCCGCCATCGAGACGTTGGCGCGTCACCGCGCGGTCGTGACCCAGCGCCTGCACCCGGCGCTGTTCGCGCTCTCGCAGGGCATCCCGACCGCGCTGCTGGTCGACGCAGACAAGGTCGGCGTGCTCGACGGTGTCGACCTCGGCCCGGCGCGCTGCACACGGCCGGCCGACTCGAGGGCACGAACGGCGGCGCTGGACGCGGTGCTCGCACCGAACACCCGCCGCGGTGTCCAGCTGTGGCAGTCCATGGCCCCTGCTCGCGACCGGGCGGCGCGCAACCGCGACGTCCTCGCCCACGTACTGCCAGCGGCGTCGCCCCACGCCGGGCCGCCGATTAGGGCTTGATGCCTCCGAACAACGCGAGCTCCCGCCACTTCCAGTAGCAGTCGACGTCCACATACCCGATGGCGCGCAGCCAACCCAGCTGGGTGTCGACGTCGAGCAGCTTGTTCGACGGGTCCTCGTCAGTGGGCTGTCTGCCCGCGGCAGCGATGTACGCCGCGTGGAGCTCCGGGGTCGGCGACGCGACACGCTCGAGGTTGAGGAACGTTCCTCCCGCCTCGAGCACGTCGAAGACCCCAGCGTACAGGGCGCGCTTCCGTTCGTCGACGAGGTGATGGATGGCGAAGCTCGACACGACCAGGTCGAAGCGGCCGAGGGCCGAGGGCATCGGGTTGTCGAGATCGTGGTGCGCGATCTGCACGCCATCGACGCCCTCGA